>Ga0326727_10021204_pt1 | contig 12766 bp, 14 predicted proteins | sample MB2enrmetagenome_FD_207643 | JGI IMG/M metagenome (GOLD analysis project Ga0326727, IMG submission 207643) | Lab enriched peat soil microbial communities from McLean, Ithaca, NY, United States - MB29MY | ecosystem: Environmental > Terrestrial > Soil > Wetlands > Peat | place: USA: New York...
TGGAGCGCCACGCACATTATCAATTTAAAAAATTGGGGCTGGATGACCCGCAGCGGGAAGCGGAAGCGGCGGCCGCTTTTTATCGCCCTTCCGAAAAAGTGCTCCACCGTAACCGCAGAATCCTAGAGCGCCTGCATCATGAAGGCCTGCGGTTGGGCGTAGTGTCCAATTTCTACGGGAATGTCGCGACGCTTTGCGAGGAAGCCGGACTGAAACCCGTATTAAGCGTTATCCTGGACTCCTTGATCGTGGGCTTCAAAAAGCCGGACCCGAAGCTTTTTCAGCTGGCTCTGGACCAGCTCCAGCTCCCGGCGGATCGGGTCGCTTTTGTAGGAGATTCCTTTGACCGGGACATTGTCCCGGCCAAAGCCCTGGGGATGACCACTTTCTGGATGGCCAGCGAACTGAACCGTCCGGCATTGGATCCTTCCAAGATCGACAAAACCCTGTACAGCCTAGAAGATCTTCCGCGGGCTTTGCGCACCCTGCGATCGGTAGCGCCGGCATGAAAAGCGCAGGAATTATCGCCGCCGGCTGGGGCGAGCGTCTGGGGCAAAAAATCCCCAAAGCGCTCACGCCGGTGAACGGCAAAGCGCTCATCGACTATGCGCTCGATGGCTTCGAAGCCGCCGGCATCCAGCGCGTGACCTGCATCGTGAACGAAGCCGCGCGGGCGGTTCCCGAGCACGTGGCCAGGTCTGGCCGGAAGCTCAAGATGGACTGGATCATCCGGACGACCCCCTCTTCCATGCACAGCTTTCTGATCGTGCTGGAGCGCTTGGTGCGTCATGGCGAGCCTTCTTATTTCATGACGACGGTCGATTCGATCTGTCCTCCGTCAGCCTACCGCGACTTTGTCGGAGCGTCCGACCTTTTTAAAAACGCCGACGTGTCGCTCGGGCTCACCACTTTTATCGACGATGAAAAGCCGCTGCGGGTCGCCATGCGCGGAGCCGAAGGAACGGGCGTCATCCCCAAGCGCGTGCAGGACAATCCCGAGGCCTTCGAAATCATCGCGATCACCACGAACGGCTTTGACAGCGAGTATGTGACCGCCGGCTTCTACCGCGTCGGCCCGCAGATCTTGAAAGAAAAGCAAACCGCTCTCGCCAAACCTTTCACCGCCCTGCGCCAGTACCTCGGTTATCTACTAAAATATGGGTACCGTTTTTACGGTGTCCCCTTGCCTGCGGTTGTAGACGTTGATCGACCACAAGATATCCAAACGGCTGAACGTTTCTTGCAGGAGACCAAATGTTTCTAGGCATTTATCGGGAGCCGGAGTTTTCGCCCGGGCGGCATCTGTCGAATGACGCCAAGATCCTACGCTTAGTCAGGGATGCGCTTGAGCGCGCGGACGTCACGGTGACCCTGTCGACGCTGGAGGAGGCGCGGGCGCTCTGGAAAAAGGCCGATCTGATCTTTTCCATGTGCCAGGGACCCAAGGCCATAGCGGAACTCACAGAATGGAAAAAGCAAGGTGCTTTTATTCTTAATGATCCGGAAGCGAGCCGCCGGACGTACCGCGACAGCCTGTGCTCCGCGATCCGCGAAAAGGAGCTGGATTTCCCGCATAGTGAATTTCTTCAGACAGATGCCAACCCTAAAGAATTGGAGCGATTTCAGTCCTGGTTCGGCGAAGGCGCATGGCTGAAAAGAGCCGATGTTCATGCGACTCAGCCAGGCGACGTGGTGCGCCTTGAACGATGGCCGGATATCAATTCGGCCCTGGCACGCTTCCGAACGCGGGGCCTCAGACAGGCCGTTTTGCAAAAGCACTGTGAAGGCGATGAAGTTAAATTTTATGCTGTCAAAGGCGGGCGCCTTTTCTGGCCCTACTACCCGAAAGATTCCGAGGGTTATCCCTTTGATGAGCACAAGCTTCGGGCATTGGCCGAGCATGCCGCCGCGGAGCTTGATATCGTTATTTACGGAGGGGATGCGATCATTTCCCCCGAAGGGAAAATAACATTGATCGATTTAAATGACTGGCCGTCTTTCGCCCCCTGCCGCGGCGCGGCCGCCAGCGCCATCGCCAGATACTTAAAGGAAACCTACGATGCCATCCAAAACGACCGAGAAACCGCAACCGTCCGTTAAATTAAACGGCTGGCCGGGGCCGAAGTCTGTCGAACTCTTTGAGGAAGAGCAGGAATACATCGCGCCCGGCAATCAGTCCATCGCGCTTCTCTCCAAACTCACCATTGAAAAAGGCGAGGGCTGCCGGATTATCGATTCGGACGGCAATTCCTATCTGGATCTCAACGTCGGCGTTTCGGTGGCGAGTCTGGGATATACCCATCCGAAATTTGTGAAGGCCCTTTCCGAACAATTGTCGAAGGTGACGATCGGCAGCTACACGACGCGCGCGCGCCTGGCGCTGGTGAAGCTGATCGCCCAGATCGCGCCCAAAGGTCTGCGGCGCACGCAGCTTTTTTCCAGCGGCGCGGAAGCCGTTGAAGCGGCTTTCCGGCTGGCCAAATCGATCACCAAAAAGAAACAGATCTTCGGATTCTGGGGAGGCTTTCACGGAAAGACCCAGGGCACGCTTCCGCTTTCTCTGGTCGACTGGAAGTTTGACGTCGGACCTCTCATGCCGGGATACCAGCAGGTCATGTATGCCGATTGCTACCGCTGTCCGTTGAACCTGAAGGTGGAGACATGCGGCCTGGCCTGCGCCGAGATGCTGCGCCAGCAGATCCGTGCGACCGCCAAAGGGGACGTCGCCGCGGTGATCGCGGAGCCCGTCCAAGGCACGGCGGGAAATATCGTCCCCCCGGACGGCTATATCAAGGCCATCCGGGAGATCACCAAAGACGCCGGGGCGGTCTACATTTCGGATGAAATGATCTGCGGATTCGGCCGGACCGGATACATGTTCGGGGTGGATCACGACCAGGTCCTTCCGGATATCATGACCATCGGCAAAGCCATGGGGAACGGATTTCCCGTGTCAGGCGTGATCACCACCGACGCACACGCGCAGGCCAAGCCGTGGTCTTTACCCAGCGCGTCTTCTTCAAGCTACGGCGGGAACCCTTTCGCGAGCGAGGCCGTGCGTGTTACCGCCCAGACCATCGTGGATGACCGATTGGTCGAGAACAGCGCCCGGGTGGGAAGGATCCTGCTTCACGGGATCAAAAACCTTCAGAACAAGTACGAATTTATCGGAGACGTCCGCGGACGGGGGCTCCTCATCGGCATCGATCTGGTCAAGGACCGCAAAACCAAGGAATTCCTGCCCAAGCCGCTCTGTGAGAAGTTTTTCTTTGAGGGCTTAAAGCGCGGAATCATTATGATGAGCTACTCGCCTCGCATCCGAATTCATCCACCCTTGATCCTTTCGGAAGCGGAAGCGCGAGAAGCCGTCAGCAAGATGGACGAAGCCTTCGCCACCCTCGTCCCCGACTTCGAAAAGCTATGACGAAGCTTCAAGGCGCCTTTATTGGTTTCGGGAAGATCGCGGAGCTGGGACATTGGCCCGCCTACGCCGGTTCGTCTGAAGCGGAAATTGTGGCGATGATGGATCCTTCCACCGCTCGCCAGGCCGCCGCGACAGCCTTAATACCTGGCCTGCGCGCCTACGGCACCATGGAGGAGCTCTTTCGCACAGAGAAGCTCGATTTCGTCGACATCTGTACTCCCCCTTCCTCGCACGCAGAGCTGGCGATGATGGCTCTGGAGCGGAAGTGTCATGTCCTCTGCGAAAAGCCGCTGACGCTCAAGCTCTCTGACTATGAGGAGCTGATCAAGGCGTCCGCCAGAGCGGACCGAGTGGTTTTTACCGTGCACAACTGGAAATTCGCGCCGATCTTCCAGAAGGCTTTCTCTCTGATCCGGGAAGGCTGCGTCGGGTCGGTCTGGCATGTCGAGATTTTTACGCTGCGGGACAATGTCTGCAAAGGCGCGGCGGATGGGGCCCCCTCACCCTCCCCTCTCCCCCAAGGGGGCGAGGGCAGTCGTGGACAGCCCAGTGAAGATTGGAGAACGAATCCCGCCGTGGCCGGCGGCGGCATTCTTGTCGATCACGGATGGCACGCGTTTTATCTCCTCTTGAACCTTGTAAACCAGGAGCCGGAGAAGATCCTCGCCAAGATGCTCAAGGACCGGGAAAATCCGGAAAGCCTGGAAGAAGCGGTTCAGACGCTCGTCCAGTTCCCGGAGGCCGACGGCTACATCCACCTGACCTGGCGCGCGAAGATGCGCCGCAACCATGTGATCATCCAGGGACAGTCGGGTACGCTCTTGATCGATGATGATCGGATTCTTCTCAACACACACACAGGCGAGCGCGCCGAAATCAGGTTTGACGCAGCGCTTTCCGCCGGATCGCACCACGCCGACTGGTTCAAGGCCCTCCTGCCTGAATTTATCGCGGAAATAAAAAACCCCGCCAAACGCGGGGCCAATTTTACGGAAGCGGGCTGGTGCCTTGCTTTGACCGTCTCTGCTTACCAGTCCAACCTCCAAGGCTTCAAGGAAATGGAAGTTACGTTTCCGGGCCAGCGGAAGTCCCAGGCAGCGCTGGCATAGCTTTCGACAGCGTCCAGAACAGCCACAACCCTACGCAATCCCAGAAAATCTCGCGGACGCGGCGAATAAGGGCCACCGTGACCCCCAGGACGGGAGATAACCCAAGGATAGACGCGGCCAGATAATGCCCCCCCTCATACATACCGACTCCGGCTGGCGCGAAAAGTCCGATGACGGCGGCGAGCTGGGCCATGGCACCGATGAACCAGGCATCCCTCAGCGTGATGCGGTGGCCGATCAGGAAGAAAATGATCGCGACCTCCAGCGCCCCGGCCATCCACCCCGTGATATGCCAGAGGACGCTTCCCAAAAACCGGTCCTTCCCTTCCCGGTAGAAAGCGCCGAGGGAATCATCTAGGGCAACGAGTTTCTTTTCCTGCTTCCGCAGCCAGGGATGGCCCGTGAGATTGTGCAGCCAACGGCCGACGCGGCTGAAGGAGCGCTGTGTCAGGAGCAGGATGAAAATGGCGATCCCCGCCGTGAGAAGAACGAGCGAGAGGATCGTGACTGGGTGATGCAGGATGGATTGTTGGCTCTTATTGCCGCCGAAGGTAAGACCCAGGCCGACGAACAGAACCAGTCCCACACTCTGCGCCGCTTTGGCGATGAGAACGGAGGAGGCGGCTTCGTGCATGGGGATCCAGCGCGACAGGAGTTTGGCCTTCAGCGGTTCTCCGCCGATATACCCGGAAGGCAGCATCGAATTGAAGGTTTCACCGGCCAAGCGGATCTGGGAAAGCCTGAGGATGGGTTGTTTCGCGTACTGGGCATGCAGCGCCATCCGCCATCCCGAGGTGTTCAAGAGGATCCAGCTGATGGGATAGGCCAGGACGACGCCGTAGCCCCATCCCAGCGCTCCCAGCGAATGCCGGATATTGGTCCATCCTACTTCGCGGATGACCAACGTCACGATCACCGCGCCAATGATGACGCCGGCGAAACGAACGATCCTCATGAACGTGCTCTCGCGGGTCGCGGGTTCCCCCAGGACCTTATGATAAATCGCGCGCAGGGAGACTAGGGATGCGACGCCGATGGGTGTGTGAAGAGGCACCCGACCTCCGCTAAAGCTCCGGCGGGTCGTCCGCCATAGCTCGCCCTGAGCGAGCGAAGGCGGAAAGGACCCCCAAGACGCAGGCATAGACGACCGTTCCGATCGCGCAAGCCCACAGAAACCATTCCAGCCGCTGAATGAAAGCCAGGACCACAACTCCATAAACAAAATCGCGGCGCGCCAGAGCGTCGCTCATGAGAATGAGCCGTCTTCTCCAAGCCGGTGCTTCGGCCGCCGCGGTGGAATCCCCGACAACTGATGTAAAGCTGCTTCGGCCTTTCCGCCACGTCTGGTAGCTGGCCAGAAACGCTGAGACGATTGTTCCAAGAACTGCGATCCGGCCGAGCGTCACATACACCGGATTTCCCCTGTCCTTGAAGAGACCGATCCCGAGACCATAAAACACAGCAATATGCACGACATTGTCGCCCCAGAGATCCAGCCATCCTCCGAGCTTGGACATCATCTGTTTGGCGCGGGCCACTTCTCCGTCACAGCCATCCAAGATGGAAGTGAACAGAAACACTAAGGACCCTTCGACTTTTGCGGCATAACCGGGCTGCGCCATCAGACACCCGGCCGCGACGCCGATGAGCGTGACAAAAACGGTGATTTGATTCGGGGTCACAGGCGTTTTCAGAAGCTGCCGGCTGATGGCTCCGGAAATCTTCCGATCAAAGTGGCGGGCAAAAAATCCGTCGGTGTCCTTCGCAAACACTTCCATGGGATGGATTCTACAAAAGCAGAAACCCCTTTCCGCAGCCCGTAACATCCAGACTGGGGAAAGGGGCTCTGGTCAGTCAGTTTTAATCTAGCGTCTTTTCATCTTGGCGCGGGACACATCGCCCGCTTTGTCCAAGAAGTAGAGATACCCCGGAGCCTTCTTCACACCGACTTTCTGCACTTTCTCCGGCTTGCCGCCCTTTTTGCCGCCGCGCGCCATCTTGGCTCGAGAGACATCCCCTTGCTTATCGATGAAATAGAGATAGCCCTCCGCCCGCTTCACGCCTGCTTTTGCCACTTTCTCTGCCATGTTGATGTCACCTCCCCCGCCAGTCCGTTGGTAATTTGTTAAACCGGATTCATTCTATACCGTCGACAAAGAACCTGTCAACAATCTTTTTCCGACGAACGTGAAAGGAGCTTGACTTTTAGGACTTACGGAAGGCGGGGAGGGCAGATCTCCTTGCAGAGCATGCGCCCCCGGAGGCAAGTCTCCGCCGGTTTATCGGTGCCGATGACGGAAGATTTTTCGACCGTCTCCTCCATATCGCAGAGGACATTCGAACCCGTCAGGCTGTACTGGCATTCGCAGTCGACACGCACGAACGCTTGCGCCCCGGACTCATCAAGTGCCGGGTCATCGGAGGGCGGCAGGTAAGGATTGTCGGCCTTGAGCGTCGCGGCGTCCGCCTCCGCGCATTTCAAGAGGTTGACCGACGTCCGAAAATAGGTGCATTCCGGATAGGCTTGGACCCCGAGAACAGCAGTAATAAGGAAGGCTGAAATGAACGTTTTCACTCTGAAGTCTTTTATCCCGCCCCTGGCGCTCTGTCAATCTTTTTAGATGAGGACTTTCGGGCCAGAGCAAAGCAGGCTATTTACCGAGGATTTTGATCAGGCACTTCCACTCCGAAGGCGTGATCGGTTGTACCGACAATCGACTGTGGCGAAGGAGCACCATGGTGCGTAACGAGGGGATCCGTTTGATGTCATCCAAAGAAAGCGGGCGAGGGAACGCTTTGACGAATTTCACCTTCACCTGGTCCCACCCCGACTCCTCGGAGGTCGGGTCCGGATGGGCCTCCTGGATGATCTCCATCAACCCGGCAATCGCTGGAGGTTCGGTGTTGGAATGGTAGAAAAAGGCCAGGTCTCCTTTGCGCATGGCGCGCATGAAGTTGCGCGCCTGATAGTTGCGCACGCCGTCCCAGCCCGCAACGTTTTCTCGACGCAGGTCCTCAATCGAGAAAACGTCGGGCCCTGATTTCATGAGCCAGTACTGCACGCCGGGATAATTCTACTTCACGAGGCTGGGTGCTTTTCGATGAACTTCTGGATGTCGTCCAAGTGTTCCAGGATCAGCCGGGCTTTTTTGACGCCGAACTGAAAGGGGAACTTGTCCTGCGGGGTATTGCGGATGATGAGCATCGCCTTCCCCTTGTAGTCGCCTTCGAGTACTTCTGACATAGTTGCATCCTCCTTTATGAGATGACCTTCATAAGGTTAGATGCAAAAGTCTAAAAAATATTCATTCCTGCCCTAGCGGGGCAAAGACTTCAGCAGCCCGTTGGCCGCCGACCAGACCAGTACAAGCGCCACAATGATGGCAACCGCGTAGCCAAACCACAGGAGCCCGGCAAAGACAGCCTTGAGAGGCGAGGGTTCGCTTCCTTCGGAAGAGGCGGTTTCGTCCTGAGCGATCGAATCGAAGAGCGCTTGTTTCTCCGGGGTGATTAACGGAAGTTGAGACGGCTTGGGCAGCGTATCCAGGATGTCCGGAATGTCCTGCTTTGGGGCGAGCGTCGGGGCAGCATTCTCAGCCATGTCACACCTCCCTCCTTTATTAAACTGCACTTCGAAATTAAAAGCAAGCTTTCCCGAGGCCGCGATCCGAGCGGAAAGACCTTCCACTGCAAATTATCTTAAGACCAGTTTGTGCTCCGGATGAATTATGAAAAGATGCTGAAAAATCAATATGTATTACACTTACATGTTGCAGCGCGTTAAGGCGGCTTTTCTATGGAGATAGTTATTGCGTCATGAACTGAAATCCTTAAAGTGTGAGAGCGATGACAAAGCATGGGTTTATTACGGTCTTCCTTTTGGGGGTTTCCTCGATCGGTTGGGCGGACTTCCATCCGGCTTTTCAAGAAGGTGAAGACCTCACGTTTCAGATCCGCTGGGGCGTCATCACTGGAGGATATGCGACGCTGAGCATCCCTTCCATTGATCGGGTGGGAAACGAGCAGGCCTACCACATCCTTTCCGAAGCCCGTTCCACCGGCATGGTCGACGCCTTCTACCACGTCCGGGACAAAAACGAAGCGTGGCTCGACACCGCATGGCCGCGGTCGCTACGCTACTCGAAAAAGATCCTGGAAGGCAAATACAGCGTCGATCAGGTGGTCGAGCTGGACCAGGGGGCGGGGAAGTTCCATTTGACGGAAGTGCGGCATGATAAGAACAACGCCCGGGAAGATAAACAGGGAGAAATCCCCCCCAACGTGCTGGACGTGCTGTCCAGCCTTTACTACGTGCGCTCGCTTCCTTTAGAGGTCGGCAAATCGTTCACGATCGATGTGCATTCCGGCGAAAAAACCTGGCCGCTTGTGGTGAATGTGATCAAGCGCGAAAAGATCAAGGTGAAAGCCGGGAAATTTATGTGCTACCGGGTCGAACCCGTTTTGCGCGAGCGCGGGATCTTTATCAGCAAAGGCAAGAAGCTCGAAGTGTGGCTCACGGCGGACGCCCGCCACGTGCCGGTCCTGATGCGTTCGGAGATATTCATCGGGCATGTCTCCGCCGAACTCGTCCGCCAGAAAACACTGCCTCCCAAAGACGACCTGGCCGTCATTCCGGCTACGCCTTTCCAAAAAATCCCCCTTTAAAATCAGCCAAATTCCGTTATAGTTAAGCGTCATGATTTTCCGGCGCGGCCTGTTGACCGTTTTATTGTTCGTCGCTTCAGGCAAGACAGCTTGGTCTGCCTCCGGAACGGAGGGCGCCAGCTTTCTCGACATTCCCGTCGGAGGCGCGCCGGCCGCGCTCGGGAGCGCCTATACCGCTCAAGCCACCGACGTGTACGCGCCGGTTTGGAACCCGGCGGGACTCGGATATCTGCATAGTGTGGAGTTCACCGGCACACATCTTGATTACATCCCACCCGTTTATTACGAGCATGCCGGTCTGGTCGTGCCGGTAGGCAGTCCTGATGAAAACGGGTCCCGGCGCGGAGGATTGGGCGCTTCGATCCAATACCTCGGGACTGGCAGTTTGGACGCGCGCGACGATCAAGGCAATTCGATCGGAAGCTTTACAAGCGCCTTCGCAGCCTATTCTCTCGCCTACGGTGAGAGAATCACGGACACCATTTCGCTGGGCGCGACCGCCAAACTCATTACGGAAAAGATTTCTGACGCTTCCGCCAGCGCCTACGCCGCCGATTTCGGTCTTCTCTACAAACCTTCCGCGAAATTCAGCCTGGGAGCGGTGGTTGCCAACATCGGCTCGGCCATTAAATTCGTCGACCAATCGGACCCCTTGCCGCTCGCTGGACGACTCGGTGCGACGTACCAGCTGTACCCCGAATGGGACATCTCCGCCGAAAGCGTATACCGGGAAACCGGTTTAATCTCAGGTTCGTTTGGGCTCGAATGGCGCTGCGGCGAGTATTTGTCTTTCCGCGGAGGATACAATACAGCTCACACGAAGGAGTTAGGCGGCGGTTCCGGCTTTACCGCCGGGGTAGGTTTCTTTTTCTGGGGCCAGGAATTTTCCTACGCCTGGGTCCCCATGGGAGACCTCGGGCAGACGAATTACTTTTCACTCGTCTTCCGATGGGACACCAAGGCACGGCCGGAGCGCCCGCGACTCAAGAAAGCCGAAGACGACGAAAGTTTTGGAGATCGCAGGGGGGACGACTTCAGGCCTCCAGATGAGACCCGCTACGAAAATATCTATGATTTCTTAAATGAAAATGAGAAAAAATCAATCAACTAAACCTGTCATGGGGCACCGATGGGCATTGGGGATCCTCGTCATGATCGTGGGAGCGAATATTCCGTCTCCGGCCGCGGCAGACAATCGGGTCGCATTGAGGGGGCACGTTCTTACACAGCTCCAGAACGCAACCATCACCGGGCATGCTTCGCCGTCTGAGATCGTCCAATTGAGTCTGGTGGTTCGTCTGGACCAAAACCTATTGGACGATACGTACAATCAGATTTACGGGCGGAATGCCTCCACAAACAAACATTTCCTGTCTTCGGCGGAATTTGCCCAGAAGTTCAACCTGGCCGACGAACGTAATCGACTCAAAGCCTTTGCCCAAACCAACGGTTTGACGGTGGAAACCGAAGAAGACCGCGACGAAAGCATGATCGTGAAGGTTTCCGGGCCGGCAAACATCGTCGAGAACGCTTTCAACGTTCGTCTGAATCATTATCAAGCAAAGGATGGACGCCTATTTCGCGCCAATGATGTCGACCCCATGATCCCGGAGTCTTTGGCGCCGCACCTCGGCGCTATTCTGGGGCTTTCGAATGTGACGGGAATAGCTCATCCCCATCTTATGCCGGTCCCTAGGCCCGTTCAAACCGCAACGCCCTCCCAGGGAACCTTGCGCGGTTTGCAGCCATCCTCGTTCAGTGGCAGCCTGGGATCGTATTTGGCGCCGAGCGATATCCAGGCCGTCTATGGTTTAAGTCAAATGACGTTGAATGGTTCCGGGCAGGCAGTAGCACTTTTGGAACTTGATGGATTTAACCCCACGGATATTGCCGATTTTGAAAATGCATTCGGCCTGCCCCTTGTCACACCGACATTCATTGGGATCGACGGTACGCAAAACTTATGCGGCGCAGATCAAAATCAGTCTTGCAACTCTACGACCTTGACAACGGATTTTGGCGGCATGGGGGAAGTGGCTCTTGATATCGAGATGGTGATCGCTTTGGCACCTGGCATTTCAAATATCTACGTCTATGACGATCTCAACTCGGATCTGGGAATTGTCGCTATTTACAACCAGATGGCGACAGATAATATTTCTAAAGTCATCAGCACCTCATGGGGTCTGGATGAAGCCGACTCCAATACGGATCCTGCATTTATTCCGGCGGAGTCTCAAATCTTCCAGCGCATGGCCATACAAGGTCAAAGCATCTTTGCGGCGGCGGGGGACTGCGGCGCCTACGATACGCGAAATTTCAAAACCGGAGTCTGCATCACAAACGAAGGGTATCACGTTGATGATCCAGCTTCCCAACCGTATGTGACAGGGGTAGGAGGGACCACGCTTACGGGGTCAGTAGCATCCTTTACGGAGACCACTTGGAATGAATTGGCGTTATCAGATGGCGGGGCGAGCGGCGGAGGCGTGAGCGCCATCTGGCCTATTCCGAGTTACCAAATTGGCGTCGTAGGGGCGGCCTCGCAGCAGTTTCGAAATGTGCCAGATGTGTCCCTCAACGCGGATTGGGACAGTTCTCCATACGTCATGTGGGTTGGTGGGAGGGAGTATACAAATGGCGGTACAAGCGCAGCAGCGCCGCTCTGGGCCGCCTTAACAGCGCTCATCAACCAGGAGCGTACAGCGACAGGCAAGGAACCTCTTGGATTCGTTAACCCAGCCCTCTATCAAATCGGTACAAGCACCAATGCCGCAACTGCTTTTAAGGATATCACCAGTGGCAACAACGCCCTTTATAACGCCGGTTCGGGGTACGACAACGCTACGGGTTGGGGATCGTTTCGTGGAGTGGGCATGATCAGCATCGCTAGTGATGCCCCCTCCTTCTATTTTTCAAGCGTGCTCAGCAATGTTTACGCTTCCCCAAACCCATGGGACAAGCGAAAAACCACTAAGAGTCAAGTGACCATTGCGAATCTCCCGGATGGAGCGACAGTCAAAATCTACACGCTTTCTGGATTCTGGGTGAAAACTTTACCGACAGCTTCAGCCGGCGGCACCGCTTGGGACCTCACCAACGACAACGGTAAGTCAGTCGCCTCCGGCCTGTATTTCTATCTCGTTTCAACCCCTACGGACAAATTCAGGGGCACGATTGCCATCATCAAATAATTGAGCTATCATTGACTTTGGGGTCAGTCTATCAGGCCCATGGCCGATATCATTTACCCATCGTCCGAAGCATCTCCTCAGCCTGTGAACCCACCTTCCAAGCTCCAAATGGTCTCAGTTTCGCTTATCAGGCCCTCCCCACATCAGGCACGCAAGCAGTTTGATGAAGAAAACCTCTGGAAACTGGCCGAGTCCATGCGCCAGGAAGGGTTGATCCAGCCGATCACGGTGAGGCAACTCCTCCCTACGGCAGGCGACCGGGAAGACCCCGGTTTTGAGCTGGTGTCTGGCGAGAGGCGGCTCCGGGCTGCCAGGCTCCTGGGTTGGAACGTCATTGAGGCGAGGGTCATCAGCGTGATCAGCGAAGGGGAAGT
>Ga0326727_10021205_pt1 | contig 12766 bp, 8 predicted proteins | sample MB2enrmetagenome_FD_207643 | JGI IMG/M metagenome (GOLD analysis project Ga0326727, IMG submission 207643) | Lab enriched peat soil microbial communities from McLean, Ithaca, NY, United States - MB29MY | ecosystem: Environmental > Terrestrial > Soil > Wetlands > Peat | place: USA: New York...
CGACCGCCAGGGAGTGCCTTATGCGATCGACGCAGTCGGCGGCGCGACCGGTTCTGCGGTGGTCGGCACGCTGTCCCGCGGCGGTCGACTGCTCGTTTATGGCCGATTGGCCGGCGAGCCACTGACGATCGACCCGCTGACTCTTCTCATCGGACAGAAACGCGTTGAAGGATTCTGGCTGTCCGAATGGGTGCGGGACCGTAACCCGTTCTCGATGTTATTGCTCTTCCGGAAGTTGGGCCGTCTTATTCGCGACGGCGACCTGGCGACCGAAACCGGCTCCTCGTTCCCGCTCGAGAATGTGCGCGAGGCCGTTCACCACGCGGAATCTCCCGGAAAGAAAGGCAAAGTCCTGCTTCGCATCGGTAACCGCTAGGAGTCGCCGGCCATTGAGTTAAACAGTCTGTCGCGAGTGCCATGCTTTCAAGGCCTGCGAGCACTGTCAGCGCTCAGAAAAGTACGGGGCCTTGAAAGCATGATCGAGCCTGCAACATGCTTTCCAGGCCCCCGATTCACTGGAAACAGACTCTACCTACTGGCCTGGAAAGCATGCCACCCGGCCGCTAGGAGTGCCGGCCATTGAGTTAAAAAGTCTGTCGCGGGTGCCATGCTTTCAAGGCCTGCGAGCGCTGTCAGCGCTCAGAAAAGTACGGGGCCTTGAAAGCATGATCGAGCCTGCAACACGCTTTCCAGGCCCATCGATTCAATGGATGTAGACTCTGCCTACTGGCCTGGAATGCATGCCGCCCCGCCAGCCGCGTTCCGCAATCTTGCCCGTTCGCTCGCTTTACCAATGCAGCGCTCGGAGGATCAGCCCCCGCCAATACCGGGTTGACCCGGGCTTGCGCCTCCGTTATGGTCCCCCGGCTTCGCTTCCACGAGGCCTTTCGGGGGGCCATCCTCATGGCGAGACGCATCTCACTACTCATATTGGCTCTTTTCGGCAGCACTGTCGCTGCACAGACGACCGACCTGGGCGGATTGCGGGAAATGCTGCAGGATCGTCAGCAGCCCCGCGGCCAAAGCCAGGCGGCGCTGCTCATCCTGCAATCGACAAGTCCGGAGGCTGAGAAAATCGTTCGCCAGGGGTTGCAGCAATCCGAGGACGTCGATGTGTTCCTCGCGCTCGCCACGGCCGTCCGCGTGCTGCAAGACGGGCGCTTTCTCGAGGACCTGATTCCGGCATTTTCCGTGGGTCGCCCCGGCGTGCGCCAGGCTGCAGCAGAGGCCGTCGCCGCACTTCACTGTCAGAATCTGGTGCACCGATTACAAGCGATAGCCGAAGACTCGAAAGCCGACGTCGCTGCTCGCCAGGCAGCAATCTGGGCGTTGGGCCGCTGCGGCCGCAAGGCCGCGTACACGCCGCTGTTCAACCAGCTACGAAATCCAAACGATGCGCTCCGACGCGCTGCTGCTGATGCACTCGCCGACCTGACCGGACAGAATTTCGGCACGGAACTGGATCACTGGCAGGCGTGGTGGCTGCGCCACAAGGATATGAACAACGAACTCTGGCTCGAACAACGGCTCGCCTATCAAACCGGCCGGGCTTACCGACTCGAAAGCGACCTGGAGCGCACCCGCAACCAGGTCCTTCGTCTGCACCAACAGTACTACAACCGTCTCCCCGCAGCCGAACGTCTCGTTCACATTCAGTCGCTCGTCGATCAGGACGACCCGGCCGTACGGGCCCTCGCGGTGCTCTGGGCTGTCGAGATGTTGCCCGCGGCGGATGCAACGCGGCAGAAGCTGCTCGCTCAGATACTGATTCGCCTCAGCGGCGACGGCACGGTCGAGGTACAGCGAGCGGCCGTGTTCGGCCTGGGCCGTGTAGACGATCCTGCGGCTTTGGAGCGGCTGTTCACGCTGGTGCAGAAGGGTCGCGCTCCGGTTCGCGCCGCCGCAGCGCGATCGTTAGCGCAACAAGCGCGGACGGCTACTGCTGAAAACCAGGACCGCTTCAAACAGGTAATTCCCACACTCCAAAAAGCGCTCGAGGACCCGGCCTTTGAGGTCGTAGTCGAGGCTGCGGAAGATCTCGGTGTGTTAGGAGCCCAGTGCGCCGGGCCGGTGTTGACCGGTCTGCTCCGTCATCAGTCGGAGCCCGTTCGTCAGGCGGCCGCCCAGGCACTCGAACGCGTTGCCGACGTCGCCGTCATCGACCGCCTGCTCGATGCGTTGGACGATTCCAGTCCCTCCCTGCGGTTCAGCGTCGTTGGTGCTCTGGCTCGGGCAGCGGGAGACGGCAGCTCACTATCCGAGCCGACGCGGCGTGTATTAGTTACGCGTCTGGAATCGTTGCTGGCACGAGATCCGGACCCCGGTGTCCGTGGCCGGGCAGCGACAGTACTCGGCGAATGTGGTTCCGCTGCCCACTTGCCCTGCCTGTGGCATTGCGTCACTGCCAGCGAGGACGGGCGCGTTCAAGAGAAAGCGTGGGCGGCGTTTATCGAGATACTCGAGAAATCCGGAAATGTTGGAATACTTCAGGAATGGGACCGCACGCTGAGCGCTGCCAAACAGGGCGGGCGGCGGCTGCAACTGCACGCCGAGCTTGCCAATCGCTGGCAGAAATCTCCGGATCGCAAAGCCTGCGCTGCAGTTGCACAGGATCTGTTGATCCAGGGAGAGCTGGATCAGGGAAAATGGGCGGCAGCCTTGCCGCAGGTGCGTGAGCTGTTGGCACGTTCTGCAACCGATGCCGAGATTTCTCAGAGATTACGCTGGTTGTTGACCATCGGAGAACAGGCCCGGCGTGAAGGCAACCGCGCCGAAGCGTTGCACGCCGTGCAGGAAGCGCAGCCTTATCTGCCTCGAGCCGGCACGATGGCAGGTGCGTTTGAGAAACTCGAGAAAGAGTCTTCGAGTAAGGAATAAGTCGGTCACCGAACCGATTTTGTGACCGTCTCACCCATTAAGCCTGCCGGCCCATTAAGCCTGCCGCTTCGGTTAGCAGCCGAAATCATGGCGCGTCGGACCAGGCAGAGGGTCAGGGTAGTGCTGGCCGGCTGGCCGATCGGGTGATTTCTCTTGGCAGTCTCAGCAAGCCGGCTCGCGGTTGCAACGTTACAACGACCCCTGCCGGATTTTTCTTGATCTTCACCAAATCCGCTGGTAGCAGTGCGTCCTGTAACCTTAACAAACGAAATTCAGGCCAAGCGCGGTGAACCTTCGAGAAGCAGGATACGCATTGTGCCATTAGCCATATCCGATCCAGTTCCCGCCTTGTTCTACGCTGGCGTCGTTCTGTGCGCTCTGTCGGTCGGTAACATCTTGCTCAGTCGCGGCAGGACGCAGTTACGGGTCTATCGGTTGGCAACTCTTGGCGCTACGCTCGCCGTGATCGCGTGGATCTTGGACCATGTGAGCACCCACCATTAGTAATTCATCGCCTCCCGTCCACGGCCAGCGCCAAAGGGTCAGCTCACAAAAGATTGTCACATCAACATATCCAGCGATCACCGTCGCTTGTCCGTCAAGCTCAGCGGCGGTACGCTGAACGAATACCGCACGTCTGAGGTATTTTCGCATGCGCTGGCGAATTCGCTGGCAATTGCTGGTCCCGCCGCTGACGTTACTCGGCGGCGTGGCCGGCATCAGTCTCTGGCTGGCATTCGTCTCTGCTGACCAAGCCCGCCAGCAGATCGAAGAACGCGTCCGCTCTGTCGTTCGCAATCTGACCGAGGAGACTTCCTATCCGCTATCCGAGAACGTTCTCCGGCAAATGAAACTGTTGTCCGGCGCGGAGTTCCTCCTCTTACCAGCCGAAGGTCCGCCCATTTCGACGCTGACCGGGAACGTCGAGGTGCCGCGCGCTGCAAGCCCGGGCGATGACTGGCAAACACTGCGCCTGAGTTCGCCGGAACGCGTCGCGGGCAGTCTTTTTCGGTGCAGCAGCGTGCATCTGACCGGACCGGCACGACAAGGCGACACGCTCTACATCCTGTATCCCGAAGCACAATGGCGAGACGCCCGCTGGGAGGCGATGTGGCCCGTCGTCGCTCTCGGCACCGTCACCGGCATTGCATCCGTGGGGATCGCCGTCGGACTGGGGCGCGGGCTGAGCCGGCGCGTCGGCGATTTGGAGCGCCGTACGCGGCTGATCGCAGCCGGCGATTTCAGTCCCATGCCGTTGCCGGCTCGAAACGACGAGATTCGCGACCTCGCGCAGTCGATTAACGAAATGGGCACACATCTGGCCAATCTCCAAGAAGCCATCCGCCGCGCTGAGCGGCTGCGCCTGCTCGGTCAGGTCAGCGGCGGCTTAGCTCACCAAATACGCAACGGTTTGACCGGCGCACGACTGGCCTTACAACAGTTCGAACGCGAATTGCCTGCGGACACGGACCTGGCCGCACTCGATGTGGCGCTGCGGCAATTGAAATTGCTCGAGACCAACATCAAACGCTTTCTGGATCTCGGCCGCGAGGAACGCCAGTACGAATGGTGCGATTTGTCCGTGCTCACAGCCGAGGCCGTCGAACTTGTCCAGCCCCAATGCCAACACTCAGCCATCACCTTGCGCTGGCGACAGCCGGCTTCACCGGCTGGCCTAAGCGGTGACTCCAGTCAACTCGGACAGGTGGTTCTTAACCTCCTGAGTAATGCCGTGGAAGCCGCTGGACCGAACGGAAGCGTCGACGTGTGTGTGCGGCAGGAAGCAGGAGCAGGCAAGGCGAACGGGGCGACTGACGATGGCCTGTCAACGTTGGCGATCAATGGATCTCCGACAAACTCGCACGCTTCTGCTTGCATCTTTCTGGAAATCCGCGACTCCGGGCCGGGGCCTGCGCCCGAGGTGGCGCAACGACTGTTCGAACCCTTCGTCACCGGTAAACCCGAGGGCGTCGGTCTCGGTCTCGCCGTGGCTCGGCAGGTAGTCGAGGCCCACGGCGGCAGCATCACCTGGTTCCGCGAAGACCGGCGAACCTGTTTTCAAGTCAGGCTGCCGGCTGTCTCACGCGAGAAGAGCTTATCGCCCGACACGGAGTCTTTTTCACCGTGAAACACGTGCTGATCATCGACGACGAAGAAGCAGTCTGCTGGGCACTGCGTCGCGCTCTCGGCCGCGAAGGCTACAGCGTCGCCGTAGCGGCTTCCGGCGAGCAGGGCCTCCAATTAGCGGAAGTTCAACGACCCGACGCCGTCATCGTCGACGTTCGCCTGCCCGGAATCGATGGCTTGACCGCTCTTGGCAAACTGAATCAATCGACGCCGGGTGTCCCCACTATTGTCATGACAGCCTTTGGCAACCTATCGACGGCGGTCAAGGCGGTGGAAGGCGGCGCCTTCGACTACATCACCAAGCCATTCGATCTCAGCCAGGCGTTGGAGGCAGTGCGCCGCGCCGTGTCGCGCCGTCCGGAGTCCGATAGCACGGTCGTTGACGCGGCGCCCGGCGAGCAGCCCGAAGAAATGATCGGCGGCGGGCCGGCAATGCAGGCCGTTTACAAGCGCATCGCCTTGGTCGCGCCACGAGATGCCAGCGTCTTGATCACCGGCGAGAGCGGAACGGGCAAGGAACTCGTCGCTCGTGCGGTGCATCGCCATAGCGCACGTCGCGATCGTCCTTTCCTGCCGGTGCACATTGCCGCGCTAAATCCAAATCTGGTCGAAAGCGAACTCTTCGGACACGTGCGTGGTGCCTTTACCGGTGCGACGCAAACACGGCCGGGTATGCTCGGCCTGGCCGATGGCGGGACAGTATTTCTCGACGAACTTGCAGACATTCCCTTACAGGTTCAAGTAAAGCTGTTGCGCGTGCTCGAACACGGCGAATTGCTGCCGGTCGGAAGCACGCAACCGCAACGACTCGATGTGCGAATTCTGGCTGCAACGCATCAGGACTTGTCCCGTTGCGTGGCCGAAGGTCGGTTCCGGCACGACTTATTTTTCCGCTTAAACGTCTTCGCGGTCACGCTTCCAGCGCTGCGCGAGCGGACGGAAGACATCGAGGCCCTGGCCGAGCATTTTCTTCGGACTTTTGAGCCGCGTTCGCTGCCGCTGGCGCCGGCAACGCTCCGTTTCCTGCAGGCGCTACCCTGGTTCGGCAATGTCCGCGAGCTGCGCAACGCCCTCGAACATGCCGCGATCGTGGCTCGCGGTGGTCAGCTCTTGCCCGAACACTTCCCGACGTCAATCGTGTCGAGCGGTCCGACGTCGCCGGCCGAACAGCTCGCGGCCGGCGTTCGTACCTGGCTCGCAGACCGTGCCCGGCCGGGTAACGCCACGCCTTCCGACTTGTACGATCAGCTCCTCAAAGTCGTGGAACCAGCTCTTCTGGATGAAGTACTAAAACGGCTGAGCGGCAATCGCTGGGTGGCGGCCCAATGGCTCGGCTTGAATCGCGCGACCGTGCGCAAGAAGCTCGCCGCCTATGGACTCCATCCACTTCGCAGCGAAGAAGAAGAGACCGAGGACGACACGGATCGCGGCCCGGTCCGGTAGTTTGGCTTGATCGCTTTGTGCTTCAATGCGACGGGCATGAACGCGCTCGCCCTCACTTCGTATGATGGCATTACCTACCGTTAAAACCCTCTCCGCGTGTCGTTCCGATGATCGACTGACGAACTGTCTGACGCATCCCGGAAGCTAAGACACGCCACAGCCTTCGCCTTCGACTGAGCCGCTGGAGTCGTTCATGTCCGTGACCGAGCCTGTTGAAATCGAGAAGAGCCGGCAAAGAACCAGCCTTACCACCGACCTGTTTCTTCCCGTATTGCTGTTTGGCGCACTGGGGGGAATGACCTGGGCCGTACGTGGCTGTTCCGGCTTCGGCAGCGTGCTGGGATGCGTATTCGCAGGCCTCACATGGGGGGTCGCCTGGTGGTATATCGCTCAAGTTCCCGAACCGGAGCAGACACGTCGCTATGCATCGGGATGGATCGTTGCCGCTCTTACGTTCGGAATCGGCGTCTCGGGCGCTCGCGGTTGGATGCAGTGGCCGAGCTTTTTTCGCGGCGAGCTCATGACCGATGCGCCCGCCGGTCAGTTCGTGCCGATTTCGCCCGCCTATGGATTTCTCTGGCTCTTCATCGCCGGTGTGCCCTGGGCAGGTCTCGGCGCCTGTCTGATGGCGTGGTCAGGCTCGCTCCGTGAGACACGTGCCTGGCACTGGGCCATCCGCATCGCCTGCGGGGTCGGGGGCGGGCTGCTCTTACGTTTCCTCTTCGATCACTTCCCGGAGTACTTTCTACCACTATACACCTCTCTTGAAGAGCGTTACCGCGACGCGAAGGTGGAACACACTGATCCCAACCTGTTGCGTTTGATCAATGACTGCGGCTCGGCTCTCACTCACCTCGGTTTCTACCTCGGCTTCCTTGCCTACGAGGCAGTGCGCAAGGAGGGCAAGAATGTGGTGCTCATTTTGACGGTAGGCATCGTCAACGGCATCGGCTGGGCACTGTGTCAGAACTGGAGCTGGGCTCACAAACTCTGGCCCGACGGGCACTTCAACTGGTGGCGATGTTGGGAATCGTCAGGCGGCATCAGCATGGGAGTTGCCTATGGCCTGGCCTATTTCCTGGTGAACCGCCCGATGTCGGCGCGGGAGCGCGCGACGCTCGAAACCGTGCGGCCGTCCGCTGCGCCGACGCTCGAGTGGCTTCTGGTCTACCTCGGCCTGGCGTCGTTCCTCAGCCTGCTTCTGCAGCATCACATGGGTGAATTAGGCCCGGTCTTCTTTGCCGCCGCCATGCTGACTGGAACGGCCTACTACCTGACGCATCGTGAAGCTGCCGGTTCGACTCCCGCGGCCAATACCGGGATATTCATCATTACGGCGATCCTTAACGTAGCTCTAATCGCCGGGCTCTTCCAGCAACAAATCGTACGAGGTTTTCGGCCGAGAGGGCTCGACTTCCAAACGCGGTCGATCTACTTCGCGAGCGTGATGGGTCTCGCGTTTGTCGCTTATCTGGCTCTCAAACGATCGTTCAACGAGGAAGAGCAATCTACTCGCGATTCCGCCCCGGATCTGAACATTGAACGTCTCGGGTTAAGTTTAGGGCTGATCGGCGGGCTGAGCATCTCGATCGTCAACGGACTAAAAGGTTGGTTCAATATCTACAAAGGCCATGAAGATTATTGGCGTGACGTGTTATGGCGACTGTTCGGCCCGGTGTTTCTTTTCGCTTTGATCGCCGTCGCGATTCGCATGTTGTTCTTCGCACTGCCGAAGCGCTATCGCGGACCTCATTTCCCTATGGCCTACGGAGTGCTCTGGTCCGTATTGGTTATTCAGTATGCAATTGCTTTCCTCGTAACCGGCCCGTTGACCGATTGGGTCGAGGCAGCGTTCGCCATCTATTACCTGCTGCTGTTCTTCATCACATCAGTCATCGTGATCCACTACCATTCGCTGAAGCAGCCGTACCTGGCGCGCTCCGGAGCGCTGAGCGATCTCCCGGTTGGCCCGACCGCGATCGCTGTCGGGCCCGCTGGCGATCGAGGATAGCTGCGTTCGGGCGAATGAAAGCATAGTAGCCGGCAGCGCATGTAAGTCTGTCGCCGCGGGCCGGGTGGCCTGCTCTCCAGCCCCGCTGGCGCAGTCTACTCGCTGCAGATTGCGAGGCCTGGAAAGCATGTTGCAGGCTCGATCATGCTTTCAAGGCACCGCTGCAGATTGCGAGGCCTGGAAAGCATGTTGCAGGCTCGATCATGCGTTCAAGGCCCCGTACTTTCCGGAGAACAGATCCCGCTCACAGGCCTTGAAAGCATGCCACACGACTGACTGACAGCTAACCGTCACAGAACCGCCGGGTGGCGTGCTTTCAGGCCCGCTGGCGCAGTCTGCTCGCTGCAGATTGCGAGGCCTGGAAAGCATGTTGCAGGCTCGATCATGCTTTCAAGGCACCGCACTTGCCGGAGAACAGTTCCCGCTCACAAGCCTTGAAAGCATGCCACACGATTCCACCGATTGGACCCTTCCGTCGATTGGAAGAACGGCTGAAATCACCTGAGGACAAGGGGCGACGAGTATACCCGCGGAATTACCGCTCGTGAGCTCGTCATACTCCGACCGCCGATTGCTCTCGACCGCTGGCAATGAGCCGCTTACGCTTGGCAAATTAGATGGATGTGCTCGGGCGACGGGCGACGAGTCGTAGCGTCGTCGCTCGAAACAATGCGGAGGCAAGCTATGCGTGTCGTCGGGGTTCTGCTTAGCATTTTTGTATTGGTGCTGATCCTGGTGGACGCCTTCGAATCGATCGTGCTGCCCCGGCGGGTCACTCGTCCTTATCGCTTTGCCCGTATGTTCTTTCGCAGCACTTGGAGGCTCTGGCGAGCGCTGGGAACTCCGATTCGCTCCAATGCCTACCGAGAATCGTTTTACAGCTTCTACGGCCCGCTGTTTTTGTTGATGCTCTTTATCGCATGGATGGTGGGACTCATGCTCAGTTTCGCTGCGCTGCACTGGTCTCTGGGCACGCCGATCAGGTCGGACGACGCCGAGTCGGATTTTCTGACGTACGTCTACTTCAGCGGCACGACGCTGTTCACTCTGGGCTACGGCGACGTAACCCCGACCGGCACGATAGGACGGATGCTTTCAGTGTTCGAGTCAGGCCTCGGTCTCGGCTTTCTGGCTCTGGTCATCGGCTATTTTCCGGTTTTCTATCAGGCGACATCGCGGCGCGAGGTCAGCATTTCGCTTCTCGACGCGCGCGCCGGCTCGCCGCCCAGCGCCGCTCAGTTCCTGCTCCGCCTGGCACGTTCCGGCCGGCTGACCGCATCCGAAGCTCACCTCGCGCAGTGGGAGCATTGGTCAGCCGAACTGCTGGAGAGCCACCTCTCTTTTCCCGTGCTCAGCTATTACCGCTCGCAGCACGGCAATCAATCGTGGCTGGCGGCGCTGACCACGATTCTGGATAGTTGCGCGCTTCTTATTGCCGCGATCGATGAAAACAATCCGTACCAGGCTCAGTTGACATTCGCCACGGCGCGACACGCGGCCGTCGATCTTGCCCTGGTCTTCAGCATTCGTCCACAACCCCCGGCCAGGGATCGGTTGCCGCTCGATCGACTGACTCTGCTGAAAGACCAGTTAACAGCCGCCGGCGTGAAGTGGCGTGAAGGGAGCGAAGTGGAAGAACGATTGAAAAAACTGCGGAACGCGTACGAGCCATTCGTGAACGGTCTGGCCTCGTACCTGAGCTTTGAAATGCCTTCGATCCTGCCCGATCGGGAGGAGCCGGATAACTGGCAACGCAGCGCATGGATGCCGCGACCGCCGGGAATCGGTAGGCTTCCAACGATGTCGCTCCACGAACATTTCGGGTGAGATGCGGCGAGATCGAGACTCCGGAATTCTTGGTCGCCCCTCGATGAGAACCGAGACCATGAAGACGAGCGCGGACGCAGAAAGCGATCAGAGCAATCCACCGTCCGCAACTCCGAGAGCTTCCGAACGCGAGCGCGCGGCCGCCGGTCCGCTAGTCGGAATAAAAGTTGTCGATTTTTGCAGCTTCATCGCCGGCTCTTACGGTGCCATGGTGCTCGCAGACTTCGGCGCCGAGGTGATCAAAGTTGAGCCGTTGACGGGCGATCTGGCCCGCGCCTGGGGACCGTTCCTCCGCGGTGAAAGCCGTTACTTTCAGGGTTGGAATCGGAGCAAGCGCAGCATAGCCATCGATCTGACCACGGACGCAGGGCGAGAAGTCGTCAATCGACTGCTTCGCAAGGCGGACATCGTGGTGGAGAATTTCCGTCCGAGCGTCACGGAGAAGTTGAAGATCGATTACGCGACCGTGCGGCAGTTGAATCCGCGAATCATTTATTGTTCGTCGACTGCATTCGGGTCGCGGGGTCCGTTTCGCCTGCGTCCCGGCTACGACCCGGTTATGCAAGCGATGAGCGGCGCTGCTTACGGGAATCTGCGCGTTGGTGGCAAAATCGCGATTAGCTCAGTAGCTGTTTCTGACTACCAGGCGGCGATGCTAGCCGCGAGCGGTATCCTGGCGGCGCTCTATCACCGCGAAAAAACCGGTGAGGGGCAGCTCGTTGAGACGTCGCTCTTGCAGGCGGTCCTCTCCGTGCAATCACACCATTTTTGCCAGGCGCTTGATTGCGAAGAAGAAGGCCCGGTAGGCATCTGCCCGTACCGGTTGTTCGAAACGTCGACTGACCTGATCTTTATTGGCGCAGCGACAGACCGCTTCTACCGGCGTCTGTGTGAAGCGCTTGAGGCGCCGGAGTTAGCGGCGGACCCGCGCTATCAGAGCAACGCGACGCGGCTCCGTCACCAGGGCGACTTGTATGCGACGCTCGAGCCGCTCTTTCGCAAGAGGCCGGCTACGGAATGGGAGAAACTACTTCAGGAGAGAGAAGTTCCCTGCGGCATCGTCGCCACCTACGCAGATTTTTTCAAGAATCCGCAAGTCGAAGCGATGGATATGCACACGATCGTCGACCATCCGACGATCGGAGCGCTACGGCTAACCGGTGTTCCGGTGCGATTCGAGAAAACGCCCGGCCGGATCCAAAACGCACCGCCCACCCTCGGTCAACACACTCGCGAAATCCTGAGCGAGTATGGCTTTGACGAGCCGAGCATCGAAGCGCTCGAGCGGCAGAAGGTGATCCGATCGGGACAATCGAAACAGGAGGACAAGCTTTGATGTCTCATCCATGCCGCGAGAAGCTGGCCGTGGATAGCTCCTTTACTGGCGACCCCTACTTCCCTCCCCACTTTGTGAAAGAAGGTAAGGGTGGGGGCAACGGGTTTCCCCAGTCGTTCGGTTCTAACCCCCCACCCCGATCCTCCCCCACAAGTGGGGAGGGAGAATGATCAGTTTGGGGATTTTCATTTTGTGCGAGTCAATTTGTCTAATGGTCGAATGCGAACACGAATTAGTCCGTGATTTACTGTCCGCCGACACTTGCCACGCGTGGCGATTCTTTTAATTCTTTCTCGGCCAGTATTCGCCTCAACTCATCGTGTAAACGCGCCGAGAATATTCGGCCTCCTGCCGGTGTCATATGATGTCCGTCCAAGAATTCCTTGTCTTCAATCCACTGCGATGCGTCGATGACGCCAGCGCCGTGCTTATCGTGAAGATCAGCCAACAGGTCGTTGATTTCGCTCATAGCATCTTTGCTATACCAGCTATGGAATATCGTCGCTTCGGGCATGGAAACGAATACAACCTGGATATGCTCGCGCTTGCAGATATCGAGTATGTCGTGAAGTGATTTACTCGGTCCTTTGCCGACGTGCAGAGTACCTAACGAATCATGGAAGAGGCCGTAAATATGGTCAGTCCGTCTTCGCCGCTCTTCCCAAGTACACTCCTCACGCATTTGGCCCCATTCGTTGTAAGGTACCGTGATGCGAATCGCGCGAGTCGGCCGCATTATTCCGTGGGCCACGGCCTGAATTTCCTGGCGAAAGACGTACCAGGGCGCGACGCGGGCTTCCAGCCAATCGCGTCCCTTCTGTCCAGGATGCTTGAAGTACGGCCACATCCGCACGAGTTGAGGCAACGACAACCATGAAGCCGCTGTCCAGGCCTCCTCCGAGACACAACCTTTCTTGGGATCGTTCAGCAAGGGCGGCAGGTACTCAACCAACAGTAACTGTGGGTGGATGCCGGCATCAAGCGTCTCACGAAGCGAAAGACTTGAATACAACGCACCCAGGGCCGGCAGCCCGTAGTTATAGGCGATGTAAGGTTGCCCGTTTGATGCAGTCAGATCGGTCAGCCGCTCCGCCTCGAGCCCGTGTTCTGTCCGAGAACTTCCCAATGCCAACAAAAGAGGCCGA
>Ga0326727_10021206_pt1 | contig 12764 bp, 12 predicted proteins | sample MB2enrmetagenome_FD_207643 | JGI IMG/M metagenome (GOLD analysis project Ga0326727, IMG submission 207643) | Lab enriched peat soil microbial communities from McLean, Ithaca, NY, United States - MB29MY | ecosystem: Environmental > Terrestrial > Soil > Wetlands > Peat | place: USA: New York...
GACCAGAAGACGAGGTTGTATTTGAGTTCCTGGGCGATGCGCGTCATTTCCAGAGTGACCCTTTGTTCCTCCGACGATAGGAGGTAAAGCCCCGGATAGCCCGCACGGATGTAGTTGATGATTTTGGTTTTCATATTAGATGGCGAATTTGCGATGTCCGAGTTTGGGGATTTGGAAGACTTGGCGTTGTTGATGTTTGGCATGATGTATTTGTGTTTGCTGTTGTTGGTGTTGAGGTTGTTGTGGTTCGTAACTGTTTGAATATGGTTTAGGTGATTACGGCACATTCGGGGGTTGTTGGTACCAAATTTGGAGCGGAATGGTACTCAGGAGCGATTTTGATGAGCCAGGGGTATGGCGTACCGGGAGAGGCAGGCGATCGCTCAGAAGTACCATTCTGGCGATTTTTGGGTGCAACGCTGGACTTGAAACAGAAGCTGGAGCAATTCAAGAGCTACGACAACCAGTTCCGCCTGCACTAATCACTGGAAGGAGCCACACCGGAAGAAAAGGGTGGAGGCCCAGCTATGAAGCCGGCCAATCTCGAACATTACAATTGGCAAAGCCACTGCCACGGCTCATTCGAACTGCCTGGCGCAGCTTGAACACGAATTCGCCATTCACAGGATGATGGCGATGCGGATGAGCCGACGCTGGCTCAAAAACAATGCGGAACCCGAAGAGCAAGCGGTCTCAGAAACCGAGATTCCTCAGACCTGGGCACCCGCGTCGGGCAAGTTCGACCTGCCCGAAACCTGTCGGCAACCTTTCTTCCACGCAAGGTTCATTGGCTCAGTCGATAGAACCGCAAGGGCTCCGTGAGGCTGTTCGTGACGGTGTTCCACCATTGCACCAAAGCAGGCGAAGCGCCTACATTTGACCAGGCTTGAGGAGAGTTCAGATTGGTCGCGGTTTGCAGGTTGTATTGCAAGAGCGAGGTTCGCCACCAGATAACTGCCTGGCCGGCGGCCTGAGTAATAGCCAGGGTCGCCAAGGGTTTAGTGGCCGTCAGTTGAACCAACTCGATACCGGTACCGTTTACCGGATCGAGATTGCGGGTGTACCGTTTGGTGGTCGGGCTGTCCCAGTGTTCATGCACGCCAAGGCTCGACAGACGAGTGCCGGTCTTGCCCGGGTCATAAAATGTGCCCGAAGGAGGGTTGTTGGCCTGCGCCGCCTCGTAGAGGTAATCCTCGGCCCCGCCTTGCAGCGCGTTACCAGGGCTGTCGCTGCCGTTGTTGACCACATTAGGCCACTCGGCGAGGAGGAAATCATAACAAACTGAATCAATCGCCACCGGATCCTGGGACGCGAACAAGCTCGAAGGCCAATTTCCGTTAAAGGGCGCGCTGGTCCACGGTTTGGGGTGCGAGTCCCAGAAATAACCACCATAGAGACCATCCACCAGGAAGAGCAGGGTCTTGCCGCCCAGAACCGGGCTGCCCAACAGGTCCACCAGAGCGCGGTAATGCCCTCTACCAGGCGTTCCGGGCAAACTCGGGTCCGGCGTGCTCGTATGCATGTTGTCGTAGTTAAGGATGCCGCCGACGTTCTGGGCGATCGCATCCCGGTAGTACCCGTCGGGGCAGCGGAGCAAGGCGCCGTGAAAATTCTTGGCACAGAGAGTCACACCCACGCTGTGCCCTTTTAGAACCGCAAAATCAATGAGGTAGTCCGCCTGGGCCAAAGGCACGGGCACATAGTCTTGAACCACGGGTGTCCCGGCGACCGCGTTGGTCACGCTCCAGTTGAATGGGACGGATGAAAACTCGGTGCGCAGGCGTCCTGACCCGCCAAAATTGTCGAAATAGCGAACGTTGGGGAATTCGGGGTGCAGCTTGTTCCACTGGTAGGCCGGGAAGTTGCCGGTCGGGTCGCCCAAAAAGATGTTGGTCTGGGCGACTCCCACGGTATAGACAAGTTGACGGAGCAGGGTAAGCAGCATCTGCGGCGAATTGTCGATCGTGTTGAGCCAACTGCCGTCCCAGTAAGCGTTCTGTTTCTCGTAAGTGCCGTAGATGTCAACGGTGGTGGTCCCCGACCGCGCGTTGCACGTTGTCAGGTTGATCTTGATGGCCACCTTTTCGCCAGTCTGATAGCCGCGCGCGCCTTTACCGTGGCTCTGGTTGAAGTACTTGAAAATGGCATCCCAGGCCGCCGCGTCCGAGCCGCCTCCCCCCACTGATTGCAATGCCGTGGACACCATCTGTTCCACGACTGAAATATCGGTGTGATTGGTTTCGAACCAATGCTCCGGCGAGGTGTAGCCAGCCCAGTTCACCGCCTCCGGCGCATAGACCCAGGCGACCCGACCCGGGAAAATACCTTTGGCTGTGCCGACTGGCGCGTTGGGCGGAGGCCCTGCCAAACTCCGCACGGTAGGCAGGCTGGCCAGCACTAGGGCGCACCCGGCGATGGCGGCCGCTCCCCACAGGAATGCTTTCCAGTAATGCGGTTGACGCTTTCGCGCCTTGCGCCAGGCAAAAGCCGAGCCGAGCAACGCCAGCACCCAAACCACAAAGCCACTCGCCAGCGGAAAAGCGATTCTCTGGCAAGGGTAGGCCGCGCGGCTCGGCTTGGGGATGACCCGTACGAGAAACCACAGCAATGAAGCCAAACCCATCCCGCAGGAAAGCCAGCCCAGGAACCCGAGCCCGCGCCGCCGTGGTTCCAAGAGCCGCCCAGTGACGGGGCAAAGGTGCGGCGAAGTGGTTGAATTTTGAACGGTTTTGTCGGCGTGGGGGCTTGATCTTTTCATGGGTTCTGTTCGATGGCTTGATAATTCGTGAGCGCGCACAACTCAGTGACCAATTCAATAAACCCTGACACAAACAACAAGCGGTATGCAACATAAAACTCTACCCAGCGCTGCGTGCCCGAATCCTTAGAAAACGCACGGAGCGACCCAGAGTCCGGCCACGACGCGCTAAGCACGAGGAGATTGGAGTCGAGGACAACCGTTTTGATCCTTGCGGTTGCTTTTCCAGGGCCTTTCGGGAAAGCGGAAGGAGGGAATCTGGATTCTGTGCGCTTGGCAGGCCGAGCGCGGAGACACCTCACCTTCTTCGACCTTGATGGCGAAGTGCGGCGGTCGGCTGGGAACCAATCAATCTCTACGCCGAGTTCACGGCTTCGGTCACCGGACGGCCGGGCTTGCGCTTGGGCACAGCTACGCATTGTCGGCAGAACCAAAGTTCCAGATTCTGTTCAGAGGGATGAATGGCCTTTGCCTGCGCGTAGGGTTTGTTGCATCCCCCGCAGCATGGTTCGATTTTGATGTTGTTCATGGTGGTGTCCTCTTTAAAGGCGACAGCCCGGGGTTGCGCCGGGCTGTCTGGCAGAGTTGTGTTTTGTTTGGCTGGTCTAGTCGTTCGGCGTCGTGGTAATCCTGATATTCCTGCGTGCAGGACTGATCTGGGCTCCACCTGTCATGCCACCGTATTTGGCCAACATGTTGTTGATGTCTTGGCAGAGCTTGCTGGCAGTGGTTTTCTTGGCCGGCGAACGATCAGGGCAGTCCGCCTGAATTTGCACGGTGAAGGTGGTGGTCCTCTATCCAATCAGGTTGCAGGTTTTGTTGCTCCCACTCCAGGCAGGCCGTTCTGGACCTAGCAAAGAAGCGGACCCTGCCTCTTGGGTCCTTCACTTCCCATTGCTGCGTGGTGTTGTTGAATTCGATGTTGCTGGCCCGATGGATTTCAAGCCGGCCGAGTTCATGTAAAGGGAGAACTTCGGTCCAGAGGCATTGAGCGGTTCCGTCGGGCTTGAATGAGATTTGGGTGTTCACGTTCATGATTTTGGGTCATTGATGGTTGGCGTTGTTGGCTTGCGAAGGGGTTGTTCGCTCGTACCCCTTTGTCCTCCGGCACTTTGGCGCTAAACCCAACCGCTGACGATGAGAAAAATCGCCCCAGTGTATGAAGCGGACGGGCTGTGTGAATAACGCGTGAGTAAGAGCCAATAAGTTCTTCTCGCAACTTGTGGCGAATTTGGGCAAAACTGCGCCCTCGACTGCAGTTTCTCGGCGTGTTGTAGCGTCAACATGGATTCCTAAGATCGCAGAATGCAAAACGACGGTTGCCAGAATTCGTGTAAACCTCTTCTTTACAGAGGGTTGCATCGTTATCAGTGGATTAGGGTGTGGAAGAAATGGTCGAACGGTGAAATTACTTGGGCAGGAATCGTTTCGGCAATGCAACCCGAGTGGTTAGAGGCATTTGCGCAAATTAGGCAATGTGAATAAGACGCTTGAATATCCGACTTTTTATCGCAATACATGCAAGCTTTCGCGGAAAGAACTTGGGGTGCTACGCAGGAGCATCTTCGTTCCTTGGTTGGCTCCGATGCTTACAATCTTTGGTTCGCCCCATTGAGGGCTCGATCGCAGGACGACAACAGCTTGGTCCTGGAGCTCGCCGATGACTTTTGTGAGATCTGGCTCAAAGAGAACTACGTGGGCCTGCTGGAGGATGCGGTGGCACTGGCGTCGGGCCACCGGTTAAAGATCCGATTTGAAGTTCGCTCCAGCAGGGTGGGAACACCGCCGGAAGACCCCAACCCTGGCCCGATGAGAGCGAAGGTTGCCAATGTGGCACCCGAAGGAAACCACGCCGACCAGGAACTGAATCTTAGGGCGCAGTACAATTTCGACACGTTTGTCGTCGGCAGCAATAACAACTTTGCCCATGCTGCCGCGCTAGCGGTCGCCCAGGAGCCGGGGAAAGCGTACAACCCGCTCTTCCTGCATGGCGGTGTTGGTATGGGCAAGACGCATTTGCTGCACGCCATTGGGCACCAGGTGGTGACCAACCGAAAAGGAGCGAAGGTCGTTTACCTTTCTTCCGAGCAATTTACCAACGAATACATTGAAGGCATCCAGAACCATCAACTGCAGAGATTCCGGAAAAAGTATCGCCAGAGCGATGTGCTTCTGATTGACGACATTCAGTTTCTGATGGGCAAGGAGCGGATCCAGGAAGAATTCTTTCACACGTTTAACGCTCTGCATGAGGCCCGCAAGCAGATCGTGATGAGCTGCGACCGACCGGTGGGCGAGATTCAGAATCTGCAGCAGCGGCTGGTCTCCCGGTTTGAGGGGGGCCTGGTGACGGACCTGCAGCCACCCGATATGGAGATGCGCTTGGCGATCCTGCGCAAGAAGGCACAAATCATGGGCGTGGAGCTGCCGGAGGAAATCATGAGGTTCCTTGCTAACAGGGTACGGAGTAACATTCGCCGCCTGGAAGGTGCGTTGACTCGCGTTACCTCGTACGCCGCGATGACCGCTAACGCATTGAGCGTCAAAGTGGTGGAAGGTCTGCTGCGCGAAATTCTCCACCAGGAAGGCCCTTACTCGATCAGTATCCAGGCCATCCCAAACAAGGTCGCCGAACATTTTGACCTCGGCCAAAAGGACATGACCAGCAGGCGACGACCGGAGAACATCGCATTCCCGCGGCAGGTTGCCATGTTCCTATCGCGGCAGATGACCGAGACTTCGCTGAGCGCCATTGGCGAGGCATTCGGCGGTCGTGACTCCGGCACGGTGTTGTACGCCTGTAAGTCGGTCAAAGACCGCATGGAAACGGATTCCCACGTCCTGCAGGTCGTCAACGGCCTGGAGATGCAGCTTTCCCGCTGAGTGCTCCGCATTGGTCTTGCTTGCCAATCGTGCGGGAAGAGCGATGGACTTTGGCAGGATCGGGCGTAATGGCAGATTCAGGGGTGTTGATATTCTCTGAAGTTGGGGTATTGGCGGTACCGGATTTCGCTCAGGAACATTCCTTGTGGCGGTCTTTTTGAGCTGAGAAGGATAGCAGGACGGAATAGGGGGTTGATCGCTCACAGGTCATTCCAGGCGCTTTGTGCAGCTTCCATTTGTATAGCTGGCGGTTACTGTAAGAATCGCAAGCAACCCCACGCCCATTCTTCTTACAGTTACAATCCTCCAGTCATTGTCCACATCTATACTTTCAGCAGGCCCAAACTTAAATGAACCGCAAAAGCTTGACAGTCACTTGGCCGATTTGATAAGATGTGGAAAGTAGGGAGAAACACAAACCCATCAAGCTCTGCAATGATACGCTGAGTTGTGTTGAGAGAAATGTACGGGCATCAACAATTTCAGAGACGGGCAGCTTACCTGTTTCGAGGCTTTATCACCCTCGATTGCTCATACATTTCCAGGTAATCAAAGCTGCCGTCTTTGCTTTTTGATTGGATAGAAATGTATGAGTACGAATGCAGATTCTAATTGTATGATTGTCCCTTTTCCGACAACTGACCCTGAACCACCACCTCAAGCCCAACAAGACCGGGAAAGCAGGGTGGCGAAGATCAGGGCCGAGGTGAGCGAGATCATGAGGAAGGCAGGTAAATCAGTCCCTCCTGACGATTTGCCTCCCCTGCCCGATAAGCTGCCAGGACCAGGAGTTGAACCCCGAGATCCGGTTGACATCCATAACCTGATAGAGCTGAGGAAGAAGGCCGCGAAACTGCCATCGATAGAAAATACGGCTGATTTACTGAAGGAACAAATGAACGAACCACCAGAACTTGTCGAAGGAATCTTGCACCAGGGTAGCAAGATGTACGTTGGCGGAGCTTCGAAATCCAATAAAACGTGGGTTCTGCTCGATTTGGCTCTTTCTGTTTCCAGTGGCGTTCCGTGGCTCGGCTTTATTACAACAAAGGCCAAGGTGCTTTACTGTAACTTTGAGATTCAGCGGGAGTTCATTCGTAAGAGAATCAAGGCCATCAAGGACGAAAGGCATATCACAGAGGATTTCGACCTCTGGAACTTGCGAGGGGAGGCTGCCGGTGCCGATGTGATCATTCCCTTAATCATCGAGCGGATCAAGACCGAGGCTTATGGATTAATCATCATCGACCCATTGTATAAATTGCTGGGCGCCAAGGATGAGAATGCCGCCGGGGATATCGCCTCCATCCTGAACATGCTGGAAAAGCTCGCGGTGAAATCGAAGGCGGCCGTGGTGTTTGCCGACCACTTCAGCAAGGGCAATCAGGCGGGCAAGGAGCATATCGACCGGGTTTCTGGTTCCGGCGTCAAATCCAGAGACGCGGATAGTATTCTGACCTTCACAAGTCACGTGGAGAAAGAGGCTTACGTGGTGGAGGCGACCTTAAGGAACCTAAAACCGGTGGATCCCTTTTCTGTTCGCTGGCAGTACCCGGTGATGATCAGGGACCAAGCATTGAATCCGTCGAAGCTAAAGACCGCCGTAACCAAGCAAGCCCAGTTCAACGAAGACCAACTGATTGCCCCAATTGCCGTAAGGACTTTGACTTCCTCAGAATGGAAAAAGGCTGTTCTGGACGAAACCGGAATGAGCAAGGCCACCTTCAATCGCCTACTCGTAACGGTAAAAGAGACTCCCGGAGTGAATTTCAACCCGGACACCAAACAATACAGCTACGCAAGCCCCGACGGAGCCAAACTCGCCTGAAAGTTGGTCTCACCACTAAGGATATGAGACCATGAGACCATGAGACTAACCGACACCTCCAAGACCGGCCAGGCTTCATAAAATTCAGCCTGGCCTAGGTCTGTCGGTCTGGTCAGAATTGCAGAAACCATCACTTTTCCAGAACCCATGAGACCAAAGGAATCGACCGCGGCCATAGCAGATGTGGTTGGCTGTGCTGTTCCCCGCGTTTTGGTGGTTGTTGGCTATTCACGTTATCGATACAGATCCATTGATGCGGTACCGGATTTGGAGCTGGGACAAGCCTGGGAGCGTCTTTTCGTGGCAGGTGGTACAGCATAGCGGAAAGGGGTGTGGATCGCTCCTGGGGCACTTGGGGAGGTTTTTTGGATCAAGTCCCCGTTATTGTATGAATGGCGGTGGTAGTTGTATAAATGGAGTCCTGCCTGCCCGTCATTGTAATTGCGGCCCCCCAACCACTGGAGGCTGTCCACGATCAACTGGTTCTGCGTTTCGTTAGCCAAGGTAAACGACAACTCCTTGTTTGTGTGTTGGTTATCATCCAGATCGTTATGGCCCATGTTCAGGTAGATCATTTTGTATTTCTGATTGGTCCACACCACGGGATAATCGCCGCTGTGCCAGATTTCATTGGGCTTGGGGCCGGTCCCTAGTGGAAAGCTGGCCGGATCAATGGACAGGAGCACTTTGATGTCCGGGTTGGCGCGCAAATTGTTCTTCCACCGATACCACTCGTTGGGTGCCGACTTGAACGTAGCCGGCAGATTCCTCGTGGCCGGATGAGTGCTGTCCTCGACTCGCAACACCGCCGAAGTGGGGCGCCAAGTGTTGCTCAGATACTCGCCTGATCCCAGAAACTTCTGGTGATACCAATCCCAATTCTGCGGATAGTCCGAGGGCGTCAAGGCAAACCCGGCAAAGTGAAATCCCATCCACGCCCCGCCATGCTCCATGAAGTCTTCAAACGCCTTGCGTTGGGCTGGAGCTTCGGGCCGGGTATCCAGAAAAAGCACCACCTGATGTTGCGAAAGAAACGCTGGATTCAATTGGTTCCAGTTCGTGGTCGCTTCATAGGCGAAATTGTATTTGGCCGCCATTTGTGGAAACCAGCGGTTGGCTTCATGCACAAAACTGATATGGGCCGGCTCGATCTTGGCGGTGTAGAAAGCGAGCACCTTGAATTGGGGCGCTGGACTTTGTGCGTTGAGACTGGCGGGACACAAAACGACTGCGATGAGCGCGAAGCCGCGCCAATGAATCCCCGTTTGTTTCATGGCCGGGATCGTGGCGTTTTTCGCGGTGGCGTCAAGGCTGGAACCTCCAACGACCGGCAGCACACCCTGCAATCAGTCGTGAACCGCTGGGCGGGGATGCTGAAGGGTCAGTATGTACTTGGCCCGAAGTTTAAGGACGTGGAGAGGCCCAAGATCGTGACCGGCAAAGCCCAGACCCAACCTGAGGTGATCTCGCTCGCCTTTCGATAAAACGTGGTGCACGAACTTCAAAGTGGGCGCAGCCACAGATTGCGGAAACGGATGGGACAGCCGTGTCCACCAAATCCGACCGGCCCTCTGCTGATTTTATGTTTGTATTCCGGCAGGATACGGTGGCCGGTCTCGCCATGGATTTCTTCGTTGAACTGGGCGAGCACCCCGTTGTGGATCACTGTCACACGCGCTGGAGCCAACAGCTTTTCACCGTCGAATCTGGGCGCAATGAAAATGATGTCGTAGGTTTGCCATTCACCGGGTGGACGGCTGGCATTGACGAGCGGCGGCGTTTGGCCGTAGATCGCCGCGCATTGGCCATCGGGATAAATCTTCTCGTTGAAGGAATCGAAGATCTGAATCTCGTACAAGTCCATCAGCATCACCCCGTTATTGCCTCGATTATACCACGGCCCCTCAAAGCCGACCGGCTCCATCCATTCGACATGAAGTTGAATGTCGCCGAAGCTCTCCTTGGTGGCCAGGTCACTGTCGCCCGAAATCAGGTACCCGTCAGCCACTTTCCAATCCTTCAACGGTTGCCAGTGGGAAACATCCTTGCCATCGAACAGCACAATCGCATCCGAAGGAACCGGAGCAGGCGGGCCGGCCTTGCCGGGATCGACTCGTTTAGCGGCTGGTCGGTCCGGGTCGTGCACCAGCCACTGGCACCAAGGCAGCTTGGGTGTGTCTCTGTAGCCGTAAACGCCTGACCCATCCTTCGCATAAACCAGGTCCGCAGCGAGCGTTGTGCCTTGATGCGAAGCGACCGCAGCGAGGCAACCCAATAATAGCACAGGACCGAGCTTGTAATTTGCCTTCATAAACGAAAAATCAACTGGGGTTGTTCAAATCCACGTGAAGAATCGTGTCCAACGTGTCGATGGCGCAAAACAAAAAAAAGGCCGAAGCCAGTTGATGAAGGCGACGTTGCATAATTTGGCCTTTCCGAATATCGCCACTTGCATATCAAGAACTTGTTCTCGGTTCAAGGGGAAACAACTGGGCAGACCCGGGCGGAGCGTGTGCTGGGGTGATGAGGCTGGTCTTCTGAGCAGATCCATGCCCCTGTACTGCTCGCGGCCTTCATTCCATCTGATCTGTGCGAATTCAACCGACTGTTTGAGGCGCCTCCCCAAGACCTGACATTCGCTGGCTGTTTGCGCCCAACAACAAGATGTTCGAACGGTGGCGATAGACTGGTGAGGCGTCCAGGAGCAAATTCTTACCAGTAACTTGACGGCTTGCAGCAAAGGAATATTGTGGCTGCCATGAGAACCGGGGCACGGTTAGGCGCGCTGCGCACTGTTGGTCGAGTCGGTTTCCGTCGTGGGTTCTGGATTGCGCTGTGTGTTGCTCTGGGCGCATGCGGGTCAAAACAAACCTCGGCGAGGAAGCTGGATCCCGATATGGCGCGGCTGGTGGCGGAAAAGAGGGCACAGACTAAAGAGATGGCGGCTGCCGAGACCAATTCGGTCCCGGCCGAGGTGTGGACGTTCTTTGATCTAATCGATCGCAGCGACTGGCAGCGAGCGACCAATGTGTTTGAGCTGCCTGTCGCCGCCTGAATGGCAATTCGCCATGTACAGGCAACACGGCTATTGGCACGATGCCCTCCCATATCGACCCAAACCGGTAAGTCCAGGTTTCGTCTGGGCCTCCATCTGCCGCATGGCCAGTGCTTCTTGGTTTGCCCCAGTGGGCCTCCAACCACTCGGATGTATAAACGACCTCGTTCGTCACGTCGGGCGAGAATTAGTAACGTCTGATCAAGCGGACGTACTGGTTGGCCGCAGTGTGCGGCACGCTGACCGGCGGCGCTACGTTACTCGTAGTGAAGTCCGTCCAGACCGTGCCTGAGGGTTTCACCTGAGGCGTGGTCTGCACCGTGAAGAAACCATCGTTGACATCCCACGAGACGATCAGGTTGCTGCCCGAACGCGTAACCGTAATGGACGGCTCCGGTGCGGCCACCGGCACGGGTTGACTGATGACCGTATAGACCTTGACCTCGTCACCAGTAACCACGTTCGGACCCGCGGCTGGGTTGTTAGCCGTATTCAACTCGCCTTTGGCAGAAATGCAGATCTGCCTCCGGGTCATGGACACGCTCGGGTGATAGGTCTCGAACCCGAGCACATTGTTCGGATCGCTGTCATGATTGATGAACGCGAAGAACGAGTGCGTTTGCGGGGTGAATTGGGTGCCGGTGAACTGGAACACCCGGGCCACCGTCTGCCGTTTCTTGAAGATAGTCCCGTCCGGTTCATAGGCCCAAGCTACGCATACACGGTCCAGGTCGTCCACGGCCACCGCTACGCGGTCATTTGCGGCGACCCCAGGCTGCCCGCCGTCATCGACCTGAGTGCTTGCGACGAAGCTGCCCGTGCGGGAATCCCACGCAGCCACGTACATCGAGCCGCTCCCCAACCCCGAAGACGGGATGCCGTTGTCCGGGCTTTGGCCCCCCAGATAGACGTAGTAGCTACGGATATCGCTGGCAATGCGCGAGTCGTCCGAACGGCCCGTGTCGAAGCTCAGCCCACTGGTAATGTTAATGTCCACGGGGCTGAAGGCTAACTCCTTGCCGTTATCGTCGTAGAAGTGGAGCAGGTTGTGCGTGCGAATCGCAAACCCACCCTTGAAGGCGCACATGTTGTCCCAGATATCGGTCGGATTCGCCAGCGTGGGGCCTTTGATGATAGCGCCCTGCGGGGTGATGATCGAGAACGTCGTTACTTCGCCAACGGTGCTGAGCAGGCAGGTCTTGTCGTCGATCATCACGACGATGTTCCCGTTGTCCAGGAAGTTGGCGCGGCCGCCGGTGCGAGAGCACTGCGGGGCATTGTTGCCGGCCGGCAATGTGGCCGCCACCGTGGCGCCATACACATAGTCCCAGGCGTTCGTCACCGGCGTAACAGCCAAAGAACCCGGCAGGCCGTTGAGGTTGAATATCTGCTCGCAGGCGTAGCGATTGATACCTGTGTAAATCGGGTTGTTGGCCCAACGATTGTCGCTCGACTGGAACTGTGAGATCTGGCCAAGCGAGGCCTCATTCATGGTGAGGATTGTGTTGGCGCCATAGCGCAGGTCAGCCGCCACCCGCGGCGGATTGCCATTATCGCGCGAAAGGTTAATGACCCCTTTAACCGGGGCCGGGGTGCCTTTTTGATAATCGCTGTAGTAACTCCAATCGAGCGCAGCAGGGCCACCATCAGCCGGCTGCTTAATCACCACCCAGTTCTGATTGGTGTACTGAGTTGGCGGTGCCGACGATGAGCCACCTGTGCCAGCAGGCTGGGGGAAGTACGGGCTGGTGAAGCCGCCCCAGGTAATCAGGAACAGGCTATCGCTCAGCACAGCGGTGTAGCCTTCCCAGTTTGAGTTGTCCGCCGCCTCGTCACCGGGAATACAATTCCCCAGGATCTCCGATTCGAAACTGGAATTGGTGTTGTACCACACAATCTGGTCCGGCACCACATGCGTCAGGCCGACCGACTCGGCGCTTCCGGGGATCAGGTAACCCGGGTTCGAGAAATTGCCGGTGTGAACGCGGCCGTTGTGGGTGCCGGGAGGATCGGCCGAGTAATTGGCGGTAACGGTGACCGCGCCCGAGCCGAGATCCGCATCGTCGGGAAGGGTGATGTTAAAGCTCCCGGTGTTGGGCACGGGGAACGAACCGATACTGACTGGTCTTTAGGATAGATGACATTTAAGTAGACAAGGCATAGCCGGTCGGTCTATAAGGTGGGCATGGCGAAAATTGACGGTCGTACACTGGATCACAAGGCGCTGGAACATATCCGGA
>Ga0326727_10021207_pt1 | contig 12764 bp, 10 predicted proteins | sample MB2enrmetagenome_FD_207643 | JGI IMG/M metagenome (GOLD analysis project Ga0326727, IMG submission 207643) | Lab enriched peat soil microbial communities from McLean, Ithaca, NY, United States - MB29MY | ecosystem: Environmental > Terrestrial > Soil > Wetlands > Peat | place: USA: New York...
ACTTTCACTAAAACTTGAGTCTGCTCCAATAACCGGTTGGCATTTTGCAGATTGTCATCTATCTTGTCTGCCGTGGAAGAAACGACTTCACCCAGAACATTAATCGCTTGTCCTGCTTTTTCAATGATTCCTTTACCCTTATCAACCTCGATCATTCCTAGATCCATGTTTTTAACCGCTACCTGTACTAGCTCCTGAACCCCAGCAATTAGTTCTATAATTTGTTTGGAAGACTGGGCTGAATGATCGGCTAACTTCCGGATTTCTTCGGCAACAACGGAAAAGCCACGTCCATACTCCCCAGCCCTAGCTGCTTCAATGGCGGCATTTAGTGCTAAAAGGTTCGTTTGAGCTGAGATTCCGTTGATTACGTCAACAATATCTCCGATTTTTACTGCTTGCTCAGACAAACTATTGATTGAGTGATTAGCTTGTTCTGTCACATTAAGGATCAAACCCATTTCAATTACGGCCTCTTTAACCGCCATTTTTCCCTCTTGGCTGGTGTTCTTAGCCGAAGTAGCCAATGCCAGAACGTCTTCGGTACTTTTTTTGATATTTTGGGAAGCTAATTCGATGCCTTGAATCTCATCTTGGGCATTCTGCATTCCTAGGATCTGTTCGGTAGCACCAGCGCTAAACTCCATTAAAAAAGACCCAAGGTTTTGAAACTGCTCGGCTAACGAATGAGTATGTTCTGCTTGGGATTGACTTATGCTATACGATTGGTTAGCCACAGTTTCTAATTCGGAAATAATCGATTTTATCCCCATTGACAACTTATTGACCTCATAGGCTAGTGTACCCAGTTCATCCTCAGTGTGTGCCTTTGCTAGGACTCTCAGATCCCCTTTGGCGACAGCTTTGGTCACCTTGAATCCTTCATTTAAGCCTTGACTGAGTTTCTTATTAAAGACATAGGCATAGACCGTTTGCAAGCCTACTAATATAATCGCAAAAGCTATGACCAGTGGTGAAAATGAACTATAAACCGCTAAGCTGAAACCTAACACAAAGGCAGGCAAAGCCCCCAGAAAAATTTGCCTAACAAGCGTACTTTTCTGAATGGTGATTGCAAGTCTGATATAAAATGTATGCTTTCCTTTGATATAAACAGGGCAAGCCACATCCAGTAAAATCTCACCAGTATTCCGATGATATATCTGAGCTATGGGGACTGTACTCCTTGCCCCTTTTAACCCAACTTCGTCATTAAAACGTATACCCTCCCGAAGTCGATTGGAATGCACTAAAGTAAATGCATCTAAATCACAGAGTACTAAATATTCGCTGTCTTCAATATTTTTGGTAATAAGCTCCCTGATTGCTTCTACCGCACTTTTCCAGTCTTCATATTGTTCCAAGAGTATCTCAAATTCTTTAGCAATCCTAGTTATCCTTTTAAATTCACGTTTTTCTTGAGCGGTGCTCACTTTGTCTGTTATTTTTAGCATTATCTATCCGTCCTTCCTTGTTATTTCTCCCAAACGGCATCTGAAACATTGAGATATTTCATTGTAAAGGCGAGTAATCGTTTTCTTATATTATTTTTCAAATTCGATACAAATAAAAGAAATCCTTCCTGGAATTTTAATTCTCTTTCGCGGGACAACGCGTGTATGATATTTTTAAACCACACAATTAGTTGCCTCTAAGTGATTCCACATTTCCCCTAAACCCCTAATTACAAAACTAAAATATTCTAAAGAAGGTGAATTACCGGACCATACCGTCTGGCAATTCACCTTAACTTGTTACTTGCTCCCTTGAGGCAGAGCATATTAAAATATCTAATATGAATACTTAGCAAAGGTGATGAAAACATTCAAGTACTCATCATTTCTCTTTGCTACCTTACCCCAGTTATTCTTGCTTTTCTCTTTAGGTCTAACTAACTTTCGTCTTGTTTTTCGTCCACTTCTCAACAGTTTCATAGAATTTTTCTGCATCAATAGGTTTGGACAGATAATCATCCATTCCAGACTCCAGGCATTTTTCTCGGTCTCCCTTTAATGCGAAAGCAGTCATGGCTATAATGGGTGTATGTGTTCCTTTCTGCTTCTCTAGCTGCCTAATTACTCCTGTCGCTTTATAGCCGTCTAATTCAGGCATCTGAACATCCATAAGTATGGCATCAACATGCTGTTTTCGGTAAACATCTATAGCCTCTTTCCCGTTCTGAGCCATAATAACTTGCCAGCCTTTTTGTATGGCAAAGTTCTCTATTACCATACGACTTATAGCATCATCCTCGACAATTAGCAGCTTCAAAACATCTTCTTTTGCGCTGTCTTCAAGATTAATGACAATCGCATTCGTTACGATCGTTGTATCTTCTGCGGATTTTTCTAATACACAAGTGAAATAAAAGCTACTACCTTCCCCTTCTTTGCTTTCTGCCCAGATTTCACCCTTCATTTTTTCGACTATACCTTTGCTTATAGCTAGTCCAAGTCCAGTCCCTCCATATTGACGGGTTGTTGAATTGTCAGCCTGACTAAAGCTATTGAAAATAGTCTTTAAGTTATGCGAACTTAATCCAATTCCAGTATCCTGCACTATCCATTCTATTGTTACTTTATTATTACTTTCCTCGAGCATCCTGATCTTTACGTCAATTCTTCCCTTTTGTGTGAATTTAATGGCATTACCGATTAGATTAGATAACACTTGTCGTAATCTAAAAGGATCACCTACAAGTCTATGTGGTACATTTTCTTCAATGAACATATTCAAGGTAAGTTCTTTATTCAAAACCGAAGGCTTAAACATAATTTCAATCTCATTTAGAAACTCAAGAAGATTAAACTGAATTTTCTCAATTCTTAACTTTCCTGCTTCTATTTTTGAGTAATCAAGGATATCATTGATCACCTTTAGAAGCGATTCAGAAGATGTCATAGAAACTCCAAGATAGTCAGCCTGTTCTTTCGTTAGGTCTGTCATTTGCAATAGCTGCAGCATTCCCATAACACCATTCATAGGCGTCCTAATTTCGTGGGACATATTGGCAAGAAATTGGCTTTTTGCCGTGTTTGCAGCTTCTGCTTGAAGCTTTGCACTCTTTAGCTGTTCCTCCTGTAGCCTGCGTTCGGTGGTCTCTTTGCCAAACCCTATAAACATATTATCATTAACCTTGACAGCATCCAACTGCATATAATATCTTGAACCGTCTTTTTTAGAAAAGAGGTATTCGGCGGATATTCTACCATTCTTTTTCAATGTCTCAAAATCCGCACCTGCTTTCTCGATTGAATCTGGATGAGTGCTATCATAACTGTGCTTTGATAGTAGTTCTTCCTGCGAATAACCTGTAACTCTGCATGCCGATTCGTTAACCTCTATATATTTTCCTTCAGCATTTACAACATATATTACGTCCGGGCTGTTGGAAATATAAGTTCTGTATTTATCTTCGCTTTCAGCTAGCTGTCCTCTGGTTTTTTGAAAATACAGGATCAGAATACCCACTGCAGTGCTTATTGCAAACACTTCACACATGATATATCCGATCGGGGCAAACCATTCTATATTCCTGGTAAAAGGATAATCGAGCTTATGAACGCCCCATAAAACAAACACCATACCCAGCAATGGGCTAAAAAAAACATGTTTCTTGGGCGCTTTAATAAATGTGGCTCCTGTAAGAATATATATGCATGCCATATAAATGAAAGGCGGTAACATCAGTATCATAAATTGAATGTGGAGTACATTGGCGATAATCACCCACAGCAAGTTAAAAAAACCTGCAACAAACCATAATCGATTCATTTTTTTATTGGAATACTCATAAGTACCGTAAATAATGAAAATACTACTTAGAATTGCAAACTCAATGTAAAGGACTGAAAAAATAATAGTCCCCCCCAAAATGGTATCTATAAGCATCGAAACGAATCTCAAAAGATAAAATCCCCAGCCAATAGACCAAAAAAGAAAAAACCGTGTTTTTTCACAATAAAACAAATAACAATAAGCCGCCACAAGCAATACCGTACCGCATATACAGGAAATCAATGCTGGTATTAACCAACCCATACTTAGATCACCGCCAGTCACTATGAGTAAAACTTTATAGTTGAAAATCTGTCGGAAATATCTACGCAATTAACTGTGCTAAATTCATCCAATGATATTATTCTACACTAACTTCCATAATCCTTTTTAAGAACAGATATATACCCTCACCCACTCTTCAACTCAAAACAAAATGCGCTGGTGTGAGAATTTCAATCTCAACCAACGCATTTTTTATTTGTTCACAGGCTCTCTTTTAGCCGACCACAGCAAAAATTACCAACGACATTGGCATAAATTACATAACGAATATGTTTCCTTGCGCCCACCATACCCCAAAACGGTCACAATCAAACCCTTCAATATGTTCCGACGGACGTGGGTAGTCCTAGTAAATTGTTCTACAATTTAACCCCCAATTCTGAAACCCGCACCACAAGCGCCTCTCAGCTGTGTTTAATAGTAAGACAACAACAAGTCTCCACGTGCGTGGAGTGCTCGATTAGTCTGATTAGCAAACACGTTGTGTGCTTGAAATGGCGGTTTAGAAAACAGTTGACATTTTAAATCAATTGGTAGTAAAATGACGGACGCATACCAACCAGATTGGTAGCGTCCAATAATTGTAATAGCTTCTCAAGTAGGAGTACTTTCTTCTATGAGACCTCCATGTTCCATTTGATACATAAAACTTTCTCTACGAATACTCTTGCTATTTCAGCATCAAACTGAGTGTCTGAATTAACTTTTAATTCTTTGATTGCTTCACTTTTAGTTAATGCGATCTTGTAAGGGAAATCATTTGTCATTGCATCATATGCGTCAGCTACACTTAATATTTTAGACTGCAATGGTATTTGAAAATCCTTTAAATTTCTGGGGTATCCCTTTCCATCTAATCTTTCATGATGAGCTAATACGAATTCAGCTACATGGGCAAACTCATTTACAGATCTCAATATTTGATATCCAATTTCAGGATGTTGTCTAATTTCAACCCATTCAAATTCATCTAGTTTGTCAGGTTTATTTAAAATTTTCTCATGTATTCCTATGGTACCAATATCATGCAATAACCCAAGTAATCCAAGTTCACATACCATATCCGAACTCAAACCCAGTGCAGTACCAACATCTTTACAGAGCGTACTTACCCTTTCACAATGTTGTTGTGCTCTTGCATTCTTTTCGTACAAACTTTTGGTTATTAGTTTAATCGTCTTACTTTTCATACTTCTGCTTTCAAATAGTTTTTTACGATACATATTATCCTCTGCCTGCACAAATATATTATTGATGTCTTGATTAATGTCATCTTTTGTAGCCCATCCGAATGCAGAATTAATCTCAATAAACTCATAATCATACGGAACATCATTTTTATTATAAATTATTCTATAAACTGCACAGCCAGTAAGAGATTCTTTAATAATAGATTTATATAAATTGTCTTTCACTTATATCACCTTTCATCCTAAGTTCAGTTTAACCCTTAGTCAACCGGCTGTCTCATATTGTTCTTCCTAAATAATAGATCGATGCGCTATGGGATAAACATTTCATAAACTCTGATGTTCTTTTACTTAGAACGTTTGTAATTAAATCCTAGTAAAAATTCAATATGTTCCCTTTATACTCCTACAATTAGAATGACTACCATGACGTAGTTGCATTTTTTATCCAACATGAATGAAGCGCCCAAATAAAGTTCATACGTTAATATTCTCTTGTCTCCTTTCTGTGATATTAAATAAGTAAACCAAATTTGTATAATTTGTATTAATCATATAACTCTTCGCGATGTATTAAATATAACACAACAAACATAAATAATGTAATATTTTGTTAGAATATGTGAGAATTTTTTTGTTGTATTATTTTTGCAAAATCTCCCCCACTTCAACCCCGGCCTTGAACACAAAATCTACCTCGACCATTGATCGTACCTTAACTTTTTCCACTACTCGATGAAATACATCCTCGTCAAACTTATCCAACAGCGAGCCCTGCGCTGCTAGATATGCATTGAATTCTTCTCCCTTTCTAACCCGCCACACCCTCTCGGCCTAAACGTCCTTTGGAAAAGCGTAATCACTCATAAACTTGCTCACTGATATGACTTTCGCCCTATGAGAAATGTTCAAACTTTGCACGCGATTTTAAAAAAATGCCAACCTTTTGAGTTGACATTTTAGATTATTTTCAGATTATAAAGTAAAAGCTAATGCACCAATTACAACTAATGCCAATCCAACCACAATTGTTACTGCGCTAGTGGAAGTGCCAATAAGGAAAAGACCCAAGGTCACCGTTGCGGCACCTAGGAGCATACCTGTTACATCGTTCGGGAATGACCCAATCGCAACTTCATCTTGGTTGTTTAGCGTTACATCAGATTCAGCCATTTCTTAGCCTCCTTTTACCTATAACGCAAATCCTATTGCGCCAACAATAACCATAATTAAACCAACTGTAATCGTAACCGTACCAGACGTAAATGATCCAATCAGGAAAAGTCCAAAAGCTAAAACAACTGCACTCGTTAACATACCTGTTGTGTTTGACGGAAATGCCATCGATATTACTCCCTTCGCAATATTTTGGCTGCAAGAGCCCATAAGAACTTTATGATCTGGGAGCCTTTCTATAATTTACTATATGCAACTTGTCCTAAAGAAGTTCCTTTTACGTGGTATGAACAAAATTCATACTTATACTAGAATCACACCCTAAGTAATTTGAGCTAGTCGCTCTATCATATTGCTCTTTTCCAGCAAGCTAATCTTCACAAAATAAGATCTTAGTTCCACTGAAATTCGACTTATTAAAGTACCTCTCTAACCTCAAGCCCAGCCTTAAACAAAAACTCCACTTCAACCATAGACCGCACCCTAACCTTTTCAACGAACCTCCGAAAAATCTCCTCGTCAAACTTCCCAATCTCGCTTTCCTGCTCCCATTTTACCCTTACACCTTGCACACTCTCTTTCCATTTCACCTCTCGCATCTGTCCACGCAAAAAATTTATCTCTCCGTCCAGAATCTCATACTCCTTCTCATCAAATCCCGTCTTGGCTAAACTCATCATTTTGGTTTGTAACTCTTCAATTCGGGCCTTAAATTCCTCAACCCTATACGTTCCTCTACATAATCTTTCTGCTCCAAATAACTACCCTTACTACCTATGAGCCTGTTCATAACCCGTAAGAAAGCCTGTTCTAATGCTCTTTCTCCTTTACCGCCTTCATATCACAGTCCCCACCCATCTGATGGTTGATACATATCCAGACGACTTGCTGGTTCTTGCCTTTGCCCCATTTCATACGCCAAAATTTACTGCCACAATTCCCGCAGAATAGCTTCCCTGAAAAAGCATAGTCACTTGTGAACTTGCTCTTCCCAGTTTTGGAATAACCGCGCATATTTGCACGTCTTTCAAATTCTGCTTGTACTGCTGCAAATTCTTCCTTAGCAATAATCGCCGGATGGCTATCCTCAACATAATACTGCGCAGCCTGCCCATTGTTCTTCACACGCTTTTTAGTTAGAAAATCGACCGTGAAAGTCTTTTGAAGTAGCGCTTCACCCATATATTTTTCATTCTTCAAGATTTTATTGACGGTACTGTCATACCACCGTGAACCACCTGAACCAGTGATTACCCCATCCCTTTGCAAATTAGTTGCAATTTTATAGGGACTCTTCCCCTCCATAAACTCCCTATATATTCGTTGTATCACCTCTGCCTCCTCCGGTATAATAACCAACTCACCCTTCTCATCTTTCGTATAACCTGGAAATCTATTGTGGTTGACGATTACCTTGCTTTCCTGAAAGCGGTAAGCAATCCCCATCCGTGTGATCTGCGATATGTTTGAACTTTCCTCCTGAGCCAAGCTTCCAAGCAAAGTGATCAGGAACTCCCCCTTGGAATCAAGGGTATTGACGTTCTCCTTCTCGAAGAATACGGCAACCCCCTTCTCCTTCAACTGTCGTACATATTGCAAGGTATCAAGAGTATTCCTGGCAAACCGACTGATGGATTTGGTAATCACCATGTCTATCTTGCCAGCCATACAATCCTCGATCATTCGGTTAAACTCCACCCTTTTCTTGGTATTGGTCCCACTAATACCTTCGTCAGCAAAAATTCCGCTGAAGGCCCACTCTGGATTCCGTTTGATAAAATCCGTATAATGACTTACCTGAGCCTCATAGCTCGATAACTGCTCTTCATTATCCGTCGATACGCGACAATACGCGCAAACCCTAAGCTTCGCCGTTGCCTCAAGTCCCTGTAATTCTTGTCTAGGTTTTGCCGGAATCACCGTCACATTTGCCATTTTTCTTAAACCTCCCTAAAATAAATCACGGCCTCGTTTTAAGGTGTAATGCTCCTCAAAACGAAGGCCGTTTTTTAAATGAAACTCCAGGCATGTGCGTTCTTTGACTACTATTTTTTCTATGCTCGCGGTATATAAATCTTCGCTGAACTCCAAGAGTGTACCTCCCTGGGATTCAAGGATTGCCTCAAGTTCCAAAGTTCTGGCAATGCGAGTGTCTTGTTTTGCCATTTCAGCCATCCATATGGACCGTTCCGTTTGAAGTTGGGCCAGTTTATCAACCAGTATTTTATGTTCAGTCCGGATATGATTGTGGTCAGCATCTATTAAAAAGAGCGCCCGTTCTTGTCGGATAAGACTCTCAATCTCTTCATCCAACTTCTCGATGCGCTCTTGGTCAATCTCCGTAAATTTTTCTCTTTCCAACTTCGCCACATAATCTCCCAGCAACTTCACGCGCTCAGTTTTGAGCCGATTAAACACCTTCACAAACAACCCTTTTATGGTCTCTTCTTTGATTCTACCAACATTACATGAAATTTTCCTTCCTATTATATAGGTACTACAAACCCAGCAAACCGACTCAGCAACATTCCCACAATTGTCTATATGCCGTTTATAGGCTTTGCCGCAATGCCCACATTCGATGGTTCCGGTGAAGGCATATCGTTTCAAATATTTCTCACGGTTTCCATCTATGTTTCCTTTGGACTTGGCTCGCTCCACCATCAATTCCTGGGCCTTTTCGAAATCCTCCCTGCTGATAATCGCCGGGTGAGTGTCTCTGACATAATACATGGGAGCTTCGCCTTTGTTTCGCTTCTTCTTAAAATTTTTAGTTATCGTCTTTTGGAGGAGCGAATCCCCGATATACTTCTCATTCTTTATGATATCTCTCACCGTTGACTCGGCCCAATTGACGTTGCCCGAAATGGTTCTAATACCGTCAAGTCCTTTGGCTATCAGCGAAATACCCAGTCCAGAAAGATAGTCTTTGAATATTCTCCTCACAATGGCGGCTTGGTCTTCATTAACAATCAGGTTTCCGTTTTTGTCCTTGTCATATCCCAAGAACCGCTTTGTATTGATCATAACCTTACCCTGCTTGAAGCGGCGTTGGTAGGCCCAGCGCATGTTTTGAGATATAGATACCAACTCTTCCTCGGCCACCGAGCTTAGAATGGATAGCATTAGTTCACTCTCAGCGTTTAAAGTATTAATTGACTCCTTCTCAAAGTAAATACCAACACCAATCGACTTGAGCTTTCTTACAGTTTCCAAACAATCGGCGGTGTTCCGGGCAAAGCGGCTAATGGACTTCGTGATGATGAGGTCAAATTTCTTATAAATTCTATGTTATCATTTTGTTGACTTTTAATTACCTTTCTATCAACGTTTTATCAAGAACCTGTTAAACCAGAAATTCCCTGTTCGCCAACTAAAGGAAGACAGGGATCTATAAATTTTAGGGGCTGTATGGATAATGTCATTTGGAAAACCCCTACCTACCTCTTATCCCCACTTGTCCCCTGTTGCATATTTATGCGGCCAAAACAAGACGTAGGCTGGGCGTAGGAAATGTGATACTCTTTGCCGAGCAGTTCTCTTGTCCGGCAAGCAGGTTCGGGCAACATTTTGACCCTAACCTCTTTTTCGTTTGCTGGTTGGTTCCGGCAGCATCATGCGTCAACATCCTGACAGTCTCACCGTTTGGCATTATACAGATAACCACCTCGATTAACGGTTTGGTTGTAGTAGAGGCCAAAGGTCTTGTAACACTATACATTTTGTATATTTTGAAACCCTTTTCCTAAAACCTCATGCGCCTCACTAACAATCATAAATGAATCCGGATGATTCTTCTTTATATACGTTCTAAGTTTTATTAGCTGTGTTCTATCCATAACAGAGTAAATCACAGAACTTCTATTGCCAGTGAACCCACCTTGGCCTTCAAAGGCTGTGCATCCCCTGTCTATTTCATTTATAATATATTTTTGAATGTGCTCACTGTTATTTGAAAATACCATCACAGCCTTTACAGAAGTAAATCCTTCAATAACCTTATCAATTAACATTCCATTTAATAAAACGCAAACCACGGAATATAATGCTGTTGCAATTCCAAAGGTTATACCAGTAAATATAACTACAAAAATATCTACAGTTTGCAAAGATTTCCCTAGGTCTAAATGAAAAAACTTATTTAATATTTTCGCAATTATATCTGTTCCTCCAGTAGATGCATTTTGAGAAAAAACTATCCCTAGACCTGTTCCAATTAATAGTGTACCAATTATTGCTGAGAGCAACACATCATTTGTAAGACCGTGCGGTTTAAAAATCGTTTCTATCCACCAAATTGTTCCAGACACACCGAAACTAGCATATATCGTTTTGGCCCCAAAATTACCGCCTATAAATACAAATCCAATTATGAATAAAATAACATTCATCATCATCATCAACATACCTATTGGCAAGGAAGGCATGTGATAGTTTATAACAATAGCTATACCGGTTATCCCACCTCCAGTAATATGAACTGGTACATAAAAATACTCCACTCCAATACTAACCAAAATGAATCCTAAGGTTATTATTAAAAATTCTTTAATTTTCTCTTTCATAATGTAAATTACCTTACCTTGTTTTTTATAGAACATTATAACACGATCTGACTTTAAATAAGAAAACAGATTACTTTTGCGCCAACACACAATTCCAGAAGCCGCTGGGTGTTTGGACTTGCGGCGGAACAATAGGGCAAACCAGCAATACCGCCTGACGTCAAACAGGCGCCTAAGCTATTACGGTAATTAGATGAGGATAAAAGCCGTCACCAATCAGTCATCAAGTCAATGTAAAGTTGTCCGGAGGTATCCAGTTGGGCTAAGAATACCTCAGAAACCTTACCAACATTTTGAGCGTGCAACTGCGTCATTAACCAGCTTTTAGTTACCCCTAAGCTTTTTAAGTTTTCTTCCTCAAATTTCCCTTCTCTAACAAGGATGGTAGGTAGCCCTTCGTTTTGGGTAGATAAATGTATATTTTCAGCCGTTACTGTTCGATAGAGCGGCTTAAGTAAAATGCTGAGTTTTCCATCCGGTTCCATAATTGCAAATTCGATTTCCTTCAGATTAAACACTTTTTCCTCCCGTAGCTTTATAAACAAATTGTTAATAGACAATCGTAAACTTTTGAGATTCTGTTCAAGTATTTTGCCATTGGCAATGACAATCGTCGGACTCCCTTCAAAAACTTTACGGGCAAACTGGGATTTTAATGAGAAATAAGTCATGAGATACGTCAGGAAAAAGTAACCTAGAAGTGGGTAAATGAAATTAAACGGATTGTCGTGCATGTCGGTGGCTAAACTAGAAGCCATTTCTCCCACAGCTGCAATCGTTGCGACATTATAAATGCTCAGTTCCCCGATTTGCTTCTTTCCTAACACTCTCAATCCAAGCCAAAGCATAAAAAAGGATAAAAGTATACGCACAGTGCTATTCATAATCACTCTTAATTATCACACTCCACTCTTACCTTCATTATCCCAATCTTCTTTCGCTTTATGTGAAATCTGAATTACCTAATTCTCTGCCGATAATTCAATAATTTAACAAGACCGCCTTATCAAAACAAGCGGTCTTGTTATTGTTAATCACCACTTCAGGAGTATGTATAATGGAAAAATTCTAGTGGACACTCCAATCCAGCAACACACCATCCACGAAGTCGCCAGGTGTGTTGGAGACTGGTATACATGTTGCGTCAGAACAAATCTACAAACCCCGATTCCCCGCCTCACCTAAGACACCCAAATCCATCAACACACCATTCAACAAGCCGCCGGGTGTGCAGGGGGACTGGCGTAGTAGGAGTGTGAGAACGATCGGGACAAAGCGACAGATTCGGCATGACCACCTGACTTCACTCACTAGGCCTGAAGCTTGCACCAGCTAAACGAACAGCAAAAACAAACTCCCTCCCTCCCAAATGAAATGCTTTTGATGGGCTGTTTTACTAGGAATCCGATATAAACCTCACTCAACGCCTAATATCATGGCTCGGTCAAATGTAATGCGCTTCTTTAAATCCACCACAGAATTGTTCCCAAGGGGCACATTGCTTGAGCCAGGGCTTTTGGCCTGTTTCTTTTTTTAAACAAAATTATTCCTTTTGGGTTTTATAGCTTTATGATATCGATTGAGTTGATACATTAGTTCGCGACGGCCCCTTCTACGTCTGGCAAGCAATGTCAACAGGTTAAGGAACAACCGTCAACAATTAGACTTTTGATTATGATGAAATTTAGAATTTCGGGAGGAACTTTTGCGTGCAACAGAACGATTTGGGCGAACGGGGGAGACTCTTTTAACTAATAGTAATAGAATTTTC
>Ga0326727_10021208_pt1 | contig 12764 bp, 9 predicted proteins | sample MB2enrmetagenome_FD_207643 | JGI IMG/M metagenome (GOLD analysis project Ga0326727, IMG submission 207643) | Lab enriched peat soil microbial communities from McLean, Ithaca, NY, United States - MB29MY | ecosystem: Environmental > Terrestrial > Soil > Wetlands > Peat | place: USA: New York...
ACCGCCGTCCTTCACCCAAGTTGTCGAGATGCGAAGCTCCACCCTGTCGTTGTACCTGACACCAACGGGTGCCTCCACCTCGAATGTGAGGGGGAGCGGGGTGTTGGGATTGACCGTCATCTCCTTCTCGAAGGTCTTGGTCACTATCTCCTCCTTCTTCGAGTTGGCAAGGATCCACCAGATCCTCCACTCCGCGCCTTCCCCTGGCGCCGTGAAGGAGTAGCTGACCTCCATCCTGATCTTCACCTTTCCGCTCTCGTCGTACCGGGACGTGAGGACAGCGGTGAGCGCGCTCAGGGTGCCAGCGGCGACCTCTGCCTCGTTCTCGTCAACCGGCAGGAGCGTCAGAAGCGAGGCGGTCCTCGCGGATGGCATTGGCTCGATCGGGGTCACTACCTTCTCCTTCTCGGTTCCGGCATTCTCCTCGAGGAGTCCAAGGGATTCCCTGGACTGGCTGTCATCGCGACCCTTCTTCATTTCACCATCATCTTGATCGGACAAAGAACACTACCTCTCTATAGGCTCGCAAGCTGTGACCACAACCACGGGCCGATTTGGGAGAAGAATATGTATATGACGAAGCCGACCCCTCCTATCAGAACCGCCCCCAGCGCTGTGATCTGAAGGACCTTCACGTATTCCTCCGTTGCCGGCTTCCTTGCCATCCTCAGTATGCGGCCGTACTTGCCGTGACCGACCACCTTGAGACGGCCGTCGAACCGTTCTTGCAACTTCCGGAAACGATCCATCAGTGTCATGTGTTCAAGAGCCCATCAAAGGACGTGATCTATCTCCGCCGTTCCTCGGCGCCTGTCGACCACCATGCGCGGGGAGGTTGGCGAGCGGGGCGTCGGCGCTGCTACCTCGCTGTTGAGCAGCTGAGGGGAGTCGACCCCGGTCAGGACGATCATGCACCTTATCGTGCTGGACATAGTGTTGTCAATTGCTGCACCCCAGATAATCCTTGCAGTCGGGCTGATGGACTTCTGGACGATCTCTGCAACCTTCTGAGCCTCTGATACCGTCATGTCGGGGCCGCCGGTGACGTTCACGAGGGCTCCGTGAGCGCCCCGTATGTCCACCTTGAGGAGCGGGGAATTCAGCGCTTCGTTGACCGCATCCTCTGCCCTGTTCTCGCTCTCTGACTGGCCGAGGCCGATGAGCGCGACACCGCCGTCCTTCATGATTGTCTTGAGATCGTTGAAGTCAAGGTTGACGAGTCCGGGCTTAGTGATGACCTCTGTGATGCCCTTTATCGCGTTCGCAAGGACGCTGTCTGCGACCTTGAATGCGCTCGCGAGCGGGAGGCGCGGGACGAGCTCGAGGAGCTTGTCGTTGGGCACGGTGATGACGGTGTCAACGACCTGCCTTAGCCTGTCCAGGCCGGCAAGCGCGTTCTCCTTCCTGACCTCTCCTTCTGAAGTGAATGGTAGTGTGGCGACTGCCATGACGAGGCAGTTGCCCTGGTTGGCCTCACGGGCTATCTGCGCAATCACCGGGGCTGAGCCAGTCCCTGTTCCACCGCCAAGACCAAGGGTGATGAAAACCATGTCCGCGCCCGAGAGGTACTTCTTGAGGTCGTCCTCGGCCTCTCTCGCCGCCTGCTCTCCCACCTGGGGGAGCGCTCCGGCACCAAGCCCCCTCGTGCATCGGCGACCGAGGAGGACCTTGTGCTTCGCATTGACCGTCAGGAGATGCTGCGCGTCGGTGTTGCAGGCGTAGAGCTCTGCATCAGCGATGCCTTCCTCAGCGAGCCTGTTGATGGTGTTGGACCCGCCCCCACCGCAACCTATGACCTTGATGCAAGTTTTCAGACTGTTCAGTACCGACTGCAACTCCTCGTCATCGGTCGAAGCGGACGCCTCCTTAGGGGCTGCGCTGGGTTTGGTCTCCGCTGGAAGGCGCGAGAGTATTTCCTGAGCTAGAGGTCGCATGATATTGTCTCCAAGCCCCCTTACAAGACCAACCTCTTATAAGCACTTTGTGTCCGCTCCCGAAGGGTGTAACGTGGAGTTTCCGCTCTGGGAGGCGGAGTATGAGCGCATCCTTGCGGAGCTCTCTCTCACCAGGGAAAGCGACGAAAAGGCGGCGGAAGTGCTCGCTCGCCTCTTCGAGCACAGGGTCTGGCGCGAGGCACGCCTGAAGGAGCTGATCGGGGGACGTGATGTCGTCGTGGTCGGCGGAGCACCCGGACCCTCACCTTTCCCTCTGCCGAAAGGTGAATGGACGGTCATCGCTGCAGATGGTGCCACCAGCACCTGCCTCGCCTCTGGCGTCGTACCCACGCTCATTGCAACCGACCTGGATGGCTACATGCCCGATGAGATCAGGGCCAACGCGAGGGGAGGATTCGTGCTTGTCCACGCGCACGGCGACAACATCGAGGCGCTCAAGACCTGGGTCCCGAGGTTCACCGGGGAAATAGGGGGGAGCGTGGCGGCCGCTCCGCGCCCCGGGCTCATCAACTACGGCGGTTTCACTGACGGTGACCGGGCGGTCTACCTCGCCGAGGCCTGTGGTGCGAAGAGAGTCCTTCTCGCCCGGTTCGATTTCCATCGCGTGTCAGAGAAGGACGGAAAGAGGAAACTCCAGAAGCTCAAGGTGGCGGAACGAGTCATTGACCAGGTGGTTCGCAGAGGCGCCCTGCCCGTCTTCATGCTGACCGATACGGGAATGCAGGAATGGTCCCTGGCTAAGGAACGTACCACCAGACTTCCTGGGCGCCGTTCTCGTACAACAGGGTGAAGTGCGGGCCCTGCAGGAAGGCGAGCGCGGTCGAGTTCATCGGCAGCGCGGGCTGTGAAGGGTCCAGGGCGACTCCCGAGCTCACCATGGTCTGGTCGACCGCGACCGCGTCCACCGCCTTGTGCTCGTGAGGCGCGTAGGTGCTGGCCAGCTCCTGGATCGCGGTCTCGGTACCGTCGTAGGAGTTGCAGGCGCTGCTGTTGCCTAGGAAAAGGTGACAAGTGGTGGACCAGGTCGCGGGATTGCCTGAGAGACCGAAGTAGAGGTCGCTCAGCCGGTGGTCGCTAGCGAGGACGCTCTGCGGCGGCAGCGAGGAAGAGGCCCATGAGGCCATGGCGAGGTCCTGGTAATCGAAGCCCTCCTGGAAGCCGAGCGTCAGCTGTGGCGGCGGATAGGCGAGAGCGGCGTTGAGCCCGACCATCAGGACCACCGCTCCGACGACAGCAGACCTCCGCTTCAGGGGAGTGTCGAGGCGAGCGATCATGCCGCCGACCGCGATCGCAGCGATCAGCGACAGTGCGATGGCAACATACTCTACATTCCGGCCGACGGGAAGGGCCTGGCTGTTTGCGGCAACAGACGCAGCGATGGAGATCAGGAACGCTATGAGCCACATGTACGGTGCGAACCCGATTCGTGAGGCCGAAGAAGTGGGGATGCCTCCCGCGGTGAGCGGGACAAGGAGGAGGAAGGGAGCGAACCACAGCACGTCGAGCGGCAGGAAGGTCTGACCGGTGCCTGGGATGGGGATGAAGAGCATCACGCAGATGCTGCCAAATATCAGGACCGCGAGAATCGACGCGTCACGGTAGAGCTTCCGACTCGTGGGCCAGCGCAGGTAGAGCGGAGTCCGGCCCACTCCGAGGCGCGTGCGCCTCAGGTGCACCAGGATTGCGAGGACGAACAGTCCCACGATCGTGGCCGCGCCGAGCAGGACGGCGAGCCCCTGGAAAGAAAGATGCAGGCTGGGGATGCCCTGGGGAAGGATCTGCTGCGAGAAGGCCGTTGCATAGAATCCCCAGTAGGTGAAGAGCGCCGTGGCAAAGCCGCCCAGGAACACAAACTCTCTAGCAGGGAACCGTAGAGACCAGCGTCGCGGAGCCATGAACTCCAGACCGACCAATATTCCGACGGCGGAGAGGAGGAAGAAATAGGATGAGAGGTGGTGGCTCATGATGAGGGCCATCGAGATCAATGATAGCGGGACGAGCCACCTCACGTCACGCCGCTGCTCCACGAACATCCAGAGGGCGCCTATGGCAAGGAAGTCACCGAGCGTGTCCGGGGTCGGATGCGATAGGATGAAGACCCGCGGGAACACCACCGCGGCAGTAGCTGCGCCCAGGAGGGCCACCCCGTCGCTGTGGAAGAGCCTCCGGAAGAGGAGGAAGAGCGGTGCGGTTGCCAGCGCTCCGATCACCGGCACCACGTACTGAAGGGAAACAAGCGTGGGGAGCCCGGTGGCTTCGGCCACTGCCCCGCTAAGGATGAAGATCCCGGGGAAGTCAGGATACCCTGAGCCCCACCCGGTGTAGCCGTTCACGAGCAGGCTGCCGTGGTTGACGAGGTACTGGGTCAGGTAATAGTACTCCCCGGTGTCGGAGCCCCAGATCGGATAAGTGAGAAGCGGCTCCAGTCCTACGAAGAGCGCGAGGAATACTGCTGCGGCGAGAAGCAAAAGGATGTAGAACCGCATGGAAGGGCCCCTGTCATCGGAATCATCATCCATCGGCAGGTTCCTTTCCCGTTGAGAGATCAGCGGGCTGACTATGTGTTCTTCTTCTTCGGGTATTCCCACTCAGACATCTTGGAGGTCTCGACGCCTGCGGCCTTCGCGAGCTCCTTCTTCACGCCCTTCTTCGCGGCCTTCTCAGCCTTCACGACGTCCTGGCGGGTCTTCTTTCCGAGCATGGCGGCGTCCCTTCCTATGGTCCTTGCACCCCTGGCGACCTCGCCGGGAATGGCCTTGAGACCCCTGTTGATCTTGACTGCTGCCCTGAGGAGGTCCATCTCGATGTCCTCGGCGAGTATCTCGGCGTCCCTTCCTATCTCCTTGGGAAGCCTCTCTATCTTCCTCTCCACCGTGCGAAGTTCTATCTCTACGTCCGAACCTATGCCGTGAGCGGCCTGCCTCAGCAACTTGGCGTGCTCCCGGAACCTAGCCTCTTGACCCACCATGGATTGTCCTCGTCCAAAAGGGGAAGACCAATAGTCTTTATGAACGCTCGCCCCCTTTCCATTAGGAGCATGCGTCACTGTTCACACCTCGGTGGATGGTCTCTTGGCCCCACCTTGGCAGCCTTCTTGGTGGTATTCCTGCTGGTCGTCCCGATGCCCGGGCGCGCGGACCCCATAACACCCAGAAGCGCGGCTGGGGTTCCCTTCTGCGGCTCGAGCTACTGCGGGTGGGACTACGCGAACGTCCCCACATCGTTCTCGAACGCTCAGACCTCTCTCAGGAGCGTCATCTACGTCAATCCCACGACCCTGGTGGCGGTCGGAGATACCGGATCGATTCTCAGGTCCGCGGATGGAGGGCTGAACTGGAGCATGGTCCCGTCACCGCTTCCCAGCACCGTGTACTTCAAGGACGTGATCATGGACCCCGCGGGTCTTGTCATGGCAGGCGGGTGGAACGGAACCATCATCGCATCACCCACCAGTGGAGCGAGCTGGGAGGTGTGGCCCTCCCACGGTCTTCTGGGGAACATATCTCAGTTCGGGTTCGCGACCGTGACCTTCGGGTACGCGGCCACGAGCTCCGGGTTCTTCGAAACGCACGACGGTTACAACTGGACCCAGCTCACCCTTCCCAGCCAGGGACCAGGGTACTCCGTGGCCTTCTCTTCGGAAAGCACGGGCTGGGTGGACATCGGAGCGATCTCTCCTCAGGTCTACTACACGACCAACGGGGGGAGCAGCTGGACCAAGCTGGTCATGGCAGGTTTCCCGCAGGTGTTCACTTCTACCATAGTGGTGACGGGGCCCACCAGTGCCTGGATACTGGGATATCAGGGAACGGTATGGGTCGTCACTCACGGGACCCACAGCAACAGCACTCGACTGACGACGTCTCAGCACACATGGACACTGGCAGTCGTCAGCGGCAAGTATGGCTGGGTCTCGTCGGACGATGCTAACACGTTCTTCACCTCCGACGGGGGCAATATCTGGCTCGAGGAGGGTGTTCCGCAGATCCCTGAGGTCTACGGCATGGCGTTCACCGACCCCAATGACGGGGTCGCTGTGGGTGACGGTGTCATCTGGTACACTAACGATGCCGGGCTGGGGGGCAACGATTCGTGCGGGATGACCACTGGCAACTTCACAGGCGACGTCGATTCGGTCCCGATCAAGGGTGGGATAGCCTCCGCGGTCACCATGCAGTCCTTCCCTGACGCCGGTGCACTGTGCTTCCCCAATACCTTCCCGGACCTGAGGATCCCGATGCTCATCGTCCCCGCACTCTCCGGGTTCGTGGTCATAGGGGTAGTGGTCATGAGGACAAACATGGGCCCCCCCGCGCTCGCGAACGCTCCCATGCCCCCGGCAAAGGAGCTCCAGGAGATGAAACGGCGGCGCAAGCTCCGCGAACGTCACAGATACGTGAGATTCCGGTGAGAAGGATGCCGGAAAGGGCTCAAACCATAACGATCAGTGACAGGTCGGTCATCCTGGGAATGGCCGTTCTCTTCGCCCTGGTGGCCATCGAGGCAGGGCTGTTCTACGTGTTCCCCCAGAACGGCTACTACTACGGGATGCTCTATGCCGGGATCCTGGCACTTGGCCTCGCCGTTGCCCTCTACCTCGCAGGTTCGATAGCCTCATCGGGCATGTTCCGGCTGGCATTCGCAGGGTCCTTCTGTTTCGGGGTCGTCATGCTGCTGGCCGCGGATCTCGCGACCCCAAACTCGGCCTTCGACATCGACAAGGTGGGGGAGAGCAGCACGGTCGCCCGGATACCGCTTCTAGTGTTCACTCTGGTCATCATCGGAGTGGGCATAGCTGCTACTCTCTGGCGTCCTTTCACCCGGAAGGAAGCGGAGGGGGAGTCCGAGGAGGCCGGGGAGGGAACCGAAGATGACGGCACGGAGGAATTGGATGCACCGAATGAGACGACGGCCTCCAAAGAGTGAACGCGACCTCCCTCGCCCAGTTCGATGCGGAGCAGGTTTGAGATGGCAATCAATTACAACCGTTATATACGCACCCAGGTAGGGGAATCCTCAGGATGACCATCTACACGCTTGCGAACGACATCATCCTCTCCGCGGTGATGGGATTCTGCACATATCTCATCCTCCCGCTGGTCTTGAACCGGAAGTTCGTCGCGAGCAAGTCGTTCATCGTCTTCAATGCCATCGCGATCGGCATTCTCATATTCCTTCTCCTCGACATCTACGCGGATGTCGGTGAAGTCCTCTTCCCGCAGCTCTCGGACGGTTCCACTTCCTTCATCGCTGACCCGGGTATCGCGGCCGTATTCGTCATCAGCGTGATAGTCTCCTTCCTCATCGTATACTGGGCAGAGGGTGAGGAGGGGGAGGAGGCAGAGCTCACGGGGGACCGGACAGCGCTCGCGGTCTCTGTCGGTATTGGATTTCAGAACCTCACAGAGGGCCTCGTGTTCGGCGCCTACTGGGTCCTGGGAGCACAGAACGTCGCGGTCCTGATCCTTGTCGGTTACTCCATCCAGAACATGACCGAGGGATTCCCGATCGTGGCGGCGTACATCGGGAAGAAGGATCCAGGGTACGGCAAGATGGCATGGCTCTTCTTTGTCCGCGGGATACCTACCGTCGCAGGGGGCATAGTCGGCTGGTACGCAGTGGACTTCTTCATCGTCAACGGCAGTCCGACGTACGACGGGAACATCGTGACGACCGCGATCAACGGCATCGCCATCGGATCCATACTCTATTGCATTCTCCCCATCCTGCTGGCTGCCTTCAAGCCGGAGTCCACCGAGGCTGCCAGATCCCTGAAAATAAGGTTGATATTCTTAGGGATACTGGCGGGGTTCGTGATAGGATTCGCGGTCGGTTGCTTCTAGGACCGCAGCACGCGGCTGGTCGAACCCTAGTCCGTGTGCTTCAGGGACTCGGCCTCCGAATGAAGCGTCTTCGCCTCGTCCGTCTTGCCCTTTGCCTCTAGAAGCTCTTCCAGACAGACCATGACCCGTGAGAGGCCCGGCCGGAACTGCTCTTTGCCGCTCTCGAGAAGGGACCGGTACGTCTTCTCGGAATCCCTGTAGCTCGCGATCGCACCGTCAAGGTCCTTCTTCTCGCGGAGCGTCCTGCCCAGGTTGCTCAGAACGTCAGCGAGCTCGGGCTGAAACTGGTCCTTCCCACCCTGGACGAGCGAGCGGTAGGCCTTCACGGAATCCCTGTAGCTCGAAACGGCACCGTCGAGGTCGCCATTGTCCCCGAGGGCCTTTCCCAGGTTGCCCAGCACGTCCGCCAGGTCATGCAGGTACTGTTCGCTCCCTTCATCGACCAGGGACCGGCAGATCTCCGCAGATTCCTTCAGGCTCGCTGCTGCCCCGTCGAGGTCACCCTTGTCTCCGAGCGCCGCCCCAAGGTTGTTCAGCACACGCGAGAGGTCCGGCCGGAACTGCTCCTTGCCCTTTTCGACCATGGAACGCCTGATCTTCGCGGACTCCCTGTAGCTCGCGATCTCCTCGTCAAGCTCTCCCTTCTCCCCGAGCGCGTAGCCAAGGTTGTTCAGCGCCTCGGCGAGGCCCTGCAGGGACTCTTCCTTGCCGCTGTCGACCATGGCCCGGTAATTCTTCACGGAATCCCTGTATGCCGGTATCGCGCCAGCGATGTCACCCTTCTCGGCGAGCGCCTTCCCGCGGTTGCTGAGGACGTCGGCCAGGTCGGGCGCGAGCTTCTGCTGGACCCTGACGTTCACGGCCAGCCAGACCGTTACCAGCACCACGACGAACAGGGGGACCAGGAAGATGTCCGGGAACTGCGTGAGGAGAGTCGGCCATTCGAACGGTCCGACGTGCTCCAGGGCCTCTCCGCTCCAGAAGATGGCGAATGTGAATATCATCGTGGAACCGAACCACTTGAGCGGGGCCACCTTGATCTTGCGCACCTGTTCGTGGAGCAGGTACCCGAGGACAAGGAGAAGCGCCCCACCGGCGATGAACCCGATCACTGCCTCCATGCCGAATCCTCCAGTCGATAGTGCAAGGAGGACGATCATCGCCTCCAGGGTCTCGACACAGCCGACAGAGAATCCGCCGCTGAACAGAGCCTTGGCGCCCACTTCGTCAAGGATCGACTTCTTGCCCTTGACCTCCAGCCCATTCCTCCTCCGGGCCTCTTTGTAGTACGTCTTCACGGTCGAGCGGAAGAAGAACATGCCGAAACACCAGAGGATTAGGGCTGAGACTACCGTGAGGTAGAAGGTGGCCTGGGAGGCGAAGCGCAGGATCGCAACACCCGTTCCCAGAGTGAGCAGGCTGACAAAAGCCACACCTATGAAGGCGCCATAGACGCCAGGCCTCATGTCCCGGGAAGAAGCGCCCAGCGCATAGACCAGGGCAACGACCTCCGTGAGCTCCAGGACCGTTACCAGAAAGGCCGCAAAGAGTGCCGCAACCAGGGCCCCGATATCCATACGACTTCTGTTTCTCTTTGCAGGATATAAGTTCTACTCTCAGACCCTTTCGCAGAGCGATGGCCACACAGCTGATGACGCCCTTCCGCTCGATCGGAAACCCCGCAAGTCCCCAGAATTACGGCGAGGCGGGCAATCTCGAATCCCTCCGTGGTTTCATCAGTGTTAAATATGCCCAAGTGCTGTGTGTAACACTGTCGTGGTGTAGCATGTCTATAACAGTAAGACAATGGGCTCTCTTGGCCGTGATAATCGCTCTGGTAATGCTGTTCTCCGGAGGCGTGTTCCCGGCGAACGCTCTCACGGCACCTGCCAAGGCGTCTTCACCCGGAGCGGCCTTCAATACATCGGTCCTGTCGGCCGGCAGCCTGCCGCCATTCCCTAGCAACCTGACCCATTTCATCTACATAGTCAGGGAGAACCACGCCTTCGATGATTACCTTGGTGACTGCGCACTCAACATCAACGAGACATGTGACTACGGCAAGGGTTGGACATCGCCTACGAGCGGGTCATCCGCTACGGAAACCTCCCCCTCGGGAGACCAGACGTACGTGCCTGCTCTTCACACTCTGGCTCGCGACTACGCAGTATTCGACAACATGTACTCTGGAACGGACCCCTATTCCTCGCAGGCACACGCCTTCCTCTTTGCCGACAACGTATGGGGCGGCACGGACAGCTGCGCCACTGGCGGCGCAGAGGGTACTGGATCCACCACTTCATGGGGGACCTACAACAGCACGAACGTCAAGGGAGGAAGCTGTTCATGGAGCCCGAACTCGGGAAGCCAGGTTTACAGTTCAACGGACGGTAGCATCTTCGACAGGTTCACCGGAACCAGCGTGACCCCATCGAAGACAACGATCCCCTTCCTTGTCGACGGTGACATCATCTGGGAACTGTCCAGCCCAGGATGCACAGTGTCGAGCACCACCGGCATCCCGGGCAGCCTGAACGGGAACAGCGAGGCCGTGGAACACATTGGCGGCTGCTCGAACGGGTGGTGGTACAACAGCACAAGCGGCGCAGCGGACATGCCTCCAGTGGTGAACGGAGCCACCGGCGCCCCGCAGATTCTCTGGGGCTGCCAGTATTACTGCAGCACAGGCCCGTCCACATTCCTTGACCAGTACCCTGCATACGCCTTCATAAGCTACGTAAAGGACTACGGCCTCCCAACCTACACCTTCATCGAACTCTTCGATGACCACCCTGGCAGCAACTGTGGCTCTTCCCAGGCGCAGACCACCTGCATCAAGGAAAATGATGCCTCGATGAACCTGATAGTGGAGGACATCGAGAACAACACAAGCACCTACCGGAACAACACTGTCATCGCGATATCCGAGGACGACACCCAGGATGGAGCCAACGGCGTCGACCACATCAACAGCGGCCGGCGGTTCCCGTTCGTGCTCGTGGCACCGCACAACGTTGAGAAGTTCAGCACCGCAACCGGAGCAACCTGCGGGATAGCCTCGGGCACACAGTGCGGGTACGTCGTGCACGAGACCTACAACACTTCGAACGTCCTTGCAGTGATGGAGCGCGTGGAGATGAACGTGAATCCATCCATCTTTACGACAAGCGCCCCGTCGGGCAACAAGAACGTCTTCCCCATGGTAGAGAACGACTACCTCGCGGAAGGCAACCCGCTCTCAGCGGTCTGGAGGTGTGGAGCACCTGGAGTCGTTTGCAACACGGGCGCATCCAACCAGACGCTCACATCTACCACTGTTTCTCCGAACCCTGTCAATGCGCTTGCGAGCAGTGCGGTGGGCCTAACCGCCACAGCGCTGGATCAGAGCAGCTCTCCAATAAGCGGTGCTACATATGCATGGGCAGTGAGGCCTGCGAGCATCGGAACTCTTACCGCTGCCACCGGCTCATCGGTGACATTTGACGCTGGAGCTGCTGCGGGTACCGGAACAATCTGGGAGAACGCAACCTACAGTGGAGTTACCGTCGGTACGACCGATGCTGTTACAGTGACCGCATCGGTAACATTGGCCTCAGTGGCCATATCGCCATCCGGCGGCGTTTTGACCGCCCCTAGCTCGTATGTTCACCTGCAGGCAAGTTCACTCGCCAACAATGGCCAGTCCCTGACCTCCCTGACAACCTGGGCCTGGAAAGTGACCCCTGCATCGCTCGGGAGCTTGAACTCAACGAACACTCGAATGGTGAACCTGACGGTTGGCGCCACCACTGGCAACATAACTGTATGGCTGAACGGTACTTACAGCAGTCTGACCAAGGGAACTACTGAGATCGTCACGATATCCCTCGCCACACCAATATTGTCGTATGTGACGCTCACGCCGCAAACATTGGTGCTGGGCACGGGAGCAACGGAGAACTTCACGGCGCAGGCACAAGATCAGTACCATCACGCATACAATACCGGAGTCACGTATCAATGGACGCTGACCAATAGTGCGCTCGGCACACTGTCATGGGTCACCGGGTCCAAGAACTACACCATACTTACGGCAGCAAGCACCGGTGGTATCTATGGATCGCTCAACTTGAACGCGTACAGTGGAGCTCCTCTGGCCTCCAATTCGAGCTCGATATCTTTGTTTGGTGTGACCACCACCCAGAGCAGCCCGATCACTGGAAAGGGACCGCTCAATGTGACATACACCGCCTTCGGAATAGGAGGTGTGAAACCCTACGGTTACACATGGAACTTCGGAGATGGGAACACCTCCGTAGTGGCGAACAACACGCACGAGTACTGTAAGGTGGGCAGTTTCACCCCCAAGGTCACTGCGAGCGACTCCAAGGGACATACGGCAACGAGCACCCTGCTGGCAGTGAACATCACCAGCACGAGCTGCGGTGTCACTTCCCAGCTGACGGCAAGCGCCACCGGAGCACCTACAACCGGGTCGGTCCCACTGACCGTCTACTTCACCGGGAGCGTGAGCGGCGGGACGCCATCGTACTCCTACGCATGGAAGTTCGGTGATGGGGGCGTGAGCTCCTCGCAGAGCCCGAGCCACATGTACAGCTCCGTGGGCAACTACGTCGCGAAGTTCTGGGTCAATGATTCGGCAAGCGGCACCTCCTTTGCAACGGTCGCCGTCACTGTGAGCCCCGCGACATCACACCCGGGCGTGGCCATGGCCGCAAGCCCGAAATCCGGATCGCCTCCTCTCCAGGTCAGTTTCTCCGCTGAGGCATCCGGCGGATCAGGGAGCTACACAGGTTACGCATGGACCTTTGGTGATGGCGGAACCGACACAGGGACCGATGTCCAGCACACTTACACCACCACCGGGACGTTCCCGGTGGAGGTCACCGTGACCGATACGAACAGCGCGACAGGCTCGGCGTTCACCAACATATCCGTGAGCTCATCGAGCGTGACGCTGGCCTCG
>Ga0326727_10021209_pt1 | contig 12763 bp, 8 predicted proteins | sample MB2enrmetagenome_FD_207643 | JGI IMG/M metagenome (GOLD analysis project Ga0326727, IMG submission 207643) | Lab enriched peat soil microbial communities from McLean, Ithaca, NY, United States - MB29MY | ecosystem: Environmental > Terrestrial > Soil > Wetlands > Peat | place: USA: New York...
GAGGCGGGGACGCGCGTCCCCGCCTCGGGATTGTAAAGATTCAGTTTGACGCGGTGAACTAGGGCTTCGGTGGCTTCATCGAGTCGGGAACGTCACGATACACATCGTCGTAGCTCTGGAAGCCGCTCTTCACGATGACATCGTACACGTTGTTCTTATCCACCTGGACCACGGGGAGGAACTTGCAGGGCACCTGGCCCTTCTGATTCTTGTCCAGCGTGATGTCCGACAGCTTGTACATCTTCAGGCCTTCGATAGGCTGTCCCTTTGCAAGCTTGATCGCCATGTCGATGGCCATAGGGGAGAGCAGCCTGACGTCCTTGTAGACCGTGACGGTCTGCTCGCCCATCACGATGGAGTTGCACCCAGCCGCTGTGGCGTCCTGCCCGGAAATGGGAACCTTGCCCGCCAGACCCTGAGCCTTCATCGCCTGCAGAGCGCCCAGCGCTGTCCCGTCATTCGAGGCGACCACCGCATCGATGTTGTTGTTCTGCGCGGTTAGTGCGTTCTCCATTATCTTAGTTGCGGTCGGGGGATCCCAGTTATCCACCCACTGGTCGGCAACGATCTTGATCTTTCCGCTGTCGATGTACGGCTTCAGGACCTCCATCTGCCCGTTGCGCACCAGGACGGCGTTGTTGTCCGTGGGGCTTCCGCCGAGGAGCATGAACTTTCCGTGGTCCACGACCTTGACGACCCCGCGCGCTTCGGCACGCCCGACCTCGGTGTTGTCGAACGAGATGTAGGCGGAGATGTTGGGCGACTTGATGAGCCGGTCGTAGGCGATGCACTTGACACCAGACTTGACTGCCTCATCCACTGCCGTGGCAGCGGCCGCGCCATCTTCCGCGATGATGATGATGACGTCGACTCCCTGCAGCGCCATGTTCTCGATCTGGTCGTTCTGCAGCTTCGCGTCGTGGTTGGCGACCTGCGAAACGACCTGCGCTCCCTGTGCCGCGGCGAGCTTGGTCATCAGGGCGTCTTCAACCGGCCAGCGTTCGGTAGCGAAGTCCGAGAACGAGAGGCCGATTTTGATCACTTTGGCTGGGGCGGCAAAGACGATGCCGCCAAGCACCAGGACGCTGAGTAGTACAAGACATGCTTTCCTCATAAGGAAAACCTCCTTGAATTGAGATGCGTAAGAGGAAAGGCAATTCGCGTGCCAACACCGCTGCCGAGGTCTATGAAGCTAATTCCATTAGCGAGAAGCAACTGCAGGGAGTGCCCGGTACGTCGTGCCCAAACAGCGATCCTCGTGTGTAAACTTTTACCCATTTTCCCTTTCTCACGGCCTACACATTTCCCGTCTTTTTGTCTTAAAGGCTATCGGACTTTTGACCGCTTGCACGCTATTGTATCATGACGGCATGGCATTCACTGTCCTGATTGTCGACGATGAACGGGAAGTATGCCTCTCCTTGGCGGAGGTGCTCCAGTCAAAGGGCTATATGACCCTCTCCGAAGAAGATCCTCGCGAGGTGCTCGATCTGCTCTGCCGGAAAAACGTAGACCTGATTCTCATGGACGTGCGGATGCCCGAGATGGGGGGCATAGACTTACTGAAGATAATCAGAAAGACCCACCCCCTCCTTCCCGTCATCATGATCTCGGGGTTCGCATCCGTAGAAAGCGCCGTTCGCGCAATGAAATACGGTGCGCTGAACTTCTTCGCAAAACCAGTGCAGCTCTCCGAGCTGCTCCAGGAAATCCGTCACCTCGAACAGTCCGTTCGAATGAAAAAAACCGCGCCCGAGGCGGAGACGATCGTCACGCGGAACCCGAAAATGCGCGAGGTCCTCAGCCTGGTGGAAAAGGCCGCTCCCACCGAGGCGTCGGTCATTGTCATCGGAGAGAGCGGAACGGGCAAGGAGCTCGTCGCGGACCTCCTCCACCAAGCGAGCAAGCGGAGACAGAACGCCTACATCAAGGTCAACTGCGCAGCCATTCCCGACAACCTGCTGGAAAGCGAGATGTTCGGTCATGAAAAAGGGGCGTTCACGGACGCGCAGAGCCAGCAGAAGGGAAAGATCGAGCTTGCCGACGGCGGGACCATTTTCTTCGATGAAATAGGGGACATGAGCCTGCAGACGCAGGCCAAGATGCTCCGCGTGCTGCAGGAAAAGCATTTCACCCGGCTGGGCGGATCGGTGCCAATCCGGGCGGATTTCCGGGTCATTGCGGCTACGAACAAGAACATCGAAGGGATGATCGCCCAGGGCGCTTTCCGGGAAGACCTCTACTATCGGCTCTCGGTCATTACCCTCAAGCTCCCTGCCCTCCGAGAACGGAGGGAGGACATCATTCCGCTTGCCAGGCATTTTGTAGGAGAGTTCAACCGGGTCTACGGGAAGAACGTGAGGGGCATTTCGGAGAGCGTGACGGAAATGCTTGCCGAGCATAGCTGGCCAGGCAACATTCGCGAGCTCTCGAACATCATCGAGCGCGCCGTGATCTTTTGCGAGACCGACCTGATCGAGGCGCGGGACCTGCCCGAGCAGTACCGGATTGCCGGTAGCAAGGGTTTCGAAGCTATCCGGGAGTTCTCCGCCGAGAAGTCACGCGCCGTCATCCGCGAGGCGCTGCGTCAAACCAACGGCATCAAGGGAGAAGCTGCCCGGCTGCTGCGGATTACCCGCAAGACCCTATACAACAGAATGAAGCGGCTGAACCTGGAATGAGCACGGACCCCATCCTGGCCTACGAAGACCTGCGTGGTCCTTCGACTGTCGCGCTGCCGCGGAGGCGCCTCCTCATGATGCGTGGCATCCATGTCCAGTATGATGGCGTTCCGGCCTTGAAGGGCGTGGATTTCGATCTGTACGAAGGAGAAATCCACGCCCTTGTTGGCGAGCATAGAGCGGGCAAATCCTCGCTTGTGAAGCTCATGAGCGGCGCGGTCCAGAAAAGCCAGGGTGAGATCGTCTACAAAGGCGCGGAGGTGAAGTCCTTCACCCCGGAAAGCGCCATCCAGGCCGGCATCGGCATGGTGTACCAGAACCTCACCGTGCTTCCCAGCCTTAACGCTATCGAGAACATCTTCGCGGGACGGATGATCCAGGGCAGGTTCATTGGCCTGGACCGCCGCCGTATGTTCCTCATTGGCAGGGAGCTTTTCCACCGGATGAACCTCGAGATTGACCTCGAGTTGCCCCTCTTCCGCCTCACCCAGGCGCAGCAGCTCATGGTGGAGTTCGCCCGGATGCTCTTCCTGGATCCGCAACTCATGATCCTCGACGAGCTTTCCGGCAAGCTCACCCCTGAAGAAATGGGGACAATCTACGACATCATCTTCGATTTCCGCAGGCGGGGGAAAAGCATCATCTATATCACGCACAACATGGAGGAGACGCTCAAGGTCGCGGACCGCGTGACAATCCTCAAGGACGGATACCGCAGGGGAACCGAGCGCGTCGCGGACCTGGACCGCTTCCGCCTCTACGAGCTCACCTATTCCTTCGCCCTTGGCAAGAAGGGGATCCAAGCCAACAACATGCAGTTCTACCTCCTGAAGCGCTACAGCGAGATCTTCGTGCGCCATCTCCCCATCGGGATCGTCATCCTCGACGGGGATGACGTTGTGCAGCTCGCCAACTTCGAGGGGATTGAGGTCATGCGGCTGGCTCCCGAGCAACCTGCCACGCACTCTCTCGAGTCGCTGCTGGCCGAGACGCATTTCCCCAACGCGGAGGAGATCTGCGAAAGAGTCAGGGCGCGCCAGGAGTACGTCTGGGAAGAAGTCCGCGTCAGCGACGACAAGCAGTTCCGGGTGGACGTATTTCCGCTTCGAGATGACGAGAGTGATTTCATCGGTACCGCGCTCCTCGTCCATGACGTCTCCGTTGACCGCTATATGAAGGACTACATTATCAGGGCGGAAAAGATGGCCACTGTGGCCGAGGTGGCCGCGGGGGTTGCCCATGAGATCAACAACCCGCTTTTCATCATCCACAACTACGTAGAGCTTCTGAAGGACAAGGAGCTCGAGGCCGATGCAAAGGAAAAGCTGCGAAAGATCGAGAAAGAACTGGGCCGGATCGTCGAAATCACGGGAAGCCTCCTTTCCTTTTCCAAGGTCAAGGAGCTTCCAGAGAGCCGCACAGACCTCGTTGAGGTAATCGAAGAGGCAGTCCTGCTCCTGCAGCACAACCTTTCCAAGAAAAACGTCCGCTTGGAAAAAGAGCTATGCGCGGGACGCGTGGAGATTGTCGGTGATGAGAACCGTCTGAAGCAGCTTTTTCTGAACCTGCTCATCAACAGCATCGACGCCGTGCTGGACGGCGGCACGGTGCGGATCAGGCTTTTCGCCAACACGGAGGACCGGTTTGCGGAGGTCACGGTGGCCGACAACGGCTACGGAATCCCCGCCGATATCCAGGGCAAGATCTTCAACCCCTTCTTTAGCACGAAGATGAACAAGAAAAACGCCGGGCTGGGCCTGTCCATTTGCCAACACATCGCCGAGGCCCATGACGGAATCATTACCTTTACCAGCACACCTGGCGAGTTCACTGAGTTCAAGGTGAAGCTGCCAATACGACAGGAGTTGACTGCCCGTGCCCGCTCCAAGTCTTAGCTGTAGCGTATCCGCGGATTCAACAGTGCGTAGAGGATGTCCGCCAGAAGGTTGGAGAGGCTGAAGATGACCACGAGAAGCAGGGTGATTGCCTGCAGGAGTGGCAGATCCCTGCGCTGGATTGCAAACAGGAGCAGCCTCCCAAGCCCGGGGTAGCTGAACAGAGACTCCGTGACGATCAGGCCCCCGATGAGCCAGCCGATCCCCACCGCAATCACCGTCACCGTAGGAAGGAGAGAGTTTCGAAGCACATGCGAGAAGAGGACCCGCAACGGATGCATCCCTTTCAGGTACGCGCTACGAACATAATCCGTTCCCAGGACCTCCGCGGTGCTGGAGCGAGTCATCCGTGCTATGTAAGCGAGGCTCACGAGGGAAACCGTGATCCCGGGCAGGATAAGACGAGGAAGCGCGCGAACGAGACCCTGGTCGGGCGGGATGTCGGAGCTGGCGGGCAGCCAGTTCAGGCCGAGGGCGAAAATCGCGATCAGAATGAGCCCCGTCACGAACTCCGGCAGTCCGATGAACGCCAGGGACGTGACGGAAACAACCTGGTCGAAGATCTTTCCCCGTCGAAGCGCGGAGAAAAGGCCGAGGATGATGCCCAGCGGCACGTACATCAAAAAGGCCACGAGCGCCAGCATGGCGGAGTTGCGCAAGCGGGCGGCAACGAGGGGAAACACCGGCTCTCCCGTGGAAAGAGACAGGCCCCAGTCACCCTGCACGTAATGCACGAGCCAGCTCCCGTACTGCAGGATCAGAGGACGATTCAGGCCGAGTTTCGCCCTGAGATTGGCGAGCGCCTGGGGCGTTGCAAACCTTCCTAGGATTGCCCGCGCGGCGTCTCCAGGCAAGATCTGGGTCACGATGAAGATCAGAACCGAGGAAATGAGGAGCGTGAGCAGCACTAAAGCGAGTCTTCGCCCGAGGAAGCGGATCATTCCACGTCCCTGCTCTTCTGAGTGCGCGCGATCGTGTCCGCTTGAAGCCGCTTGAGCTCATCCAGCGGTATGTGACACGAAATCCTATGGACATTCTTTCCCTCACGCCACGGAGGGGTTTCCGTCTCGCAGATCCTGCCGATCTTACGAGGGCAGCGGGTGTGGAACCTGCAGCCCGTCGGTATTTTTGCCGCGCTGGGAACGCCTCCCTGCAGCCGGATGGGGCGCTGCTGCACCTCGGGGTCCGCAATGGGAATCGCGGAAAGAAGCGCTTCGGTATAGGGATGAAACGGCGCGGCAAAGACATCTTCAGCGTCCCCCCACTCCATCAGGGCGCCGAGATACATCACCGCGATCCAGTGAGAAAGATGCTGGACCGCAGCAAGGTCATGCGAGATGAAAAGGTAGGAAACGTCGTTCTTTTCCTGCAGCTCGGTGAGCAGATTCACAAGAGAAGCTTGCACGGAGACGTCCAGGGAAGAAAGAGGCTCATCGAGAAGGATGATCTGCGGTCCCGCGGCAAATGCCCGAGCAATTGCCACGCGCTGCTTTTCCCCACCGCTCAGCTCCTCGGGCAGCCGGCGTGAGAATCCGGGAAAAAGGTTTACCGCCTCGAGGAGCAAGGCGACGCGTCTCTGCGCTTCCCTCCGCGAAAGCCCGGCAAGAAGCCGCAAAGGCCGGGCGATGGCGCGCCCCGCAGGGTGCCGGGGGTTCAGGGAAGCATCCGGGTTCTGAAAAACCATCTGCAACTGTTTCAAGACTTTTCGCGGGCGATCTTGCACGTTTGCTTCCAGTTTCTCTCCATTCAGAAGGATCTCCCCGGAAGTCCTGGGCGCCAGTCCAGCTATCGCGCGCAGAAGCGTCGTCTTTCCGCAGCCGCTCTCCCCCACGACACCTAGCGTGTTTCCCTTGCGAACCCAAAGCGTAACACCGTCCACGGCCCGAACACTCCGGCTCCTCGTACGGCCGGCTCCGAAAAGCCGTTCAGTCGGCGGAAAGCTCTTTCTCACGTCGATGACGCGAAGCACCTCGGGCCGGTCCTCGGTGTGGGGAGGCACCGCGGGTGCGGCGTGCGCGTATTCCGCGGCGGTCGGCAATTCCTCCCACCGAAAGCATGCGCTGTAGTGACCAGGCCGTACCTCGCGAAGCGGCGGCGTTGATCTCCCGCATTCGTCGCGGGCAAACGCGCAGCGCGGAGCGAAGATGCAGCCGCCGGGCAGCGCGTCGAGCCTGGGAATGGAACCGGGGATGCTCGCAAGGAGCCTCTTTCCCCCTTCGGGGTCGAAGCGCGGCACGCACCCCAAGAGGCCGAGAGTGTAGGGATGCAAAGGCGCCCGGTACAAGTCTTTCACTGGCGCCTGCTCGCAAAACTGGCCCGCGTACATGACCCCCACCCTGTCGCACAACTTGGAGACAACGGCAAGGTCATGCGTGATGTAGAGGACAGCGGAGTCAGACTCCCGAGCTAGTTGCGACACGAGGTCCAACACAACCGCCTGTGTTGTCACGTCCAGCGCCGTCGTAGGCTCGTCCAAGATGAGCAGCTCGGGTCGTGTGATAAGAGCCATGGCAATCACGCATCGCTGGAGCATGCCTCCCGAAAGTTGGTGCGGATAGCGCTGCATGATTGACGCGGGGTCCGGCATGGCCACGCGCGCAAGCATCTCCCGACACTTCTCCCGGGCCTTCGCCCGCGACAGCCGCAGGTGCTTGCGCGCGACTTCGCACAGTTGCTCGCCGATTCGAATAGAAGGATTGAGCGCCGTGGAGGGATTCTGGTAGACCATCCCGATGCGACTCCCCCAGATGCGCCTCATCTGGAAGCGTCGCTGCCCGGTGAGCTCGATGTCTCGAAGCCTTGAGGTGCCCCCCAAGACCTTGCCGTTTGCGCTGAGATAGTTAATTGCGCCCATGGCAAGACTAGTCTTCCCCGACCCCGACTCGCCCACAACTCCGAAGCATTCCCGCTCTCTGACCCGCACAGTGGCGCTACGTACAGCCGGCAACAGCCCTGATTCAGTCTGGTAGCCGATTGAGAGATCCGTTGTCTCGAAGACCACGGCCTGATCTACCATCTATTGTAACCTCTCCCCTGGTTGGAGCACTCGGCGCAGCCCGTCCGTCATGAGGTTGGTGGCAATAACAAGAACCGAGATCGCCCCCGCCGGAAAAAGCAGAATCCACGGAGCCGTGGCAAAGTAACTTCGTGCCTCATTGATCTGCAGCCCCCAGTCAGGGGAAGGGGGTTGCACGCCCAGCCCGAGAAACCCCAGCGAGGCAACCAGAAAGATCGAATAGGAGAATCTCACCGAGATCTCCACAAGGATCGGGCCGAGCGCGTTGGGGAGGATCTCGCGAAACAGAATAGCGAGGCGGCGCTCCCCACGGATTCGCGCGGCCTCCACAAACTCTTTCGTGCGAAGGTCCAGCACCATGCTGCGGGCAAGGCGTGCAAGCATGGGAACGTACAGGACGGAGATCACGAGAAGGAGGTTGAGCGGAGAAGGGCCCACGGTGGCCAGCAGGAGAAGCGCGAAAAGAAGCGGGGGAAACGAAAGGAGCACGTCCAGGACGCGCATCAACGCCTCGTCCCACAGACGCCCGTAGAAACCCGAAAACAGCCCGAGGGACACCCCGATGACCGCGGCCAGCAGCGTCCCTGAGCCGCTCAAGAGGAATATCCCCCGGCTTCCCACAAGAATGCGGCTCAGGATGTCGCGTCCATACTGGTCCGTTCCAAGAAGGTGCGCGACGCTGGGCGGCTGCAGACGGTCCGCGGCGCTCTGAAGCTCGAAGCCATACGGGGCCACTAGCGGACCGAAAAGCGCCATCAGGAGAAAAAAGAGAAAAACGAGCGTTCCGCCCAGCGCCGCAGGGTTGCGCCTTAGGCGTCCCAGCGCGCGGGAGAGACCGCGGGGGAATGCGATGGTCCCTGGGCCGCTCATCGCGCGCTGGGAAAAGGCAGGCGCCTACTTCGAGAAGTATGCGTTGGTGAACCGGGTGCGCGGCCAATCTGAGGTCAGGATTACCCCCTGGAGATTGGCACTGAGTCCGGCTACCGCCTTCTCGAAGAACGGTACGATGATGGGCCCGCGGTCGATGAGAATCTGCTGCGCCTGCTTGTACAACGCGACGCGCTTTGCCTTGTCCATTTCTCGGTCGACGTTGCGCGTGATCTCGTCGAACTGCGCATCCGACCAGTGGCTTTCATTCCACTGAGCGTCGCTGGTATAGGCAAGCTTGAAGTAGGTGACGGGCGTAGCGCGGGAACCCCAGTCGGTAATCCCGAAATCGGCCACGAGCCAACTCTGATCCCCGTTGCCGTAGTACACATCCGATGGTACGATCTGGATCTCCACCTCGACGCCGATCTTCGCCATCTGCTCTTTCCAAACGGTTGCAATGGGCACCACGTCGAGCTGGTTCTGCGTGGCGAGGGTGATTTTCAGTCCATTAGGGTAGCCGGCATCCGCAAGAAGCTTCTTCGCTCGCGCGATGTCGGGTTTCGGCGCCTGGTCCAGGTAGTAGTCGGCAAAGGCCGGGCCAACCGGGGTGAAACCGTTCCCGATAGACGCGAGGCCGGGCCTGACCTGGTCCACGAGTCCTTGGCTATCCGTACCAAGCTTTAGCGCAAGACGAATCCTGGGGTCAGAGGCCACATGGCCCTTGTCCGAGCGCATGTGGAGCACCCAGTGCATATTGGACGTATTGGTGATGACTTTTGTCTGCGGGTCTTTCTTGATCGCGTCCGCGAGCTGGGCGCTCAGACCGGCAACGTAGTTGAGCTGCCCGCCGCGAAGAGCTTCCACCTGCCCGCCCTGATCGGGGGAGAAGATCATGTCGATTTCGTCAAGGTACGGTAGCGGCTGGCCGCTGCCGTCCTTCTGGCTGAAGTACGGGTTCTTCTTCAGAACGACGCGGTCTTCGGGGGCATAGGAGTCGATCATGAAGGCTCCGCTTCCGATTCTCTCTTTGCCCGGATCCGTGCTAGATGCCGGGATGATGCAAGCGTGGTATTCGCCCACGTCGCTTGCGAACTCGGGATTCGTGTCCGAAAGCGTGAACTGGATGCGGGTTGCGTCCAATGCCTTGACGTCCTGGATCTCCTTGAACAGGCTGGCCGCCGGGCTTCCCACTTTCGGATCGCGAAGCCTGTTGAAGCTGGCTACCACGTCATCCGTCGTGACAGGCTGGCCGTTGTTAAACTTCGCATCCGAACGAATCGTGAACACCCAGACTTTTCCATCCGAAGATTGCCACTTCGTGGCGAGGTCAGGGACAGCTCGGTTGGCAGGATCGATATAGGTGAGATGCTGATAGATCTGCTCCAGCAATGTGATGTCGGCAATGGAGGTGGCAAAATGCGGGTCGAGGTTGCTGACGGGCTGGCTGCCGATCTTTAAGACTCCGCCGGGAGTCGGGGCCGCCTGAACGAGAACAGCGGCTGCCAAGAAAACAGCGATTACGAGGAGCCGTTTTGAAAACCTGTGGGTCATAGGGAGCACCTCCTTTAATGCACCACAGTACTAAGGAAAACCGCCTGAGTGCAAGTACAATTATCTCTTGATCGACCAGCCGCCCGGGCCGCCCGGCTTCCTGTTGCGCCATATCCTCTTCCGGGGGTATCATGAGTATTCCCATGTCAGACTCTTCTCAAACAGCCGCCCGCGTGATTGACGGCAACTGCGGCATATGTCCGTCGGGTTGCTCCGTCAAAATCACGCTGCAGGGGGACCGTATCATGCGAGTGGTCCCTGATCTCCAACGTCCCAACGGCATGTGCTGCCGGCGCGTCGGCCGGGCAGCGGAAATCCTGTACTCCCCTGACAGGCTCCGGTATCCGCTTGTGCGTGAAGGAAAACGGGGCGAAAACAGGTTCCGCAAGGCGAGTTGGGACGAAGCCCTCGACATCACGGCCACCCGCTTGCGCGAGATAGAGAGGAAGTTCGGTCCAGAAGCGCTTTGCCTGTATACGGGCCGCGGCACGTTCGAGCGGTCCTTGTGGGAAATGCTGGCGCCCGCCGGCGTGCGGGAGACTTGTGCTTGGAGCCTCCTCTTTCCTTTCGGGTCCCCCAACACCATGGGGGCCGGCTCAAATTGCTACGTGAGCCAGGCGGTAATCGCTCCTGCTACGACGTATGGGCTCTGGTGGATTGACACGAGTCCGGATCTTGAAAGGTCGAACCTCGTGGTGGTCTGGGGAACAAACCCAGCAAATGCCTCACCGCCCGAGGTGATGGACCGCATCCTAAAGGCGCGTAAGCGCGGAGCAAAAGTCGTGGTGATCGATCATCGTCGGACGGAAACCGCCGCTCGAACCGACGCTCAGTGGATCCCCATCCGGCCGGGAACAGACGGCGCGCTTGCCCTGGCCATGCTCAACGTCATTGTTACGGAGAAACTGTACGACGAACGATTTGTCACGGATTGGACGACAGGCTTCCAGGAGCTGCAAGCCTATGTGCGGCAATTTTCGCCGCGGAAGGCTTTCGAGATCACAGGGGTGCCGCCGGAGGTGACTGTCGCGCTCGCACGAGACGTCGCCCTGGCCCAGGGAGCGGCGTTTCTCGGCTACTCCGGACTTGAGTATACCACTAGCGCGGTGCAGAACATTCGCGCCATCCTGATCCTCTGGGCGCTCGCGGGACAAATCGACGTGCCCGGCGGCATTCTCTTTAAAGCGCACGGGGACGGTTTCACGGTGAGTGCGCAGCATCGCCTCGAGGCGCCGGTTGATCGAGCTCCGGTCGGCGCGAGCACCTACCCCTTGTACTATCATTTCCGAAAAGAGGCGCAAGCCATGGAGCTTCCCACGGCCATTCTCGAGAGCCGTCCCTACCCTGTGCGGGGCATGCTCGTCTTCGGCGCCTCCATCATAACGGGCTACCCTGACCCGAACCTCTGGAGACGCAGTTTCTCCGCTCTCGATTTTCTCCTTGTCGTGGATCGGTATCCCACCGAGGATTCGCGCTACGCGGACATCATCCTCCCGGCGGCTACTTCATTCGAGTACGACTCCTACCTCGTCTCAGGGGACACAGTGCAACTACGGCGAAAAGTCGTGGAGCCGGTGGGGGAGTCCCGTAGCGACTGGGACATCGTAGCGGGAATTGCAGGAAGGCTGGGCTACGGCCATCTCTTCCCGAGTTCGACGAGGGAAATGCTGCATTGGGCGTTCAAGGGAACTGCGGTCGATCTAGATCAGCTTGAAGGGAGCCTCGAGGGTGTACGCCTGCCTGCCAGACCTACGCGGTATCGCAAGTGGGAGACGGGGCTCCTACGGGCGGATGGCAAGCCGGGGTTTCCAACGCCTTCGGGAAAGCTGGAGATTTCCTCCAGCCTCCTGAAAAGCTACGGTTATGATCCCCTGCCCGTATTCGTGCCGCCCATCGAGGGACCGGCCGGGAATCCCAAGACTGCCGAGCGGTTTCCCCTTATCTTCAGTTCCGGATCACGCGCAAAAAACTTCATCTGCTCCCAACATAGAAATATCCCCACCCTTGCGCGTCAAAGGCCCAATCCGCTCGTTTGGATCCACCCCCGCGACGCCGCCGCCCGCGGAATCACGGGCGGCACCCCCGTGGACGTCGTGAGCCCGCGCGGCCGCGTACGCTTCGAGGCTTTCGTCACGGATCACATCATGGAAGGGTGCGTGGAGGCGGACGCTCACGGGGGCGGCCCAATCGGGCAGGGCTTATGGCGAAACAGCAACGTGAACGAACTCACCGACGCGGGCAATCGCGACCCGATTTCTGGATTTCCCGTCTACAAGGCCTTGCTCTGCGACGTGATCAAAGTGTAGCCCGGGCTTCTGGAACCTCTTGCCACACGCGCCAATGTTCGACGATTTTGCCATTCTCGGTCGGAAGAAGTCCATGACGAGGGGCCTCGCTGGCCCGGCCGCCGGCCAAGCTACGAGAAAAGCTAACAGCGCAAAAAGGCATTTTCAAGAAAGCAAAACGAGAACAGATCGAACGACAGATCAACGAAGTTGGTAGAGAGCGCGACTTGTCCATCCAGGCACACCAGAGAAACATCGAGAGCCTCACTAAGGAAATTAGTCCAGAGAGAATCCTGCAGAAGGTTTTCTCCGATACCAAAGGCCAGAGACCAGAGCTGTTTGCCCAGATGTCTGCCTCGGGGATCGCGCCAGACTAACAGTGACCCTGGAACTTAATAGGGGGATGAAAACTATACGGCAGGCCCCTCGCGCGTTCGTTGTAAACGCGCTACGGAGCACGCTTGG
>Ga0326727_10021211_pt1 | contig 12761 bp, 9 predicted proteins | sample MB2enrmetagenome_FD_207643 | JGI IMG/M metagenome (GOLD analysis project Ga0326727, IMG submission 207643) | Lab enriched peat soil microbial communities from McLean, Ithaca, NY, United States - MB29MY | ecosystem: Environmental > Terrestrial > Soil > Wetlands > Peat | place: USA: New York...
TTTTGGAAGACGAAGCCGTGCCAGCCGCGCAGGCAATGATGCCGGAGGAGGGTGAGAGGCTCGAACAGGGGCGGCAGGCCCTTTGCGTACTGCGCTTCTATCCCTGAGATGACGAGGTATCCCTTGCGGACCGCCATTCGGGTAATTTCCGCCGCCCGCAGAGAAAAGGTGGCGAAATCGAGGTTGGCGAGGACGATGTCGAAACGTCCTTTAACGGCGGCGATATCCGCGCAAATCATCAGGATGCCGGGGGTGTTGTTCAGGCTGCAGCCCTTCTTCATCGCATCACAGGCCAGCGGGTCGTGGTCGAGGGCGGCGACGGAAGACGCGCCGAGCAGCCACGCGTTGACCGCAAGCACGCCCGACCCGGACCCGATATCGAGCACGCTCATTCCCTCGATGGGCAGAAGGTCCATCATTTTTACCATCAGCTTTGTCGACTCGTGTCTGCCCGTGCCGAATGCCATTCCAGGCTCGATCACTATGGTTCTCCCCCGCTTCCCGGGCTTGCGCCAGGGCGGCAGGATGGTCAGGTCGCCGATCTTCACGGGCGTAAAATGGCGCCGCACGAGGGCGACGTAATCTTTTTCCTCCTCTTCTTCCGCGGTAAGCAGGCGGACCGGCATCCCCGAGTCGGCCACGTAGGCGCAGAACCGGTCGGGGTCCGCCGGGTAGCAGGTAATCCGTACTCCCCGTGCCTCGTCTTCGATCCAGACCCCGCCGCAGAGCGCGTAAAATGCGGCATCAAGGACCTCTTCAGTCCCCTTGTCCGCATGTATGTCGACGCGCGTCACCATGGCCGATCCTTCTTCTCGTTTATTGTGAGATACCGCGAAAGTCCCTTCGCTGAAAGGATTTCTCCCGGAAAAGTATATAAGAAAAGCGGGTTGTTTGCAAACGGGTATTTTTGGGTTGAATTAAGCTCCCGCACACGGTATCCTTGATTTGGGAGTGAAGAGCGAGTGCCGATCACACAGATGAGGGGGAGGAGAAAGATGAAGCGTCTCTTGTGTGGCTTAGTCATCGTGTGCGCGCTGCTTTTCGCCGCAGCCGCCGGGGCGCAGCAGGCCCCCGCCGGGCAGAGGAACATCATCCTTGCAACCACGACCAGCACGCAGGATTCGGGTCTGCTCGATGTGTTGATCCCACTCTTTGAGAAGAAAACGGGTTATTTCGTGAAGACCATCGCCGTCGGCTCGGGCCAGGCCATGGTGATGGGACAGAAAGGGGAAGCCGACGTCCTGCTCGTGCACTCCCCTGACGCGGAGGAAAAATTCATGGCCGCCGGCTACGGCGTCAACAGGCGGCTCGTCATGCACAACGACTTTATCATAGTGGGGCCGCCCGTGGACCGGGGGGGGATCAAGGGTACGAAATCGGCAGGCGCGGCGTTCAAGCGGATCGCCGGGGCAAAGGCACTCTTCATGTCGAGGGGGGACAATTCCGGGACCGACGCGAAGGAAAAGGCCATATGGAAGGCTGCCGGCATCGCGCCCGAGGGGCAAAAATGGTACCAGCAAACCGGCCTCGGCATGGGACAGACGCTCAACGTCGCCTCGGAAAAACAGACATACACGCTCGCCGACCGCGGGACCTACCTCGCGCTTGCGAAGCGGCTCGACCTTGTGATACTTGTTGAGGGAGACAGGGACCTGCTCAATATCTACCACGTGATAGAGGTCAACCCGGCCAGGTGGCCCAAGGTGAACGCCGGCGGCGCAAGGGCGTTTGCCGATTTCATGGTGTCGCCGGAAACACAGGCGATTGTCAGGGCGTTCGGAGTAGATAAATTCGGGTCGCCCCTGTTTTTCCCCGATGCGGGAAAGCGCGTGGAGGACCTGGGGAAATAAGTGGAACTGATCGTCGAGGGGATCCGCAAGGCTTTCTGGCTCCTGGTCACGGGTGACCCCGAGGTCATGGGCATCACCCTGCTGTCGCTCAGGGTATCGGGCCTCGCGACGCTCGTGAGCCTGGTGATCGGCGTCGCTGCCGGCACCCTGGTTGCCCTGACGCGCTTCCCCGGAAGAGGCTTCGTCGTAAGTCTCATCAACACGGGGATGGGTCTGCCGCCGGTGGTGGTCGGCCTCTTCGTCACCATCCTCCTCTGGCGCAGCGGCCCCCTTGGCTTTTTGGGGATGCTCTATACGCCGGGCGCCATGATCCTGGCCCAGGCGGTGATCGCAACCCCCATCGTCATGGGCATCACCCTTGCCGCCATGCAGCAGCTCCCGAAGAAGCTGAGGCTCCAGATCCTCGCCCTCGGCGCCACGAGGCTCCAACTGGTATGGATATTGACCAAAGAGGCCCGGCTGCCGCTCCTGGCGGCCGTCATGGCGGGGTTCGGCGGGGTCATCTCGGAGGTAGGCGCTTCGATCATGGTGGGCGGCAACATCAAGGGGTATTCCCGGGTGTTGACCACGGCGACCGTGATGGAGACGAGCCGGGGCAACTTCGATACGGCCATCGCCCTCGGCATCATCCTTCTTGCGCTCGCCTTCGCCGTCAACCTGGTGCTTACCCATATCCAACAAAAGGAGCGGCCCCGGTGAGCGGCGCGGGTGCGGTCATCGAAGGGCGCGGCCTTCGCGTGACAAGGGGGGGGAGCGTGATCGTCGATGTCCCTTCCCTTACCGTGGAGGAGGGGGAGGTGCTTTCCCTGATCGGTCCCAACGGCGCGGGAAAAACGACGCTCCTCCAGACCGTCTCGTACCTGACGAAGCCTTTTGAGGGCGATCTTTTTTTTCGGGGACAGAGGGTGGGCCCCGAGTGTCCTGTGCTCACCTACCGGCGCGCCATAGCAATGGTGTTCCAGGAGCCCCTCCTCTTCGATGCCACCGTCTTTGAGAACGTGGCGTCGGGGTTGAAGATACGGGGCATGAAAAGGGTAGTGATACGGCAGGCCGTGGCGGAGAGCTTGAGCCGCTTCGGCATCGCGCACCTGTCGGACCGCTCCGCCCGGAGCCTCTCGGGCGGGGAGGCGCAGAGGACCAGTCTGGCCCGCGCCTTTGCCATCCGCCCCGACATCCTGCTCCTCGATGAGCCGTTCGCCTCGCTTGACCCCAGGAGCCGCGAGCCGTTGATCGAGGACATGCAGGCGGTTGTCAGATCGACAGGGACGACCACCGTCTTTGTCACTCACGACCTGATGGAGAGCTTGCGGCTCTCAGACCGCATAGCCGTGATGGACCGGGGCCGGATCCTGCAAACCGGTCCTCCCGAAGAGGTGCTGAACGCCCCCGTGGACGAGTTTGTCGCCTCCTTCGTGGGCGTCGGCACTATTCTCAAAGGGCGGGTAAAGAAAAGCGGGCGCGATACCGTGACGGTCTCCGTGTCGGACAGGGAGGTCGAATCGGCCTGCTTTTTTCCCGTGGGCAGCCACGTCATCCTCTGCATAAGGCCGGAAAACGTCACCCTTTCGGTGCAGGACGGGACGATCCGTGAGGACGGCGGACCGGTCACGAGCGCGCGGAACGTCTTTCCCGGCACGGTGACCGGGGTCACGCCCATGGGGTTCTACCAGAAGGTCAGCCTCGACTGCGGCTTCCCGCTCGTCTCCTATGTGACTATGCAGTCCCGCGAGTCGCTGAAGCTCGCGGAAGGGCGGCGCGTCACGGTCTCCTTCAAGGCTACCGCCGTTCACGTGATAAAAAAAGAGTAGACCCGCCCCCCGTCCCTTAATTTTTTTTTTCGATTATCGATAACAGTAACATGCAGAATTTTTCACTAAGGGAAGACGTGCTCGCAAAGGCGGAGACGTTGAAAGTCCTGCCGACCCTCAACACGGTCATCGATGAGGTCCTCCGGGTTCTGTCGGACGAGAATGCGTCTTTCAACCGGCTCTTCAATGTGGTCAGGTACGATCAGGCCATTTCTTCAAAGGTCATCAGCATCGCAAATTCCGCCTATTTCGGCAGGGGGTCTCAGATAACCAATCTGGAGAGGGCCATGGTGGCCATCGGCTTTGACGAGATAAGAAGGATCGTCATGTGTCTCGTTTTCCTCAAGGAGATGCTCCACCAGTGGAAGCTGAGCCAGACGGACCTCGTGCTCCTCTGGACGCATACGCTTTCCGTTGCATGCGCGGCGAAGATCCTGGCCGGGAAGATGATGACCGAGGACCGCGAGAAGGTGTTTACCGTATCGATCCTCCACGACATAGGCAAGGTGCCCTTTTTCATGCACGGCGACCGCTACAGGAAGCTCATAGCGGAGGCGGGGCGCACGGGCACGGACATTTGCTCCCTCGAAAGCCGGACCTTCGGCATCGACCATCAGGAGGTAGGCCAATTCATGGCGGTGAAGTGGAGGTTCCCCCAAGAGTTCGCCGCGGTTATCAGAAAACACCACGGGAGAGCGGAGACCGGGGAGCCCCTCGTCGACCTGGTCGCGAAGGCCGACAGGTTCGTCGAAAACCCCGCAGCCGACCTGGGGGCCGAAGGCATTATCCTCCAGGGAGAGGCAAACTCGATAACGGCCGAAACAAAGAGGGTCTCCGACCTCATGGGGGTAGCGTAATGGCAGCACATCAGCTTGGCGCCGAGTCCTTCCTCTTTCAATGGAACTTTTTCGAGCGGGCCATCAGCAACTACTCGATCATCCTCAAGATGTTCCAGAACATGGAGGCGGAGAAGGACATTCTCGCCCACATGCCGAAAGTATTTGTCGAGGAAACGGTCTTCGATAGCTGCCAGCTCGTCGTGAGGGGCGAGGGGACCGGAGAGTTTTTTTCCATTGACGGCAGCCTGAAAGCGGTGGATTGGGAGAAGATCGAGCGGCGAAGGGGACAGACCTTTTCCCCTACCGTCATCAAGGACGCTTTCGGCTACGGCACGCTTTACGTGTATCCCCTGAAGCGGAATATCCATGTTTTCGGCTATCTCCTTTTCGGGAAAAAGAAGTCGATCACCCTCGACGTGAATACCGTGAGAGACCTCGAACTGCTCTGCGAGATCATGAACCGCTTCATCCTGCTCAACATGCGCATAGATGAATTCAAGGCGGAGGAGGACGCAAAACTACACCAGCTCGACACGCGGCTCGCCACGACGAAGACGCTCCTCGAGAACGTCATCGACCAGTTCCCCCACGCGCTGCTCCTCGTCGACGAGAAGGGGAGCATCTGTTTTGCCAACAGGACCGCGAGGAGCGAGTTTATACGGGAGAAAGACCTCGTCGGGGAGCGGATCGAGGACGTGCTGGGTGGGATCGAGAAGGTGCTCCTCGGGAAAGACCTGATCCTCCGGGGAGAATTACACTACAGGCGCGGCGATGAGTACAAGCTTTACAGCCTGGAGAGCTACCCCATAAAGGACGGCAAGGGCAGGACTGTCTTCAAGAGCCTCGTCCTCAAGGACGTCGTCGACGAGAGGGTCGAGGAGGAAGAGAACACGTACAGGGGCAGGATGGAGAGCATAGGCAAGCTTGCGGGCGGTGTCGCGCACGATTTCAATAACGTGCTGACGGGCATCCTCGGCTATGCCTCCCTGGTGAAAAAGATGGCGCCCCAGGAGGGGCCGCTTGGCAGGTATGCGGAGGTCATCGAAGCTTCCGCGAAAAGGGCGGCCAGCCTGACCGAGCACCTTCTCAATTTTTCAAGAAGGCAAAAGACGAAGACTGTCGATGTCGTGGACCTGAACTCGCTGCTCGGCGATGTATTGTTTCTCGTGCGGGAAAGCTTCAGGACCATCAACGTGGAGAAGGAGTTCGAGGCGTCGCTGCCGGCCATCACGGGCGACGCGGGCGAGCTGCAGCACGTCTTCCTCAACCTGTGCATCAACGCCAAGGACGCGATGCCGGAGGGCGGCACGCTGACGATAAAGACATCGCGGGAGGCGGCCGGCGACAAGGCCGCGTTCGCGGTAGTGAAGATCCACGATACAGGGCCGGGCATCGACGAAGATTGCAGGAGACGCGTCTTCGAGCCCTACTTTACGACAAAAACAGAGCATAAGAAGCTGGGCATGGGGCTCTACCTGGTCCAGAAAACGGTAAAGCGCCACGGCGGCTTCATCGAGCTGGAAAGCGGACCTGAGACCGGGACGACCTTCACCCTCTATTTTCCGTTCACGGAATCCGTGAGCGAGCCTCTGATAGAGCTTGCCCAGCCCGCGCCGGACTTCAGGAAAAAAACGATACTGGTGGTCGATGACGAGGAGGTCGTAAGGGAGCTGCTCGCAGGGCTCCTCGGCCAGGAAGGCTATGAAGTGCTGCGGGCGGAGAACGGAAGGACGGCCGTTGCCCTCCTTGAAAGCAGGGGGGCGTCAATAGACCTGGTGGTCCTCGATATGATCATGCCCCGTATGAAGGGAGAACAGGTGCTGGCAAGGCTGCGAGGCATGCCGGCCTCTCCGAAGGTCGTGATATCGAGCGGCTTCATGACCGAAGAACAGCGTGACAAGCTGAAGGAATACGGGGTCGACGGTTTCCTCGACAAGCCATACAGCGAAGAGGACGCGCTCAATGCAGTGAGATCGGTCCTGGCGCGGACACAACCTGTTTTGTCTTGATTTGGCGCGGCGGATCAGCAGCACTCCACGTCTAGTGGCCCGAAGGCGTGTGTAAGCCGCTCGATGACCCCGTCAACGAAAAAGCCGTCGAGCCACTCATCGAGCATCTGCCTCCTGTAGAGGGCCTTTGTCTTCGACGGATAGTTCATTCCGTCAATGAGCACCCTATCTACGTGGGGCCGGACCTTGGCTGCCAGGACCTCGGGGTCCATGGGGAGTACGGGGCCGATAAAGGCATAGGTGGAGATGCCGTTCTTATGGAGCGCCTCCAGGGCTTCGATCCTCGCTTTTACGGGCGGCGCGCCCGGTTCGAAAACCTTCCTCATTGCGTCATTGTCCGTGGTGATGGTGATCCCTACCGAGAGGTTGTCGAAGGTCTTGAGCAGGTCGAGGTCCCTCAGCACGAGGGGGGACTTGGTCAGGATATTGACGGGGAAGTGCCTCACCCGCAGCACTTCAAGGCATCCCCTCGTCACGCGATACCCGGCCTCGGCAGGCTGGTAAGGATCTGTCACCGAGCTGAGGATAATGGTACCGGCGCCTGCCCTTCTCGTCTGCCTTTCGAGGAGCTGCGGTGCATTTACCTTCACGTCGACGAAACTCCCCCACGCCTCGCGGTGTCCGGTGAACCTCTTCATGAAGCTCGCGTAGCAATAGACGCACCCATGCGAGCAGCCGACATAGGGGTTGACGCAGTAGGTGATGCCGTCGATGCCGGACTTCGAAAGGATCGATTTTGCCTCTATCTGCCTGGTTATCGTCACGGACTATTATACCACGGCTTGAGCAGGTCCGCCCTCCTGGCGCTGCCGCCCCTCTCGCGTTCTTGTTGACATCGTTTTCCCCCTTGTATGATAATAGTCGATGCAGCGAAGATCGATTCCGGCCATCCTGGAGGAGATCGGGGCCCTGCTGGAGATCGAGGGAGATAACCCCTTCAAAGCAAAGGCTTATCTCAACGCCGCGAAGGTGCTTGCGGGGCTCGACGACCTGGATTCGCTTATCACGCAGGGGCGCGTCAGGGAGATCAAGGGCATCGGAGAGACGCTCTCCGCCAAGATCATCGAGTATCACGACACAGGAAAGATGGCGTATCACGAGGAGTTGAAGAAAAGGCTCCCCGTCACGCTCATCGAGCTTCTGCAGGTACCAAACCTGGGTGTGCGGAAGATTAAGGCGCTCTATGAGGAGCTGGGCGTGACGAGCCTGGCCGATCTAGAGTGCGCGTGCAAGGAAAACCGGCTTGTCCGCCTTCCGCATTTCGGCGAAAAGACGCAAGGCAGGATCTTGCGGGGCATCGAGTTCTTGAGTCGCCACAAGGGGGAATTCCTCTCCGGGGAGGTCTACCCGCTCGCCGCCGATTTTGCGGAAAGGTTAGGTCGGGCGCACCCGGATGCGCTTGTCGAGATTTGCGGGAGCGTCAGGCGCAAGAGAGAGGTCGTCAGGAACATCGATATCCTGGTCGGCACGGAGGATTGGGCGGCCGTATCGCGATATTTCACCTCTATGCCGTGGATGGAGGAGGTGCTCGCGGAAAGCAAGACGGAGGCTTCGTGCCGGACGTCCGCGGGGATCATCGCCACGTTAAGGGGGGTGGACAAAAGGTCGTTTCCCTGCGCCCTCGTCTATTTTACCGGAAGCAGGGAGCATTACGCGAGGCTCCGGGCCCTGGCGCAGATCAGGGGCCTTGCCCTCAGCGAGCGCGGCCTGTTTGAGGGAGAGCGGCCCCGGGAGGTGCAGAGCGAAGCCGATGTTTACGGCCGGCTGGGCCTCTCATATGTGCCGCCCGAGCTGCGGGAGGATATGGGCGAGATAGAGGCGGCCGAGGCGCGCACGCTCCCGCGGCTCGTCGAAATGGCGGATTTGGCGGGTGCGCTCCACGTTCATACCGACATGAGCGACGGCACCGCCGGACTTCCGGCCATCGCACAACGCGCCGGGGAGATGGGCCTGTCGTATGTGGGCGTCTGCGATCACAGCAAGAGCGCTTACTACGCCGGGGGCCTGAAGGCGGATGACGTGCTGCGGCAATGGGCGGCCATCGACGCCTTCAACGCGGAGCATCCGGACTTTCACTTTTTCAAGGGTATCGAGAGCGATATCCTCACCGACGGAAGCCTCGATTATGACGAGGAGCTGCTTGCGGGCTTCGATTTCGTGGTCGCGTCTGTCCATTCAGGCTTCACCATGAGCCGGGCGGACATGGAGGCGCGGATCATCAGGGCGATGGACAACCCTTACACCACCATACTGGGCCATCCGACAGGCAGGCTCCTCCTCGCGAGAGACGGCTACCAGGTGGATATGGGGCACATCATCGAGGCAGCGGCCGGCCGGCGCGTGATGATCGAGCTGAATGCGAGCCCCTACCGTCTCGATATCGACTGGCGGCACCTGCTGGCCGCAAAAGCGCAGGGCGTCATGATCGCCATCGACCCGGACGCCCATTCCGCCGGCGGGCTCGGTGATCTTTGGTATGGCGTCGGCATTGCGAGGAAGGGCTGGCTGGAGGCATCCGACGTCGCCAATACGCGCGGCGTTGCGGAAATCAGGGACCTCTTCCTGGAGGTGAGACATGGCAAAAAACATTGAGGCCATTATCGGGAAGCTGGAGACCATGCACGGGGCGCCCAGGGTCGAGCTCACCTATCACAACCCGCTCGAGTTGACCGTGGCGGTCGTGCTTTCCGCCCAGTGTACCGACGAGCGGGTAAATCGCGTGACGGACGCGCTTTTCAAAAAGTACGGAACAGTGGAGGACTACCTCGCTGCGCCGCTCGATGCGCTTGAAGAGGATATCAGGCCCACGGGCTTCTACCGGAACAAGGCGCGGAGCCTGAAGAGTATCACCCGCGAGCTGAAGGAGAGGTTTGCGAGTCATGTCCCCGATGACATCGATACCCTGGCGACGGTCAAGGGCATAGGGCGGAAGTCGGCGAATATGATCGTGGGGCTCGCCTACGGAAAACCGGCCATGATTGTCGACACGCATATGATAAGGGTAAGCGGCCGCATCGGCCTCACTGCCGAGAAGGACCCGGAAAAGATCGAAAAGGACCTTGAGGCCCTGGTGCGTGAGGCCGCCTGGACGGTTTTTTCACTCCTTATGATCCTGCACGGAAGGTACATGTGCAAAGCGAGGAAGCCCGAGTGCCCCCGCTGTCTCTTGAGGGAAGACTGCGATTACTCTATGAGCGGGGAGGCTCCATGAGCTTTGCTCATGGAGGGGGCGCCGAGCCCCAGTAATTGTTTATTGGCTCGCCGGAAGAACGCACTAGGTCCTATAGGACCTATAAGACCTATTAAAGTCATAGATTCGGGAGGTAACTATGTCATTTGAGCGTGAAAGCTTGGCGGGCGACGAGATCGCCCGCCTCACAGAGCTGGCCCGGCATGCCAGGGGCGATATCGTCAGCATGACGAGCGTGGCCGCATCCGGCCACCCCGGCGGGTCATTGTCGTCCCTTGAGATGTGCCTTGTGGTGTTTTCGTGCGCAAACCTCTCGGGGGCGGTCCGCGACAGGATAGTGGTAAGCCACGGCCATACCTCGCCCGCCGTCTATGCAAGCCTCGCGCGTCTGGGTTACCTGCCCGTCGACGAGGTGGTCGCGTTTTTCAGACGGGCGAAAAGCCCTTACGAGGGGCATGTGGTGAAGGGCATCCCTTTCATCGACTGGTCGACGGGAAACCTGGGCCAGGGGCTCTCCGCCGGGTGCGGCCTCGCGCTGGCCGCCAGGCTGCGGCATGAGGACTTCCACGTCTACGTGCTCATGAGCGACGGCGAGCAGGCAAAGGGGCAGGTGGCCGAGGCCCGCCGGTTCGCGCACAAGTACGGGCTTTCAAATATCACCGTCGTGATCGACGTCAACGGCATCCAGATCAGCGGCACGACCGATGCGGTAATGCCCGTTAATATCGGCAAGGATTATGTCGCCGACGGGTGGGACGTCATCGACGTGGACGGCCATGATGCGGGCGCGCTGTATGCGGCGCTCCGGCAGGCCCGCAGTGCCCCAAACCCCGTCTGCATCACAGCTCGCACCGTGATCGGGAAGGGCGTCCCCTTCATGGAGGGAAAGGCCGAGTACCACGGCAAACCCCTGAACCGGCAGGAGATGCAGGCGGCGGCGGCCGTCCTCGGCATCGAGGACAGGACCGACTACTACAGGGAGAAAAGGAAGAGCGTCTGGGAATGGCGGCCCGAGGGAGAAAACCCTGAGCGTCCGGCGATCGACACCGGCGCGCCTTTCACTTACACGGACGACGACAAGATCGACAACAGGACCGCTTTCGGCAAGGCCCTCAAAGACATAGGAGAGAAGAACATCCCCTGGGGCAGGCCGGTTTGCGTGCTCGACTGCGACCTGGCAACCTCCGTCAAGTCCGCAGAGTTCGCCCGCGCGTTTCCCGATTACTTTATTCAGGGCGGCGTGCAGGAGCACAACACTGCCACCGTGGGCGGGGCCCTCTCCACCATGGGCATCCTCACGTTTTTCGCGGCCTTCGGCGCCTTCGGCATGGATGAGGTCTACAACCAGCAGAGGCTGAACGATATCAACAAGACCGACCTGAAGCTCGTCCTTACCCATCTCGGTCTCGACGTGGGGGAGGATGGAAAGACGCACCAGTGCATCGACTATATCGGCCTCGCGAGGAGTCTTTACCACTTCAAGCCGGTCGTCCCGGCGGACGCGAACCAGACCGACCGCGCGGTCCGGTATGCGGCCGGGGAATGCGGGAATTTCATGATAGGCACCGGCAGGTCGCAGTGGCCGGTCGTTCATGCGGAAGACGGCGGGCTGTTCTTCAGCAACGGCTACCGGTTTGTGTACGGGCGGATGGACGTCGTCCGCGAGGGCACGGACGCAGCCGTTATCACGTACGGGGGGATGGTCGCCAGGGCGATAAAGATCAGGGCCGCCCTCCAGGCGACGCGAAAATCGGTGGCGGTTATCAACATGGCCTGCGTCACCGAGATTGACGCGGAGACGATGGCCGGTCTCCTCAAAGTCCCCTTGATCGTCACCTATGAGGACCACAACCCGGAAACAGGCATCGGTCCGGCCGTTGCGACATGGCTTCTCGACCACGGATACAGGGGGCGGATGGCGCGCTTCGGCGTCAAGGACTACGGGCTCTCCGGGGAGACGGAGGATATCCTGAAGGAAGAAAAGCTTGACGTCGATTCCATGGTGGAGGCGCTCAAAAAGATAATGGAGTAATTGAAGGTTTGAAATAAACCAGGCAGGGTAGCTCGGCGCCTTAGACGCAGCCGCCGCCCAAGGAGGTAGAATGGCAGAGATCAAAGACATGTACAAAAAGGTCGTGCAGGACAGGTTCCCCGACACCATTACCATCGATATGGGCGGGCAGATCCTCTCCTATCGCAAGAAGGTGTGGAGCATCTACGACGCGGGCGAAAAGGCTGAGGTCGAGCAGGGCCTGCGCTACGGTGAAAACCCCGACCAGCCCGCAGCCCTGTACGAGCTGGTAAACGGCAATATCGCCCTGGGCGACGTGCGCTTTTTCGACTTCGGTTCAGGGCTGGTGAGCAGGATCACCGAGAAGGACCAGTTGCAGGTGGGGAAGCACCCCGGCAAGATAAACCTGACCGATGTGGACAACGCGCTCAATATCCTCCGGTTCCTGGACGCGTTGCCGGCATGCACAATCATGAAGCACAACAACCCCTGCGGGGCCGCGTACGGCGCGACGACGGCCGAGGCCTTCGAGAAGGCGTTCTGGTGCGACCGGATCGCGGCGTTCGGCGGCGCGGTGGTGCTGACCCGCACCCTTGACGTCGAGACGGCCCGCGCGATGGCCCCGTACTACTTCGAAGTCGTCTGCGCCCCCGATTACGCCGGGGCCGCCCTCGATATCCTCAAGAAATGGAAGAACCTGAGGATTCTTCAGATAAAGGAGATCGAGAGACTCCGGAAGTACAAGACAAAAAGGATCATCGACTTCAAATCCCTCATGGACGGCGGCCTCATCATCCAGGAATCCCAGCCCTTCACCATAAAGGGGAAGGAAGACCTGAAACCCGCACAGACGACATACAAGGGCGAGGTCTACAAGGTCAGGAGGGCGCCGACGGAAAGGGATCTGGACGACATGCTCTTCGGCTGGTATGTGGAGTCCGGGGTCAGCTCGAATTCGGCGCTCTTCGTCAAGGACGGGGCGACCGTCGCAATCGGCACGGGCGAGCAGGACAGGGTAGGCGTGGTGGAGATCGCCGTCTTCAAGGCGTACACG
>Ga0326727_10021214_pt1 | contig 12760 bp, 14 predicted proteins | sample MB2enrmetagenome_FD_207643 | JGI IMG/M metagenome (GOLD analysis project Ga0326727, IMG submission 207643) | Lab enriched peat soil microbial communities from McLean, Ithaca, NY, United States - MB29MY | ecosystem: Environmental > Terrestrial > Soil > Wetlands > Peat | place: USA: New York...
ATCAGTTTCAACTCGGTTTGGGTGGTATGTGCGCTCATGCTTTACTCGTTGTAGGCCACGATGGCCTCGAAAAGGTCCTTGAAGCGTTCGTAACCGCGGATATCGTTCCTGCGCGTGACCTGTAGCAGCAGTTTTTCGAGCTGGTCCAGGCTGCGCAAGCCGTGGCGTGCGATGGTGTAGGCCAGGCGCGCGCGCAGCATGACGAACTCGTGCTGGCGCTCGCCTTCGGGGGTGCGGATGGCGCGGCGCACGGCGCTGTAGAGGCGCCGCAACTGGCTCTTGGTGCCGGAATCCATGTCGCGCATGCGGCTGACGATGGCGTGCGCCTGGTTGTCCAGGTAGAGGCTGTCGCCAATCAGCTTTTCGAGTTCGATTTCGGGCGGTCCCTCCATGCGGCTGCGGTCGAAGCCGCGGCGGTCGCCGCGATCTCCACGCTCGCCACGCTCGGCGCGATCTCCGCGCTCGCCGCCGGGATGATCGCCGCGTGGTCCGCCGGGCCCATGGGGCGCCCCCTGCGGGCCGCGACCTTCCCGCGGAGGACGGGTTTCCTTCTTCTGCTCCTGCTCTTGTGGCATGTGCTAAACCTCTGTCACCAATCTGGCCCATTCGAGGGCCACCAGGCCCGCGGGCCGCAGCTTCACTTCCGCCGATCTGCGCCCCACCATCTCGCTGATCAGGTGTGTGCGCAGCTTCTGAAATTCGCGATCGCGCGTGCCGCTGAGAATCCGGTTGAAACGGCGCTGGAAGCGCCACGTGCGCTGGAGGTCTCCGGCGCCCTCGCCGTAGGCTTCCCGGCGGTAAAAGCTCCGCAGTTGATAGAGGAACTGCCGCGACATGCGGAAATCGTGGACCAGGCGCGTCACGGTGTCCTTGAGCTCCGCGGCGTCCGCCAGGCGCCGCCATTCCAATATGCGGCCCATCAGGTAGATGCAGTCCTTGTCCGCGGATTTCGCCAGGTCCAGGTTGCGGCCGGCCTCCTCGTACACCGCGGCCAGCGGATGGTAGGTCTCGGGAGCCAGCGCCATGGCCATGGAAATGGTCTTGCCCTCGGCGCCCGGATAGTCTTTCAAATTCTCTTCGGTGAAGCGGTGGAAGAGCCGTTGCATCTCTCGCGCCAGAGCGATCAGCGCATCCCAGGAGCCGTAGACCGCGAAATCGTCGCCGCCGGAATAGATGATGCTGACCTTGCGCCAGAACTCCGGCAGCGAACACAGCACTTCCAGCTCGCCGGCGAAGAACTGCTTGTAGAGCACGGAGAGCGGCACGTGCTCTTCAATGCTGTGGACGCGGCGGAGGCGCAGCCCGAAGTTATCGACGTCGCCCCTCAGCACGCCCCAGATGGAGCGGCCTTGCGCCCGGCGGGCCAGGGTTTGCACCGGCGCCGCCGACTTGCCGTCGTCGGAGGGCGCCGCATGGCGCGCCAGCATGATGCCATCCGGCGATAGATTGGAAGTCAGGTTCCAGGCGTGCTTTCCTTCTCCGGACGTCACCTTGCCGGGAGCTTCGGGCGACCAGGCCACGCGCGACGCCTCGCGCAATTTGGCGCCCAGTTCCTTCGCAAAATAGGCGTCGGCCGCGGAATCCGACGCCCGTACCCGGGGCTGGAATACTTCGGGGCCGGCATGGGCCAGCGGGGCGTTGCGTTTGCCCAGCAGCTCGTCGTTGAGGCGCTTGCGGATCACGGCCCAATCGCCCAGGTTGTCGGTGACGCCCCAAATGAGTTTCACGATGCCGGAACTCAGCTCGGATATCTGGCTGGCAGCCGCCCCAAGAAAGCTCTCCGCGGCTTCGCGGGCTTCGCCCGGCAACACCACCAGAAACTGGCCGCCGCCGCTCGAACCCAGCAGGATACGCGCCAGCCCCAGTTCCGCCAGCAGCGCCCGCGGCAGCACTTCGCAGAGCAAGGTAATCCACTGCGACCGTCCGGCGAGAAGATCTTCGCCGTGCCCAGAGGGCACCCAACGTGCGGAACGTCCTTCGGCGGGTGGGGCCAAAAGGAATGCTTCCGTGCCGAGAATTTTGCCTTTAAGCAGGATCTGTTCGGGCATCGAACCAGACAAGCCTTGAGAAACCCTAACTTTAGCACAGAATCTTGAGAACATCGGGGGCGCCGGCCAACCGTATTCTTTATGGGAAGCACGCGAGCAATAGCGGCGGTTGTGCTGATTTCAGCGGGCTTGGCCCAGTGGGCGCCCCGCACCCTTGGCGCCGGCCAGACGCGTCCGGCACCTCCGCACCAGCGGGAGGCCGCACCGAAACCCGCACCTCAGCAGGCGGGGAAGCCCGCGCCGTCGGATGTGCGGCTGGAGGCGGCGATTCGCGCCAAGTTCGCCAAGTCGAAGATCAATGCGGACAAGTTCCAGGTGCATGTGCAGGGTGGGGTTGCCACCATCGAAGGCCGCACGGACGTGACCCAGCACAAAGGCGTGGCCACGCGCCTGGCGAAGACCGGCGGTGCGCTGGCCGTGAACAATCACATCCAGGTCAGCGATGCGGCCAAGGAAAAGGCGGCGGCCAACCTCGAGAAGGGACGGCGGCGCGCGCAGATCAAGCGCGGCGACGCGCGCTCCGACTCGAGCCAGCCGCCGAGCCGCTGACCGTCCCGTGATAAACTGAGGGGACACGCCGAATCTTGCCATGAAAGTTCTAAATGTGTTCCTCTTTGCCTGCTGCAGCGTTGCGTGGGCGCAGACCGCTCCAGCGCCGGCCGCCGCTCCTCAGATGCCCGACATCCCGGACCAAACCACCATCGCCGTGTTCGACGATGGCGTGAAGCTCACGATGGGTGACTTCAAGAAGATCTTCGCCGTGCTGCCGCCGGAGAACCAGCCGTTGGCGCTGCGCAACCGCCAGACCTTTCTGCAACAGTGGGCGTTCATGCGGAAACTCTCCCAGATGGCCGAAAAGCAGAAGCTCGATCTGGAAACCCCCGCCAGGGAGCAACTGGAGTATTCCCGCCTGATAGTCCTCAGCCAGGCCAAGCTGGCGGAGGCCCTGAATTCGATAACCGTGGAACCGGCGGAGATCGTCAAGTTCTACGACACCGATAAGGAGCGCTTCAAGGAGGTCCGCGTCAAGGCGATCTACGTGTCGTTCGGTAAAGGCGGCAAAGCGGTGACCGAGGACGAGGCCAAGGCCAAGGCCGCCAAACTGCTCGCCGACATTCGCGGCGGCGCGGATTTCGTGAAGCTGGTGAAAGAGAACTCGGACGATGAGACCTCCAAGGCAAAGGACGGCGATTTCGCCACGCTGCGCCGGAACGACAACATCCCCGATGCCATCCGCACGGCGGTGTTTTCCCTCAAGCAGGGCGAAGTGACCGAGCCCGTGCGGCAACCCAACGGGTTTTACCTCCTCCGCGCCGAAGAGGTGCGCTATCGCCCCCTCTCGCAGGTTCGCGACGAGATCTTCACGGAACTGAGACAGCGGCACTACAGCCAATGGCTGGAACAGACCAACAAGGATGCGAAAGTGGAATTCACCAGCCCCGCATTCCTGGGCGACGCCGGAAAGTAGAAAAAGGGGACAGACGCATTTTGCGGGTTCAAAAATGCGTCTGTCCCCTTTTTCTGCGCTACTCGATGGTGACTTGAATGGGGATGACCTGGTTGGTCTGCGCCACCTGAATGCTTAGCACGCCGGACTTGGCGCCATCGCCGGCCCGAACCGTCAGCACGGCTTTTTCCCCCGCGTTCAGGACGGTGCGGTCGAGCTTCACCTCCACGCCGGGAACCGATCCCGTCAGGGAGATGTTCATGGCTCCCGGAGCGCTGTTGGTAATGGTCACCTGCTCGGATTCGCCCGCCTTCAAGGTCACCGACGCCTTGTCCGCCTTGACCAACTTGTAAATGAAGTCGGGGACGGTGGTGGGAATCTCGGGAATGGACTTGGGTGTTGATGCGGATCCTGGGGCGGGGCCGGAACCCAGCTTGCCGAAGGGGGTCATGCGCAAGGACTCCGGGTCCACGTACCAATACCAGGTGCCATCCACCAGCTTCCAGTTGCTGGGGATCGGAATCTTCATTGGTTTACCCATGAAGCCCGGCAGCATGATGTACTGCTCGGTCAGCACCGTCACTTTAGCGCGGGTGTAACCCTCGGAATAGTCGATGCGCCCGATTTCGAAGCTGACGTACTGGGTCTTGTTGCTGCTGTAGTAGAGGTCCTTGGTGTCCTCGGCGACCAGGGCTTCGGCCTTGCGGAATTCCCCCTTCACGTGCAGATCGAAAAACGTGGTGACGCGCGCGCGAAGCGCCTGCTCCACATCGGCGGGCGGTTTGTTAAAGGGGTCGTCGGCGTTCTGCGCAAACGATCCCGTGGCAAAAATGGCAAGCAGAATGAAACGGTGCATGATCTTCCTATTATATCGGAGGAAGCTCTCGGCGATCAGCTCTCAGTTTTCAGCTAAGACAGCGGGACTGTAAGGGTTTAGCTGAGGGCTGATAGCTGACCGCTGAAAGCTTCTGGCTTTGCAACCGATAAGAGGATAGGATAAGAACGGTATTCACCGATGCCGGCAACAGTGGTCCCCATCAACGCGCGCCGTCAGGGCGCCTACGTGCTCCTGGAGGCCGCTTTGCCCGGACGGCCGGCGTTGAATATCGGCGTCCTGTTGATCGACCCTGGAACCGGCCGGGGTTGGGTGCGGATGCGCGCGCGCTACGACGATCTTGCCGATCCCGATGATGCCGAAGTCCTGGAAGCCCTCGAAGAGGACATCCGCCGGAAGCTGTCCGAGGCCGGCGCCGAGGCCTGCCTGCGGTCGCTCGAGGATTCCCTTTCGAACGCCCTGCGTGTCGGCGAGCGACAGATCGTGGAGAAGGTGGACGCTTTTTCCCGCGTGCTCGACCGCCTCTACGATGAACATGTGGAAAAGCTCGCCGTCCAGCCGTTCCGCACGCATGTGCCGCTCTACAGCCTGCGCGCGGCCGCCGGCGGGCTGGGTGAAGAAATGCAATCCGAGGCGGAAGACTGGGTGCGCGCGCCCGAAGGCATGCGGCTCGACCCGTACCTGTTCGTGGCGCACGTGGTGGGCAACTCCATGGAGCCGCGCATCCCCGATGGCAGCCTCAACTTGTTCCGCTTCCATCCCGCCGGCTCGCGGCAGAACAAGCTCCTGCTGATCGAGCGCTTCGGCGTGCTGGATGAGACCGCCCGCTATACCGTCAAAAAGTACACCAGCCGGAAGGTCTCCACCGGCGAAGACCAGTGGCATCACGAACAGATCCGGCTGGTGCCGCTCAATCCCGAGCACCAGGCCTGGGACGTGGAGCCGGAGGGTTTCGCGGTAGTCGCCGAATGGATTTGCGTCATCGAGTGAAACCTCCGGTCTCCGGTCGGCTGCTGGCCTGGTACCGCGACGGCCATCGCGATCTCCCCTGGCGGCGGGCGTCCGATCCATACCGAATCTGGGTCTCGGAAGTCATGCTCCAGCAGACCCGTGCGCAGGCGGCCATCCCTTACTACCAGCGCTTCATCGAACGGTTCCCCACGATGGGGACCCTGGCATCGGCCGGCGAAGAAGAGGTCCTGACGTTGTGGAGCGGCCTGGGGTACTACGCGCGCGCCCGCAATTTGCTGCGCGCCGCGCGGCAGGTGGCGGCCGCGGGAGGGTTCCCGCGCGAGTACGACGACATCCGCGCGCTCCCCGGCGTGGGCGATTACACGGCCGCGGCCATTTCGAGCATGGCGTTTGGGCTGCCCTACGCCGTGGTGGATGGCAACGTGTTGCGCGTGGTGGCTCGCGTGGAGAACGATGCCGCCGATATCGCTTCGCCGCGCACCCGCGAGCGCTTCCGCGCCGTGGCGCAGAGCTGGCTCGACCCGCGCCACCCCGGGCTTTTCAACCAGGCCCTCATGGAACTCGGCGCCACCGTCTGCCTGCCCGGCAAGCCGCGCTGCCGGGTTTGCCCGCTCTCGTCGTTGTGCCGCGCGCGGGAAAGTGGCGCCGTCCTCGAGTTGCCCGTCAAGCTCCGCAAGACCAAGCCGGTGCGCATCGCCGGCGCCCTTCTGCTGGCGCGAAAAGGCCGGCGCATCCTTCTTCGGCAAAGGGAGGCTGGCGCGCGCCGCATGGCCGGTTTTTGGGATCTGCCGGCGCCCGAAGACCTGCCCGGCTCGCGAACCGGAGCCTGCTTGGGCGAATTCCGCCACACCATCACGCATCACCACTACACCTTTACCGTGCTGGCCGCCGCGGCACGGCGCCCCACGGGCCCGGCCAGCCCCCAGTTTCGATGGTTCGACCCAGCGGCGCTTACTGAGATTCCTCTCAGCACCACGGCTCGAAAAGCGCTGAAACTGGCCGGAATCCTGTGAGTATTACATCTACGGCAGCTTCAGGAATTCCGCGGGCGGCAGGGCGGCTCGCGTCATGCGCGCCAGCTCGCCCGCGCCTTCCAACACGCCATCAACCACGCGGATCTCCGAGAGCATCCGGGCGTCGGTGTCCTCGCCGGTCTTGGGGTCCTTCTCCTGCAAATGGAAAAAGCGCTGCTCTGGCGCGCCGCCCGCGTCGGGGCGGAAGACGATCTCCCAAGTGAACGTCTCGGCTCCCGCCAGCGGATGGATGTCCACCAACAAGGCGTCATCCACGCCGTTGAACTCGACCGCCTTGCCCACGGGTGAATCGATGACTCGCGGGTGACCCAATACGGTAGTCTTATGCCCGCCAATCTGGTCCAGGCGGTCGAACTTCCAGATCTCGGCGGCCACCGGCGCGGCCTGAAAAAGCCTGGGGGCGAAATCGGCATCGAGCGCCTCATGCATGGCCGCTTGCGCCCAGCAACAGGCCGAAGCCACCGCCGCGAGCATCAAGACACGCTTCATGTGATTGATGATACCGCGCACCCATTACCGATCACCGGCCAACTGGCGGGCCGCGCGAAGACCTCCGGCGCGCTGGATGCCGGGGACGAAGAAGCCGTCGATGTAATCCTGGTCGGAGCCGCTGAAGCTGCCAAGATTGGCCTGGATATCGACGGGCTGGCGCGAAACCGCGGCGGCGAACAGACACCAGACGGAGCCTTTGCCGAGGCCGATGAGGCGGGTGTGCGGCGTGTTCAACCAGGCCAGCGCGGTCAGGATGTCCTGCACGCGGTTGGCATCGTCGGACTTATTGAACGTCAGGAAGTTCCGCACGGAGCGGTCGCGCGGCGCCACGGCGCTGCCGGTCTGGAAGGCGTCGATCATCAAGACGGAGCGCCCGGCTGCGACCAGGCGCTCCACTTCGGGCGTCCGCCGCGCGGCGTCGGCGCCATCGGCGTCGACCGCCAGCACCGGCGGGTTCGAGCCTTTCACCCAGATTCCGGGTACGCGATCGCCTACGCCGGGCCGGCCCAGCAGAATGCGCCCGCCATCCATCTGGCTGAGCACTTCCGGCGGCCACTCGGCGGCCAGCGCGTAAGCCAGCCGCTCGCGCGGGTTCCCGGTCTGTTCCTTCGCCAGGCGGACCCACTCATCGAAGAGTTGCTGGAACGAGAGGGCGTTGCCGGGAAGCGTGTGGTTGAATAGCGTCAGCATGTCCGTGATCCGCATGGCGCGGAATGGTTGCTCCTTGAGCTTGGCGGAGTCCTGCTCGCCGAGCACGTGCTTGCCGAAGAATGCGTACATGCCTTCGCGGTTCGCCTGGTTGTAGTTGTGGGGGGCGTCGAGCAGGAGCGCTTCCACGTCCTCGCCCTTGCCATAGAGGTCATAAATGGCGCGGACGGCGGGGTACTCCTCGCGCAGCATGTTGCGCGTCCAGTCGCCGGTGGCGGCCGCCATGAACATGGGACGCGGCGCCATCATGGCGGCGAACTCGACGTTGTTGGTATCCAGTCGCAGGCCGGGCGCGTTCTCGCACACCCCGCCGCCCTGCATCGTGAACGAAACCATGTTGGCGGGAGCGGAGAACCGCACACGGTCGTCGACGGCGGTGAGCGTGTACGTCTGGGTTGCGCCGCCGGAAGCTCCCGTGGCGCCGATCATTTTCGGGTTGACGCCGGGGAGAGTCTCCAGAAAATCGACGACGCGGATTCCGTTCCATAACTGTAGGCCGAACGAGCCGAAGCCCCAAAGCTGCTCGACGGGTTTCTCGCCGAAGTCGTGCGGCGTCTGGATGGAGTCGTTGTAGCCCACCATGTCGTAGGCCAGCACCACATAGCCCTGCCGCGCGAGGTTGATGGCGCGGGCGGGCACGGAACAAATCGCGGTGTCCTCCAGGCGCCCGTTGGTCCAGTGGCCGTGGGGGCTGAGCACGGCCGGGAATCCCTGGGGTGGCGCGGGCTTGAGCGGACGGTAGAGGTTGCCGCCGAGGTAGTAGCCGGGGAGGGTTTCAAGCAGCACCTTTTCGATGGAGTAGCCTTGGTACTCGACGCGCCCGAAGATCTGCGGGTGCAGGTCGTTTTTCGGAAACAGCGGCAGCAGCCCGGCAGCCGAGAGAATCTGCCGCCGCAGGAATTCTTTGCGGCTCTGCCACTCGGCCAGCGTCTTGTAGGTCCTGGCGGCGAAGTGGGTGTCCGTATTGGGGAGGTTGACGTTGCGCGCATCCTGCGCCGGGATTTGCCCTTCGGCGGCGAGGCAGGCGTAGAGGACGGCGAGAAACAGGCGCATGGTTATACGGTAGTACAGGTCGGGAGCGGAGGGCGCGCCCCACTCGCGGCGGGTCTACTCCTCCCGTAACGCGGCCACGGCATTCAGCCGGGCGGCGCCATGAGCGGGGACGAAGCTGGCCGCCAGCGCCACTAGAACGAGCAGCAGCGAAACCGCCGCAAATACGCTCGCATCGGTCGGCTGGGTGCCGTGAAGCAGAGATCGCAGGAGTCGCGATGCCGCCAGCGCCACCGGCGTGCCCAGCGCCGTGCCCATCACGCTCAGCAGAGCGCCCTGACGCAGCACCAGTCCGAGCACGTTCGCATAGCCGGCGCCCAGCGCAAGGCGAACGCTGATTTCATGCCTGCGTTGGCTGACCGAATAGGCGACCACGCCATAGAGGCCGATGGCCACCAGCAACAGGGCAAACATGGCGAAGCCGCCCATGAGGGACGTGGCCAGGCGGGGCTCGGCCAGCGAATCGGCCACCACCTGTTCCATGGACCTGATCTTGTCGACCGGGAGCGAGGGGTCCAGCGCCCGTACTTCCCCGCGCACCAGTTGGGCGAGTCTCAACGGATCGCCGGCCGTGCGAAGCGCCACGGAAGCGCCCCGATCCCCTTTGCGCGGAAACGGATAATAGATCTGGAGTTCCGAATCCCTGGCAGGTCCGCCGTGGCGCACATCGCCGATTACTCCCACGATGGTGCGGCCTTCGTTGATGCGGTGCCCCAGCGGGTTCTGGTTCGGGAAAAAGCGCCGTGCGAGAGCCTGGCTGACAATGGCAACGGGCGCGCCGTCCCGGTCCCGCTCGTCGAATTCCCGCCCCAGCAGAACCGGGATCCCCATGGTCCGGAAGTAGGCAGGCGTGGCGGAGCAATATTGAGCCGCCATGTCACGCCAAAACCCGGGCGCCGGGCGGCCTTCGATTGTGAACCCGCCGCCGGAGAAGTACCCGCCCATGGGTAGCGCATCGACAGCGGCCGCACTGCTTACGCCGGGCAATCCGCGCATCCGCGCCATCAAGTCCTCGAAGAAGGCCGATCGCCGATTCTCGGACCCGTACTTCGACCCCGACAAGCCGATTTCGAATGTCAGCAGGTGATCCGAGCGAATACCAAGATCAACCCGTAAGAGGCTTACGAAGCTCTTCATCAGCAGACCCCCCCCCGGCGAGCAAGACCAGAGCCATCGCGACCTCGACCACCACCAGGCCGGAAAGAAGCCGGTTCCGTGGCGCGGCGGCGCCTGCGGCCGCCGTGCCTTTGAGCGTGCTGTTCAAGTCTGTGCGCGATCCGTGCACAGCCGGAACCAAACCGAACAGGACGCTGGTGAGGAGCGTGACGCCGCAGGCGAACGCCAGCACTGGGGTGTCGATGCGAAGCGCCGTGTCGATGCCCCAGTCTCGTGGGAAGGCCGCTTGCAGAAAACCGATCGCCCAGCGCGCCAGCAGCATTGCGAGCACGCCGCCCAGCAAGGAGAGCAGGAGCGCCTCCGTGAGCATCTGGCGGACGAGCCGGAAGCCGCTTGCGCCCAGGGAAGCTCTAACAGCCATCTCCTTGGATCGAGCCGCGCCGCGCGCCAGGAGCAGACCGGCCAGGTTCACACACGCCAACAGCAACACCAGCCCCACGGCTGCCATGGGCGCCCACAGTAACCTGCCCGCGTGCCGGGCCACTTCCTGAGCCATGGGGATGGCGCGCACCTCCCAGCCGCCATTGGTTTCCGGGTACTGCATCGCCAGGCGGCGCTCAATCAGCCCCAAATCGGCGTCAGCGCGGCTGAGCGGCACGCCGGGCTTCAATCGGGCCACCAGGCTGTCGCCATCCATGCGCATCCCTCGTTCGACGGCCGGGTCGTACGCCGCGGGCCTCCAGAGTTCATAGGTGGGCACGCCGGGCAGCGGCAGGCCCGCCGGCATTACGCCGATGATGGTGTACGTTTTGCCGCTCAGATCGACCGTCTGGCCGAGCACATCCGGGCGCGCGGCATACCGGCGCTTCCACGCTCCATAACTCAGCAGCACAACCGGAGGGCCGCCAGGGAGGTCCTCCGAGGCATCGAAGAAGCGGCCCAGAGCAGGGTGCACGCCGAGCACGCGCAGGAATCCGCCCGACGCCTCGCCGCAGTCGATTCGCTCCGCCGCGGTCAAGCCTGGCAAGCTCTGGCCGGTGAGATTGAGGCTGTGGCGCCATTGTGAGTATGTTCCCATCGCCTCAAAGACGCCGCTCTGCGCCTGGAATTCGAAAAAGTCGCGGATGCGGACGGTTGTTCTCCACCCGTCTCCCTCCGACTTGCCCCGGAACTGGATCTCGACCAGCCGGTCGGGCTGAGCATAAGGGTACGGGTTCAGCACCAAAGCGTTGAGGAAACAGAAGACCGTTATGGCTCCAGCGATGCCCAGGCCAAGCACGAGGAGAGCGGCGGCGGCGAAGACCGGACTCTTGCGCCAGCCCCGAGCGGCATGCCGGACGTCCTGCACTACTTGCTCCAGCCACATAAACGAGCGCGCCTCGCGATGCAGCTCTTTTGTTTGTTCGACCCCGCCAAAAGCGCGCCGGGCTGCCAGCCGCGCCTCCTCGGAGCTCATCCCGCGGCTTTGGAAATCGTCGGCCACAAGCGCCAGGTGCGCCTCGATCTCGCGGGCGAGTTCGCGCTCCGCCTTGACGCGTCCCAACGTGCGCGCGCAGCGGCTGAAGAAACGGTTCAGCCAGCGCATGTCAGGGCCGCTCCCAGAGCAACCGGTCCATCAAGCCCGCCAGCCGCTGCCAGCGCTGAGTTTCCTGTTCGAGCGCCTTCTCGCCGGCCTTGGAAACTGCGTAGTACCTCGCCTCCCGGTTGTTCTCCGTGGTTCTCCAGGCGCCCTTGATAAGGCCCTGTTGTTCCAGCCGGACCAGGGCCGGATAAAGCGTGCCCTGGTTGAGGCTGAGGGAGTCGCCCGAGAGTTGCTCCAGCCGGGCGGCTATACCGTACGCGTGCAGAGGTCCCATGGTGTGCAGGGTCCGCAGGACCATCAGGTCCAGCATGCCCTGCAGGATCTGCAGGCGGCCTTCCGTTTCACTTGGCATACCAGTGGAGAGTATGCACCATTTCCACTTGTCTGTCAAGTGGAAGCAGCGCCACTTGGCGCCCGCAACTCGCCGGCGGGTTGCCCGGCGTTACACGATATACTGCCGCACGAAGTTGAGGTAGCCTCGCGGACCGCTCTCTTTGCTCCAACGGTCGACGGACTTGCGGATACGTTTGAGGCAGGCGGCCATCTCGGCGGCGGTTATGGGGGGATCGTTCTTGGTGGCGGGGACAGGTCCGCGCGGCCGTCCCAGCCGCCACTCGCACACAGCCCGGACAGCATCGAAGACGGCCCGCGTCCGATCGGTCATTTGCGCCCGTGGCGGCGTGCGCCCTTCTTCTTCCGATTCGTACTGCCGCGCGAGAACATTCACGGCCTCGCGAACGTTCAAGTCCAGCATGGCAGGGTCGCGGCGGAACTCATCGACGATTGCGAATTCGATGTTCTGAAGAACGTCGAGATATTGGTCTTCGTCGAATCCCACGGAGACCCGCCTTCAGTCTGAAACGATCACGGCGCCGGTGCCTTGGATCTGATAGATCACGGTTCCGGTCTTGATGGAGGCGGGGTCGAACTTCCTTCCGGAATCTTTGGCTTCCTCGCGGGCGCGGTCGATGGCCTGCTCGCGGGTCAGGTCCTCTTTGGTGAAAACGCCCTCGGCGGTGACGGTCCGGCCGGCGCCATCTTTCGGGAAGACGATTTCGCCGTCGTTCACCTTCACGCGGATCTTGTTGCCCTGCGCGTCGGCCACGTAGATCCAGCAGCCCATCATCTGGCAGACTTCGGTGATCTTGCCTTTCACCTGGACGGTCTTACCCACGTAATCGGCGGGTTTGGCGAGCAATGCCGCAATGGTCACCGTTTCCTTCGCGGTGAGCGGCTTGCCCAGTTTCGTATCAGCCGCCGCCAGCAGCGTGCAGGCGGCAAGTAAGGCGATCGTCAGAGTGCGCATATCGTAATTATAGCGGGTGGATGGGGCGCCCTTTTACGGCGCCGGCTCCACGCCGCGCACGCCAGGGCAGAGGAATCACGTCAATTCCTCAAGCAACTCCACGTCCTTGATCAAGAGATCGCTTACGACGTCGCCGGCGTCCCGGCCCTTCTTCTGTGCGATGCGTTCCA
>Ga0326727_10021215_pt1 | contig 12760 bp, 16 predicted proteins | sample MB2enrmetagenome_FD_207643 | JGI IMG/M metagenome (GOLD analysis project Ga0326727, IMG submission 207643) | Lab enriched peat soil microbial communities from McLean, Ithaca, NY, United States - MB29MY | ecosystem: Environmental > Terrestrial > Soil > Wetlands > Peat | place: USA: New York...
GCGGCCCGGCCGTGAGCCCATGGACTCCTTCGACCCCCCTGGGCCCGTCGCATCATCCTCTGTATGCCGCCCCAAGTGCCGAAGAGTCTCTGGGTTGCGTTGAAAGCAGAGGCCGACAGGGAAAGGGTAAGCGTAAACCAGTATTGCCTTTACGTGCTGGCCCGTGCGGTGGGCGGCAAGGTAGAAAAGGACGGGTAAGGGGATGGGAAAATATGGTTCATCCGGTTGATGTGTACTACCTGGAAGGCTAGATTTTGCTCGACCGGGCCGATAGCCAGTGTTAGAATGGGTAATGATTGCGGGTAACGCTTATTGTTTGGAATTCATAAGGGCATAAGAAAGAGGGAGGAAGTGTCTATAGAGTTAAGAAGGAATATAAAATCCTCCATGGTTTTTATTGTATGCAGCGAAAAGGGCGAAGAACTAAGAATGGTTTGCCCTGATAGCATTGTCAGGAACGTGCGCGCGTACCTTTTTGAAGACTCGTTTTTCGGGGAGCCACAGGAACTGATCGAAAATGGAACAATCACTGAGAAGCAGTTTGAGGTTTACCTTGAAGAGTTGTACAGACAGGAGCAGACACCAACGCCAGAGGACTTTTTAGAATTAGGAGAAATGACACGAATGCAAAAAGAGGACTTCATCAACACACTCATGAAGTGGGCTGCCGAGAAGAAGAGAGAGGCCATCAAAACAAAAAGAGACCAAGGGCTATCTAGCGCGCCGAACATGGAGCAGAAAGATTCGGATGGGTCTGAAGGATAACAAGAATCGGATAGGCAGGAGGTGGCACAGCACCTTGGAAACTTGACGGCTAAGCCCCCGCAACGGACGAAGGAGAGAGATCTGGGTTTGCTGGGAACGATAAAGAGTCTTTTTAGCGACGAAGCCTTGGGAGATCTCTTCAGTACGCCTATTCTTGCTATAGCATTTTACCTCCTAATCCTCAACCCTGTATTTGCGCAACAATCAGAAACTATTCATGCAAGTTATAAGTATACCTTGGGCGACAACGACACGAAAAGCGATGCGAAGAAGATAGCTTTCATAGAAGCAAAACGGCTCTGTCTTGAAAAAGCCGGCACTTATCTGGAGAGCAACACAGAGGTCTCTGAGTTCAGGCTATCAAGAGATGAGGTCAGAACTTATGCGGCGGGAATCCTAAAAGTAGAAATTGTTTCCGAGGAATTTAAGGCGACCGGGGAAAATTTGACTTTATTCATGGAGGTCGGAGCTCAGGTAGATTTAAGAGAGGTAAAAGAGAGTCTAAAACGCGTCAAAGAAGATAAAAGATTCGCTGACAAAATAAGGAAACAAGAAACTCAGCTACAAGCACTCGAAGATGAAATCAGAACTCTTCAGCGACAACTGTCAAGCAATAATTTTGGTAAGACAGCCAAGATCAGACAGGACAGAAAAGCGGCCTTTACGAAGCTTGACGAACTGGAACAAATCAAAGCGGAGATAAAATCTAAAACAACCATTGCAATTGACAATATTGAGTTGGGAATGACACCTCAAGAAGTCATTAGAATTGCCGGGGAGCCCAGATCAAGAGCTTTTCATAGTTTTAACTATGGGAATGTATGGGTAATTTTTGGAAGTGGCATAGTGCAATGCCTCGTTCACGCGAAAGATTTTAGCGAAGGAATGACATGTTATGGTTATGGGCCGAAAAAAATAAAATGACCCTTCACGGCAGGTTTGATTATTCTTCTAATAGTCCGGGCCTGTTGTCATTAATGGCAGAAAGCTCTCACGGGATGAACGAAGAGGTAACCCAATGCACCTTCAGCACGAATTTGAAAACTACATGAGAATCCAGTTGCCCAGGAAACTGAATTTGTCGCAAAGCAAGCAGGTCGCTTGCGAAACGATATTCTATCATTTCTCTGACTACGCGAAGGAATTGGCCGAGAAATCGCCTGATGAATTCAGATACTTTTTTGATAACCTGAAAGATCGAATAGACAGGATCTCCACTTCGAGATCCCCCCAGAAGGCACAAGCCGGGAAGCAGTGAGAACTCAAGCCCGCCCGCGACAAACACTCGGCATGACCAGGGGTAGCTGCTTGTACATCACGCCCCCCAGATGATTAGGATACGGGCAGGAGGCTAACACCCATGGAAAACAATAATGCGGAGCATCTTCTCGAAACAGAGGGTATCCACAAGCGGGGAGATGTCCACCCTTGGACCCGTTACTTCGCACGCTGTACTGATCTGACCATTGCAGCCATAGTCCTTACCCCCATTCTGCTGATAGCAATGCCCGGCATATTCACTGGACCAAATTCTGAAGCATCCTTTGGCCTCGCTGTTCCTTTCATATGGATATTCGTAGAGGCAATACTGCTGAGTACGATCGGAACAACGTTTGGAAAATGGGTATTGAAAACAACCGTCGTAATGATGGATGGCGGTAAGCTGTCGTTCGGAATTGCGTTGCGAAGAAGCTTCGCAGTGTGGTTCAAGGGAATTGGCATTGGTTTCCCGATGTTCGCCCTATTCACGATGAGCTACGGTTACAGCAATCTCTCCAAGAAAGGCACAGCCACGTGGGACCGAAAGCTGGGCTGTGTTGTAAGCCACAAGAAAGTAGGCGTTTTGGGGATAGTGATCGTAGTGCTCGTTTTTCTGGCTGCGATTGTCTCAATCATTATCGCTCAAACGGCGGACAAATAGTGCCCTCAAACCCATCAGTGGTAGAGAGTACCGCATCGGACATAACGTGTGATCGAGCACACTGACGCCAACCGTGAGGCCCGCAAATATGTGAGAATAATTAGAGCTACAGTATGAAGACAATGTGCACCAACCATCAATGCCATGCAGGGAATCGGCCATAGAGCAGCCTCCGGGTGAGATTTCTGATATTACCCACTTTCTCAATGTTGAACCAGCACCTGTGCACTCATTTCCAGGCTTGTGTAACTCGGACAAGGCCCATTCCAAGGATGAGCCAAGAATATTTTGAAAACTCGGAGGGCGTGAAATGTGCCTGAAATGCAGTATATTAAGTCTGCTGTTTAGTATAGTGTTATTTCGGGGCTTTCGGCCGGATTCCGTTGGTACGTAAGGGACAACCGCCCTCGAACACGAGCGTTTGCAAAAAATATGAATAGTAGTATATGGGGAGGGGTCTGTAAAGCGGCTACACTTTGTGACGTAAGTTATTAATATTGTTGAGATATGCCCAAGCGTGGTTTTCTTTATGGCATGGTTTTTGACGCGGTTTACGGCTTTTCCCGCTTGTTTTTGAGCGCGTCGCGGACTATCTGCGTGATGCGCGCCATGATCGCGGCGATATTCCGCACGTCGTAGCGCTTCGAGACCTCCCGGACCATCTCCCTGTATTTCTCGAACTGCTCGTAATCGCAGATCCCGATCGTCGCCGCGTTTTTGAGGTCGGCCTCCACTTCCTGCAGGACCGCGATAAAGTGCTCGTATTCGGGCCGGAGAAAGAGGATTGTGATCTGCTCATACGCGGAGTCGAATTTGAGATCGTCCGTGCGGATGTCGGTGTCTTTGATCTCGGAGGCGAGAGAGAATATGCCGGCTTCGAGCTTGGCGTTGACGTCATCGATGGAGCGGAAAAGCTCGGCGAGCATCTGCTCGTCGTCGAAAAAGTATTGGTTTAGTTTTCTCTGCCTTCCCCGCAGGCGCGAGCATATCGCCGCCCTTACCTCACTGGCGCAACCGCGAATATCACCGCCGACCACAAGGAGTGGGAGACGATCAGGAGCAGCAGATCCCGCCGCCATACATAGAGTACGCCCCAGAACGCCCCCGCCAGAAGCGCCGCTATCACGAGCACCGGGTTGCCGGAAAAAACGTGGACGCCCGCGTAGACCAAAGTGGCCGCCAGGTATCCCCGGCCCGTCCCCCAGGCCGCCATCATCCTCGATTGAAGGAAGCCCCGCCAGAAGATCTCCTCCCCGGGCCCCGTGACGAACAGGAGCAGCAGGAAGACGAGGAGCCGGCTCGTCCCCCCGCCCAGACCGTATATGCCGCCTACTTGGGCGTGCGCCCCGGGCAGCACGAGGGGGGCAAGGGCGTTTCCCAGAAAGAACAGACCGTAGAGGACGGCTGCCGACAGCACGCCCAGGGCTGCCGACTTTGCGCGGAAAGTGACCGCCGGCCGCTGCCATATCAATGAATATGTCAGGACGATAACGACCGAGAGCCCGATTTTCCCCCAAAAATTGCCCCATGCCCAGCCGAAGGTAAACGCCCAGCAGACGAAGGCGATTACTACGCCCCCGGCGATCACATGGACACTATCCTGTTGATGATGAGGGCTGCGACGAGCAGCAGGCCGAAGACCGTGTTGAGCTGGGCCGTATTCGCGTCGGCCGCGTCGGGGACCTTCTGCGCGAAGACCCTGACGAGCTTGAGGGCCTTCGGTAGGGAAAGAAGGACGAGGAGCGCCCACGGGCTGAGCATCCCCGCCACCACCATGAGCACCACAAAGAGGTAGGCAGCCGCGATCATAAGCGCATAAAGGCGGATCGAGCGGGCGGCGCCCAGGAGTATCCCGACGGTCTTTATGGGCTGCCGCGAATCGTAGTCGATGTCCCTGATGTTGTTGGCAAACAGGACGAGGGCCACCAGCACTCCGAAGGGTATCGATACGGCGAGGGCCTTCAGCGAGAGCGCCTGGCGCTGCACTGCGTACGCGCCCTCGAACATCAGCGGCCCCCACATCACGAAGACGAAAACTTCCCCCCACGCCCTGTACTTGAACTTCACCGGCCCCGCCGTGTAGAAGACACAGGCAAGGAACCCGGCGATGCCGATCCATAGGACAACCAGGGAGCGCTCGAAAGCAAGGATAAGACCGATGACAACGGTAATGCCGGCGAGGATCAACCCTTCCGCAAGGAGCTGCCCCGGAGTGAACGCCCCGCTCAGTATAGGCTGCGGCCTGTACGCCGCCGTTGGGCAGTCGGGCTGGTCAACGCCGTAGCGGGTGTCGAAATAGTCGTTCAGCACGTTCGCCGTAGCGTGGAAGCAGACGATGCCGACGCAGACAAGGATGAAGGCGCCCCAGTATACCGGGCCTTCCTCCGCGGCAAGGAGCGTGCCGATTGAGACGGAGATGAGGGACATGGTGAAGGACCACGGCCGGGTCGCGATGAAGGCGCTCTTAATTCTATCAACCGTTTTTTTCACTCTCCCTCCTCCCTATTATGCGTCCGATTCACGCACCATCAAGCTATTATTAGACTACGAACGGCCGGGAGAGGTCAAGAAAGAGCACGCCCTGCCGGGGGACGTCCTATTCGAGGCACCCCGCGCCGATGCGTTACGCGCGCTCTAAAAGTGCCAGCACCTCAAAGTGCGCCGTCTGGGGGAAAAAATCGAACGGGATGACCTCCCTGGCCTTGTATGTCCTGCCCATCGCCTTCAGGTCCCTTGCGAGGGTCGCCGGGTTGCATGAAACATAGGCGATCCTCTCAGGGCGGACGCGCAGGACCGCGCCCAGGGCCTCGCTGCTCAAACCCCTTCGCGGCGGGTCGATCACGAGCAAGTCGGTCTTCCCCTCCGCAAGGCACGCCGCCTTTTCCGCCCTCTCTTTTATGAAGCGGCAATTGGCCGCTCCGTTGAGCGCGGCGTTCTCTTCCGCGCAGGCGATGTTCTCTCCCTCCGAATCGACGCCCATCACGTTCGCCCGAGGCAGCAGCCCGGCCAGCACGATCTCTATAGGCCCGGCGCCACAGTAAAGGCCGAGGACGCGACGCGCCTGCCCGACCCACGGCATAGCTGCGAGGCGCTCGTATAAAAGCGCTGCGGTCGTCGGGTTCGGCTGAAAAAAAGTGCGCGGGTATATGCGGAAAGAAAAGCCCGAAAGGCGCTCCTCAATGGCGGGCTTTCCCCAGAGGAGCCTCGTCTCGCTGCCCGATGTCGCGTAGACGCTGACGACCTGGGGCGCGTTTGCCGCCAGGGCTGCCTTAAGGGGAGCGAGGGCCGGGCCCACATCCGTGGCGGCGGCGACGTGGAGCATCACTTCACCTGTGCCCTTTGCCTCCCGGAGGACGAGCCGTTTGAGCACGCCTTTACGCGTCCGCTCGTCGTATGCCGCAAGGCCCGCCCCCCGGAGCGCCTCCACGATGATGGGGAGCAGCCGGCCTGCAACGTGGCTGAAAAGGAGACAGCCGTCTATGGGGACGATGCGGCCCGCGTGAGGGCTGAAAGGCGACGAGCGGCCGGCAAGACCCGCGCAAAGCCTGCCGCCTGCCTCGCCGAAAGAGAGCTCTATCTTGCTGCGATAAAAAAATGTCCCGGCAGAAGGGACGATGGGCGCGATCTTTACCCCCGCCGTTTCCTGCCCGCCTATCCTGCCGAGGGTCTGGCCAAGGTGGTTCTCCTTCAGCTTGAGCTGAGCATCGTAGGCCAGCATCTGGAGGTCGCAGCCGCCGCACGCGCCGAAATGCGCGCAGGCAGGCGCCTCCCGCAGGGCCGAGGCCTCCTCGATAGCGACGACCTCGCCGTAGGCGAAGCGCCTCTCCGTCCTTGCTATCCTTACGCGCACCCTGTCGCCGGTCACGCCGCCCGGGACGAAGACGACGAGCCCGCCCAGGCGCGCCACGCCATGGCAGGCGGGGAGCGCCATATCTTCTATGCGCGCAGAATACTCCCTGCCTGCCTCGACGGCTGCTTGCGCCTTCTCGCTCACGCCCTTATTTTAACACGGAAAGAACGGCCGCTTCCGGTCTTCAGCATGCCACCTCGCTGCCGTCCCGCCCGCCCCTCGCGCCGCCCGGCGCCAGAAACAGCCACAGCGCCTGCCTGATCTCTTCCGGGGACGCCCTGCCCGTATCGATCCTCATGAGGCGGAAGGAGGGGATGTCCTTCGGCGCTTCCATAACGGCAAGCTGGCGCTCAAGCACCGCGGGGTGGGCGTCGGAGACGTCGGAGCCGTCCTCGACCCGCCGCCTCACCCTCTCCCTGAGCACGCCATGGTCCGCGAAGCACGAGATGAAGAAGGGGTTGAGCCCTTCCTTGATGCTTGCTTCGTAGAACTGCCTGACGAGGTCCGAGGCGAGGAACGCGGCGTCCACGACGACCCTCCGCCCTTCCCGGCAGGCGGCACCGGCCTCCTGCGTAAGCGCACGGTACGTCCTGTGCGTCGTCTCTGCGTTGTAGAGGCCCGTCCCGTAATCGACATACACGTGGTCTGCCGCCTTGAGGCCAGCTATCCTTTTGCGCACCTCGTCGGACCGCAGGACGAGCGCATCGCCGAGCAGTCCCTTCGCCGCCGCGGACTTGCCGGACCCGGCAGGCCCCATGAGCACGACCGGGTTAAAGAAAGAGTGCGCTTGCTCCATGTAATACCCTGCGAGCCCGAAGTAGTCCGCGGCGCGCCTCTTTGCGGCCCCGGCCGCTCCTGGGTCTTCCTCCGCTAGGGCCTTCGCCGTGAAGCCCTCGATCTTTCCCCTGACTACAGCGCGGTACGTCTTATAGAACCGCAAGAGCTCCAGGGAGCAGGCCGATGGGAAGCGGGTGAAATAGGCGCGCGACACGGCGAGCGCAAGGTCGTGCCTGCCTTTCTCTTCCAGGTCCATCAAAAGGAAGGCGATGTCCTCAAGCACATCGCCTATGCGGAACCGCTTGTTGAACTCGATGCAATCTACGATGACGGGCGGCCGGATCAGGCAGACGTGCTGCGTGTGGAGGTCGCCGTGGCCTTCGCGCACGAACCCGCGTGTCTTTCTCTGTCCGAAAAGGGCCTCGTGATCCTGGAGGAATGCGTGCGTCTTCTCGACAAGCCGGTCGTAAAGGCCCGCGTCTACGGTAACGCCCCGGTAAGCCCCTATCTGCTCGAAATTCTCTTCCGTGTTGGTGCGCACCGTCGAGAGGCCGCCGTAAGGCCCCGCCCTGTGCGCAGGCGCCTGCCTGTGGAAGCGGGCGACCATCGCCCCTACCTCGGCAGCCTCGTCTTCGAGAAGCCGCCCTGCCCCGATGAGACTCGAAAGGAGCCTCTCATCCGGTATCGTCCTCATCCTGACCGCGTACTCGACGATGCCCGCCCCCTTCGGCCGGCGGAAGGAATACCGGCCACCCCTCCCGTATATGGGGACGACGCCGAGGTAGACGTCCCCGGCGAGGCGCGAGTTGAGAACCACCTCTTCGTGGCAGTAGAAGCGCCTTTTCCCCAGGGTGGAAAAATCGAGGAAGCCGAAGTTGACGGGCTTCTTGATCTTGTAAACGTAGGCGTCTCCGACGAAAACATGGGAAATGTGCGTCTCGTGGTGGACGATGCCGGACGGACTGTCGGGATAGCTGCGGGGATCGAGGAGGAACGTTATGAGATCGCTATAGTGCGCGCCCACATGATAACTTACACGTCCATCCGCCTCTTTTGCAAGTGGCAGGTGGACATCAAGGGCAAACCGGCCGGACCGCACCGGTCGCTCAACCCTGCCGAAAAAGTAGAGAGGGAGCGCACGCCTTGCCCCCTCTCTTTAGCAGTCGCCACGTCAATTGCAGCGTCGTTACATGGCGTAGCCGATGTCCATGAGATAGTGGATGTGATTGACCGTCTTGTAGGTGCCCTTCACCTTGGCCCCCATTTTCAGCCCTTTTGCCTGATTGTAATCCTGCATGAACTTGGCGTAGTCGTCCTGAAGGGTCATCTCCCCTTTTGCCGTCTTTACAACTACGCAGTGGCATACAGGGTCATGACTGACCACTGTGCCCTCAATCTGGTGCACTTTGGCGGTGGTCAGCTTGTTCATGAACTCCTGCTTGCTCCAGTCGCCCCCCGACATGCTTTCCTGCGAGAATGCGTGCCCTGCAAACCCCAACGCAAAGCAGAACAATAATGCTGCCAGCAGTACTCTTTTCATCTTACACCCTCCGTCGATTGGATTTGTTCTGACCCCGAAGCGAGATCATAACCAAATGTAATCGGAGGGATGCACTTTGGCACAGACATCTTTCAAATAATCTCAAAAATCCGAAAAGCGACGCCCCGTCATGGCAAAAAGCTTAAATCGGTATTATAATAAATGACGACCGTACGACCGGCCGCCCGTGTCTTTGAGAATGGGGCTTTGCGGCACGGCTATAGAGTCTGCGAAGAAGCATCGAAAAAGCGGCGGGGAGGAGTATCCATGGCGAAGTATGCGATATCTGCCGTTATCCTTGCGCTCAGCGTGCTTGCGTGCGCCGTCGCAAGGGCCGGCGACGTCGGGATAATGACGAAGGAGCAGCTTCTTCCTCTCCTGGGGAAACCCGATGTAATCGTCATCGACGTAAGAACGAAATATGACTGGGACAAGAGTAAGACAAAGATCAAGGGGGCCGTCAGGGAAGATGGAATGAAGTTCGGCTCCTGGATGAATAAATACCCCAAAGACAAGACAATCGTCCTCTATTGCGCCTGAGTGAACGACTCAACGAGCGTCAGTTTGACGCAGGCCTATCGGAAGGCGGGCTACGATAAAGTTTACTATCTGAAGGGCGGCCTGCGAGGCGCCTGGGAAGACTGGGTCAAGGCCGGCTATCCCACCGGGCCGAAGTAGCCTCCCCTAAAAGGCAGCGGGCCTTTTCGGGGCTTTGCTATGCGGCCGGGCAGACGGCATGCGGCCTCTCACCATATCAGGTTGAGCTTCCTGCTCCATTTTTCGCCAAGCTTGCTTCCGAGGGAGACCCAGTGCCTGCTTTGCCCCGGCGAGAAAAGGACGGCCGCTGCGAGCAGGAAAATCGCAGGGTCCAAATAGATGCTCCATGAGGCCATCGTGGACCCGACAGCCCCGAAACAGCCGCACGCCACATCCGTCCCCCTTGAGAGCACGATAGCCTTGGCGATGAAGAAAGAAGTGCTCAGGAGGGCGATGCCGAGGGCCGACAGGCGGGTCAGCACGCCGACAAGCAGGCCGGCCGCACAGGCAAGCTCGATGAACGGGAGGGCCCACCCGAAGCCTATCGCCAGCGGTCCCGGCAGTATGTCGAAATTGTAGACCATGGCTACCGAGTAGTGCTCGACATCGACGAGCTTCCCGAAGGACGAGACAAGGAAGGTGCCGGCCAGAACCAGGCGGAAGACGAGTATCACGTGCCGGTTCCCGACCGTCTTGCAGAGGATATTGCCGATTGCGCCACGCGTCGCGCCTTCCCTGATGGGTCACCTCCGTTTGCTATCGAAAGCGTCCTGTGCAGGCCCCGTTGTGGGCCACGTGAATAACTATAATGCCTGGGTCCCGGCGTTTCACGTTTCGCATTTCGCCCTTCTTCGTGCCTCCGACGGATGAACGGCAGGGACAAAAGGTTCCCGTCCATTCGAATCCCGCAGAGTGGCGGCGGCCGGTCCCGACAGCCAAGTCGTTGGCGACGCCCGCTCCATCGACACGAAGCACACAGTTCCCTTCAACGTAAACCTATAGAAGTGGGTTGCGGCCCATCCGGTGGAGCCCGGAAAGATGGTCAGGCTGGGGAACGGCCGGGCTTGAACGGGTGCAATTTGCTATTATGGCGCCAACAATCAAGAAAGGGAGAAAAAGCGCAAAGAAGTCGGGAATGACCGCCGTTTTCCTTGAATACCGTGGATTTCCGTTGAAACACCCGCTGCGGCCGTCTTAAATATGGTGCGTCTGCAACACCGGCCATGCGGGATGGGTGCGGAATGTCGCGTGCCCACTCGATAAGCCAGGTCATTATTCTTCAGGAGAGCTATATGAAGACCATTAAGATGGCATTTTTCGCAATCGTCCTCTTATCCGTTGCAGCGCTTCAAGGGTGCGGGGGGTCCGGCTCCACCTCCGGCGGCACTCCTTCCATAGTTACGATCCGGAACGTTAACGGGCTTTATTATAGGGTCGATATAGACATGTCTGGCGGAAACCATTACGACATAGGACGGCAGTATGCGCTGCAAATACAATACTGCGTGCCTGCGTATGAGTCGCTCGTCGATTCTGTTATACAGGCCACCCTCCAGGCTCTCGAAGAGGCCGGTATCGACTTTAACGAGCTCAATCGAAGGGCGCATATCATATATGGCAACATTCCCACGGACTACCAATTGGAAATCCAGGGGATGCAGTCGGTCTTTTCCAGCACGGACGACACCGTAGGCAACGGACGACTCTCCCAAAACAAGCTCCTTATTTTCGAGCTGGCTGCCGATGTCGCACGCGTTGTCAGTTGTTCCGCATCCGCTGCCTTCGGCAGCGGATCGACGACCGGCGAAACGATAGTCGGTCGCAATCTGGAGTGGAGCGACTATACCCTGCCCTCTTTATCCGCTTTAGAGGCAACGGTAATGCTGCACAACGGCAGCAAGTCGGTCGTTCTTTTCGGCTTCGTCGGCCAGATTTGCGCGATCAGCGGCTTCAATGCCGGCAAAGTCTTTGCAGCAGTTCTCGATAGCGATCTATTGTGGCCGTATGTTTTGCTCGGAACCGAACGATCGTATGTGATGGACGTTCGATATGCCCTGGAAAACCAGACAACCCTTCAGGGCTTTGCCGCTTTCATGACGGGAAAGGACTACGCATACACTTTCAACGTGATCCTGGCCGATCCAAACACCTCGGCGGTCTTTGAAGACGATCCCACTGAAGGTTTCAGCGGATTGAGAACCGCGACATCCACCCTGAAGACAGGTACGGCGGTCCCGATCCCCGCGTGGAGCTTCTCCAATGCTATCGCCGTGGTAAACTGGTTCACCCTTCCGGGAACCTCCGATAATTCTGACTTTTGGAATGGAAATCTGGACCGATGGAACTCTTTCATAAATCTCTACACAAATGCCTTTTCGGGCGGCGGCACAGTCAATATCAACGTGATGAAGCAGATAACGGGCTATCCCGGGGCGCACAGTACCGGCAAGGCAAGCGACGGCGCCATATGGAGATACAACGATGAAGAGGAGTCCGTCGTGCAGTCAATCGTCATGAATATGAACACCCTCGAAACGTGGGTCTCCTTCCAGCCGCAAGGTCAAGCTCTGCACAGTCCCAACTACATACAGGTCTTCAGCGGCAATCCTTTCTGAGAAGGACCCGGCGGGCAATTTCGATCAGGTCAGGGGGCAGACAGGATGTTCGTGGAATTGAAGTGACCACGCCAGACTCATTCTATTAGGCACACGCCTTTTAATACTTCACCTGAGGACCAAAAAAATGTATAATTGACTAGTCTGACTAGTTGGGAGGGTTGCTATGGGAAGGTGGCAGCTTCAGGAAGCAAAAGCGCGGTTGAGCGAGGTTATCAAGCGGGCGTCGAAAGAAGGTCCACAAACCATTACGATGCGTGGAGAACCGGCTGCCGTCGTTATTTCGAGAGATGAGTACGAGCGCCTGAGACGCCCACGGGAGAATTTTGTCGATTTCATGCGGAAGTCGCCGCTTTACGGCGTGGATATCGACCTGAGAAGAGAACAGACACTCACGCGGGAGGCACAGATCTCATGAGCTATTTGCTCGATACAAACGTTGTCTCGGAGACCATAAGACGACGGCAAAACGACCTGGTAATCAAATGGCTCAAAGCGGTCCCACCGGAGGCGCTCTTCGTGAGCGTCCTGACGTTGGGCAAGATCAGGAGAGGCATCGAGGGGCTTACAGACCAAAGAAGAAAGGAGAAGTTGCGCCTCTGGCTGGAACACGAGCTTCCCGCGTGGTTCGAGGGACGAGTGCTTACGATTGACCTTGCCATAGCCGACCGCTGGGGCAGACTGCTTGCGGAGGTCGGTCGCCTGGTCCCTACGGTTGACAGCCTCCTCGCAGCCACGGCTTTGCATCACGATCT
>Ga0326727_10021216_pt1 | contig 12760 bp, 8 predicted proteins | sample MB2enrmetagenome_FD_207643 | JGI IMG/M metagenome (GOLD analysis project Ga0326727, IMG submission 207643) | Lab enriched peat soil microbial communities from McLean, Ithaca, NY, United States - MB29MY | ecosystem: Environmental > Terrestrial > Soil > Wetlands > Peat | place: USA: New York...
CTCCGACAAGCAGTTCGACCAGCTCATGCAGGAGTTGGAAGAGCTGGAAGCGGCACATCCAGAGCTTGCCACACCCGACAGCCCGACGCAGCGCGTCGGCGGTCTGCCGATCGACGGCTTTAAAACCGTCACCCATCGCGTGCCAATGTTGTCGATCGACAACACCTACAATGCGACGGAACTGCGCGAATTCGACAACCGCGTTCGCAAGTTGCTCGGCAAAGAGCCGGTTCGCTACGTTGTCGAGCTGAAGATCGACGGCGTCGCCATTTCACTGACGTATACCGACGGCTACTTCACCGTCGGTGCAACTCGCGGCAACGGCGAGCAGGGCGACGACGTCACGCACAACCTGAAAACCGTCGGCGGCATGGCGCTTCGCTTGCGTATGAATTCTCCTCCGCCGTTGTTCGAGGCGCGCGGAGAGGTCTACATGAGCCGAGCGGACTTTGCCAAGCTAAACGCCGAACGCGTCGCCGCAGGCGAAAAACCCTACGAAAACCCACGGAATTTGACGGCCGGCTCGCTGAAGATGCTCGATCCTCGCGAAGCGGGTCGACGCAGGATGCGCCTGTTCGCGTACGAGGTGGTCACGACCGAGGAGGTGGGAGTTAAATCGCACTCGGCGGCTCTCAAGCTCCTGAAGCAGCTCGGTTTTCCGGTCAATCCGCACGTCGAGGCCTTCGACGACATCGACGGCGTCATTACCTATTGCGCCAGCTGGGAGCACAAGCGAGCAGAGCTTCCTTACGACACCGACGGCCTGGTCGTGAAGGTCGACGACTTCGATCAGCGCCGTCGCCTGGGCGTCCGCAGCAAAGCGCCGCGCTGGGTTGTCGCTTACAAGTTCGCCGCGGAGCAAGCTCTCACGAAGCTGCGCGAAATCGAGCTGTCCGTTGGCAAGCAGGGAACGCTGACCCCGGTTGCTCATCTCGACCCCGTGCGCCTGGCCGGCACGACCGTGTCGCGCGCCAGCCTGCACAACGCCGACTTCATCGCCAGCAAAGACATCCGCGTTGGCGACATGGTCGTTGTCGAAAAGGCCGGTGAGATCATCCCCTACGTCATCCGCTCCGAGCCGAGTGCTCGCACCGGTCACGAGAAACCTTTTCATTTTCCCGCAAAATGCCCCGTGTGCGGCTCGCCGGTCGTGAAAGATGAGGATAGTCCGTTTTATCGCTGCACCAGCGGCGAGTGCAGTGGCCGGCTCAAACGGCAACTCCGCTCGTTCGCCGCCCGCAGCGCCATGGACATCACCGGCATGGGCGAAGAGATTGTCGAGCAGCTCGTCGATTCCGGACTGGTCCGCTCGATTCCGGATCTTTATCGCCTCACCGCCGAGCAGGTGATGGAACTGGAAAGGATGGGCGAACTATCCACCAAGAATCTCCTCGATGGCATCGAGGAAAGCAAAGGACGCGGCTTGGCCAGACTGTTGACGGGATTGGGGATACGCCACGTCGGCGAGACAGTGGCCGATGTTCTTGCGCAGGAGTTCGGCAGCATGGAACAGCTGCGTACTGCTCCGCTCGAACGCCTGTCACGCGTTGAAGGCATCGGCCCGGAACGCGCCAACGCCATCAAGGAGTATCTCGATTCCACTCGAGGTCGAAAGGACGTCGACGATTTACACGCCCTGGGCGTCAAGATGACCGAAGCGCCCCGTCCCAAGCCAGCCGGCGGTGCGGATCTCGCCGGCAAGACCTTCGTCGTGACCGGAACTTTGCAGCGCTACAGCCGCGAAGAGATCGAGGAGTTGATCAAAAACCTCGGCGGCAAGGCGGCCGGCAGCGTTTCGAAGAAGACGAGTTACGTGGTCGCCGGCGAGAAGGCCGGCAGTAAACTCGACAAGGCCAAGGAACTGGGCGTGCCCGTGCTGACCGAGGACGAATTCGACGTATTGATAGGAAAGAAGTAGGCGAAAAATCCCTCGCCAATCACTTCCTGCTCGCAGATGTCCGGTCCATCACGTCGTATTGCTTGGCGCGGTAATGCTCGCGCACGGTTGCTCCGTTTTCGAACTCGACAAGCATATCCGTCTCGGACGCTAGACGCGGCCACTTCATGAGCGAGCCACCGTTGGGATCACCTTTGGCGGCGAAATTGACCCAATAACTCTGAATCAAGTCCACGACCTTCTTGTCGAGTTCGTCCGGATTTGTTGGATTTCCGAACAAGAATGCCAACTCGCAACCGTGATGAGCTCCCATGAACGACAGCGGCGGCTGTTTGGAGCCGCGTGAGAAGACATAGCGATAGGTCGGGTTGCCGTTGGCGGCATGCTGCCGCGCGAGATGCCGGATCGGAGCGCCCCAAAGCATATCCGTGAAGATGCGCACGCTCTGTTCGCGTATCGTCTTGCCCTCTCCGACGGGATAGAGGGCGGCAACGGCGCCGGCATCGGCGCCAAAGGCGTCGTCGATCTTCTCGCGATATTCAAGCGGGGTTCGCGGCACCGACACCAGAGACATGAACAGTGTGACTTCGTCGCGCGTCTGTCCGATGATCAGGGGGACGGCGCTCTCTTTGCCGGCTGCGAATGCGGCATCCGGAGAATCGATCAACGCATAGCCATCGGCGATCGGACCCGGTGCAGGCTGCCGGGGCAGCTTGAACCCGGGAGACTTGCTCGCCACCCGGCCGCCCACGGCCTTGATCAGTGCGTCAGGCTCGAGCTTGCGCAAGGCAGCGGCATCCGCATCGGCAGGCAGTCCACACTTGGCCATCAACTCGACACCCTGCTGCTCGGCGGATTGCTGCTCACCGGAGGACGAGCGCAGCGGCGTCAGGGACCCACCGCCGGCGCTCTCGACGATCGCGGCGTGGAATAGTCCGCGAGCGAGGGGCGAAATCATCATCGCCACCACGCTGCCGCCGCCTGCGGATTCTCCGAAAATCGTCACGCGCTTCGGGTCGCCGCCAAACGCCGCGATATTGCGCTGCACCCAACGAAGAGCCGTGATTTGATCGAGGAATCCGTAATTCCCCGAGACTTGATGCTCCGACTCTTTGCTCAACGCCGGATGAGCGAGAAAGCCGAGGGCGCCGAGGCGATAGTTGATCGACACGAGCACGACGCCGCGACGCGCCAGCGATTCGCCGTCGTACAGTGGTTGCGACGCAGCCCCAGTGGTAAAGCCGCCGCCGTGAATCCAGAACAGCACCGGAAAGGGCGAGCCGAATACCTTTGCGGGACACCACACGTTCAAGTAAAGGCAGTCCTCGCTGGCATCCGCGTTCAACGCCAGCTGAGGGATAGTCTTCAAGACGGGATCGACACGCTGAATGCAGGCGTTACCGTATTTGTCGCACTCACGGATGCCGAGCCACTTTGCCGGTGGTTGAGGTTCACGCCAGCGCAAATCGCCGACCGGCGGCATCGCATAAGGGATGCCCTTGTAAGCGATGACGTCGCCCGCCTGGCCGGCCAGGACGCCACGCACCTGCCCTGCATCCGTCGGAATCACGGGGCCGAGCTTTGCCGGCTCGTCAGCTGCCCGAGTGGTAGTCGCCAGGAAACAGCAGCTACAAACGACAACGACGATGCGTTTGACCATGCTACTTTTCCTGTCTCTCAGGGCTGTTCACCCGTCGAAGAAGCGGGCTGCAGTGGCATTCTAGCCGCGCCGGGGAATTGGACTACTTCCGGCGAGCCGTGCGTCGCCTGCCCGGCTTACTTCGGTAGGGCTTCAGCAATGCTTCCAGGTCATGACGCAGCCACTCGGCCGCTGTCCCTTCACGCTCAATCGCCCACGTGATCAGCCCGCCGTTTAAGGTAACCTGGATTGCTCGAGCAAGCGGACCGGTGTCGCAGCCGGACAGTTCGCGGCTCTTCACCGCGGCGTCTAGCAAGCCTTGGATTTCTCGCCGTGACACCCGCGCCTGTTCCAAGGCGAGTCGATGAAACTCAGGGTCCGTCAAATCGATGCTTAAAAAGGCGAGATGATTCGCCAACGCTTCCGGCGTCACAGCCATCTGCGCCATGCAATCGGCGACGGCCAAAATAGCAGCAAGCGGCGATTTGCTGGCCGCTCGTATGCTTGCGTACTGACTTGTGGTGAGCTCACTCGCCTGGCGGGCAAGAGCCAGCAACAACCCGCGCTTCGATCCGAATCGCTGCACCAGGGTTGCGGGGGCAACGCCGGACTCCGCGCTAACGTGTGCCAACGTCAGATCGGCCGGCCCGTGCTTGGAGACGGCGCGGCCGGTCGCAGTCAGCAGCTCTTCGTCAGTCGTTACACGCGGTCGCGGGCACATAGCTCGACAATAAATGAACGAACGTTCGTTTTCAATCTTGACTTTTAGTTAATGAATGACAATTTATTAACTAGGCCTCCGCCTTTTCTCCTCCCGGGAGACAACCAATGGTTGAAATCGTTTACGGTGTCGCGGCCAGTCTGGACGGGTTCATCGCTTCGCCGGATGGCAAGCTGGATTGGCTGGCGCCCTTCGCCGCCGCGGGCTCGGACCACTTCGCGGAGTTCATGAACTCGGTCGACGCCGTCCTGGTCGGCAGTCGAACGTACGAAGAAATGCTGCCGATGGGCGGCGGCAAATCGTTCGGCAAGCCTTGCTACGTCTTTTCGTCACGCAAGATCGTGTCGGATGGTCCGACCGTAACGATTACTAATTCGTCACCCGAAGAAGTCGTTGCCGACTTGGAACGCAGCGGCGTACGGCGCGCGTGGCACTTCGGCGGGACGAAGCTATTTACTTCATTTCGCGATGCCGGCCTCATCACGGAATATTCGCTGGGCATCATTCCCGTCATCCTGGGAGGCGGAAAGCCGCTCTTCGAATCTCCGGGGGCAGCAGCCAAGCTGAGCCTGCTCGAAGCCAAGCCACATCCGAGCGGCGCTTTGATGGTGCGATACCGAGTCGTTGCCGGCTGAGAGATTAAGCAGACACGAGGTGAGAGACAGCGGCCGTCCTCTCCGCAGCGGGAGAGGACGGCTGCCTGCGTCATCTACTGCCCGGATGCGCCTAATGAAACGCACACGATTTCTTTCTCGTTGCGGGCAAACACACAGCGATGTGCGAATGCCGGGTGCGACCAGACAACATGTCGGCCACGTGCGAATTGAGCAGGTTCCAGGATATGAGCGCGGTCAAGCTCCTGGTATCCCTCGGGTGACAAGTTCGCGAAGATCAGATCGCCGTGATCGTTGAAGATGACGTAACGGTTGCCCTGCGGCACGATGAACGCAGTGCCACAGTCGGCTTCCTCGCCACCAATGGCTTGCAACGTTCCCCAAAGCTTCGCCCCGGTGTCAGCCCGCTGACAGCGCATCTCGCCCATGGCGCTGACGCCATAGACGTAGCCGTCCTTGAGGATTGGTGCAGCCATCAGTATGTGCAGTCCGTCGGGTTTCTCGGGATCGTTACTGTTTCCTTTCCAGAGCACCGTCGCGCCCGGTTTGTCGCTGTTCAGCTTTACCATCATCGGCCCGTGATAAAACGTCGAGATGAATAGGAGATCGCCGTCGCGCCGCACCGGAATGATGTTGACGGCCGGTCGTTGCGGCGCCCGACCCGCCGGGTACTGAACGGTCCAATACAATTCCCCGGTCGCGGGATTCAGGGAATTGAGCGATTCTGACAGCCAGACGATCAACTGGCGTTTGCCGGCCGCCTTGTAGATCATTGGCGGACTGTAGCCGACGTCGTCCGTCTTCAGCGCTTTCCAAATCTCTTTGCCGGTGTCCTTGTTCAGAGCAACGATCGCCGAATTTTCGCCGCCGGCCAAGCAGTACAGCACGTCGCCATCCAGGAGCGGGCTTGCCGCGTAACCCCAGGTGGGAGTCGAGTCGACGTTGTATTCCTTGGCAAGATTCTTCGACCAGATCACTTTGCCGCTATCGGCAGTGAGACAGAGCAGATCGCCCATGGCGCCAAGCGTCCACACCCGGCCGTCACGCACGAGCGGCGTCGTCCGCGGACCGCTCGGATACGAGACCGTGTACGGACAATCGTAGACGTGTTCCCAGATTGGTTTGCCGTTGGTTGCGTCGAGACAGAGAACGCGTTCATCGCCGGGCTGCCCGATGCGCGTTGGCCGCAGCGGCTTACCATCCGGGCCGAGCGTACGCCGGCGGTCCATGACATAGACGCGGTTGCCGGCCACCGATGGGCCGCTGTAGCCAGCGCCTAGCGGCGCCCGCCACAGGATTTTCGGCCCTTCCTTCGGGAATTTGTCGATCAGTCCGCTCTCGCGCCAGACGCCGTCGCGCTGAGCGCCGAGCCATTCCGGCCAATCATCCGCCCGAACCGATCCGGTTCGGAGACTGACGGTCACGCAAACGAACAGGGCGAACGATCTCAGACTGTGCCGCATGGCAGCTCCTTTTAGTGGGGTTAAGGAAGCGGCAGGAGTCGGTCAACGTCGCTCGTGTATCAGAACGGCTTGAAAAGCCGCGTTAATGCTCGATCTGCATCCATTCCGGGGCGACCGTTTCGTACTTGGAATAGACGTCGTCGCGATCCACAGGGTCGTGTTCGATACCCGCCCGCGCTAGTTCCTGTTCCAGCGTTGCGATCACGGAATCTTCGACTGCGTAGCGTCGGGTCCTGCGGTCGCCTGTCTGCTCGAAGCGCGTGGTCTCTGCGTAGACTTTTTCGAACTCATCCAGGCGCGTGCGCAGCATGTGCGTCCAAAAGCGACTGAGACGAGCGGAAAAATCGGCCTCGCTTTCGCCGGCTGCTGAGCGGACGGTGATGCACGCGAACTCTTCCACAGGCTCTTACCCCTTGCACCGTTGGTAACGCGTTGAGACTATCGGACGCGCCGCCCACTGGCAATTGATCTTGCGACAAACGAAAATGACGCCAGTGCATGTGCCGGCGTTGGTTGCCTATTAGGAATTACCTGATGTCCGAACTTACTCGTGTGAGCATCTCGCTCGAAGACACATTATTGGAAGCGTTCGACCGCCTCAACGAAGGAAAAGGCTACGCCACGCGCAGCGAGGCGATTCGCGATCTGATCCGCGATCGCCTCGTCCGTGAAGAAGCCGCGGCCGGCCATGGAGGCAGCGAACAGATGGCGGTGGTTACGCTTGTCTACGACCACCACGCCCGAGAATTGGCTGCGCGACTCATCGAAAAACAGCATCACCATCACGACCTGGTGGTCTCGACGCTGCACGTGCATCTCGGTCACCGGCACTGTCTGGAAGTGTCGGTGCTACGCGGAACGCCGGAGAAGGTACGCCACCTGGGCGACGAACTGCTCGCCACCAAGGGCGTATTGCACGGCGAGATAACCTATACTGGCGGCGAGCGCTTCTTTTCGAAGCTGGCGGAAGCCAAGCACTAAAGCGCTGCCTTCCGACCCGCCTTGGTCGGTTCGATGCACGCGCCGGCCGTCGGCAGCATCTTTCCCGGACTGCAGCGGCCGTCGGGGTTGAAAACCGACCGCAAGCGAAGCATCATCGCCAGGTCTTCCGGGCTAAAAAGCTTCGGCATGAAATCAATTTTCTCGACCCCGATACCGTGCTCGCCGGTCACACTGCCGCCGACCTGAATGCACTCCTCCAGGATCTCGTGACTTGCGGCCAGGACGCGCCGGACCTGATCGGCGTCGCGTTCGTCGAACAGCAGGATCGGGTGCAGATTGCCGTCGCCGGCATGAAACACATTGCAAATGCGAAGATTGTGTTTATCGCCGATGCGCTTGATCTCGCGCAGCATGTGCGGCAGCTTGGTCCGCGGCACGACACCGTCCTGGGTGCAATAACTCGGCGCCAAACGTCCGACCGCTCCGAATGCCTGTTTACGCGATTTCCAGAGCAAAAGCCGCTCGGCTTCGGTGTTCGCGACGCGAACTTCACGCGCCTTGTTGTTCCGTGCCACCTCGGTGATTCGTGCGGCTTCTGAATCGAGGCCGGCAGATATGCCGTCGACCTCCATGATCAACACGGCACCGGCGTCGAGCGGGAACCCGAAATGAAACGCCGCCTCGACGGCTGAAAGGATCAGGTTGTCGAGCATCTCCAGGGCGGCTGGCACGATGCCGGCGCCGATGATGTCGCTGATCGTATTGGTCGCATCGTCAACCGTTTCGAAGACGCCGAGCAGCGTGCGATACGACTCCGGATTACGGGTAATCCGCACCCAAATCTTCGTGACGACGCCGAAGGTTCCTTCAGCGCCGACCATGACTCCGGTCAAATCGTAGCCGGGGTTGTCCTCGCACGGGCCGCCGACTTCGACGACGCGCCCGTCCGGCAACACGCATTCGAGACCGAGGATGTGATTGACCGTCACGCCGTATTTCAGCGTGTGCGGCCCGCCGGAGTTGGTGGCGACGTTGCCGCCGATCGTGCATGCCCCCTGGCTCGAGGGGTCGGGAGCGAAATGGAAACCGAGCGGCTTCAGGTGGTTCGTCAACCAAAGGTTGACCACACCCGGCTCGACGACGGCGTAGCGGTTGCGCGTGTCGACCTCGAGAATCCGCTTCATTCTGCTGAGCGAGATAACGACCCCGCCGCCGACCGGCAGACAACCGCCGGACAAGCTCGTTCCTGCTCCTCGAGGAAGGAACGGCACGCTTGCCTCGTTGCAGGCGCGGACGATGTTCACGACCTGCTCGGTGCTGGTCGGAAAGACCACGATTTCGGGCTTATTCTTCTCAATGGTGAAGCCGTCACATTCGTAGACGAGCAATTCACCCGGCGATGTCAGGGCGCCGTTTGTGCCGACGATGGAGCGAAGGCGGTCGATGAAAGAAGTGTTCAGGGTGGTCATGCGAATCTCACAACGTTCGGTTCACCTCCTTCAATTTCTCAAATACGTCAACAAAGGACCATCCCCGCAGAAAAAAAGCAGACTCGATCTCGGCGAAGCTGCACTATAGAGGACGAGATTCGTCCGACGAGAGACCAAGCCATGTCCCGCACACCGGCCGGCACGATCCTGAATCACGTTCGGCGAATGGCCGGCTCGCCGGGGATCGAACGGACCGACGGAGAATTGCTGCAGTGCTTCGTTGACACGCGAAACGAGGCGGCGTTTGAGGAGTTGGTCGAGCGCGTCGGGGCGCTCGTCTGGAGCGTCTGTCGGCGCATTTTGCATGACGAACAGCAAGCCGAGGATGCTTTTCAAGCGACGTTTCTGGTGCTCATCCGGCGTGCCGGCGAAGTGCGCAAGCGTGTGTCGATAAGCTGCTTCCTTTACGGCGTCGCCTACCGAATTGCGGTTCGCATCAAGAAATCGACTTCGAGACAGGCCGCGTTTGGAATGCAGGAGAAAAAGGTGTCGCCCGACAAAGTTGATGCCGAAGTTTCCTTGCGTGAACTCCAGGCGCTCGTTGATGAGGAAGTAAATCGCCTGCCGGAAAAACTACGAGCGCCGTTCGTGCTCTGCTGCCTGGAAGGAAAAAGCCGAACCGAAGCAGCGCAGGAACTTGGCGGCAAAGAAGGAACTGTGAGCAGCCGCGTGGCCGAGGCGCGAACGCGTCTGCGGTCGCGTCTGGCGCGGCGCGGAGTATCGTTGACAGCTGCGCTGTGCGTGCTCGATCTTTCGACGACCTCAGCCGGGGCAGTGCTTCCGCGACCTCTCTTGGAATCGACGATCCGGACGATTCTCCGTTCGGATGCAGCCTCAACGCATCTGGTCGAAATCGTCGACAGTATTGGACTGAAGAGTCCACGCTCGTTAGCGACCGGCGTGTTTTATGGGGCTTGCTTGGCGCTCGGGATCGGCTGCGCAACGCTGATGTTGTCCGCTCGCGAGCCAGCGATCGCGGACGCGCGCGATGCGTTCGTGACGGCAGATCCACTGCCGCCAATCGTGAACGTGCAGGCGAATTCCGGGATGGACCACTACGGCGATCCGCTTCCCCCCAATACCCTGGCGCGATTGGGCACGGACCGGCTACGCCATGGCTGGTATACCCTCTCACTCGGCTTTTCGCCGGATGGCAAAGTGCTGGGTTCCTCCGGAAGCGATCGCGGCCTGTGCCTATGGGACGCCGCGACCGGAAAACTGATGAACGTCCCGGTGGCGAAGGGACAAATCCACAGCTTCAGCTTTTCTCCCGACAGCAAGATTGTTGCGACCTGGGGGTGGGGTCAGTTGCTGCAATTCTTCGACGTCGCAACCGGCAAGCTGGTGAAGAGCTTCAAAGGGCCGGACGGCTCGGATGGCCACTGTCTTTACTCGCCGGATGGCAAACAACTCGCTGTAGCCGGACACAACAAGATCGTCTACTTGGTGGATGTGGAAACGCAGAAAGTTGTGCGCGAACTGACTGGTATTGGTGGTTCGATTTTTGAGCTGGCCTTCTCGCCGGACGGCAAGCGAATCGCCGCGAGCGGAAGTTCTGACTCGGTGCGACTCTGGGACACGGCGACTGGCGAAACGACTGGCGTGTTGTCCGGACATACTGGCGAGGTTATTCCCTTGGCCTTTTCGCCCGACGGAAAGCTAATCGTCACGACCAGTTTTGATAACACAATACACCTCTGGAATGTCGCATCTGCAAAGCAGCTGCGCGTTTACGATGCAAAGAGCGCGATTCGCATTGTCGCTTTTGCACCGGACGGCAAGTCGTTCGCCACCGGCCATCGGGACGGGCAGATTCGCTTCTGGGAAGTGGATCGAGCGCGTGAATTGCGCTCTTGGCGAGCGCACGCGGCGGATGTCACGTGCCTCGCGTTCGCACCGGATGGCAAAACGCTCGCTTCGGCGGCGAGTTTCTCGGCAACTCGTCTCTGGGACCCGGTCACCGGCCAGGAGAAACCACCGGCCGGCGGGCCCCACGGTCGAATCCAGCGCTTGGCTTTTACACCGGACAATCGCAAGCTCATGATCGCTTCCCATGATTTGACGATTCGGAGCTGGGATTGGGCGACGGACAGCGAGAAGATCCTGGTCGCCGAAGGGCAACCTGCCGACGTCGCGGACTTCTCTTTTGGCTCTTCCGGTGGCGAACCCAAAGTAGCCTCCGTGCACGTCGAAACGGGCGAAGTCCGCGTCCGCGTGGGAGAACGGACCGGCCCCGTGCTGGGACGGTGCCCCGATGCCGTCACAGTGGTTCTCTCATCCGACGGCAACCTGCTGGTCGAAGGAGGTAGGGACCGTTGCATCCGCCTCTGGGACCTGCGTACGAACAAGCTGATTCGTTCAATCGACGGATTAGAGGAACAGGTGGGGGGTATCGGCTTCTCGCCTGACGGAAAGACGTTCGCATCCAGTCAGATTCGGCGGCCGTCGCGGGCGCCGTTTCGGGGATCGAGCATTCAACTGTGGGACTCGACGAGCGGAAAAGAGCTGCGGTCGCTGCAGTGCAAGGAAGACAGTATTGGATTTCTGTTCTCACCGGACGGCACCAAGGTGTTAGCCGGCAGCGGGTCTTGGTGGAAACTGAGCACGATGCGACTCGGTGCCTGGGATCCCGTTACCGGGAAGCAAGTGCCGATGCCTGCCGGCCTAGCCAGATGGGAGATGCTCTGCTTTTCTCCCGATGGCAAGCTATTGGCGCTCCGCCGCGCGGCGCAGCTCGACTCCAGGATCTTCGAGGTTGCAACGTGGCAGGCAGTTGCCAGTTTCTCAGGCCATCTCGATGGCATGTCCACCGCTGTGTTCTCATCCGACGGCAAATACCTCGCAACCGGTGGTTCCGACGCCAGCGTATTGGTGCACGATCTGACCGGCCGACTGAGCCGTGACGCAAAGCCTGTCGCGCTCGACGTCAAGCAATCCTGGGATGACCTGGCCTCCAGCGAAGCCGCCAAAGCGTATGCCGCGGTCCAGGCATTTGCCGCCGAGCCTCAGCCAGCGGTCGCCTGTTTGCGAGAGAACTTGAAGCCCGTGCCGTTGGATGAAGCCCGGCAAACCCGGCTAAAAAAGCTGCTCGCCGACCTGGATGATAATGCTTTCTCGGTCCGCAATGCGGCGGCGGAAGAATTGAAGCAACTGGGTGATTTGGCGGAGCCGGCTTTGCGCGACTCTCTCAAGTCATCCAAGTCAGTCGGCGAGACTCGACTGATCGAGCAGATTCTCGACGAACTTCCCGGCTGGACTCCGGAGCGGTTGCGGCAGACGCGAGCGCTGATGGCGTTGGAATACATGAACACGACGGAATCACGCCGCTTGCTGCGTGAGCTCTCTCAGGGAGCGCCCGGCGCTCTCTTGACACGGGAATCCGCCAATTCACTGCGACGACTGGAAGCGCTGGCCGTTACCAAACCGTAAGACTGGGTCCGCGCTTCAGTCTGCCTGACGTGACCGACTGCTCATTTCTGACGGCGCTCATTTACCCGGCACAAGCTTGAGAGTCTCGCACGTCGCTTTGTCTACAGAATCCTTCTCCCATGCGATCGGCACCCCTTCGCCGCGCTGCCATAGGGGGAAAAGGTCATCGTAATGGGGTGAATAAGGGTTGCCGGATTGTCCGCCGGGCAACACGAAGCGACTGTTTTCCCACGCGCCGACGTCGATGACCATGCGCATGGATGCGATCGTATCCGGGCGAACGAGCGGATCGGCAGGCCGGGCCGCGGCGTTGTTGATCGTGTTATCGTCACCGCCGCAAGGGATCGGCCCGAGATTGAAGATACCTGCCAGAGCCTTTTTCTGTCCGACGGGATGACCCATCGTTAACGTCCGAATATGGCCCCAGCCCCAGCGAGCGACGTCCGCACCGCGCTGCGCCCTGATGCGTCGCGCGGCAGCGGCAAGCGCATCGGCAATCTCCTCCGGCCAGCTGCGGCGGAACCATTTCTCCGGTTTTTCTCGGAGAAGCCGAACGAGATGACCG
>Ga0326727_10021218_pt1 | contig 12759 bp, 14 predicted proteins | sample MB2enrmetagenome_FD_207643 | JGI IMG/M metagenome (GOLD analysis project Ga0326727, IMG submission 207643) | Lab enriched peat soil microbial communities from McLean, Ithaca, NY, United States - MB29MY | ecosystem: Environmental > Terrestrial > Soil > Wetlands > Peat | place: USA: New York...
GTTCATCGAGGAGAAGGATCCTCGGGTCGGTTCCAAGTGCTCGCGCAATCTCCACGCGTCGCTGATGTCCATACGACAGGCTCGTAGCGGGGTATTCCGCTAGCTTGGCAATCCCGAGCAGGTCAAGCAGTCTCATAGCTTTTTCAATAAAAGCACGCTCCTCACGTCGGACCGCGATGGGATTCAGAATCTGCTGCCACAAGCCCGCTTTTGCATGATGCCCCATGCCGACGAGAACGTTCTCGAGCACTGTCATGCTCTTGAATAGTCGCAAGTTCTGAAAAGTTCGCGCAAAGCCCGCAGCAGTTATCCTGTAGGCGGGCAGTCCGGTTATGTTCTTGCGTTCAAAGGTTATCTTTCCACCGCTGGGTTTGTAATAGCCGGAGACGACGTTGAAGGTCGTCGTTTTCCCTGATCCGTTGGGACCGATAAGGCCATGGATCTCGCCTTCGTCGATTTTTATCGAAACATCCTTCACCGCGCTCAGGCCGCCAAACTGCATTGAAAGGCCTTCAATTTCCAGAAACATTCGGTTCCTCCGGCTCGAATCTCTCCTCCGCGTGCCTCTGCGCTGAGAACTGTCTCAGCATCGGAGAACCTCTCAGCCGACGCATCAACTCCATGACTCCGCCCGGAATGAAGAGAACGACCACCATGATAGCGACGCCGTAAGCCACCAACTGCCAATTCCTGATGACTCGCAGATATTCCTGCAGAATCGGAAGGGCCAGTCCTCCGACAATCGAGCCGGCAAGGCTGCCCATTCCTCCGACCATCGTCACGGTCATGATGAACAAGGTGGAGCTGAACTCGAAGATGTCGGGGCTTATATAGGTATTGAGATGTGCGAACAAAGCGCCAGCCGCCCCGGCGTACGCAGCACTAATGACAAAAGCCAGGATCTGGTAGTACGCGGTATTGACGCCCATCGCCTTGGCCGCCTGATAGTCGTCACGAATAGCGCGGAAGGATCGGCCGATTCTGTGTTTGAGGATCTGCCGCGCGACGAAAAAACCGAGGAGTACGACGACCAGGATCAGGTAGTAGTATCGTTCGTCTGTGTTGATCGGAACCCCGAAAAAACTCGGCATTCGGATGCGGGAAATTCCATCAGCGCCACCAGTGAGACGTTGCTCATTCACAAGAATGATATTGATGACTTCGCCGAGACCGATTGTCACGATGGCAAGATAGTGGGATCGGACCTTGAATGAAGGCAGCCCAACGATTGCTCCCATAAGGCCGGCGGCAACCATGGCAGCCGGCAGATTTAGCCAGAACGGGATCCCAAACCTCGTGTTGAGGATCGCGGCCGTATACGCCCCGACGCCCCAGAGGGCTCCCATGGCAAGATTGAATTGCCCGGCGTAGCCCATCGCTATGTTGAGTCCCAGGCTGATCAAGATATAGATGCCCGCAGTATTTATGACGTGCACTTGGTAGCGGTTCTGGGCGATGAAAGGAAGCGCGAGCAGAACGCATCCTATAACGGCGAGCGCCACGGCTTTCGCAATGCTGAGGTTCCTTTTTGTCAGACCCGCAGCTTGGTTGCTCAATTTCGCATCCCTACACTTTCTCGACCGTGACTTCACCGACGATCCCCGACGGCTTGACCATGAGAACGATCACCATGACAAGAAACGCTATTCCCCGGGTGTAGGAAGAGGAAATGTATCCGGCGGAGACGGCTTCCAGGACGCCGAAAACGAGGCCCCCTACAATTGCCCCGGGAATGCTTCCCAGTCCCCCGAGAATGGCTGCTGCGAACCCCTTGAGTCCGACAGCGGATCCCATCGCGGGATTGACGTAGACAATGGGTGCGGCGAGGATCCCTGCTGCCGCGGCCAGCCCGGATCCAATGGCGAGGGTCATCGCATTCATCCGGTTGACGGGTATGCCCATCGTGCTCGCGATCTCGTTGTCCATAGCCGAAGCCCGCATTGCCTTGCCAGACCGGGTCCTTTTCAGAAACACCTGTAAGCCAAGCATGAGCAGGGCAGATCCGCCGATGAGCAAAAGCATTTGCGGCAGGATCCGGATGCCGAAGATCACAAGAGGCGCATTCGGCAGCGGGGAAGTAACGGCAAAACCCTCCGCGCCGAAGATAATGACGAACAGGTTGTCGAGAACAAACCCGAGGCCGATGGTCCCGAGGAGCATGAACATCAAATCGAGTTTTGCCAGCGGGCGGAATATTCGCTCGAGGAGAACTCCCAGCATCGCATTGAGGAGAATCCCGACGAGCAGCGCAACAGGATACGGCACATGCAGGCCCATGACCATCCCCGCGTACCATATGATTCCGAAGTACGTGCCCACCATGTAAATGCTTCCCTGGGCAAAGTTGACCAGTCCCATGGATCGATAGACCATCGAATAGCCGAGCGCGATAAGGGCATACAGGCTGCCGATTCCTATTCCGCCAATAATGGTCTGCAGAAAAATGCCGATGTTCATGGTTCTCCTTGAAGACTCCGCCCTAGCTCGGCCAGGCAAGCGTGTAGAGATGCCGTCCGCCTTTGGTCGGGCCGAGCAGGACCGATGCTATCTCCTCTTCGCTTCTCTGGGTCATCAACCTGATCTCCGGCAGCTTCCCGACCGGGAACTTGGCCATGATGTCGTCATGAAGCTTCACCATGTAGTTGAGGACATTCTCGATTGCCTTGTACGCCTTGGTGGGCTCCGCCAAGCTGGCTTTGCCGAGAACGCCTTCGGGAAAAGTGACGCACTCGATGCCGGTTCCGCCGACAATGCAGTGGCCGGGGATAGGATTGCCGTAGATATCCCCGCCTCTGTCCACGTGCCCGGGCGGGAGGAAGCCGCCGAGCTTCGTGTCCTCCGCGTGCTCGAGTTGGCACATCTCGGGGAACAGGGCCATGGAGATCGAGGTCTCGGCCTCGTCCGCGTGCTGGAAAGGTGTCTCGAAGGGCCCGCCATGCGCCTTGTCCTTCAGGTCCGTGCCCATGATTCGCGGCAGGTCGAGGAAAATGATGATGGCCGGGACCTGATACCTTTTGCCCCACTCCTGGATGGCGGAAGGAAGGGCATACTCCTGGCCGTGCATGCTCAAGAAAATCTGTTTTCGAAATCCAGTGTTCCAGAACCCTGAGATCATAGCCCGGATGTGGTCTGCAAAGACATTATCCGGCAGCGGGACCGTCCCCGGCTGACCGATGTGGTGGAAGGGATGCGATCCGTACCACATCGGTTCCGCTACAGTGCACCCTGTGGCCTGAGCGACCATCTCGGCTATCCTCGTGACAATGAAGGTGTCCTCGCCATACGGGCCCGCCTTCCCGTGGTTCTCCGTCGAGCCGATTGGCACCAGGATGATGTCGTCCTTCTCAAGCCTCTCTTCAAGGTCATACTTGGTCATGGTCTGGAAGTAGATCTTGCTGGGCTTCTCCATGTGCCCCTCTTTCGCCGGCAGGGTCCATTTCGACATGTTCAGTCTCCTCTCTAGGGTTGCGAATTCCTATGGCTCTTTAGTTGCGGCGCGTACACCCACACGAACTTGAGTTTCGTTGTTCCCGTGTTGACGATTCGGTGGGGAGAACCGGGAGGGTTGTACACGCAGATCCCGGGTTTCAGGTAGATTTCTTCGTCCTTCGTGATGAACTTGCCTTCCCCCTCCAGGAAGAGCATCACCTCCTCCTCGTTTTCATGGAGGTGCTCCGGGACCATGGAACCGGGCTCAGTCTCATTGACACCAAGTGCGAGGTTTTTTGAGCCAACCGTCTTCTCGGAGATGAGGAGCCAGGAAGCTCGCGGAGGGGTTCTTCGTTCTGGCACCACCTTATTCAAGTCCACAACCTTCAAACCCGACATACTGAGCTCTCCTCTCTAGTTGATGTAGATTCCGCCGTTGACATCGAGGGATATCCCGGTCACCCAATCGGACCTCCGAGAGGACAAGAAGACTACCGCTTCTGCCACGTCCGCGGGCATCCCGTCCTTTGGAACGGCGCGTCCGACGTTCCAGGAAGCGAACACTTCCTTCGAGTACTGCCGGGTCTGCTCGGTGAGGATGGGGCCTGGGCAGATCGCATTTACGCAGATGTTGCTCATCCCCAGCTCCCGGGCCAGTGCCTTTGTCATCCCGATAAGGCCTGCTTTCGAGGCTGCGTAGTTAGCCCCGACGCCCGGCCTGCCCGTCCTTCCTCCCAGGGAAGAGATATTGATGATCTTGCCCCGGTTCTGTTTCTTCATCACCGGCGCCACGGTCTTGCAGCAGATGAATGGTCCTGTGAGATTCACGGAAAGCACCTGCTCGAAGAGCTCTACGCTCATTTCCTCTATTGGTTTGTGACGGGAGATGCCGGCGTTGTTGACAAGAATGTCGATCCGGCCGAACCTCTCGAGGGTTTGCCGCACGGCGGCGATGACCTCATCCTCGTTGGCGACGTTGACTTTGTAGGCCGCGGTTTTGCTACCCCTCGGGTCAAGCGTCCTGGCGAGCTTCTGGACTGATTCGAAATCAAGGTCCCAGAGGGAAACGAGAGCCCCTTCCGCGAACATCTTTTCAGCGATGGCAGCCCCGATTCCATTCCCCGCCCCGGTTACGATGGCAATAGTGTTCTCAATTTCCACGTCGTTCGCTCCTCTCTGTCAAAGCTGGTCAGCAGGTTCATAACCGTCCCACATGGCGCCCATTTCGGCGCTCGACACGTCGAAGACGGCGTTGGTGGGCGGCAAGGGCTCGTCCTGCATGAACTCCGGTATAGGATGGAACTCTTCCGACGCCCCCGCTCGCTTGTTGAACTCCCGCTCTGTCACGATCACGTCGTACGCGAGTCCGACGACGTCACGCACGGTCATCTCCCACCCGTAGCGACCTTTCAATAGGTTAGCGAACATCTCAGGCTTTTTCAGAAAAGGCGGTCTCACGAATAGGCAAAGCCCAAGGGTGTCCAGCAAGGCGGCACGGATCTGCAGCTTCCTCGAGGCAGCGATCTGCCCCTGCGCTGTCAGAGGATCCAGCGTCTTCAAGGTCTCGAATGCGTTCCCGGCCGTGTGGTCCGCCCCCATGGGGGAGGTGACATAGGTGACGCCGTTTCCCTTGAGTGCTCGCGGGTCGTATCCCGGAATGGCCTGACCTTTGACAACCGGAATCCTGCGAATACCGAACACCCTTCCCGTCAGGAGAGCTCCATGACCGAGGATACGGCCTAGATATGTTCCCTGGCCGATCTGGCGGATCAGATCTTTTGCCCCTTCCGCGTCACCGAAACCAATGATTCCCGCTTCCATGGCCACACCGATTGCGGCGCCGGTCTCGATGGCGTCTACGCCGACCTGGTTGCAGAGATGGTTCATATCGGCGATGTCGTCCAGGCTCCCGATTCCGCAGTTGGAACCAAGGAGGGAAATGTTCTCATATTGGATCGATGCGACGATCTTTTTTCCGCTTTTGTCTGGAAACACGTTGCTGCAGCGGATCACACACCCCGCGACGCACGGCGTCCCGGACTGCCCCTCGCCGCCGCGCGCCAGGATCTCATCGCGCACCCGCTCGCCGGCAATCGCGTCCGCATGCTCGAAATCTCCGCGTGAGAAATTACGCGTTGGCAGAAGTCCTGATGCATTCGCAAGGGCCAGAATGGCGGGCGTTCCGTACAGGTGCCTGTTCTCCGTCTTGGGGTCCTGGAGAAGGGCCTCCGACATCCATTTGCCCGTCTGCTGCAATAGCTCCTTGTCGTACGGCGCGGTTGCATACGTTGTTTCCGCATCGTCAATGACGATCGCTTTGATCCCTTTCGACCCCATGAGCGCGCCCAGCCCGCCGCGAGCGGCGTAACGGATCTGCACGTCGTTATTGTCAGGGCAGGCGATTCCGGCTCCGTACATCAGCATTTCCCCAGCTGGACCGATGCAAAAAATGCCGACGTTACTTCCGTATCTTGCGCGAAGCGCAGTGATAGTTTGGTCGACCAGCTTACCGGCCAACTCCGGCGCAGGCTCGAGACGGGATTCCTTGGCAGTGATGATCAGAACATCCATGGTCGGCCGCGGCGGCGTATCCTCCAGGACCAGAGCCCGTATGCCAAGCCGGGCGAGCCTTTTCCCCGCATAGCCGCCGATGTTGCTTTCCTTTACACCGCCGGTGAGGGGGCTCTTCCCGCCGATTGACAGCTGTCCGGCGGTGGTGATGTTCGTGTCCGCAAGGAGCCCTGAAGAGAAAATAAGCTTGTTTCGCCGTCCCATGGGTTCGCAGGTTGGCGGCACCTCGCGAAGAAGGACGTGCGCAATGAAGGCCCTGCCTCCCCACCGCAGCTCTTCGCCGCTCGCCGCCTCGGTAACTATTTGCCGCGCGCGTGTGTCGACGCGGATGACCGATTTCATTCTCGTGATTCCCTCACACGACCAGCGGTGACGCTCAAACGGCTGCCAAGCCTTTCGAGCACCAGGTCCAGGCCCTTTGCCACCGGCTCTGGAATGTCTATTCCAGAACGCCGGCTTTCCTCCTGCTTTTGCCACTCTACTTCGCCCGGGAGAAGGATCTCTGCGACACCCGTCTGCTTTCTCAACCCTTTGATCTCCTGGATGTACTCCGCCATCTTCGTCTCGAAGGACATGGGGTCGAGAAACCGTCCGATGTCGATGGCAATAAAGCAGGCCCCGACTCCTGTGGCACCATCCAGCTCATGAAAGCTTTTCAGTCCTCGTCCATACGCAGAGCCGGAAAGCATTCCAGAAAAAATATCGATCATCATTGCCAGGCCCGAGCCTTTGGGGCCGCCCAGAGGCAACAGGCACCCCTTCAACGCGAGCCCGGGATCACAGGTAGGCGTGCCGGTGTCGTCGAGCGCCCATCCTAGCGGGATGTTCTCTCCGCTCAAGGAAGCGAGCCGGATCTTGCCTCGCGCGACGACGCTCGAAGACATGTCGAGGACGAGCGGGCGGCCGGGGAGCGCGGGAACGCCGATGGAGAGCGGGTTTGTCCCGAAAAAGGGCTCTGCGCTTCCGTAGGGCGCGACCGAAGGGTTTCCATTCGTCATGACGATGGATGCAACGCCGTCATGCTCTGCGGCCGACGAGGTGAAATAGCCGAGGGCACCGATGTTATTGGTATTCCGCAGCAAGACCATTCCCATGCCGCTGCCTCGTGCCTTGTCGACGCTTAGGCGCAGCGCGCGGTGGGCGGCGACCTGCCCGAGGCCATTGTTTCCGTCCAGAACGGCGGTCGTCGTGTCATCAGCTACGACATCGATCCTGGTCGGCATAGCCAGCATGCCGGCCAAAACTCGTTCTGACATCATACGCAGAAGGTTGACTCCGTGCGTGCTGATTCCGCGCATGTCGGCCGAAACAAGGGCCTCCGCGGCTATGTGCGCACTCTCGTTTTCCTCCCCTAGGAGGTTGAGGATCTCTTTCGCCGCATCAAGCAGGACCTTCTGCGGAATCCTCACTGCAGCCTCTCTTCCCTGAGGCCGAGGGATTCGAACACCTTTTCGAGGCTGTTCAGCTCGACGCTGGAGACGCCTTTTCTCAACTGCGTGGCTTTGGTCTCTTCGAGCTCCACTCTTTTCAGCGACTTTGCAAGCACGTCCTCGCATTCCTCGAAGCGAACGACAACCATCCCGTCATCGTCCCCAAGAATCAAATCCCCGGAAAAAATGGTAATGTGCCCGAAGTTCAGCGGATAGTTGATGAGCCCGAGCACCGATTTAGCGGTCCCTTTGATACAAAACCCTCGACAAAAGACCGGAAACCCCATCTTGATGATCTCCGCCGAGTCCCTGATACATCCATCGATTGCCAGCCCTGCTAACCCCTTTGCGGCTGCCGCGGTTGCCATCAGCGCGCCCCAATAGCCGAAATCCGGCTCTCCGCCGACGCTGGCAACCAGAACATCTCCTGCTGCTGCTCGCTGGAGCGCCTTGTGAAGCATGAGATTATCTCCGGGAGCGCACTGGACCGTGTACGCTGCGCCGCAGATGCGGGTTCCCCGGGCGGCGGGTTTGATGGCGCTGTCGATGAAGCCCTTTCTTCCGGAAGCTTCATAGACAGTTGCCACGTCCAACGCGCGGAACTTCTCTATGAGCGTCTGATCAGGCCTTCGTGTCTCTTTGCAAACATGAATCATATTTCCCCCCTTGCCCCGAGCATGAGCTGATTGATATTCATGAGGGAGCGGTTCAAATGCTGACGCATTGCACTCTCTGCGCCGTCCGCGTCTCCTTCCGAGATCGCCTTCAGAATATGTTTGTGCTCCTCCATCGTTTCATGGAGCCGTTTCGATCCGAACCGGCTGAGGAAGTAGACGCGAATCTGGACGATATTGTCCAAGATCGTTCGATAATAGTCCGTCAGGTAGCTGTTCCCGACCGCCTCCACGATGCTGGTATGGATTTGGTATCCCGAGAGCAGGCGCTTGCGCAGCTCATCGCTGTCGTAAGAGCCGATCGCGTCATGGTTTTCTGAAAAGCCCAAGAAGCTCTCGTGATTCGGCAGGAAAGCGGCTAGCCGCGCCGCCGCACATTCAAGGATTGACCTGATCTCGAAGATCTCTCGAATCCTGTCTATGCTGATATTAGCTACGTAGCAGCCCTTGTTGGGGATGATGACGACCAGTCGATTGTGCTCGAGCTGCTGCAAGGCCTCCCGGATGGGTGTTTTGCTGACTCCCAGGTCCTCACTGAGAGCCTGCTCGTTCAGGAACTCCTGAGGTTTGAGCACGTTGTTGACGATCCTGTCCCTAAGAACCTCGTAAACCCTGTTTTTTTTGTTAGCCACTATGTCTCTTGCGGCATGCTTCGTTCCGACCATGCTTTCCCGGCCTTTCTTTCGAGGTGCCCTTACGCTGCTGCCAATATATCTCATTACATATCCCAAGAATATCTCTAATATATCGGTGGTATTATAAGTCAAAATTGCGGGTTGTCAACAAAAACTTTTCCTGGCAGAGAGCTTTGTAAACGGAAGGAAGTGGATAAGTGAAAAACGAGAAATCTCTTTCCGTGACGGAAAGCCGGACAGGCGATCTGATTACGCGTTTGACGGAAACGAAGTGGTTGTTCAGCGCCTTTTCAGAAAAAACGGATGGACCTTTGCGATCCGGTTCGATTGCTCGGTCGGCTCCAAGTTCTCGCTTTCTCTCTTTCCGTCAAGCCTACTCCCCGCTACGGCTCACGGCGGGCCCTCTCAGACAGCCACGACGTGCAATTCTCTTCCGAAGTCGCCAAGACCCTCGCAACCTGTTGCCGTGACTGCGACAGCATCCTCGATCTTCACGTGACCGACCTGAGGGTGAAGGAAATCCGTCTCGATCGACAACACCATCCCCTTCTCCAGGGCGCGGATTGTCTCGGGAGAAAACGTGGGCTGTTCGTAGGGAACCATTCCGATCGAGTGGACGACGAAACGCGCGCAGGAGGAAAAAGGATAGCGCCGTGAGACTGCCTCTCCTGCTGCCAGGACATCGCGGCAGGTCACTCCCGGCCGAACGATGCTCCTCACATGATCCTGCACTTCAATGCAGGCGCGGTGCAGCTCTTTGGCAAGGGCAGAGGGCTCGCCAAGGCACCCCATTCTGCAGATGTCTGCGATATAGTCCAACCGGCTCCCACCGGCGTCGATATGGAGCACCTGCCCGTTCTCCCATTTCTTTGATGACGGCGCCCTCAAGAAACCTGGACCGGCGCACACAAAGGAAAACAGAAATGCAACGCCTCTTTGGGCCATTTCCATTTCGACGCGCTGGGCAATCTGAAAAGTGGTTTCCCCGGAGTGGCTGCCCTGGAAGGCGGCGCGAATCGATTCGGCAACCCTTGCGTAAACGCTTTTCAGGATTGAAATCTCCCTTTCGTTCTTCAACGCCCTGAGCTCGTCAAAGACCGGAGTCGAGTCGACGAACTCAGCTTCCGGGAACTCTCGGCGCAAAGCAAGATATGCATCCGCGGGGAGGAAAGGGACTTCAACGCCGATTCGTGATGAGCTCAAGCCGAGACGGCGTATCATCGTCATCACGCCCTCGGCAGCCGTCACAGTTCCTCTTACTGCTTCTACGATCACAGGAACCCACAGCCCCTCAGCCTCCCTCTGGCCGCTTTCTTCCGCGCGCCCAACGTAAAATGAGTCTCCAAGCCGTTTCTTAGGAATTCCGACGAATGATAGGTACTGGCTTCTCCCCATCCTCGTCGAGTTCAAATGGAAGTGGTAATAATACCCGCCGCAGAGGTAGCGTACATTATGTCGCGAGCTTGCGAGAACTAAGGATAGATCTGCCTCGTCCATCAAGCGGTCGAGTTTTTCGACGTCGAAAGGAGCTTGAACGCCCCGGCTCATATCACTCATCCACCGCCGATGAGCGGAAAAAGGCTCAGCGTGTCCCCTTCGGACAAAATTGTTTCGGGCCGACCGCGCCTGCCATTCACGACTATGATCGCGGCCTCCTGTTCAGGGATTCCAACGTCAAGGAGCAACTCTCGGACGGTTTTTTGGCCGCTGAGCTCGCATTTACCGGCGGAATGAGATGCCCATTTCCGAAGGGATGCATGCAAACGTATTTCTACGCTGCCCACGAGGTCGACGCCTTCGGCACATCGCGGGCGGCGAAATCAGAATGCGCGTTCAGGCCGGTCCCGATTGCCGTGCCCCCGATGGCAAGCTCCTCCAGACCGGGGAAGCAACGCTCCAAGAGCTCTCTCTGCACCTGGCGGCCGTACCCCGAGAACTCCTGGCCCAAGGTCATGGGGACTGCATCCTGCAGGTGCTGCGTGCGGCCTATGTTAAGCACCAAAGCGAACTCCCGTGTCTTTCGATCCTGGCTTTCCGGCAGCGAGCCCAAGGCGCTCGCGGCCTCCCCCGCTTCCTCCCTGTCGGCCATATTGATCGCCGTGAGGATCTCGTTGGCTCTGTTGGCAAACACTTCGTTGGCATTCATGTTCCACGAGTCCCGGACCCGGTCTGGAAAACGTCGACCGGGAAATGGGGGTTGCAGGCGCCTTCCGCCATTTCGCGAGCTGCCTGCATGACGGCCTTTGCAATCGGTCCTTTTACGAGGCCGTGATTGACCTCGACGCCCGCCTCTTTGACGAGCCCCAACGCCCTGATGAGCGGCGCAGGAATGCGCCAGTCAGAGACGGAAAAGTTGTCGACCGCCCTCTGGGTCTGCGCGCCCCAGGATGCCCAGATGGGCACCTTCACGTCGCCAAAGCTGTCAGTTTCGACGGGGTAGGACTCTTGTGTGGCCGCCTCGATGCTCGGCGCGGGTCTTGCACTCATGGCTCTGGCACTTCGGTAAGCAGCTCGAGGTTTCCGCGGGCGCGTGCGTCCTCCGGGTTCAGCTCGAGGGTCTTACGGAAGCAACGGATGGCGTCCATGTTGTTGTGCATCCCCATGTGCACGACGCCTTTCTGGAAGTGCACCTCGGCGAGGTTCGGCGTCGCTGCCAGGAGCTCATCCAGGAGATCGAGGGCCTCCTGGTAGTGATGATGCTTGATCTTGAGCTGGGCTAGGTAATAGTTTGCGATCAGAGATTCACGGGAGGCGCCGCGCAGAATACGAAAACCCTCCTCCGCCTCCTCATCGTTTCCCAGAAACTGGTTTATGAGGCCCACAAAGTAGCTGGCCATAGCGTGCCCCTGGCCGGGCATCTTCAGAATGGCGCTGAAGCTTTTCAGACTCTTTTCCAGCTGGCCCATGCGATGGTAGCAGACCCCCATCTTGTAGTACGCCAGGCCGAAATCCGGTTTCAAGTCGATTGCTTTCTGGTACTCACGTACGGCATCGTTCAAGCGACCCAGGGCATACTGGGTCTCCCCTAGGAGGTAGTGGAAGAAATGATTGTTCGGATCCGTCTGGAGGAGCCTCTCAAAAGCTTTTTCCGCCGCCTCCCGCTCTCCCAGGAGATGGTGCCTCATGGCTTCCTGCGTCTGCGGCGATGAAAGATCGAAAAGATCCTGCTGCAATCCCTGCGTTTTCATGTGCTACCCCTCTTTTCTTCACCGTTTCAAGTTCAATATCAATCAGCGGGCGTCGAACGTCAAGGACAGCGCGCGTCTATGTTTGCGGTTTTCTTCTCCGGTAACGGTCGGCTACCTTAAGCTGCAAGAGTGAGCGCTGCAGGTCGCGCTCGATGAGAGCGATCTCCCCTTTCGCCTTCTTCTCTTCAAGCAGCTCCTCCGCGCGCTTTTTGGCCGCTTCCACTCGGGCCACTTCGATGCTTTGGGCTTCAGCGGCAAAATCCGAGAGCACGGTGGCCGCATCGAGGTCCGTGTCGAGGAACCCGCCGGTCACCGCAATGACGACCTCCCCCTTGTCGGTCGGGATGCGCACCTCCCCCTCGGACAGGACAGCAACGATCGGCATGTGCCGCGCCAAGATAGTGATGTCTCCGTCGGGAGTGGGAAGGGTTGCCTGCCTCACGCGCCCCTCGAAAGCGGTGCCCATAGGAGAAATAACCCGCAGGAGAAACTCCTCAGGCATTCGCCACCGCCTCCTCGATGGGACCCACGTTGTAGAAAGAGGTCTCGGGAAGACTGTCGTGTTTTCCCTCGATGATCTCCCTAAAGCCCCGGAGAGTGTCCGTTATCTTCACGTATCGTCCCTCCTTCCCCGTGAACGTCTCCGAGACGAAGAGGGGTTGCGTAAGGAACCGCTGGATCTTCCGCGCCCGTGCCACAAGGAGCTTGTCCTCATCCGACAGCTCGTCGATCCCGAGGATTGAGATGATGTCTTGAAGGTCCTTGTAGCGCTGGAGGATCCTCTTGACCTCCATGGCAATACGGTAGTGCTCCGCGCCGACGACGTTCGGAT
>Ga0326727_10021219_pt1 | contig 12758 bp, 10 predicted proteins | sample MB2enrmetagenome_FD_207643 | JGI IMG/M metagenome (GOLD analysis project Ga0326727, IMG submission 207643) | Lab enriched peat soil microbial communities from McLean, Ithaca, NY, United States - MB29MY | ecosystem: Environmental > Terrestrial > Soil > Wetlands > Peat | place: USA: New York...
CTCGCAAGCAGGCGCGCACCTCACAGCCGATTCATTCCGCAGATAAGTAGACTCCGTAGGGACCCCGCCAAGGGCCGTGAGGCCCGCGGATCCCATTCTTTTGGGCGCGAAGCGCCCCATAGAGGATGGGGGTCCAGGGGCCTTATGGCCCCTGGCGGGTCCAGGGCGGAGCCCTGGCGGAGCGCGAGGCAGCGCCTCGCTACGCCGTCAGCGGATGATCGTCTTGTCGATAGTCAGCGCGCCGTCCACCACGATCGTCGTGCCGGAGACGTAGCTGGCTGCCGGCGAGCAGAGGAATTTCACCGCCCCGGCGATCTCGGCCGGCTCGGCGATGCGGCCCCAGGGGATCGCCTTGGTGTGCGCCTCGCGACGCCCGGCATAAGCTTCCGGCGGAAACATGCCGCGGCTGATGTCGGTGCGCACTACCCCGGGCGCCACGGCGTTGACCGCGATGTGGTGCGGCGCCAGTTCGACCGCGAAGCAGCGCGTCAGGTGGATGACGCCGGCCTTGGCGACGCTGTAGGCGCCCTCATTGGCGCGCACGATCAGCCCGTTCTGCGATGCCGTGTTGACGATGCGGCCCTCGATGCCGCGTTCGATCATATGGCGGGCGACCAGCTGGCAGCCGATGAAGACGCTGTGCAGGTTGACGGCCATCATGCGGTCCCACAACGCATCGTCGGTATCGATCAGCTTGCCGATGCCCAGCACGCCGGCGTTGTTGACCAGGATGTCCACCGCGCCGTACGCCGTCGCGGTGGCCGCGATCAGCGCCGCGAAGGCGTCGCGGCTGCTCACGTCCGTGTTGATGAAGCACGCTTCGCCGCCCGCGTCACGGATCGACTTGGCGGTGGCGTTGCCCTCCGGTTCGCGCAGGTCGGCGATCACCACGCGGGCACCCTCGCCCGCCAGCGCACGACCGATCGCCTCGCCGATGCCGCGCGCACCGCCGGTGACGATGGCCGTCTTGTTGCTCAGTTCCATGTTCGGTTTCTCCCACTCAATGTGACGCTGCGGCGCGCTGTTCGCGCTCGCGCAGCACTGCATCCAAGGTGGTGCGCATTAGCTCCACCGGCGCCGGCTGGCGCGTCCAGCTCTCGAAGCTGAGCACCGCCTGGTGCAACAGCATCCCCAGTCCGTTCATTGCGCGGCACCCCTGCTCGCGGCACTGTCGCAGGAACGGCGTCTCGCGCGGCAGGAACGCCAGGTCGGAGACCACGACCGGGCCACGCAAAGGCCGGTAATCGAACAGCGGCACCGCCCCCGGCTGCAGCCCGATCGAGGTGGCGTTGATGACCAGATCGACCTCGGGCAGCAGTCGTGGCGCGTCGGCCAGCGGCCCAGTGTTCACCACCTGGCCGCTGGCCTCCCGGATCAGCCGCCCGAGCGTCGCGGCGCGCTCGGGTGTCCGATTGAGGATACCGATCGCGCGCACGCCGGCATCGACGAGCGCCAGCCCAACCGCGCGCGCCGCACCGCCCGCCCCCAGCATGAGCACACACAAGCCTTTCGGCTCGACGCCAGCCTCGCGCAGCGCGGCGACATACCCTGCACCGTCGCTGGTGTCTCCTATCAGCTTCTCGCCATCGCGGAATATCACGTTGACCGCCCCCACCCGCGCCGCCTGCGGAGTCACGCCATCGAGCAACGCCAGCAGCGCCTCCTTGTGCGGCGCGGTGGCGTTGCCCCCGGCATAGGTCTCGCTCGCCCTGAGCGCCTTGACCGTGTCGGCGAGATCCGGAGCGCGTACCGCCCACGGTACATATACCCAGTCGAGATTGCAGGCCTGAAACGCCGCGGTCTGCACGCCCGGCGAAAGACTTTGCGCGATCGGATAGCCGAGCGACATGCAAACGCGCGTGGTGCCGCTGAGTGTCAGCATGATGCTGCCTCCGTTTCGAGGGATGAAGTGGCGCACCTGAACGCTCCGCGCGGTGGGCCGGGCGACAGGTTACGCAGCCGCGGTGTGGGGCACAAGTGCGCGCGGTCTGGCAGCAGTGCTGCCATCAATGGATGCCCGCCAGCGCCATGCGCTTCATGTGCCGTTGCACGAAGAGGAACAGCACCAGCATCGGCAGGGTGCCGATCACGGTCGCGGCCAGCATGTCGCCGACATAAAAACGATATTCGGTCTTGAACCCGGCGATGTAGACCGGCAGCGTCATCGCATGGTCGTTAGTCAATGTGGCGGCGAACACGTAGTCGATGTAGGCGGTGAGGAACGTGAGTACCGCGGTGACCGCGGTTCCCGCCGCGACGATCGGCAGGGCGACGAGCACGAACACCTGCCAGGGCGTGGCGCCGTCGATCCGCGCCGCCTCGTCGATCGAGATCGGCACGCCATCGAAAAAGGTTTTGCTGATCCAGATCGCGAGCGGCAGCAACTGCGCCAGCAGGGCGCCGACCAGCCCGGTCCGCGTATCCAGGAGGTGCGCGCCGCTCATGAACACGAAGAACGGGATGACGAGCGTGATCGGCGGCAACATGCGCAGCACGAACACACCGAGATAGAGCGTGCGCGCCACCGCGCTGCGCTGCAGGCGCGACAAGCCGTAGGCGCAGGGCAACGCGACCGCGAGCGCCAGCAGCGTTGCCGCGCCGCTGGCGATGATGCTGTTGGCGACATAGGGCCACAGCCCCTGCACCCCCGACAGCACCTCTGCGTAATGGTTCAGCGACAACCCGCTTGGCAGCCCGAGGCCGACCGCCGGCGCATCCTTCGGCGCCAGCGAGAGGATGCCCAGGCTGTAAAACGGAATGCCGATCCAGCCCGCCACGAACAGCAGGCCGAACGCTCCGACCAGGCTGGCGCCGTGGCGTTTCATTGCAACAACCCCTTGCGCGCGCCGTACAACGCGAACGCGGTCGAACTGGCCAGCGCGATCAGCATCATCACCACGCCCAGGCTGGCGCCATAGCCGTAGTCGAGCAGCGCGAAGGCGCGTTCGTAGATGTAGGTGCTGAGCAGGTGCGAGGAACCGCCCGGGCCGCCCTGCGTCATGACCCAGGGATAGGTAAAGGACAGGAACGAGTCGATCGCCTTCAGGCTGAGCGTGACGACGATCACCGGCCGCATCATCGGCAAGATGATGTGCCAGATGACCTGCCGAAAGGTGGCGCCGTCGATCTTGGCGGCTTCCAGCGGCTCGACGGGCAAGCCTTCCAGCCCCACCAGCAGCAGCAGGAACACCCAGGGCGACCAGCCCCACACGGCGGTCAGGATAATCCCGAACAGCGAGGTGTCGGGCGAGGCCAACATCGAGAACGACATCGGCAGCCCGAACACCTGGTTGAACACACCGAACGGCGGAGTGTAGATGACGCTTCGCCACAGCATCGCTGCCGCCGAAGGAATCAGCAGCATGGGCAGGATGACGATGGCGCGGAACAGCCGCGACCAGCCGAGCGGCAATTGCCAGGCCAGCAGCGCCGTGCTGAAGCCATAGACGAAGTCGGCGGCGATCACCACGAACACGTAAGTGAAGGTGCGCAGGGTCGCCCAGCCGAAGTCGGCGTCGTGGATGATCTTGAGGTAGTTGTCGAAGCCGACGAAGCGGTCGGTCATCCGCATGATGTTGTAGTCGTAAAGGCTCAGGCTGAGGGCGTAGCCGACCGGCAGCACGATGACGACGAAGATGACCAGCGCGGCTGGCGCCAGGAACCACCACAACCCGGCCTCCCACGCCCGCCCGCGGGTGCGGGCAGCCGGCGGCAGGCGCGCCGACGCCGACCCGGCCCGCTCCGCCGACTCACCGCGTGGCATCGCCGTCGGGCCGGCTAGGCGGCAAGTCCGCTGTCGACCATCGCCTTCTCGACCGCGTCCCCACTCCCCTGCACGAACTGTGCCGGCGTCAGCGCGTTCAAGCTGAGCTTCTCGCTCCACGCCTGAAGCAGGTAGCGCATCTGGCCGATCTGCGGGTTGAGGTGGTAGAACTGGGCGTGCGCGACCGCCGGGATGATCGCCGGCGGCAGCAGGTTGCGCTGTGCCGCCCAGGCGCCGATGCGCCGGTCGGTCGGCACATAGACGCCGATGCCCTTGGTCAGGGTCAGCTGCAGGTTCTCATCCTGCATGAACCAGCGCAGGAATTCCCATGCCTGTTCCTTGGCCTTGCTGCGCTCGCAGATGCCCCACATCCAGTAGAAGGGGATACCGCCCTTGCCGTCGCCGCTCGAAGCCGGCGCCTCGAAGCTGGTGGACTTGCCGATGCGGTCGATGACCTTCTGCGAGTTGAGCTCGTCCCAGGCGAAGTAGAGATTGTCCACCACCATCGCTGCTCCACCGTTCAGGTACAGCTCGACGGTCTCGTTGGTGGCCATGCCCGGCACTGTGGGCGGCGCCGCCTTCTGCTTGTAGATCAGGTCCTGCAGGAAGCTGGCGACCTTCGCCACGGTCGGCTGGTTCTCTGGATGTTTCGGCCCCCAGTTGCAGTGGTTCTTCTCATCCAGGTAGGTCACGCCTTCATTGAACATGAAGTAATCGAACACGTTCTGGCCGGGATCCTTCTGGCCGGGGAATACCACCCCCCATAGTTGCTTGCCGTTTTCCTCGCGGGTAAAGAACTGCGCGGCGTCCTGCAGCTCCTTCCAGGTCTTCGGCGGCACCGGCAGGTCGTAACCGAATCTCGCCTTGAACGCCGCCTGGTTCTTGCTGTCCGTGAACAGCGCGTCGCGCAGCACACCGCAGACGGTTCCGCTGTAGAACGGATAGTACTTCACCGGGCCGGCGACCGAGGCGGCCCTGAGCGCCCACGGCGCGGTATCCTGGCTCCAGGCTACCACCGAGCCGAAGTCGCGATTGATGAACGGTTCCATGGACGTCATGTAACGCGAGGCGCTGGAAATGGTGTCGTCCAGCACTTCCAGGACGTCGAACTGGTCGGCGTTCATCGCCAGGTCCTGCATGATCTTCTGGCGTATATCGCCGACCGGGACCCTGGTCAGGACAACCTGGATGCCTGTCTGGCGCTGGAACTCGGGCAGCAGGTCCCACACCGGATTGTATTGGCGGTGCCCGGAAGTCGACAGTACGTTCAGCGTGCAGTCGGCGAACCGCTTTGGCTGCCATGCCGCCGCGCGCGCCTCGCGCACCGCCAACGATCCGGCCGCGACGACGCCCATTCCGGCGAGCAGGTCCCGCCTCGTTACCATGTTCATTTCCTCTCCTTCGCTTATCCGGTTTGCTTGCAACACAATGAGGGTGCACTATCTGGGTCGATCGGCCCACTGATTGACTCACCGTCGCCGCACATCGCCAATGTCACGCCGAGTGACCCACCCCGCTTATTGGGGCACCATACGCTGAACCCTTCCAGCCGAAACTTTATCAGCCGCGCTGGTGAAACCCTGGACGTATCAGTATCATAGCATCGCGCCAGCGGAACGTCAATCGGAGCGCGACCGGCGGCGGTTCAGCAGCAAGAGTTGCGCGTCGGCCGGCGCCGGCAAGCACGTGTTTGTCCGCAATCAAAATGGAGACGACCAGCACGACAGACAGCGTGCCGGCGGCGGCGATCACGGCCCCATGTTGAAACGCGAAACTGCCCCACCCCAATTGCAACGTTCAGCGGAACCACAGCGCACGCCGCGAATGGCCCAGCATCTGCAGGATGTTCGCGAACTCCACGGCCAGTACGGCATGCTTACCGCGCGTCCCGACCCGAAGGTGACGGGTAACGTGTACGTTCCGAGCTCAGCCATTGGACGGGCGTCACCGACACTTCAATGACGCGATCGGCGCGGCCATCGGGAGCATAGCGCCTGATCCTGTCATCGCTGAGCGCACGCAGCACCGTCGGCGCGAGCGTCGCCACGTGGACTGCCGACCCAGGTCCGATTAACCATGCCCGGGCCGCCTACGAGGCCTCCTCCCCCAGCCATTCCCGCAGGATCTCGGCGCGATGCTCGTCCAGCCGGGGGGGCGGCAGGCGGACACTTGCCGGCGTGTCGGACAGCCGTATGGATACGCCGTGGGTGGTGTAGGTGCCGGCCGACGGATGGGGGATGTCCACGAGCTGGCCACGGGCGCGAAGTTGCGGATTGGCGATGACGTCCGCCATGGTGGCGACCTTGGCGCAGGGCACGCCGGCGCGGTCCATCGACTCCACGACGGCCTCGGCGGTCCGCTCCCTCACCCACGCGGCGACGATGGCTTCGATGGCATCGGCATTTTCGAACCTCCGATAGAAGGTCGAGAAGCGAGGGTCCTCGAGCAGCTCGGGCATCTCCATGGCCGCCACGAGCCGCGGGAACAGCGGGTCGGTGCCGCCCTGAACGTAGACCCAGCTGCCGTCGCTCGCCTGAAAGTTGTTCACCGGCGCGACGAAGCGGTCCCGATTGCCAACCCGGCTCGTGGATATGCCGAGTTGTGCCTGCGCAGGAATGGCTGTCATCAGCATGCTGATGCAGCTTTCGAGCAGCGTGGCCTCGATGAGCTGGCCTTTCCCGCTCTCCTGACGCTTGATCAGAGCGGCAAGCGTGGCGCTCAGGCCGTAGAGCGCTGTTCCATAGTCGGCGACGTAGGTCCCGGCGAGCGTCGGCGGACCGTCGGGCTGTCCGGTGAGCGTCATCAGCCCGCTCATCGCCTGGGCGATCGCATCGAAACAGGCACGCCCGGAAAACGGACCGTCCTGGCCGAACCCGGAAATCCGCACCATGATGAGCCGCGGGTTCATGGCGTGCAGCGCCTCCCAGCCGCATCCCATCTTTTCCATGGTGCCGGCGCGGAAATTCTCGATCAGCACGTCGGCCCGGGCGATCAGCCGGCGCAACGTCTGCTGGTCGGCGGGATCACGGAAATCGAGGGCGATGCTCCGCTTGTTGCGATTGAACGTCAAAAAATAGATGCTCTGGTCGCCGAGCCGCGGAAAATTCTCCCGTGTCTCCTCGCCCTCCTTCCGCTCGACCTTCACCACGTCGGCCCCGAGGTCGCCGAGCTGCATTGCGCACACCGGTCCCGCAATGAAGCGCGAGACGTCCAGCACCTTGAGGCCGTCGAGAGGTCCAGTCATGGGCGGATTCCTAGATAGGGGTTCCCGTTCGGCTCGTGCACAGGGCCTGCCGGCCTCCGCCGGAAGCGGATCCTTGCCGCCGGTCAGTAGGCCAGTGCGGAACTCCCTTCGTACATGGTGATCGGCGGGTAGGCCCGTTCGTCGGTGACCACGTCGAGCAGCGTGGTGCGGTCGGAGCCGAGCGCCCTCTTCAGTGCCGGCAGGAAGTCCGCCGGATCGACGATGCGCACGCCCTCGCACCCACAGGCCCGCGCAATCGCGGCGTGGTCCACGGGCTTGAACTCGCAAACGTCGGTGTAGGCACCAAACAGTACCTTCTCTGCGTGCTTCTCGTAGGCGAGAATCTGGTTGTTCAGCACGGCCAGCACGACGTTCAGGCCCATGCGCCGCGACGTCTCCAGTTCCGACCAGACATGCCCAAAGCCCCCGTCGCCCACGAGGCAAAATACTTTCGCCTCCGGCCGCGCTGTCTTGGCTCCGAGCGCAAGCGGCAGGCCCCAGCCAAGTCCTGCCAGGCCGCGCGGCGTAATGATGCGCTGGCCGACCTTGCGCGTGGTCAGGAAGTTGGCCACCCAGATCGAGGAGTAGCTGGCGTCGGCGACCACGATTGTGTCTTCGTCGATGACGCTGTCGAGGTCTCGCATCAGCCGCTCCGGCCGGATCGGCTGCGCATTCGAGCCCGACTGCTGCGCGGCAGCTTCGTGCGCGGAGTGATGACCGGCGGCGATCAGTGTCTCCAAGCCGGCGCGGACCCGCATGCGGCGCGAGAGATCCCGCCGGGAGAGGGCCTCGTTGAGTGCCACGAGCGTCAGCTTGGCATCGCCGACGAGGCGCACCGCCTCGTAGTTGCGGCCCACTTCCTGACCGTCGATGTCGATGTGGATGTATGTTGCCGATTTTGGATAGAGGCTCCAGCTGTCGGTGCCGTTCTGGTTCGTCCGGTTGCCCACCAGCATCACCACATCAGCGCCGCTGACCATCTCGCGCAGCTCGTGCGTCATGCCGCGCGTGCCCATGAAGTAGCCCACCACGCCGACCGACAGCGGGTGACGCTCGTTCACCGTGCCCTTGCCCATTACCGTCGTGGCGACCGGAATGGCCGCCGCTTCCTGCAGGGCGGCGAGTTCGGCCGCCGCATCGGAGAGATGCACGCCGCCGCCGGCGATGATCAGCGGCCGTACGGCATTCGCCAACAGTTCCGCTGCCTGCTCGATTCTGGCGGGATCGGCGCAAACGCGGTCCAGCGGATAATACCCCAGCCGGATGTCCCGGCCGCCAGAATCGAGGTTTGGTCTCTCGCTGAGGACGTCGAAGGGCACCATCAGCACCGCTGGGCCCGGACGGCCAGAGGCCGCCGCGGTGAACGCCATGTCAACGTAGTCGTCAATGCGATCGACGTTGGCAACGCGGCGAATCCACTTGGTGCAACTCCGGAACAAGTCGAAATGGTCGAGTTCCTGGAAGGCGTTCTTGTCGGCGAACGGACGTGGCACGTCCTGGACGATGGCCACGATCGGCACCGACACCTTGTACGCCTCGGCGAGGCCGGGAACAAGCAACGTCGCCGCCGGTCCATTCTGGGCCGTAACCACGGGCACCTTGTGCGAGATGCGCGCATAGCCGTCCGCCATCGCGGCGCCGGCGTTCTCGGTTCGGTAGCCGATCTGCCGGATGCCGATGTCAGAGGCCGCAAGGATCAGGGTGGTCGGGAGGCTCTGGCCGAAAATCACTTTCACGCCGTGGCGTTGCAGTGCCGCAGCCATGACCTGGGCACCGGTCCTCTGATCGTTGGCTTGGTTGACTGGCGGCTTCGGCGAATTCATGACTGTCTCCTGGCTAGGATGGCAGGGATGCCCGGACGGTCGGGCGAAGCGGGTCGCCTGAAGCGCCGCGAGACCGTGCCGGTAGTGGGATGCTCGAACTCGCGAGCTTGACTCCATATGCGCCGATACCGCCCGGCACAGTGCCGCAACGCAGGCCCGCGGCAAAGCGGGAGCGATCGAGTGCCCTCGAGCATGCGAGCGGCCCGGCCATGTGTCGTCCTGCGCTTGCCTCCGCAGCCCATTCGTCGATTCATACTCGTAACAACGTTCGATTGGGGTCGATCTTTGTCCTGATCAGTTCGACTTCCGCCGCGGTCGGCGGGGTCGTTTCGGAAAGCGTAACGGGGACCTCGGGCGTAAAGCCTATCAGCGCGAGCACCTCGTCCAGCCCAACCCCCGGATGCAAGGAGCGGATGCGCATGGCGCCACCCTCGCCCTGAAAATCGAAGATCGCTTTGTCCGTGATGCAGAGCTGGGGGCCGGGGCCGGGCAGGCCGTAACGCTGCCGGGGCACGCCATGGCGCTGGTGACCAAGGCTCGTTACATAGTCCACTTCTTCAACGAAGGTACGGCGCTTCAGGTCCACCATGATGATCGGCTTGCGCACGAATGCCAGGTGTTCGGTCTGCGCCAGGCAGCCGATCAACCGGGTCTTGATGCTGCCGTCGGGGTGGTTGAGGCGGGTAATGTTGAGGTTGCCGTAGCGGTCCACCTGAGCCGCGGATTCGAACGACACATCGAAGCGGCCGAAGGCCAGCATGTCGTTCTTCTGCGCCGTCTCGGTGAGCTGGCTGGCGGCGGGCCAGCGGGTGAAGGTATCCTGCAGCCAGGTTTGCGGCATGTGGTCGAGGTCAGGCGAGATCAGGTTGCCCCAGTAAATCTCGGCATCCGGCGCATGCGCACTCTGCGCCAGACGCGTCGCCACCACGCCGACGCCGCATGCGAGGGTGAACGCGCGGTCGGTTGTGCCGACGCCGATGAAGACGAGGTCCCCGTTGGCGATCTCGCGGGCGACCACGGCCACCAACAGTTCGTTGGTTGTGTATTGCGCACTCACGCTACTCTCCCTACGACAGAAAGGCGACGCCGAAGCGCCTCGAGGCCACCGAACCGTGCGAGGTAGTCCTCGTGCGTGGGCGCCCCACGGACGTATTCATCCAGGTACGCCTTGGCTCCTTCAGGCGTCTTGCCGGCCTCGGCATAGGCGCGTATGGCGTCCACGTCTTCGTCGTAGTACGCGTCGACGGCCAGCGGATGGGCTCCGAACGGCGCCTCGATGACGGCTTCCACCCATTGCGCCGGAATGTAGGTCAGGTTCGATTGGCGCATGATCTCCGCGTGGTCGACGATCTCCTCCACGGTAACGATCAGGCGCTTGGAGCCACGGGCGACGCTCTGGTCGAAATCGTCGGGGTCGCGGGCCAGCGGCCATTGCACGTTGCCGAAGCGGTCGGCGCGGTAGCCGTGCATGATGGTGAAGTCGGTCTGCAAGGCCCGGACCGCCACGTAGAGTTCCCCGGTGAACGGGCAGGTGATCTCTTTGACGAGCGAGGGGTCCTGCTTTGCCATGTCGGTGCCGAGAAGGGCCTTCACCGGCATGAAGGTCAGGCCGCTGCAGGCCGCGAGGATGCGCGCCCCCATGGCGGATTCCGAGAAGTCGCCGACCGTCACCCTGCCGGCCTCGACGGCCCGGCGGAAGCTCGGTGCCAGCCCGTGCCAGAACAGTCCCACGTAGACGCTCTCGGAGCGCGCCAGCAACCCGGCAGCCGCCAGCATGTCGACCGACAACCCTGTCGAGAACGCATAGAATGAAAGATTGCCGATCGACTGGCGGATGATTTCCCGCACGATGGCAACGGGTTGGCGGCGCTCGATGCTGCCTCCGATAGCGATCCGGCTGCCGCTCGGGATACGTCGCACCGCTTCGGAAAGACTGATAAGCTTCTCTTTCATTGCTTCTCTTTCTTTGAAGGTGCCATAATTCCACCTCCCGGCCCGCCGGGGGTCCGCAATAGCTGGCGGGCAAGATTAAAAACGTTTTTTACAGCCGCTGTCAAGCGGGCTTATCCAGTCTTCCGCACTTTTTTGTATCCGTCGCAGGTGGGCTTCCTTGCTATTCCTTTCGCTCGCGCGGCGCCGGCCCGGTGGATCCCCGCACGATCAGTTCGTTGGAGAATATGTGCGCCTCGGCAGTCAGGTCGTCGCCCTCGATCATGCGGAGCAGCATGGCGGCGGCACGCGCACCCATCTTGCGTCGCGGGGGCTTGGTGGTCGTGAGGTTGACGCCGGAGAACGCGGCGAAGGGAATGTCGTCGGCGCCGACAAGGGAGACATCTTCCGGAACCCGAATGCCCCGCTCGCGTGCGACCTCCAGGATGCCAAGGGCGTTCATGTCGTTGCTGGCGACGATCGCCGTCGGTCGCGGCTGTTTGGCGAAGATCGCGGCGGCTGCCAGGCGGCCTGCCTCGCTGCCGTAATCGCTGGCGATGGCGAGAGAGCGGTCGCTCTCGAGTCCATACCGGTGGACCATTTCCCAGTAGGCATGCAACCGTTCCTGGGCCGTGGTCGATTCGGGGGGTCCCCGCACGAACGCGATGCGTCGGTGGCCAAAATCCACGAGGTGCCGGATCGCCAATTCGACGGCCTGGCGGTTGTCTTGCCCGACATAGGGGTCGGGAAAGTCGCGTGAGCGGCGGTGCATCAGGACAAAGGGGACGTCGGCGAGCAGGGCGCGGATCTCGGGCGGTTGGCAATGCTGTGAAATGAGCACCATGCCGTCCACCTGACGGTCGCGAAGCGTCTGCATGAGCATGCTCTGGCGGGCCTGCAGCCCGTCGGTGATGCACAGTATGACCGTGAACTTCTCGCTCGTCGTAACATCGTCGATGCCACGCAGGTTTTCGATGACGGAGAGGTTGGCCACGTCGGCAACGAGAACGCCGATCGCCAGGCTCTTGTTCATCCTTAGCCCACGGGCGATGGCAGACGCACGATAGCCGAGGCGGTTGGCGACCTCCTGCACCCGCCCGCGCGTCTTTTCCGTGACATAGCTTTTGTTGGTCAAGGCATTGGAGACCGTGGACAGGGCCAGGCCGCATTCTTCCGCCACGTCCTTGATCGTCACCCGGCGGCGCTTCTGCACCCTCAAGCTCCCGTGTCAGGCCGCTATTTCCGTCCGCGTCAGGGGCTCCGGCATGAGCAACACGGCAAGCCACGACCTTCGAAGTTGCTCGGTTCGGCTTGGGCCCGTTTCTACGTATTTGCCTGCACACCCCCTGCGGGCGCAAGTCCGGTCGAGCCTGGCCGAAGGCCACCGCCGCAGGCGGCGCGAGGCGGCCTTGACCGACGTCAGCACGACGCCACCATCGAGCAGTTCGGGACCATCGCCGCAATCGCCATGTCCCCCTCCGGCCCACCCGCCGCCGGGCTTGCCACCCAGCGACCCGTTTGGTATAGCAGGTGGAAAAATCGTTTTCAAGACCCCCCGGCGTCGCTATGCTTAAAGCGAACTGGGTCCTTGGGCTACACCACACGCGAAGAGGGAGGACCAACGATGTCAAAGCTTTCGAAGTATCTGTTATCCGTGGCAGTTCTCGCCTGCTGCTCAGCCCCCGCTTTTGCGGAGGACATCGAGGTCCTCCACTTTTGGACATCCGGCGGCGAGTCAAAGGCCGTCTCTGTCCTGAAGCAGATCGTCGAGAAACAAGGCTATACCTGGAAGGACTCTGCCATTGCCGGCGGCGGCGGCGCCGCCGCCATGACCGTGCTGAAAACGCGCGTCGTGTCCGGCACCGCGCCGGCCGTCGTCCAGATGCACGGCGTGGCGGTGCAGGACTGGGCGGCACAAGACACGCTGGTGCCGCTCGATCCCATCGCGGCGGACTGGGCCAAGGTCCTGCCCCCGGCGGTCAACGCCAGGCTCCAGTAC
>Ga0326727_10021221_pt1 | contig 12758 bp, 9 predicted proteins | sample MB2enrmetagenome_FD_207643 | JGI IMG/M metagenome (GOLD analysis project Ga0326727, IMG submission 207643) | Lab enriched peat soil microbial communities from McLean, Ithaca, NY, United States - MB29MY | ecosystem: Environmental > Terrestrial > Soil > Wetlands > Peat | place: USA: New York...
AGGCGAAGCAGACCTGGCGCTTGAGCATGAGGGCGGCGGCGGCGGCGTGGAGAGGGGAGCCGCCGGGCATGGTGCCGAAGAGCGGGGAGTAGGCGGCGAGGGGCGCGGTGGCCGCGGCGGGAGCGGAGTAGGCAGATTCGTCGGGGAGGGAGCCGTCGGCTTCGAGGATGTGAAGGGTGGGCGGGGCGATGGGAGGGGTTCGCGAAGTCGTTGTGATCTGGCCGAGCCTGGCGTAGGGGGCGGGTTGCGGCGAGGCGGAAAGGAGGAAGAAGGCGCTGCCTTCGCCGGGGATGGCGGCGGGATGTTTTGCGAAATCGAACGGGCGGAGCTTGCCGTCGGCGGGCGTGCGGAGGAGGGAGCGGCAGATGTAATTCATCACGGAGCCGAGCTCGTCCATGCCGCCGGCGAGGACGTAATCGCAGCGGCCCGAGGCGAGCCAATGGCGTGCAATTAGAAGGGCGTTGTGAAAGCCGAAATGAACCTGTGTGAGGGTGAGCGCGGGGCCCTGGAGATCGAGCGTCGAGGCGATGTACGAGGCGGGGGCGTTCTGGACGGAGTGGGAAAAGACCGTCGGGGAGACGCCGGGGTCGCCGTAGGTGAGGATTTCATCCAGGAACTGGAATGTGGTCGCATGCGAGCCGAATGCGGTCGAGACAACGAGGCCGATGCGGCGGCGGTCGAGATTGGCAGGGAGTTGCGCGTCGACGAGGGCATCGGAAGCGGCGAAGACGGCCATTTTTGAGAGGCGGTCGGAGCGGCGGACCTTGCGGCCGAGCGATTTGTCGGCGAAGACGTCGGGGGGAAGGATGTAGGCGGGGAGATGGGCGGCGCCGGGAATGGCGAGGGGGAGGGGCGGACGCCAGCCGGATTCGAGGGCGGAGGCGAGGGAATCGATGCCGCGACCGGTGGGGGCGACGAGGCCGATGCCATTGAGGAAGATGCTCATGACGCGGCAGGTCCGGTGAGGCCGAGGAGGAGGGCGGTGTTGTTTCCGCCGAAGGCGAGCGAGGTCGAGATGGCGAAGCGGCCGTGGATTTGCGTGTGCTGACGGAGCGGGGAAATGGGGATGCGGTCATCCTGGTCGCAAAAGCCGATGCTGGGAGGGAGCCAGCCTTCGCGCAGCGCGAGGGCGGTGAAGACGGCTTCGAGGCCGCCGGCTGCGCCGAGGGTGTGGCCGGTGTAACCCTTGGTCGAGAGAACGGGAAGGGCGGGGCCAAAGAGGGCGGCGAGGGCGTTGCCTTCGACGAGATCATTATCCTCCGTGCCGGTGCCGTGGGCGTTGACGAAGGCGATCTGGCCGGGGGCGACGCCGGCGGAGGCGAGTGCCTGGCGAAGCGCCTCGCGCAGGCCGCGTCCGTCCGCGTGCGGGGTCGTGAGATGATGGGCGTCGCATGCGGCGCCGTGGCCGAGGAGCGCGAGGGCGGGCGCGTGGCCGCGCGCGGCGGCGTGGGCGGGAGATTCGAGGAGGACGATGCCGGCGCCTTCGCCGAGGTTGAGGCCGCGGCGCGCCTTGTCGAACGGGGCGCACGGGGAGGGAGAGCAGATGCCGAGGGCGTGGAAACCGGCGAGCGGGACGCGGTTCAATTCATCCGCGCCGCCTGCGAGGACGAGATCGCAGAGGCCGGCGTCGATCCATTGCGCGCCGATGGCGATGGCGTCGGCGCCGGAGGAGCAGGCATTGGTGACCGTGGCGGTGAGGGCGTCGACGGAAAAATGGGCGGCAACGGCATCGGCGAGCGTGCCCTTGAGGTAGCGACGGACCGGGGCCATCGAGGCGGCGCCGGTGGACTTGAAAGAGCGGTAGAACTCGAGGTCATTGAGCTGGCTGGCGACCGTGGTGCCGAGGCAGACGCCGACGCGGGCGGGGGCGAGGGCGGCGGGAATGAGCGCGGCGTCGGCGAGGGCTTCGCGGGCGGCGTGGAGGGCGAGTTCGAGCGTGCGGACGCCGTCGGTGTAGGGGTGGGAAGCAGGGAAGCCGGTGGCTTCGAAGACCGGGAGATCGAGCGGGGACTCGAAGAGCGTGAGGGGTCCGGGAGCGCGGCGGGCGGCGCGGAACGAGTCGAGCGTTTCCCGGGTTGAGAGCCCGAGAGAAGAGACCGCGCCCATCCCGGAAATGAACGGCGGCGTCACGGGATTATTTTTGTTCTTCGGGGGAGGCGTTGCCGAGCGGGTTCGGGGAATTATCGGCGATGTAATTCGCGAGCGTGTCAATCGAGCGGAGGATGTCGGTGCCGGTCTGGGCGTCCTTGATATTGAGGCCGAAATTGCGCTGGAGGAGTACAACGATTTCCACGGCATCGAGCGAGTCGAGACCGAGGCCTTCGCCGAAGATGGCTTCATCGTCGCCGATCTCTTCCGGAGTGATGTCCTCCAGGGCGAGATGGGAGACGAGGAGTTCCTTGAGCCTGACCCGGATTTTTGGAAGGAGTTCTTCTTTGGAGAGATTAGGGGTGTTCATGGGGTTATGCGGCGGATTGATTGGACTGATTTGGGATTCCGGACCAGATATCCTGGAAAAGGAAGCATTGTAGAGGGTGTCTTTGAAGATATTCCTCCAAAAAGAGGGCATATTCCTGCGCGCCGCGCTGCGCGAAGGCGGATTTTGATTCGCCGGGACGGGCCTCGATGACGCCGGCGATGGAGACGTCGTAGTCGTACGGGCCGGTCTTTGCGGAGAAAAGGACGGCGAGCGGACGGCGGGCGGCGTGGGCAAAGACGAAGCCGCCGACGGGGAAATGGGCGAGGCCGCCGAGGAATCTGACGGCGACCTTGCGGCTGCTGTCGTAATCGCGATCGCCCATCACCGAGACAATGTCGCCGGCATCGAGGGCGTTCATCACGTCGATGGCGCCGCCGAGATAGCCGGCGGGATTGATGATGCGGATGGAATCGGGCTGATGGTAGAGGCCGAGTTTTTGCGAACGGAGATCGTGCTCGTCCGGGCGCATGAGGAGATGGACCGTCTTGCGGAAGCCTTGCAAGGGTATGATAACGCTTTGCCAATTGCCGACGTGGGCGGTGAGGAGAACGAAGCCGCGTTTCGATTGGAGGAGCGGGCCGGCTTTTTCGAAATCGCAGGCGTGAAAGCGGAGGCGGCGCCCGCCGTGGATGAGGTAATAGCGGTCGATGAGGCAGCGGCCCTGGGCGATGAAAAGCTGGTAAACATTCCAGCGCTGGCGCAGCGGGCCGTGCGTAGGGAAACGGCGCTCCAGATAGGCGAGCGCGGTGCGGACGATGGAACTATCGAAGAGCGCGTACCATGAGCAGACAATGAAGAGGAGGCCGTAGGCGCCGCGCAAACCGGTGAGGCGAACGGCGGTGACGAAGAACCAGAAGCCGAAGGCGCCGCCGCGTTTTTTCTGGAGGGCGGGGCGGGTAACGAGCTTGCGATGCGGGAGCGGGAGGAAACGCCGGGTGACGAGGAGGACGTGGCGATGGGTGAGCCAGAAATTATCGAAGAAAGGGCGGAAGCTGGAGACGCGCTCGGCGGCGGGCGGATACCAGACGCGGATGGGGACATTGCGAATCGGGAGGCCGGCCCATGCGGCGCGGGCGAGGATCTCCACCTCGAAGTCGTACCGGCGACCGGCGCAGACGAGGGCGAGGAAATGGCGCACGGGATAAGCGCGGAAGCCGCTTTGCGTGTCGCGGAGAGGGAGACCGGTTTCGAGGCGGAGCCAGAAGTCGGAGAACTTGCGGCCGAAGCGGCTGCTGCCGGGAACGTTGGGGCCGGACATGTCGCGCTCGCCGATGACGATGGCGTCGGGCTCCTCCGCGATGACGGGAAGGAAGGCGCGGAGGTCCTCCGGGTAATGCTGGCCGTCGCCATCGATGGCGATCATCGTGGCGCCGCCGCGGTCATTCACGGCGCGCGCGGCGGTGAGGAGGGCCTGACCTTTGCCGCGATTGGTCGAGTGCCGGATCACGGGGATGCCGGTATCGGCCATGAGTTCGCGAAGATCCGCGTCGCGGCTGCCGTCATCGACGATAAGGACATTCGGAACGATGTCGCGGCACCGGAGCGCGACGTCGCGGATCGTGCCGGCATTATTATGCACGGGGATGACGACCCAGAGGGCGGCAGAGAGTGGCGGTTGCGGAGTGATAAGCGCGCGGGGTTCGGGGAAAAAATCAGGAGACGACGGCGGGATGGGCTGCGGGGTCGGCGGTGGGGCGGCGTTTGCGGCGGACCGGCTCGCGGGTGAGCATTTCCCAGAGCGGGCCGGTGTGGTTGCCCATTTGCTTGAGCATCTGAATGGTGCTCTCGAACGCGTCGGGGGGGAAGACGATGTGGCGGATCGAGCGGAACGCGTCCTCGAGGGTCTGGTGAAGCCATGCCTGATCGAGGCCGGGGGCGATGTAGTAGGCGGGCTCGATCAAGTCGTGATCGGCGGAGAGGACGCCTTCGCGGAGGGCGAGCTTGAGCAGCGGGGTGCCGGGAAGGATGCGAATGCCCATGAAGACGAAGACGGGGGCCTTGCGGAGGGCCTTGAGATTCGCGATTCCCTCAATGACGGTGTCGCGGGTTTCGCCCGGGCCGCCGAACATCACGTAATGGGCGACGGCGACGCCGTGATCGAGGAGCATCGAGGCGGTGGCTTCCACGTCGGCCCATTTGAAGCGCTTGCCCATGCGGCGGAGGGTGATGTTGGTCGCGGCATCGGTGCCGAGCTCGGCGGCCTGGAGGCCGGTGCGTTTCATGAGCGCGACGATGGCGGGGTCGAGGTTGCAGGGCTTGAAAAACGCGGTCCACGGGGTGGTGAGATTGCGGCGGGCGATCTCCTCCACGAGCGCGCGGAAGTGGCCGTCGTCGTCGTTGAAAACGGAGTCGGTGAAATGGTACTGCGGGGCGTGGAACTCCGAGATGAGGCACTCGATTTCGTCCACGACATCGCGGGGATTGCGGGCGCGGAGGCGGCGTCCTTCGAGGTAGGGATAGGTGCAATAGACGCAGTGGAGATCGCAGCCGCGCTTGCTCTGGATGCCGGCGAGGCTGCCGCTCTGGCGGTATTGCTCCATCAGCTCTGGCTGATACCAGGCGGAGCGGATGCAGCCGCCTTCGAGCAGCGTTTCGGACCGGATGCAGCGGGTCTGCGGGAAGAGACCGGCCTCGGCGTTTGCGGCGAAATCGACAATCAGCCGCTCGCCTTCGCCGACGATGCCGTAATCGGCGCCGGTTTCCTCCAAGATGCGCTCCGGGAGAATCGAAAAGCCGGCGCCGCCGAGGAGGATGGGGGCGGAGCTGACCGCGCGCAGGGCGGCGACGAGGTCCTTCACGGCGGGGATGTAGCGTTTTTCGTTGAGGAGATTGACGTTGTCGATGTTGCGGATCGAAATGCCGACGAGGCGCGGCTTTTCCGTGGCGACCAGCTCCAGGACGGCGGTGAGCGGCTGGTGGAGGAGGTCGAGGGTGACGACGTCGTGGCCGGCATCGCGAAGTGCGGCGGCGACCATGCTCATGCCGAGCGGATAGACCGGGTAGGGCGAGGTCGCGGTGTTTGCGGAGATGAGGGCGACCTTCATGCGACGGCCTTGGGGATTTGCCAGCCGCGTGTGCGGGCCGGGCGGATGCGTTTGTAGGTGCCATCGGCGCGCTCCTTGTCGAGGACGTCGAGGTAGAGCTTGGCCATGCGGAGTTCCTTGCTCTCGGTACGGTAAAATTCCTCCCATGCCCACTCGTTGAGTTCCTCGAGTTTCTCGATGCTCATCTTTGCCGGCTTGAAGGTGACGTTGTCGCCGGTGTAGCGGATCCAGTCGTTGTGGAGGATGCGTCCGTTCCGCTGCATATCCGCGCGCACTGGCGAATGCGGGAAGGGGGTCATGATTGTGAACTCCGCGAGGTCGAGCTCAATCTCGAGCAGGAAATCGATGAGGCGGCGGGTGTAATCTTCGTCGTGATCATCGCAGCCGAGGATGATGGTGCCTTCCACGCCGATGCCGCGTTCCTTGAGGCGCTTCACGCGCCGGCGCATGTAATCGGAGGTGTCGACGATTGCCTGGTAGACGTACCAGCAGCCGGCTTCCACGGCGAGATCGAGGATTTCGTCCTTGTCCTTGATGGGATGGGAAATCCATTTCTTCTTGAGCGGGGCGATGGCCTTGAAGAGAGCCTTTTCCCACTCGTCGTCCTGGGCGAGGGAGTTATCGACGAAGAAGAGATGGTTGTTGTCGATCTTCGAGATTTCCTCGGCGACGGAGTCGACATCGCGGCAGCGGAACTTGCGCCCGCCGAGATACTGGGCGCAACAGGGGAAGCAATTGAAACGGCAGCCGCGGGAGGCGTGGATGAGGTCCACCATCTGAACGCCGCGGAAGTTGTAGCGGGGGCGGTCGAGGATCTCGCGCCGGGCGGGACCGATCTTGTCCATGGCCGGGTAATCGTGGAAATGCTCGTAGACCGGCTTGAGTTTACCGGCGCGGAAATCGTTGATCACCTCATCGAAGCGGCCTTCGACTTCGCCGAGATATACGGCGTCGGCGTGCAGCATCGTTTCCTCATGGTGAAGCATCGTGCCGATGCCGCCGAAGATGACGGGGACGCCGAGGGCGCGGTAGGCGTCGGCGATTTCCCATGCGCGCGGCATCTGGCAGGTGAGCATGACGGAGATGGCGACGAGATCGACATCGGCGGCGATCTCCAAGGGCTGCACGTGCTCATCGACGAAGGTGAGCTCGATGTCGCGCGGGACGGCGGCGGCGAAACAGATGGGGCCGTGCGGGGGCAGATGGAACTCCGGCTGGTGCCGCAATTTTGGCCACTTCGGGTAGATGAGTTTCATGTGCATGGCGCTGGTTCCTCGATATGGCTGGCAAGTTGCGGGATCAATGTGGAGAGGCGTGGATGTTCTTCCGCGAGAGTGACGAGGCGGGAGATGAGCGGGTCGTCGCCGGAGCCGGGAGTAATGACGGCGGCGATGGCGGAATCGGCTTCGGCGTGGACGGCGAGCATGGCGGGGGCGTCGCCGTTTTCCACCAGGAGACGGGCGGCAGCGATGGCGTCGACGAGCGGGGTCTGCGCGCTGATGAGGGCGAAGAGCGGTCCCCGGAAACCGAAATGGATCGCGGCTTCGCCGAGCGGGGCGCTGGGGAGCGTGTAGACGAAGAGATTGCCGCGGGCGAGGATGCGGCCGGAGGTGACGTAGTCCTTGAAATAGGCGGCGTTCGCGGCGAGCGAGCCGGTGAAGCCGGCGCCGAGGATGCCGATCTCCTGCGGGGTATCCGGGGAGTAGTCGATGCCGGCGTCGCGCAAGGCGAGGGCGCAGGCGTAACAGGTCATGCGCGAGACGGGATCGAAGCGGCCGAAGCTCTCGATCTTGTGCCGGAAGAGGGCGTCCACCGAGCCGACGAGGCGCGTGGTGGTGCGATTGGAGTAGGTCTGGAATTCGCCGCGCCGGATGCGGGCATAGGCGGTGGCGGTGATGCAACCGATGCCGGAGGAGAACTCGGTGGAGGGATTGGAAAGAGGGCGGGGGGCGGGGGTGGAATCGCGGGTGAGAACGAGGGCGGCGTTGATGCCGCCGAAGCCGGAGTTTGTGACGAGGGAGGTGGAGGAGGAGGCGGGCTGCGGGAGATGGGTGACCCATCCGGCGGCGGAATCGTCGGGGTTCCGGAGGCCGACGCTGGGAGGGACCACGCCTTCCGCGAGGGCGCGCAGGGAGACGATGATCTGGACGAGGCCGGAGACGGCGAGCGTGTGGCCGATGGCGCCTTTCACGGAGAAGACGGGGCACGGCGGGAGAAGGCTGCGGAACGCGGCGAGCTCCATCGCGTCGTTGTAGCGGGTGCCGGTGCCGTGCGCGGAGACGAAGCCGACCTGGTCGAGTGGCACGCCGGCGCGCTCCAGCGCGAGGCGGCTGGCGCGGGCGAGTTGCGCGCCGGAGGTGTCGGGGCGGGTGACGTGAGTGGCGTCATTGGAAGCGGCCCAGCCGGCGATGCGGCCAAGGATGGGACGGCGTTCGCGGCGGGCGCGGTCCTCCGGGAGCAGGAGGAGGAGGCCGGCGGCTTCGCCGAGATTGAGGCCCTGGCGGTCGCGATCGAATGGCCGGGCGCCGGCGGGATCGAGGACCTGCATGGTTGCGAAGCCGGCGTAGACGAACTCCGAGACGGCGTCGCAGGCGATGACGAGGACGGAGTCCTCCGCGCCGGAGGCGATGAGCGCGGCGGCCTGGGAGACGGCGAGCGTCGAGGAGGCGCACGCGGCGGACACGACCCGGCCACGGGCGAGACCGCAAAGGGCGCAGAGTTTTTCCAAGAGCAGGCCCGGGTCGGAGGCGTCCAGGGGCTGCGCACCGGGATGTTGCAGGATCGCGGCTTCGAGCAACTCGATCTCGCCGGTGGTGGTGGCGAGAAGGATCAGCGTATCGTCGGGGAGCTGGGGACGGATCTTGCGCAGCATCGGTTCCAGCATCTGGAGGACGGCGGGGCCGGAGCGGGAATCGACGGTGGGGACAAGGCCGAGCGGGGTTCGGTCCGATTCGCGGGGAAAGGAAATGCGTTCGGAAAGCGCGAGTGCCGAACGACCGGCAAGAAGACCGGTCCACGCGGCATCGATGCCGGGCCCGTAGGCGGTTGTCATTTCGGCGGCGGTGACGATGGGTTTCATCGGAGCGAAGCGAAATCGCCTGCGCGCCATGCGTGGCGGGAGGCTTCCATGAAGGCGGGCGTGGTGAGGAGCGGGGCGCGGGTGGCGGCGTTGACGAAGAGCTGGACGGTGTAGCCGGACGCGATGATTACGCCGCCGGCCTTGGTGATGGCGTACTCCGTGTCCATGCGGGCGGCGTCGCACCAATGGAGCGTGGCGGCGACGGTCAACTCGTCTTCCAGAAAGGCCGGGGAGAGGTAGTCGATATGGAGTTTCACGATCGGGGCCTGGACGCCGGCGTCGCGGAAATCGAGATAACCGAGGCCGCAGGAGCGATGGAGCTCGGCGGCGGCCGCTTCGAAAAACGCGGGGTAACGGCCGTGCCAGAGAACGCCCATCGGATCCGCGTCGCTGAAGAGGACGCGGCGCGTCACGCGGATCGTGAGCGAGGCGGGATCGCCGGGCTGCGGCTCGAAATAGGGCGGACGGCGTTTGCGTTTCATTGGCCGGCGCGATCCTCCTCGAGTTTGACGGAGAGCTCCGCCACGCACTGGCCGGCGCGCATGACTTTGGCTTTCGTGGAGACGGCCTGAGCGGTCCGGGCGGTTTCGGTTACGGCGAAAAGAAGCGTGTCGCAGGGGCGGACCGGGGCGGTGAATTTTGCGGTGAGAACGTCGGTGAGCCGGAGGCGAGTCCCCCATGCTTTTTCCAGGCCGACGCGGAGGCTTTGCAAGAGGCAGACGCCGGGGAGGATGGGGTCATTCGGGAAATGGCCCTGGAAACCGGTGAACGTGGGAGGGTAGCAAAACTCAAGCGAGACGCCGGCGGGCGGGGTTGCTTGCGCGGCGACGAGGGCGAGGCGGAGTTCGTCTTCGAGGGAAGTCATGGTTTGGTCCTGATCTCCTTGAGGAAAATGGTGATGGCGTAGTTGAGGCGGCGCTGTTTGAAGCGGATGACGCGGGGGTAGGTTTTGCCGGCGGAGACCGGGCGGTAATCCTCGTAGCGCACCAGCCAGTCGACGCTCCTGCCGGGGAGCCATTTGCCGGGAACGATGAGGCGTTTTTCGGTGAGAAGGCCGGTCTTTGCGTCGAAGCGATATTCCACCGTGCCGCGATCGGAACGAGGGCGCGGGTGGGGCGGCGGGGTGAGATCGAAGAACATGTTCTCGACGTCGGCGGCGGCTCCGGCAGCGAGCTGCGGGCGGCGCTGGAGGAGCTTGCCGGGCATGCTGGCGTGAAGATGTCCGTTGGTGTCGCTGAGTTCGAAGACGTTGACGCCGATCTGGCTCATGCCGACGAGCGCGAAGTTGCGTTTGGCGGTGTCGACCGTCATGACGCCGAGGGCGGGGAACTTGATCCAGCGATACTGGATGACCACGCTGCTGATCGCGGAGTAACGGGATGGCATTTCCGCGCTCGCGTGGCGGGTCATTGCGCAGAGGAGGGAGAGGAGGATGAGGAATGCGACGGGCGATGTTTGATGCGCCTTTGCGGTGAAGCTGGCGCTGTTCGGATGCGAGATAGTTTCCGTTTGCCTGTCCGCCGCGCTGCGGCCCCAGAGCGAGTAAAGCGCGGGAACGACCCAGATCGTGACGACGTGGCCGGCGAGCATGCCGACCGTGAGGGTGAGGCCGATGGCGAAGAGGACGGGGTGTTTCGTGAAAAGCAGGACGCCGGCGCCGATGATGGAGGTGGCGGTGGTGAGGATGATCGTCGTCCTGCTCTGGCGCTCCAGGCCGTGGGTGAGGCCGTGGGTCATGTAGATGCCGTAATCGGTGCAGAGGCCGAAGACGACGGCGGCGGCGGTAACGTGGCAGATGGTGAGCGTGTGTTGGGTGACGGCCGGAATGCCCAGCGCCCAAAGGACCGCGACCACGGAAGGAAAAAGGGCGATGAGCGCGAGACGCCAATTCGGCGAGAGCAGGAAGGTCAATGCGAGCACGAGCGTCAGCGATATGGCGGTGACGATGCGAATCGTGTGCCCGATGGAGGCGGCGAGGGAGGTGGTGAGGAGATCGCTCGATACGCAGTAAGCGCCGGGAACGCGGCGGGCGAGAGCGCTCATCAGGCCGGTGCATTCGGGGTTATCGGGGAAGAACGAGAAGACCGTGTAGCCGGTGGGGGATTTGTGAACGAAGCGGTCCTTGATGAGATTAAAGAGGGCGTTGCCGGAGGGTTCGGCGAGCGTAGCCGGCGTGCGGAGGCGGTCGAAGAAGGGCTGAAAAGCGGCGGGGGTGAAACCGTTGCGCTTGCCGCTCTCGATGAGCTGGGACTGGACGGCGGAGATGCGGGCGGGAGTCCAAAAGGCGTTCCAGCGGGCGAGATTCGCGGCGCGGACGGATGCCGAGGGCCAGAGGGTCGAGAAGCTGAGGAGGCGGCCGCCGAGTTTGCCGGAGGCTTTTGTGTAGATGGATTCGCTGCGGGCGAGGGCTTCCTCGTAGGTCGCGCCGGTGACGGCGAGAACGCCCTGGCCGGAGGCGCCGGCGCTCCAGGTTTTTTCGAAGCGCGCCTCGGCATCGAGCACCGCGCTGCCGACGCCGTCGAGTTGGGTGATGTCGGTATTGAAAAAGCCGTGAGAGACCATCGCGATGCCTAGGGCGAGCGCGATGCCGGCGACGAGCACGCGGAGAGCGGGATGCGCGACGGAGGTGGGTTCGACGATCGGCTCGCGGGTGGCATCGCCATTCCGGCAATGCCGGTCGCCGAGGAGATGGGGCAGGATGAAGATCGCGGCGAGGTAGGCGAGGGCGATGCTGAAGATCGCGAATGTCGCGAGCTGGCGGTAACCTTCGATGCCGGAAAAGTAGAAGGCGACGAACACCGCGAGAGTCGTGAGCATGCCGAGGCCCATGGGCCGGACGATGCGGCGCACGGCGGCGGCGGGCCGGCCGCTCCGGCGGGTGACGACGTAAACGTAGATTCCGTAGTCGGAGGAGATGCCGACGATCACCATGCCGAACCCGATGACGATGTAGGAAAGCTGGGAATGGCAGAATGCGGCGAGCGGCAGCGCGAGCAGGGCGGTGCAGATGGGGATGCCGAGCATGGCGACGGAACGCCAATCGCGAAAAACGCCCGCGAAAATAAGGATGAACGCGATGGCGCCGATCCAGCTCGTGCGCTGGATGTCACTCTTGATGACGCGCTCGTTGCCGGCGGTGTGGAGGTGGCCGCACACGACATCGGCGCGGACGGAGGCGGGCAGGCTCCGGCATTGAGCGTCGAGAAGGGCGATGAGGTCGCGGCTGCCGGCGGAATCGGTCACGGCGACGGGCGTTGTGAAGACGAGGAGGAGATGGCGGTGATCGGAACTGAAGAGGTGGCCGTCCTCGACGTTGATGTCGTAGAGATTCGCGGCGGAGAGGCGATCTAGGCGACCGAGGATCGAACGGGTGATGCCGAGCGGATCGTGGCGCGCGAGCTTGCCGGTGAAGAGAGAGCCGGGGCTTGCGAGGTCGCGATAGACGGTGCGAACGCTGCGATCGATGGCTTGCGGCGCGACGGCGGCCTGGGCGGCGGCGAGGTCGGCGGGCTCGAACAACTGCGGCGCGCAATCGAGGAGCTGGGTGAAATTATCGACCATCCCGCCTGCGGCACCTGCGGTCTCGACCGGTTGCAAGAGGGGTGAGCGGAGGGCGGCGGCGAGCTGATCGGATGCGCGGACGAAATCCTCCTGCGACAGGGCGGGATCAACTTTTTCAAGAGAGACGACCACCTTGTCGGCGAGGGTGGTTTCAGTGAGGAAACGGATGGCGTCGCGGGCTTCGCCATCGGGGAGCATGACCTCGACTGACTTTGTGAACGGCAGGCGGCCGGCGCCGGCTACCGCGGCGACGACCAGCGCGGCAAGCACGATGAGGATCGGCACGCGCCACGCGCGGATCGCGAGGAACTGGCGATCGAACCAGGATGCGGGCAGCTCACTCATGCCGGGGATCCCATTCGTCCTTGTTGAGCACGGGGTTGAGGATCGTGTCGGAAAACTCGATGCGCATCGTGTCGCCATCGGACTCCACGACTTCGAGACTCTTGAGGAAGCGTTCGTCCGAGCCGAAGGACATGACGATGCGATGGATCATGTCGCGCGAGGAGGAATCGGCGCGAGGGGTGAACTGGAAGGCGAGCGGCGACTCGCCGAGAAGGGTCACGTTGAACTCGTGGGTGAGGGCGAGGTAATT
>Ga0326727_10021222_pt1 | contig 12758 bp, 5 predicted proteins | sample MB2enrmetagenome_FD_207643 | JGI IMG/M metagenome (GOLD analysis project Ga0326727, IMG submission 207643) | Lab enriched peat soil microbial communities from McLean, Ithaca, NY, United States - MB29MY | ecosystem: Environmental > Terrestrial > Soil > Wetlands > Peat | place: USA: New York...
GCCATCGAGGCGCCGGTGCCCGCCGGGATCAGCCGGCCGACAATTACGTTCTCCTTGAGGCCTTCGAGCGGGTCCACCTTGCCGTTGACGGCGGCTTCGGTGAGCACGCGGGTGGTCTCCTGGAACGAGGCCGCCGAGAAGAACGAGCGGGTCTGCAGGCTTGCCTTGGTAATGCCGAGCAGCACCGGCGTGCCGGTGGCGGGCTTCTTGCCCTCCTCCTTGGCCTTGGCGTTGAGCTGGTCGAACTCGATCTTGTCGATCTGTTCGCCGGAGATCATGTCGGTCTCGCCCTGGTCGGTGATCTCGACCTTCTGCAACATCTGGCGCACGATGACCTCGATGTGCTTGTCGTTGATCAGCACGCCCTGCAGCCGGTAGACCTCCTGGATCTCGTTGACCAGATAGGCCGCAAGCTCCTCGATACCCTTGATCGCGAGAATATCGTGCGGCGCCGGGTTGCCCTCGACGATGAAGTCACCCTTTTCGACGATGTCGCCGTCCTGCAGATGGATGTGCTTGCCCTTCGGGATCAGGTACTCGCGGGTCTCCTCGTTCTTGTCCATCGGCTCGATCGAGATGCGGCGCTTGTTCTTGTAGTCGCGGCCGAACCGGATGGTGCCCGCGATTTCCGCGATGATCGCCGCGTCCTTCGGCTTGCGGGCCTCGAACAACTCCGCAACCCGCGGCAGACCGCCGGTGATGTCGCGGGTCTTGGCGCTTTCCGTGGAAATACGCGCCAGGATGTCGCCGGTCTTGACCTTGGCGCCGACGTCAACGGAGAGGATCGCGTCGACCGAAAGCATGTAACGCGCCTCCCCGCCGCGGGCGAGCTTGAGGATCTTGCCGTCCTTGCCCTTGACGACGATGGCCGGACGCAAGTCCGCCCCGCCTCGCGAGGTGCGCCAGTCAATGACCACGCGCTTGGCGATGCCGGTCGATTCGTCGAGCGTCTCCGAGATCGACTGACCCTCGACCAGATCCTCGAACCCGATGGTGCCCTCGACCTCGGTCAGAACCGGGCGCGTATAGGGGTCCCACTCGGCGATACGCAGGCCGCGCTTGACCATGTCGCCTTCGTCAACGTGCATGCGCGCACCGTACTGAATACGGTGGGTCGCACGCTCGGTGCCGTCGGCGTCGCTGATCGCAACCACCATGTTGCGGACCATCGCAACCAGATGACCTTCGCTGTTTTTGGCGATCGCCTTGTTCTTGATCGTCACCTTGCCGTCGAAATTCGACTCGATGAACGATTGCTCGTTGATCTGCGCCGCGCCGCCGATGTGGAACGTGCGCATCGTCAGCTGGGTGCCGGGCTCGCCGATCGACTGCGCCGCGATCACACCGACCGCTTCGCCATGGTTGACCGGCGTGCCGCGGGCAAGATCGCGGCCGTAGCATTTGCCGCAGATGCCGTTGACGAGTTCGCAGGTCAGTGCTGAGCGGATCTTCACCTCCTGGATGCCGGCCTGCTGGATGGCGTCGACGTGTGTCTCCTCCATCAGCGTGCCGCGCTTGACCACGACCTTGTTGGTGGCGGGATCACGCAGATCCTCACCCGCGGTGCGGCCCAGAATCCGCGACGCCAGCGACGCCACGACGGTGCCGGCATCGATGATGGCGCGCATCTTGATGCCGAGCTTGGTGCCGCAATCGTCGGCTGTGATGATGCAGTCCTGCGCCACGTCGACCAGACGGCGCGTCAGGTAGCCGGAGTTGGCGGTCTTCAACGCGGTATCCGCCAGGCCCTTGCGGGCGCCGTGGGTCGAGTTGAAGTATTCGAGCACCGACAGACCTTCCTTGAAGTTGGAAATGATCGGCGTCTCGATGATCTCGCCCGACGGCTTCGCCATCAGGCCGCGCATGCCGGCGAGCTGACGCATCTGCGCCGGCGAACCGCGCGCGCCCGAATGGGCCATCATGTAGATCGAGTTGATGTCGGCCTCGACACCCTTGGAATTCTTCTTGGTCGAGGAGATTTCCTTCATCATCTCCTTGGCGATTTCCTCGGTCGCCTTCGACCAGGCGTCGACCACCTTGTTGTACTTTTCGCCGTGGGTGATCAGGCCGTCATTGTACTGCTGTTCGAAATCCTTCGCCAGCGCGCGCGTGGTATCGACGATCTTCCATTTGCCGTGCGGCACCACCATGTCGTCCTTGCCGAACGAGATGCCGGCCTTGAACGCGTTGTAGAAGCCGAGCGCCATGATGCGGTCGCAGAAGATCACCGTCTCCTTCTGACCGCAGTGGCGATAGACCTGATCGATCACGCCGGAGATTTCACGCTTGGTCATCAGCTTGTTGATGACATCGAACGGAATCTTGGGTGACTTCGGCAGAACATTGCCGAGCATCACGCGGCCGGCGGTGGTCTCGATCCAGCGCTTGACCTGCTTGCCGTTCTCATCGGCGCCCTGCCAGCGATATTTGATCTTGGTGTGAAGGTGAATCACCTTCGAATGCAGGGCATGTTCGATCTCGGCCATCTCGCCGTAAAGTTTGCCCTCACCGGGCAACCCTTCGCGCATGATCGAGAGATAGTACAGACCGAGCACGATATCCTGCGACGGCACGATGATCGGCTGGCCGTTGGCCGGATGCAGGATGTTGTTGGTCGACATCATCAGCACGCGCGCTTCCAGCTGCGCTTCCAGCGACAGCGGAACGTGAACGGCCATCTGGTCGCCGTCGAAGTCGGCGTTGAACGCCGCGCAAACCAACGGATGCAGCTGGATCGCCTTGCCTTCGATCAGGACCGGCTCGAACGCCTGGATGCCGAGGCGGTGCAATGTCGGCGCCCGGTTCAGCAGCACCGGATGCTCGCGGATCACCTCGTCGAGAATATCCCAGACCTCGGGACGCTCCTTTTCGACCAGCTTCTTCGCCTGCTTGACTGTGGTGGACAGACCCTTGGCGTCGAGCCGCGAATAGATGAACGGCTTGAACAGTTCGAGCGCCATCTTCTTCGGCAAGCCGCACTGATGCAACCGCAGTTCGGGGCCGACCACGATGACCGAGCGGCCGGAATAGTCGACGCGCTTGCCGAGCAGGTTCTGGCGGAAGCGGCCCTGTTTGCCCTTCAGCATGTCGGCCAGCGACTTCAGCGGGCGCTTGTTGGCGCCGGTAATAACCCGGCCGCGGCGGCCGTTATCGAACAAGGCGTCGACGGCCTCCTGCAGCATCCGCTTTTCGTTGCGGATGATGATATCGGGCGCGCGCAGCTCCATCAGCCGCTTCAGGCGGTTGTTGCGGTTGATGACGCGGCGGTAGAGATCGTTGAGATCCGATGTCGCAAAGCGGCCGCCATCGAGCGGCACCAGCGGACGCAGGTCCGGCGGAATCACCGGAACCACGGTCAGGATCATCCACTCCGGCCGGTTGCCGGAATAGCGGAAGGCCTCGACAATCTTCAGGCGCTTGGCGAGCTTCTTGTGCTTGATGTCGGATTCGGTTTCCTGCATCTCGGCGCGCAGCGAAACCTCGAGCTTCTCGAGCTCAAGGCCCTTGAGCAGCTCGCGGATCGCCTCCGCGCCGATCATGGCGGTGAAGGAGTCCGCACCGTATTCGTCCTGCGCCTTCAGGTATTCGTCTTCCGACAGCAGTTGACGGTCCTTGAGCGCGGTGAGGCCAGGCTCAAGAACGACGTAGTATTCGAAGTAAAGAATTCGCTCGAGATCCTTCAGCGTCATATCGAGCAACAGGCCGATGCGCGAGGGCAGCGACTTCAAAAACCAGATATGCGCGACGGGCGCCGCCAGTTCGATATGGCCCATGCGCTCGCGCCGGACCCGCGACAGCGTCACTTCGACCGAGCACTTCTCGCAGATGATGCCCTTGTACTTCATGCGCTTGTACTTGCCGCACAGGCACTCGTAGTCTTTGATCGGTCCGAAAATCCGGGCGCAGAACAAGCCATCCCGCTCCGGCTTGAAGGTACGGTAGTTGATGGTCTCCGGCTTCTTGATCTCGCCGTAGGACCACGACAGAATCTTCTCCGGGGACGCGATTGAAATCCGGATCTGGTCGAAGACCTGAGCCGGCGTCGTCGGATTGAAGAGATTCATAATTTCTTGGTTCATGGTCTTCTCCTCGCGTGCCGGCCGTTACCGGCAGCAAATTCGAAATTCCTTTGGTAGCCACGCGCCCCGCCCGATCTTACGGGCGCAACACGGATGCCCGGCGCAGAGCGCCGGGCGCAACGTTTGATTACTCGGCCGCCTCGGACGCCGGACCGCCGATCTTGGAATTGTGCAGGTCGACGTTGAGACCGAGCGAACGCATTTCCTTGACCAGCACGTTGAACGATTCCGGGATACCCGCCTCGAACGTGTCGTCGCCACGCACGATCGCCTCGTACACCTTGGTACGGCCGGCGACGTCGTCCGACTTCACGGTCAGCATTTCCTGCAGCGTGTAGGCCGCGCCATAGGCCTCCAGCGCCCACACCTCCATTTCGCCGAACCGCTGTCCACCGAACTGCGCCTTGCCACCCAGCGGCTGCTGGGTAACGAGCGAGTACGGTCCGATCGAACGCGCGTGGATCTTGTCGTCCACCAGATGATGCAGTTTGAGCATATAGATGTAGCCAACCGTCACCTTGCGGTCGAACGCGTCACCGGTCCGGCCGTCATAGACGGTCGACTGGCCGGACGCATCGAGACCGGCAAGCTTCAGCATCTCCTCGATGTCGGCTTCCTTGGCGCCGTCGAACACCGGCGTCGCGATCGGCACGCCATGGCGCAGGTTACCGCCGAGCTCCATCAACTCGTTGTCGTTGAGCGATTTGATGGTCTCGTCGTCGCCGTAGATCTTCTTCAAGGTCTCCTTCAGCGGCTTGGTATCCTGCTTGGCGGTCGCCAGGTAGGCGTCGACCGCCTGCCCGATACGCTTGCCGAGGCCGGCGCAGGCCCAACCCAGATGGGTCTCGAGAATCTGCCCGACATTCATCCGGCTCGGCACGCCGAGCGGATTGAGCACGATGTCGGCATGCGTTCCGTCCTCAAGGAACGGCATGTCCTCGATCGGAACGATCTTGGACACCACGCCCTTGTTGCCGTGACGCCCCGCCATCTTGTCGCCGGGCTGGATCTTGCGCTTCACCGCAACGAAGACCTTGACCATCTTCATCACGCCGGGCGGCAATTCGTCGCCGCGCTGCAGTTTCTCGACCTTGTCGAGGAAGCGCTGTTCAAGGCCCTTCTTCGATTCGTCGTACTGCTTCCGCATCGCCTCGATTTCGGCCATCAGCTTGTCGTTGGGGGAAGCGAACATCCACCATTGCGACCGCGGATGCTCGTCGAGAACCGCGCGCGTGATCTTGGTATCCTTCTTGAAGCCCTTCGGACCGGCGATGCCCTGCCGGTTTTCCAGAAGCTCCGCCAGGCGGCCGTAGACGTTACGGTCGAGGATCGCCTGCTCGTCGTCGCGGTCCTTGGCGAGGCGCTCGATCTCTTCCCGCTCGATCGCCAGCGCACGCTCGTCCTTGTCGACGCCGTGCCGGTTGAAGACCCGCACTTCGACGATGGTGCCCTGCACGCCCGGCGGCACCCGCAGCGAGGTGTCGCGAACGTCGGAAGCCTTTTCGCCGAAGATGGCGCGCAGCAGCTTTTCTTCCGGCGTCATCGGGCTCTCGCCCTTCGGCGTGATCTTGCCGACCAGGATGTCGCCGGCGCGAACTTCGGCGCCGATATAGACGATGCCGGCTTCGTCGAGGTTCTTCAGCGCTTCTTCCGAAACGTTCGGTATGTCGCGGGTGATTTCCTCAGGGCCAAGCTTGGTGTCGCGGGCCATCACCTCGAATTCCTCGATGTGGATCGAGGTGAAGACGTCGTCCTTCACGATCCGCTCCGAGAGCAGGATCGAATCCTCAAAGTTGTAGCCGTTCCACGGCATGAACGCGACCAGCACGTTGCGGCCGAGCGCGAGTTCGCCGAGATCGGTCGAGGGACCGTCGGCAATGATGTCGCCCTTGCGCACGAGGTCGCCGACCTTCACCAGCGGACGCTGGTTGATGCAGGTCGACTGGTTGGAGCGCTGGTACTTCATCAGCCGATAGATATCGACGCCCGACTTGGTGGGGTCGAGGTCCTCGGTGGCACGGATAACGATACGGGTGGCGTCGATCTGATCGATCACGCCGGTGCGACGGGCCGCAATCGCGGCGCCTGAATCGCGCGCCACGACGCCCTCCATGCCGGTGCCGACGAACGGCGCCTCGGCCCGCACCAGCGGCACCGCCTGGCGCTGCATGTTGGAGCCCATCAGCGCGCGGTTGGCGTCGTCGTTCTCCAGGAACGGAATCAACGCCGCGGCCACCGAGACCAGCTGCTTCGGCGACACGTCCATATAGTCGACCTTGTCCGGCGTAATCATCAGCACGTCGCCGGAATGGCGGCAGACCACGAGGTCGTCGGTGAAGCGGCCCTTGTTGTCGAGCGCCACGTTGGCCTGCGCAACGTGATAGCGGCCCTCCTCCATCGCCGACAGATAGATCACCTCATCGGTGACCCGGCCGTCCTTGACCTTGCGATAGGGTGTCTCGACGAAGCCGTATTTGTTGACGCGCGCGAAGGTCGCGAGCGAATTGATCAGGCCGATGTTCGGGCCTTCCGGCGTCTCGATCGGACAGATCCGGCCGTAATGGGTCGGATGCACGTCGCGCACCTCGAAGCCGGCGCGTTCGCGGGTCAGGCCGCCCGGCCCAAGCGCCGAAAGCCGGCGCTTATGAGTGATTTCCGACAGCGGATTGGTCTGGTCCATGAACTGCGAAAGCTGCGAGGAGCCGAAGAACTCGCGCACCGCGGCAGCCGCGGGCTTGGCGTTTATCAGGTCCTGCGGCATCACGGTGTCGATATCGACGCTGGACATCCGCTCCTTGATCGCACGCTCCATGCGGAGCAGGCCGATGCGGTACTGGTTCTCCATCAGTTCGCCGACCGAGCGCACACGTCGGTTGCCGAGGTGGTCGATGTCGTCGATCTCGCCCTTGCCGTCGCGCAGATCGACCAGCGTCTTGATGACGGCCAGGATGTCTTCCTTGCGCAGCGTGCGATGGGTGTCGGGAGCATCGAGCTCGAGGCGCATGTTCATTTTGACGCGGCCGACCGCGGAAAGGTCGTAGCGCTCGCTGTCGAAGAACAGCGACTGGAACATGCTCTGGGCCGAGTCGATGGTCGGCGGCTCGCCGGGACGCATCACGCGATAGATATCGAACAGCGCGTCTTCGCGCGTCATGTTCTTGTCGGCATGCAGCGTGTTGCGAATGTAGGCGCCGACATTGATATGGTCGATATCGAGCAGCGGCAACTCCTTGTAGCCGTGCTCGTTGAGCGCCTTCAGCGACTTCTCGGTGATCTCCTCGCCGGCCTCGGCGTAGATTTCGCCGGTCTTGGGATTGACGAGGTCTTCAGCGAGATAGTTGCCTACCAACTCCTCATCCGACAGACGCAGCGCCTTGAGGCCCTTTTCCTGGAACTGGCGCGCGGCGCGCACGGTGAGTTTCTTGCCCGCCTCGAGCACAACCTTGCCGGTGTCGGCGTCGATCAGGTCGTTGATCGTGCTGTAGCCGCGGAAACGGGTGGCGTCGAACGGCACGCGCCAGCCCTCTTTGGCCCGCTTGTAAATGATCTTCTTGTAGAACGTGCTCAGGATCGTCTCGCCGTCGAGACCGAGCGCGAACATCAGCGAGGTCACGGGAATCTTGCGGCGGCGGTCGATGCGCGCGAACACGATATCCTTGGCGTCGAATTCGATATCGAGCCAAGAACCGCGATAGGGGATCACGCGCGCGGCAAACAATAGCTTGCCCGACGAATGGGTCTTGCCCTTGTCGTGGTCGAAGAACACGCCGGGCGAGCGGTGCATCTGCGAGACGATGACGCGCTCGGTGCCGTTGACGACAAAGGTGCCGTTCATGGTCATGAGCGGGATATCGCCCATGTAGACATCCTGCTCCTTGATGTCCTTGACCGACTTGGCGCCGGTTTCTTCATCGATATCGAACACGATCAGACGCAGCGTCACCTTCAGCGGCGCCGCATAGGTCATGCCGCGCTGACGGCACTCGTCGACGTCATATTTCGGCGGCTCGAATTCGTAACGAACGAATTCCAGCATCGAGGTGCCGGAGAAATCCGAGATCGGAAACACCGAGCGGAATACCGCCTGCAGGCCTTCGTCCAACCGTCCGCCGACCGGCTCATCGACCATCAGGAACTGGTCATAGGATGCCTTCTGAACCTCGATCAGGTTCGGCATCTCGGCGACTTCCTTGATATGTCCGAAGAACTTGCGAACGCGTTTGCGACCGGTAAATGTCTGCTGCGCCATCGTGGCCTCTCATTTCGTCGCCCTTGTGGGGCGAGCCTTCCGAAGCGCGATCCCGCATCGCCTCCGGGTTGAATTTTCGAAACGGCCTGAAATTCCGAAGCCCAATGTCAGGATTTTAATCCTGACTTCGAGTGTCAAATTTTCAGAACGCAAAACGACGCGCGGGGCGCTTGACCGCACCCGCCCGTCCAACCTTGCCTCGTCACGGACTGAAAAAGCCCGAAATTGCCTATCTCCCAACGGCTTACGCAGAAACGTTACCGCTCCCGCCGCCAACCGTGCTTTCGTGCTGCCGCCCCAATATGGGACGGCAATCGCGGAGATTCGAGGGGCAAGCCCACCAATCCCCACACATTCCTGTGTACTGCCTGCGGCGGGTTGCCCCACCTGCATGCTGTTTTCCACCTACCCGTCATGGCCGGGCTTGACCCGGCCATCCACGTTGCTTTTGCAGCGATCCCCGGGTCTCGCGTTGCTCGCCCGGGGATTTCGCTCAAGAAACCCAAGGTTACTTGAGCTCAACCTTGGCGCCAGCCTTCTCGAGCTGGACCTTGATCTTCTCGGCCTCGTCCTTGTTGACGCCTTCCTTCACAGGCTTCGGCGCGCCCTCGACCAGGTCCTTGGCTTCCTTGAGGCCAAGGGCTGTGATGGCACGGACTTCCTTGATGACCTCGATCTTCTTCTCGCCGGCGGCCAGCAGGATGACCGAGAACTCGGTCTTTTCTTCAACCGGAGCCGCCGCAGCGCCACCGCCGGCCGGACCGGCAACCGCAACCGCGGCAGCGGCAGACACGCCCCATTTCTCTTCAAGGAGCTTTGCAAGCTCGGCAGCTTCGAGCACCGTGAGGCTCGAAAGGTCGTCAACTATCTTCTGTAAGTCAGCCATTGATCTGTTTCCTTAAGCGTATCGGTTCGAACCAGGTTTGAATTTGCGAAGACGTCAGGCGGCTTCGCTCTTTGAGGCATAGGCCTGAACCACGCGCGCAAGCTTGGCCGCGGGCGCGGTGGTGAGCTGAGCAATCTTGGTCGCCGGCGCCACCAGGAGGCCGAGGATCTTTGCGCGCAACTCATCGAGCGACGGCAGGGCGGCAAGCGCCTTCACGCCATCGACATTCAGGACGGTTTTACCCATCGATCCGCCGAGAATGACGAACTGCTCGTTCGTCTTGGCGAATTCGATAGCAACCTTCGGCGCCGCGACCGGATCGTTTGAAGTCGCGATCACGGTCGGCCCCTTCAACAGGGAGCCGATGGCAACGACGTCCGTGCCTTCAAGAGCAATCTTGGCGAGACGGTTCTTCGAGACCTTCACCGATGCACCCGCCTGCTTCATCTGCATCCGCAGTTTCTGCATTTGGGCCACGGTGAGGCCGGAATAATGAGCCACGACCGCAACACTGGTGGTCTTGAACAGACCGTTCAGCGCCTCAACCGCGTCCTTTTTTGCCGCTCTTTCCACAGCAAGCTCTCTCCGGTTGGCGATCTCCGCCCAAGGGCAGGACCGCCGGGTTACACCCATCGTCCCGCCTAAACCTGACCTCAAGACCAAAGGTCATTAGGACACGCCGGGCAGGACGATATTTGAAAAGCCTGCCCTCCCGCGGCTGGACGGCCACGGGGTGTCGAGGTTCGAACCATATCCGCTACCCGTCGCGGCTCAGCGACGTAAAGCGAAATCCGGTCTTCACCCGTCTATGCAGGCAATGAATTAAGCCGTTGAAGAAACACTGGGTTTCGCCGCGGGCGCCTGCAGTCTTGGACAGGATCGAGGCCTCCGGCAAGCCGAAAGACCCCTGCCTGCATCCCTCCGGAACGACGGCTTTTCCTTCCTTTCGAGCAATCCAAGCGGATGTCCTGAAAGGAATGATCTCCTATCGTATCGGGTTTTCGGAATGCGAGCACAGACGTGCCAGCAACGGCCAGCACGCCCGGAAGCGGTTCTTTAACGGGTCTTTTCCAGCTTGCCAAGCACTAATTCTCGCCCTCTTGCCGAGCGACCATTTCCGTCAATTTCAAGCCGAAATGATCGCTTCAGCCCGCCTGAACCTGATAAGGCAACGGGCGTCCCGCGAAATAGGCATCGAGGTTGGCAATCACGCAGTTCTGCATGGCGACATGCGAATCGACGGTGTGGCCACCGATATGCGACGTCAGCACTACATTTTGCAGCGCGGTCAACGCATCCGCCGCATGCGGCTCCTTTTCGAACACGTCGAGACCGGCGCCGGCGATGGTCCCGTCGGCAAGGGCTGCGACCAGGGCCTGCTGATCGATCACCGATCCACGCGAGATGTTGACGACATAGCCCTCCCCGCCAAGCTTCCGCAGGATTGCAGCATCGACGACGCGGTTGGTGTCCGCGCCGGCGCGAACCGCAATCATCAGAACGCTGCACCACTCCGCCAGCGCCTCCAGGCTTGGTAGATAGCGATACGGCACATCATGCTTGCTGCGGCTGAAATAGCCGATCTCGGTCTCGAACGCGGCAAGGCGGCTGGCGATCTTGCGGCCGATCTCGCCCATGCCGTAGATGCCGACGCGGCGGCCGGGATTGCCGGGCTGCGGGCGCATCAGCGGCGACGGCTTTGCCGCTGCCCAGTTTCCGCTGCGGACGTAGTCGTCGGCCGGCAACAGGCGCCGCGTCACGGCCAGCATCAGCGTGACCGCGAGATCGGCAACAGCGGCGGCATTCGCCGCGCGGCTATGGCCGATGGCGATCCCCCGCTTTGCGGCGGCAGCCAGATCGACGCCGTCATAGCCGGTGCCGTAGCAGACGATGACGCCGAGATTCGGCAGACTATCCATCGCGGTCGCGCCGAGCGGCGTTCCGCCTGCCGTGATCAACGCACGAATGCCCGCGAGCTGTTCGGCACCGAAAACTTCGCCAGGCGGCTGTCCTGCGGCGTCCACTAGCTCGAAGCGCTCGCCGATGCGTGCCAGCAAAGTCTTGGGGAAGCGCGAATAGACCAGGACTTTTTCGGGCATCGCCTGATTTCCTCAAGTCAAAGATAAAGGGCGGAATCGGTTGCCCGACCCGCCCTTATCGTTGGTCGCATCAGTTCTCAACCGAGCAGGCTTCCAGGCTCGACCTTGACGCCCGGTCCCATGGTGGAGGAAACCGCCACGCGCTGGATGTAGGTGCCCTTGGAGCCGGTGGGCTTCGCCTTGGCGACCGCGTCCGCGAGCGCCTTGACGTTTTGCACCAGCTTCTCCTCGGAGAACGACGCCTTGCCGATACCGGCCTGCACGATGCCGGCCTTCTCGACGCGGAATTCGACCGAGCCGCCCTTGGCGCCTTTGACGGCGGTGGTGACATCCATGGTGACGGTACCGATCTTGGGATTCGGCATCATGCCGCGCGGTCCCAAAACCTTACCCAACCGGCCGACCAGCGGCATCATGTCCGGGGTCGCGATGCAGCGGTCGAAATCGATCTGACCGCCCTGCACCTTCTCGACCAGGTCCTCGGCGCCGACGACGTCGGCTCCCGCCGCCTTGGCCTCCTCGGCCTTGGCGCCGCGCGCGAACACACCAACGCGCAAGGTGCGGCCGGTGCCGTTCGGCAGCGTCACCACGCCACGCACCATCTGATCGGCATGGCGCGGATCGACGCCGAGATTGATCGCAATCTCGACCGTCTCGTCGAACTTCGAAGTGGCGCGCTCCTTGACCATCTTGATAGCTTCCGCGAGCGGATAAAGCTTTTCGCGGTCAACACCTTCACGGGCCTTCTTCAAACGCTTTCCGATTGTCATGTCCCGTTACCCCGCAACTTCAAGACCCATCGAACGGGCGGAGCCCTCGACCATCTTCATGGCCGACTCGATGGTGTCGCAATTCAAGTCCTTCATCTTTTTCTCGGCGATCTCGCGCACCTGCGCTTTGGTCACCTTGCCGGCCTTGTCGCGGCCGGGAGCCTTCGACCCCGACTGGATTTTCGCGGCCTGCTTAAGGAAGAAGGACATCGGTGGCGTCTTCATCTCGAAGGTGAACGACCGATCGGCGTAGATCGTGATCACTACCGGGATTGGGGTATTCTTCTCTTCTTTCTGCGTCTGCGCGTTGAACGCCTTGCAGAATTCCATGATGTTGAGGCCGCGCTGACCAAGCGCGGGTCCGATCGGGGGCGAAGGGTTCGCCGCACCGGCCGGCACCTGCAATTTCAGGTATCCGGTCACTTTCTTTGCCATTTGTCACTCCGCATGTTGTTTCCGGACCATTCCGGAAACTTCACAGGACCGTGGTGCGGTTTGCATGACGGCTGGCGACCGTCAGTCCCCTTCCACGGCTCTTCTTCCCTCCCCCTCGCCCCGCTCTTCGCGGGGAGAGGGTTTGGGTGAGGGCAATCCCAAGCACCGAATGCGCGGACGGGGGGGGGGGGGGGGGGGGGGGGGGGGGGGGGGGGGGGGGGGGGCGGGCGGCGCGCGCCC
>Ga0326727_10021223_pt1 | contig 12757 bp, 16 predicted proteins | sample MB2enrmetagenome_FD_207643 | JGI IMG/M metagenome (GOLD analysis project Ga0326727, IMG submission 207643) | Lab enriched peat soil microbial communities from McLean, Ithaca, NY, United States - MB29MY | ecosystem: Environmental > Terrestrial > Soil > Wetlands > Peat | place: USA: New York...
GCGACGGCGTGCGGGCTGGGGATCGCGATTTTTTCGCTCATCCCGTTCAACTACTTTTCGGGGCGGGTGGCGCGGCTGCAATTCGAATTGGAAGCGGCGGCGACGAACGTGGAGGTGATGGTGGCGCCGAAGCAGTCAAGCGGCGACACGGTCAGATTGGAAGCGAAGCGCGGCGGGGGTTCGCCGGTTGAATCCGGCTTGAGCAAGTGAAGCTGCCCTCACCAGTCAGGCGGCGGCATACGCGGATCGAGATCATCCCGCTGATCGACATCATGTTTTTTCTGCTGGCCTCGTTCATGATGGTCAGCCTGCAAATGGACCGGACCCAGAACATCAAGGTCAACCTGCCGCCGGCGAGCATGGCGCGGGCCGATTACAAGCCGGACATGATCAACATCGCGGTGGACAAGGCGGGGGCGGTGTGGCTGGAACGGAAGGAGATCACGCTGCCGGACTTGGACCGGGTGCTGAGCAACCGTTTCCGGGCGGACACCAACCTGCCGGTCTATATCAGCGGGGACGCGGCGACGCTGCATGGATCGATGGTTGATGTGCTGCAGGCGGTGCGCCGCGCCGGCGTGCAGAAAGTGGCCTTCATGACCGACGGCGGAACCCACCAGGCCGGCCCATGAGAATCCGGTCCCCCATTGTCCGCAAACGGACGCGCCTGGAGATCATCCCGCTGATCGACATCATGTTTTTTCTGCTGGCCTCCTTCATGATGGTCAGTCTGCAAATGCAAAAAGTCCGCACGCTCAAAGCCAGCCTGCCCACCGCCACCCTGGCCACGCCGAGCAAAAAGCCGGACATTATCAACCTCAAGGTGGACCGGGAAGGGGGCGTTTCATTGGACCAGCGGCTGGTCTCGTTCCCGGAACTCTTGACCGTGCTGTCCAACCGCCATCAGCTCAACACCAACGTGCCCGTCTATTTGAGCGGGAACCGGGACGCGACGCACGGGTCGATGATGTACGTGCTGGATTTCGTCAAGCGCGCCGGCATCCAGCGGGTGGCCATCGCCGTCAAGGCCGATTCTTCCCGCGCGGCGGAATGATCATGAGAAACTTGCAGCGGAATTTGTTCATTGTGCTGGCCATCGGCCTGTGCGGTACGTGCGCCTGGCAATGGCACTTGCAGTCCCTGCAGCTCAACACCATCGAAAAGCTCAACCAGGTCATTTACCAGAAATCGGCCGACATCCAGGGCTACACCAATTCCATCCGGACCCTGGACGCCGAGATCAACCAACTGCACGACCGCATCGGGCAGCTCAAGGAGGCCGCGGCCAGCAACGAGCAATGGGCCGTCGAGGAGAAACGCGAGGCGGCGCGGCTGCAATCGGCCGCCGGCCTGATGAGCAACGAGATTGTCGAGTACAAGATGGCGGTGGACGGCCTGACCAACAAACTGGAGCGGGCCTACGACGCCGAGAAGGAACTGGCCGCGCAACGGGACGATTTCGTGAAGAGACTCAACGACAGCATCAAGGCGCGGAACGATCTCACCGTCAAATACAACGATCTGGTGGCGCGGTTCAACCAACTCCAGGCCACCAACGCCCCGCAGAAATAGACGAAGCGCCATTGCCATGCGGGCGCATGAAGAGGCAGAAACTTCATGCGGACGCGCTTTTATCCGTGCCATCTGTGGCATCCGTGGTTTAACTCCTTCCCATGAAACACCAACAGTTGACCGGTCAAATTATCGGCGCGGCCATGACTGTGCTCAATGAACTGAGACCCGGTTTGGACGAGAAATTGTATGAGAATGCGCTGGTGATCGAATTGGCGGAACAAGGCTTGATCTCCTACCTGAAGTGGAAACGGGTCATCCGCGGGGGGACGCTGCCGGACGAATGAGCGAAGAGGGCAACCACGGATTACACGGATTACACGGATCAAAAACGTGATCATTCTCCAACGCCCATCGACTCTATTCAGTTCACGCGCAAGGACGGCGGCCCATTGGCCTCCCGTGCGTGGGCATGATGAAACTTCATGGGGACGCGCTTTTATCCGTGCCATCTGTGGCATCCGTGGTTTAACTCCTTCCCATGAAACACCAACAGTTAACCGGTCAAATTATCGGCGCGGCCATGACTGTGCTCAATGAACTGAGACCCGGTTTGGACGAGAAACTGTATGAGAATGCGCTGGTGATCGAATTGGCGGAACAAGGTTTAAGCACCGACCAGCAACGCCATTATCCAGTGCATTACCGCGGCCACTTCATTGGCCAATTGATTCCGGACCTGATTGTCAATGGGAGCGTTATTGTGGATCCCAAAGTCGTCAACAGGTTTGATGAATCGCACATCGCGCAAATGCTGGGCTATTTAAACATTACCGGTCTGGATGTGGCTCTGCTTCTGAATTTTAAAGAAGCCAGGCTGAAGTGGAAGCGGGTCATCCGCGGGGGGACGCTGCCGGACGAATGAGCGAAGAGGGCAACCACGGATCTCACGGATTTCACGGATTGAAAAGCGTGATCATTCTCCAACGCCCATCGACTCTGTTCAGATCACACGCAGCGGCGGCTGCCCATTGGTCTCCCCTGCGTGGGCATGATGAACCTCCATGCGGAGGCGCTTTTATCCGTGCCATCTGTGGCATCCGTGGTTTAGCTCCTTCCCGTGAAACACCAACAGTTGACCGGTCAAATTATCGGCGCGGGCAGGACGAATGAGTGAAGAAGGCAACCACGGATTTCACGGATGTCACGGATTGAAAAACGCGATCATTCTCCAACGCCCATCGACTCCATTCAGATTATACACTGCGGAGGCGGGGCATTGACCGGGCGCCGCTTGCCGAATGGGCATACTTGAACGCAGACCCCGCAGACTTGCGCGCCGATGCCGGGCATGGCCTTGAAGCGGAGCGTCTGCTCAACACACCGGCTGAACCAGAGGGCTTCCTCGCGGGTTTTATAGCGGTCTTTGGCGGTAACGTTCCTGATGGCCTCAGCCGGGCAGGCCCTGGCGCATTTTTCGCACGTGCCGCACCGGTTCTTCAGAGGCGCGTCAGTCCTCAACGGCATATCCGTCAGGAGGGTTGAAAGCCTGATGCGAGGGCCGTATTGCGGGGTGATAATCAGAAGGCTTTTGCCCTGCCAGCCAATGCCGGCAAGCCGCGCCACCGCCTTGTGGGAGATGCTGCCCAAGAGGTTCGTTTCATCCACGGTTTGGCTGGCGGGGATGGCAAAGGCGGAGAAGCCCCGTCGGCAGGCCCATTGTTCGAGTTGGGCCGTGATGCCGTCCAGTTTGGCGTTCACCGCCCGGTAATGGCGGACGTATTCCGGCGTTGGGGAGCCTTGGATGCCGTCGATTATAGTGTCGTCCAAGTGGACCGCGATTGACACCGCATTGCGGAACTTTTCGACAAGCTGCGGCGGCAGGCAGGAAGGTTCTGATTTGAACGGCCCAAGATCGGCCACGCCGACAAGGTCCGCGCCAGCCTTTCTCGCCGCCTCTTTGAGATCCTCCGTCAGTTCCATGCCGCCATTATGCCGTAGCGATTTCGATTTCCAAGCGCCGGCCGCTCATGAACAGCTTGAAAAACGTGAAATCATGGCGAGGCAGCGGTGCAAATCAGTTTTTGGCAGGGTTTTGGCAAAAAGGTGTCGATTTGAATCCCCTCGCCCCGCGCAAGCGGGGAGAGGGACAGGGAGAGGGGTTCCCAAAAAGCGCCTCCTCCCCATGAACCCCCCATCGAAAAAGCAGCCTCCTCTCCCCAGCCCTCTCCTCCACAAGTGTGTGGAAGAGAGGGAGAAACACAAGTTGCACAAAAACTGATTTGCGCCCGGCTTGGCGGGGAGGAGAAAAAGGCAGTTGCATTTGGCGGAGGGTAATGCTATGTATGTCTAGTGTGCTAATAGGCTATGTTTGAGCCTTCGAGGGAAACGTGACAAAAAATGTAAGAAAAAAGGCAAGAAATGTGGGGCCTATAAAGATTAGTATGTCTAGTATGACAGTAGTATTTAGAACTGGTGTTTCGCAGGGGCAAAGGCCGCGATATTTCGGATCTGAATGCGAAGAACCCGCCGCCGGATGACTGGCGGCGAAACAAAATGGTAAAAATAGAAGCAATCCCATCGGAAAAATGATGGTTTGCTCAAAGGAACCAATTGCAAATGAAAAACGAAGACAATACTCAGACAGTCAAGACCCAATGGCATCTCGCGCATCGGTTTGCCGCGTGCTTCGGCGCCCTCTTGCTGGCGGCGGCAGCGCAGGCGCAAACAGGCGACCAGACTCCAACCAATTCACCTGCCGCCCAGGCGGCGGTGGCGCCCAATCCTCCGGAGAAGGGGGATCCGTTGCCGTTGCATCAGATCGAAGGCAACGGCGGCATTTTCTCCACATTATCGGCCTATATCGTCAACCCGCCGCGCAAAGGCGAGCTGGTGGGGCGGCCGAGCATTGGCTTCGCCTACATTAATTTGGGGTCTGACAAGGACCTTGAAGCGTTGACGATTACGGAGTCGCCGTTCAAGCGGCTGGAACTGGGCTACGGCTGGGACCGGCTGGGTTTGGGCGACCTGCCGCTGGCGTTGCGCAACGCCGGGCTTGTCAATTATCACGAAGACGAAGTGCAGCTCCACAACGTCAACGCGCGCTTCCAGATTTTGAAGGAAGGCGAATTCGACCAGAACTGGATTCCGGCGCTGACGGCCGGGGTGCATTACAAATACAACGACGGCATTATTGAGGTGAACAACGAGACGTTGGGGACGCTGTCCGCGATCGGCATTCCGCACCATGACGGTGTGGATTACACGCTGTATGCCTCGAAACTTTTCACGCAATTGCCGCGGCCGGTGTTGCTGGAGCTGGGGGGCCGGGCAACGACGGCGGTCTGGGACGGGCTGGGAGGATTCACCCCCGGGTATAACTTCGTTTTTGAGGGGAACGTGGTGGTATTCGTGACGAAGAACATCGCGCTGGCGGCGGAGTACAAGGAACAGCCCAGAGATTACCAGGCGGCCGGCGATCTGGTAAAGAGAGAGAGCGACTGGTGGACGCTCGATGCCGCCTATGTCGTGAACAAACATCTGACCCTGGCTGTCGGCTACGGCCACTTTGGCAATGTGCTGAATCACAGCGCCGACGGCGTCTGGGGGGTCACGACCAAATGGGAATTCTGAACTCGCTGAAACCAGATTTGAGGTCCGGCCGCGGCGCTGGTATTGGCGGTGCCGCGGTTCCTCCCGACATTCAACGCCGGGCGCCCGCGGCCGGCCTCTTTGACCCAAACACACATGCAATGACAAGAACATTATGAGCACAAAGAACCTGAACACACTGGCGTTGCACGCCGGACAAGTCCCCGATCCGACGACCACCGCCCGCGCGGTGCCCATTTATCAGACGACATCGTACGTCTTCAAGAGCAGCGACCACGCGGCGAATCTTTTTGCGCTGAAGGAATTCGGCAACATCTACACGCGCATCATGAACCCGACGACCGACGTGTTCGAGCAGCGCGTGGCGGCCATTGAAGGCGGGACGGGCGCGCTGGGCGTGGCCTCCGGGCAGGCGGCGCAGGCGCTGGCCCTGATTGCCATCACGCAAGTCGGCGACGAGATAGTTTCGGCGAACAACTTGTATGGCGGCACTTACCAGCAGTTCCATTACACGTTTCCCAAGCTGGGCCGGAAGGTGAAGTTCGTGAACTCGCAACGGCCCGAGGAGTTTCGCAAGGCGATCACGCCCAGGACGCGGGCCATTTATGCGGAAACGATCGGCAATCCCAAGCTGGACGTGCCGGACTTCGAGGCCCTCGCCGCCATCGCGCACGAAGCGGGCGTGCCGTTGGTGGTGGACAACACCGTGGGCGTTGGCCTGGTGCGGCCTTTTGACTACGGGGCGGATATCATCACCACTTCAGCCACCAAATACATCGGGGGCCACGGCACGAGCATTGGGGGCGTGATTGTGGACTCCGGCAAGTTCAAGTGGAACAACGGCAAATTTCCTGAATTCACCGAGCCGGATCCGAGTTATCACGGATTGGTGTTCTGGGATGTCTTCGGCAACTTCCCCGGCCTGGGCAACGTCGCTTTCATCATCAAAGTGCGCGTGCAACTGCTGCGCGACCTCGGTCCGGCATTGAGTCCATTCAACTCTTTCCTGTTTCTGCAAGGACTGGAGACGCTGCCCTTGCGTCAGCGTCAGCATTCGGAGAACGCGCTGGAAGTGGCGCGCTGGCTCAAGGCGCATCCGCTGGTGAAATGGGTGACATATCCCGGCCTGCCCGACGATCCGAACCACAAGGTCGCCGCGAAATATCTCAAACAGGGCTTCGGCGGCATCGTCGGCTTTGGCATCAAGGGCGGCTTGGAAGCGGGAAAGAAGTTCATCAATTCGGTGAAGCTGCTGTCGCACCTGGCCAACATTGGCGACGCCAAGAGCCTGGTGATACACCCGGCCTCGACGACCCATCAGCAACTCACGCCCCAGGAACAGGCCGAAACGGGGGTGACGGAGGATTACATACGCCTGTCCATCGGCTTGGAGGATGTGGAGGACATCAAAGCCGACATTGACCAGGCGGCGCGCGCGGCGGCGCGATGAACCATGCACCCCGGCATCCATGAGACTGTCATGCGCTGGATTCCCGAGGAAGCCCGTGTGCTGGATCTGGGGACCGGCGACGGCGCTTTTCTTGAGCGCCTGGTCCAGGCCCGCCGGGTGATGGCTGAAGGCGTGGAGAGGAATTCCGCGCTGGTGGCGCGTTGCGTGGAGCGCGGACTGGTCGTGCATCAAGGCGACATCGCCGACGGGCTGGATCAATACGGCGACCAGACATTCGATTTCGTGCTGTTGCTGGGGACGTTTCAGGAATTGGTGGCGCCGGCGGAGATATTGCAGGAATGTTTCCGCGTTGGCGCCAGGGTGATCGTCGCCCACACGAATTTTGCCCATTATTCCGTGCGCCTGCAGATCTTGTGGCGGGGCCGCACGCCCCTGACCCGCTTTTTGCCGGCGGATTGGAATCAGACCCGAAACCTGCATTTTCTCTCCATCCTGGATTTTCAGGATTTCTGCCGGCAGGCCGGCATCCGGGAAATCCGCCGCGCCTATTTCAACGGGCGCGGCGCCATCCGCCTCTTGCCCAATCTCCGCGCCGAAGAAGCGGCCTGCCTGCTGCTGGCGGAAATCCTTTCTCCGAAGGAACATCGAAAATCAGAAACTGAAACCTATCAAATATAACTATAAACTTATGTCACGAATCTACAACGACATCACTGAAACAATCGGCAACACCCCGCTGGTCAGGTTGAACCGCACCGCCAGGAAACACGGCGCACTTGCCGACGTGCTGCTCAAGCTCGAGTTCTTCAATCCCCTCTCCAGCGTCAAGGACCGCATCGGCATCGCCATGATTGACGATGCCTTGAAGTCGGGAAAAATCGCCCAGGACACCATCCTCATCGAGCCGACCAGCGGGAACACCGGCATCGCGCTGGCCTTCGTGGCGGCGGCCAGGGGATTGAAGCTGATTCTGACCATGCCGGAGACGATGAGCCTGGAACGCCGCAAGCTCTTGAAAATCCTGGGCGCGAAACTGGTGTTGACCGAGGGGGCCAAAGGCATGAAAGGAGCGTTGGCCAAGGCCGACGAACTGAACAAACAGATTCCCAACAGCTTCATTCCACAGCAGTTCTCCAATCCGTCGAACCCGGAAATTCATCGCAAGACAACCGCGGAGGAAATCTGGCGCGACACCGACGGCAAGGCGGACTTCATTGTGGCCGGGGTCGGCACCGGGGGCACCATCACCGGCGTGGCCGAGGTGATCAAGAAGCGCAAGCCGGGATTCAAGGCGGTGGCGGTTGAACCGGCAAAGTCGCCCGTGATTTCGGGCGGCCAGGCCGGCCCGCACAAGTTGCAGGGGATCGGCGCCGGTTTTATTCCGGTGAACCTGAACATGAAGATCGTTGATGAAGTCATCCAGGTGAAGGAGGAGGATTCAGGGCCGATTTCCAAGGAGGTCAACCAACTGGACGGGATACCGGTTGGCATCTCGAGCGGCGCAGCCATTTGGGCGGCGTTGCAGTTGGCAAAGCGCGCGGAAAACGCCGGCAAGACCATCGTGACCATCGTGCCCTCTTCCTCCGAGCGTTATCTTTCGACCTGGCTCTTTGCCGACATCAACACCGAGGCCGACGATATCAGCGGGTTGATCTCCGCCGGCTGAAGGTCTGACGCCTTGTCACGGGCGCCCGGCCCGCGCGGCGTCGAGGCGCTGCAGGACGGACTGTTGGCCGAGGATTTCCAGGAGATGATAGAGGCTGGGCCCCGCCGCGCTGCCGGTGCAGGCCAGGCGCGTCGGATGGACCAGCAGGCCGACCTTCACGCCCATTTCCGCGGCGGCGGCTTTAAGGGTTTGCTCGATGGCGGCGGCGTTGAAGTCCCGCAGTTGGGCGAAGGCCTCGCGCAACCTGCCCAGGCGCGCCAGGTTTTCGGCGGTGAATTCCTTGGCGGCCAGGGCGGGATCGACCTTGATTTCGCGGGTGAAGTAAAAGCCGGCGTAAGGCCCCAGATCGCTGAAGTGTTTGATCTTGCCCTTGCACGTGGCCAGCGCCGCCTTGAGGTAATCGGCGGGATATTGATCGACTTCGTAGCCGGCGCGGCGCAGGGCGGCCGTCCCCAGTTCGCGGAACCGGTCGTCGCCCATCTCGCGCAGGTACTCGCCGTCGAGCCAATGCAGCTTGGCGATGTCGAAACGGGCGTTGTGACGGAGGATTTGGGGCAGGTCGAAAAGCCGGATGATGTCCGCCAGGGGGAGCTTTTCGCGGTTTTCCTTGGGCGACCATCCCAGCAGGCAAAGATAATTGACCACCGCTTCGGGCACGCAGCCTTGGTCGATATAGGTCTGCAAGGAGGCTCCGGTGTCGCGCTTGCTCATCTTGGCGCCGTCGGGATTGAGGATGAGCGGGATATGGGCGTATTTGGGCGGCTCGACGCCGAAAGCGCGGAAGAGGGCGATGTGCTTGGGCGTGTTGGACAGATGATCTTCCCCGCGGATGACGTGGGTGATCTTCATCTCCAAATCATCCACGACGTTGACAAAATGGAAGACGGGCTGGCCGTCGGACCGGACAATGACGAAATCCGGGTCCTGCCGTTCGCGGTCGGTCAGTTCCCGCGTGACCTCGCCAACGATCAAATCAGGAATGACGATGGGCTGGCGATCCATCCTGAACTTGACAGCGCCATCGGCCTCGTAAGCGAAGCCCTTGTCCTTGAGTTCCTGCAGCCGGGCGCGATAGAGGCCGCCGCGTTGCGACTGGAAGTAGGGGCCGAACTGGCCCTGGCCGGGGGCCGCCGGGTCGCCCGTGGCCGGGCCTTCGTCCCAATCCAGGCCCAGCCAGCGCAGGCCGCTCAGAATGACCTCCGTGGCCTCGGCGGTGTTCCGGGCGGTGTCAGTGTCCTCGATGCGCAGGATGAATGCGCCGCGGGTATGGCGGGCGTAAAGCCAGTTGAACAAAGCAGTGCGGGCGCCGCCGATGTGCAAATAGCCTGTCGGACTGGGCGCAAATCGAACTCGAACATTCATGGCGGAGCAAAGGTACAAAGATCCACCGGGAATGTCGAAACACGAATGAGGCCGCGGCGTCAGGGATTGAGAACGTGGAGGTAGAGCAGGCCCTGGCGCAACATGAGCACGGCGCAGCCGGCCAAAACGACTCCGAGCAATCGTGCCACGTTGTGATAAGCGCGGCCTTCCAGGAAGCGGCGGGAACGTTCGGCCATGAGGGCCAGGATGATTTTCGAGCCTACCAGGCCCAAGTAAAATATCGCCAGAAACGCCGCGACCGCGGGCCAGCCGGTTTTCATCGCCTGGGCCAGGGCGCTGGCCCCGACGGTCAGCCAGAACAACCAGGGATGCGGGCTGAGGATGTTGACGAGCGTGCCTTTGATGAAGGAGTTTGGCGCCTCCACGGTGTCCAGATCGAGCCGGACGGGCCGGAAACTTCCCACCGCCAGGTAGAGGAGAAAAGCCGCGCCCACCAGGGAGAGGATGCCGAAGAGCGTGTTGGCCTGGCTGGCGCGGGCCGCGAAGACCACCGCCAGGAGGATAACCGGCGCATCGCTCAGGAGCGGCACCAGGGCCACCTTGCAGCCTTCGCGGGGGCCGTGCCGCAACGTTTGCAACAGGAGCAGGGCCATGAGCGGGCCGGGGGCCAGGCCACACGACACGCCCAGCACAATTCCGGAAACCAGAGCCGCAGTCATGGAGTGGTTATAGCGGAAAACAGGGGGACATGCCAATTCCATGAACCTGCATTTGCCGGTCGCGGGCGCATTTCACTTTTGTGGGAAGGTTCTGTCGGTGACGTGATGTCTTGAGATTCCAAACTTCTCGATTGAGAATTGCTCATTGAAAATCTGTCATTGGTCATCGGAAGACCTTTGTCTGACTACATGACAGATGACAGATTTTCAATGGCCAATTTTCGATCGTTTCAATCGCTGAAACCTTTCCCGAGGCAGAGAAGCGCCAGAAAAAGTGAAATGCACCGGTCAGTCGCGCCAGGGACGAAAGGGACAAAAGGGACAAGTTTGCAGGGGAGGATACAAGAAGGCGCCGAAGTCCAGGGCGCGCCGGGAACGCCGAACCGCTTTTGGGGGCTGCAACTTTCTTTAACCGCCCTAATTAAGGCTCTCGGCCGGGACTCCGGCACGGGCGCCGGCGATGGGCGCGGACAAGGAGATGTGCGCGGCCGTTGAATCCGCGGAAGGCGGGTCGTCTTTTAACAGGCCATAGATGGCGTGATCGGCGAAGTGGTCATGGAGCCATTCCGCGCCGCGAATGACGCCTTCCAGTTTGAAACCGAGACGTTCGGGAATGCCGCGGCTGCGGGTGTTCAGGCTCGCGCATTCGATGGTGACGCGGTTCAATCTGAGCGTGTGGAAGGCGTGCGACACGAAAGCCCGGCAGGCCGCCGTCATGATGCCGCGGCCCTGGCGGCCCTTGTCCAGCCAGTAGCTCAAGACCGTGGAGCGATTGAGCCAGTCAATATTCAAATGGTTGATCTCGCCGCAGAGCCGGCCTTCGTGCCAGATGCCGGCGTGAAATCCGCGGTTTTTGGCCAGTTGTTGCAGCCAGTCGCTGATGAAGCGGTCCACGTCCGAGGTGGACCGGATGAGGTCAACCCACGGATGCCAGGGCCGCAAGTGGTTGCGATTGGCGTCCACAAGCCGGAAAAGCTCCTGGCAGTGGTGGTGCTCGATCAGCCGCAGCTCGATCTGCCCGTTGACTTTGCAAGTAAACACGGATCGGTCCTGTCAGGCCCTGGCATAAAGGAGCGAGTCGGCATCACCGGAAGAACTTGAGGCGGTGACGGTCGAGGCCGCCGCTTGCGGAAGGGGACGGCGCTGGGACTTGCCGGTTTCCTGGAGATCATTTTGCAAGTTGGCGTAAGCCTGCCGCGCGCCGGCCAGACTGCCGGAATGCAGGGCGCCGGCCAGGTCCTGGTAGTCCGCGTTGGCCTGGGTGTCATTGCCAAAAGGTTGATGGGTGGCGGACTGCGAATCGCCCGGCAGGTCCTGCTGGAAAGCGGCCAGGGCGCTTTGGGCATCGGAAAGATGGCCGGACTGGAGAGCGCTGCCGATGGCGTTGAAATCGTTGACGAACTGCGTAAAGGCGTTGAGGTTCGTGGCTTGGTAGGGGTTGGCGGCCGGAAATGCGCTGGAAATTCTGCTCATAGGCTGTGTCTCAGACTTTCAGATTGAGGATTCTGCCGACGGATTGCGCCGCAGCGCCCAGGGTTGTGCCGGCGGGGACTTCCACGCCGTTGTTTGCGATCTCGGCGTGGCTGAAAGGACGACGGGCGCGGACGGTGGGGGAGACGACGCCCCCGGCGGTTTGAATGTCCCGTTGCAAAGTGGCGAAGGCCCGTTGCGCGCCCGCCAGGTCGGCGGATTTGAGCGCGTTGCCCAAGGTCTGCAGGTCCGTGCCGGCGGGCGAACCCGGGCCGAACAAGCTGCCCGGCCCCGCCGTCGGCTCGGTCTTGCGGACATCCTGCAAAAACGCCGCGAAGGCGGTCTGGGCGCCGGCGAGGTTGCCGGCCTGAAGGGTGGTTTGCAGCGCGGTAAAATCCTGGCTTCGCTGCGTCATGGCGGAAATTGCGGTCACATTCATAAAGACTCATTCATCGTTACCGTCGCCAGTAGGGATCGGCAGTTTGGCGGAAAAACTTTAACCGATGGCCGCGGGGCGGGGGATGTTGGCGAGCGCGGCGAGGATCGTCTGCGCGGCTCGTTGCCAGGGCCATTGCTTCATCTCCAAGGCGGCCGTTTCCCCCCTGGCCGCGGCCTCGGCGCCATGTTCGCGGGCGTATTCGACGGTGGCGACGATTTCATCCAGGGAAGGCTCGACCCAACGCCCCAGCAACCGTCCCTGGCCGTCGTTGATTGACAGAGGGCGGAGATGGCGGAGCAGGAAGGCATTGCCGGCATGGCAAAGGTCCTTGTGCCCGGTGGCGTCGGTGACGATGGCCGGCCGGCCGCAGGCCATGTATTCCATGAGGACGAGGTTGGTGCCTCCTTCGCAGCGGTTGGGGAAAAGTCCCAGGTCGGCCCGGCGGTAAGCCTGGGCCATTTGCGCCGGGGTCACGCACGGCAGGGTGATGACCCGGGCGGGATCGATGCCGTTGAGGCGATAGAGATGCTCCATCTGTTCCACCCAATCTTTGCCGGACAATTCGAAACGGATGTGCGGCGAGGCCCGCATCGTTTCCATCGAAG
>Ga0326727_10021224_pt1 | contig 12756 bp, 13 predicted proteins | sample MB2enrmetagenome_FD_207643 | JGI IMG/M metagenome (GOLD analysis project Ga0326727, IMG submission 207643) | Lab enriched peat soil microbial communities from McLean, Ithaca, NY, United States - MB29MY | ecosystem: Environmental > Terrestrial > Soil > Wetlands > Peat | place: USA: New York...
GAAGCCTGGAAGGAAATGGGTGGCAACCGGCTGGGAAAGGAGACCGGATACTACATCCAGTTCGATCACATTGCCCCGGCCAACAACGGCACGACGGCAACCCTCCAGCACGAGCTGCGGGACTTTGCCCGGCGTTCATCCATGCAGTTCTCCGATATCGGCTGCGGTATCTGCCACCAGCTGATGGCCGAAGGTTGTGTCCTGCCCGGCGAGATCGCAGTAGGGGCAGACTCGCACACCGTCATGCTCGGGGCATTCGGGGCGTTTGCGACCGGCGTGGGGGCGACCGATATGGCGGCGATCTGGCTGACCGGGGAGACTTGGTTCCGGGTCCCGGAATCGGTGGGCATCCACCTGACCGGGAAGCTGACGGGAGCTGCGGAGGCAAAGGACCTTGCGCTTGCTTATGTGGGAAAACTCGGCACGGACGGAGCAACCTATCAGGCACTGGAGTTCGTCGGAGACGGGGTACGCCAACTCTCCATGGACGAGCGCCTTGTCCTTTCCAACCTCTCGGTCGAGGCCGGGGCAAAGGCCGGGCTCTTCTATGCAGATGATGTGACCCTCCGCTACCTCAGGGAACACGGCCAGGATACGGCCGTCCAGGAATACGAACCCTGTTCGTACCGGCAGGACCTTGATTTCGATCTCGCGGACATCGTACCGCTGGTCGCTATCCCCCACCGGGTGGACACCGTTAAACCCGCGGACGCTGTTGCCGGCGTGCCTCTGGATCAGGTTTTTGTCGGGACCTGCACGAACGGGCGGTACTCCGATCTCGCACGGTTTGCCCGGCTGGTCCGGGGCAGGAGGGTGGCCGTGCGGACGATAGTGGTCCCGGCATCGGCAGCCGTCCTGGAAAAGACGATCCGGACCGGGGTGCTGGCCGATATTGTTGGTGCCGGGTGCACCATCGGGACGCCCGGGTGCGGCCCCTGCCTCGGCTACCACATGGGTGTAATCGGGGAAGGGGAGGTCTGCCTCTCGACTGCCAACCGGAATTTCAAAAACCGCATGGGCATCGGCGGGGAGATCTACCTTGGCTCTGTTGCGACCGCCGCCGCAAGCGCCCTTGCCGGGGAGATCGCATCGCCGGAGGCGGGATAATGCAGGCAAGAGGAACGGCCGTTTGCCTGCCGGCGGATATCGATACCGATCTCGTGATCGCCGGCCGGTACCTGCGGACCAAGGATAAGAGTATCTGGGCGACCCACGTATTCGAGGATCTTGATCCCTCGCTTGCCCCCCGGCTTAAGGGAGCAGTCATTGTTGCCGGCAAGAATTTCGGGTGCGGCTCCTCACGGGAGCAGGCAGTCCATGCCCTCCGGGAAGCCGGGGTTGTTGCGGTTATCGCCCCCTCCTTTGCCCGGATCTTCTTCCGGAATGCGATCAACATCGGCCTCCCGCTCATCGAGCTGGACCTTACCTGCGAAGAAGGCAGCCCGGTGGCGTTCGATCTCTCGGCCGGGTGGGTTGACGCCAGTGGGAAGAGGCACGCAATTCGCCCGCTGTCGTCGCGCATGCAGGAGATCCTGCAGGCAGGAGGGCTTGTGGAATACTGGAGGGCTCACCGGTGATCTTTCCCGAGCACTGCAAAGTTGTGGGAATTGCCGCAGAGAAGCCCTGCGGCGACCGGGTCTATGCCCTGAGCCGGTATCTCCTGCGGGAGACTGACGGAAGATACGAACTTCTCGAAGTGGCACTTGACCCGTCAGAAAAGCGTTTCATGCGGGAGATTGTGTCGTCCCGAGTACTGGCCACACCTGCAGAGATCTTTTCTTACCCGGAAAAGGTGCAGCTCAATGACCGTACCCGGCTCGTGCGGCTTGCACAGGAAAGCGGGTACCGCTGCACGGTCTTCACCGGCCTTGAGGAGAACATGACCTTTGTTCTCGATCCCGATCTCCCGGGATTCCTTGCCGTGCATGTCTATGATGTCCTCCCGCCCCGCCCAACGCTCTCGGCGAGCCTCAGGGAGATGGAGGCGATCGGCCTCTTTGGTGAGCTCTCGGTAGTTTTTGACCACCACGTCCGGGACATCACCGCGGTACCTGCCGACGTATATCCCTGCCGGGCTGCCGGATACACCCGAACGCTGGATGCGGATCCCCTGCGGGGCGGCGAACGGGTGGCCGGGTGCCTTACCGCACAACAGCTCTGCACGGAATGCTATGGTACTGACTTTACGCTTGAAAACATCTGTCCCCTTGAGCAGATAACAGAGGAACCCTTTATTGCCCGGTGCTGCCGGTCCGAACGGGAAGGGGTCGGCACCTGGAACGGGAAGCTCGGGGCAATCGTCCATTGGGGTGCGAGTCCCGCAAAGATCGCCCGCTCGGTACAGGAACTGGTCAGCAGGTGGAGGACACAATGACGCGGATCGCCATTGTCGAAGGGGACGGGATCGGCCACGAGGTGATCCCGGTAGCACAGCAGGCGCTCGAACTGCTCCATCATGAGTTTGAATACTTCCCTGTTGATGTCGGGTACGGGCGCTGGGAGCAGACCGGGTGCCCATGTGCCGACGGGGATATTTCCGCGCTTAAAACGGCTGATGCCGTCCTCTTTGGGGCGATCACGACCCCGCCTATGAAAGATTACCAGAGCGTTGTCCTGCGGATCAGGAAGGCGCTTGACCTGTACGCAAACTTGCGGCCGGTGAAAGGTGACAGTTTTGATATCGTGATTGTGCGCGAGAATACTGAGGGGTTGTACTCGGGGATCGAGGAGATCGGCCCGGATCGGGCAACCACGCTCCGTGTCGTAACCCGCACTGGGACAGAGCGGATTGTACGGGCCGCGATCCGGTGCGCCGGGCAGCGCCGGGGAAAACTGACCATCGGGCATAAAGCGAACGTGCTCAAATCTGATGTCTTCTTCCGGGACATCTGCATAGAGGAGGCAAAAAAGGCCGGGGTGACATACAATGACAAGTTTATCGATGCCCTCGCCCTTGATGTCCTCCAGCACCCGCAGGCATACGACGTGATCGTAACCACGAACATCTTTGGGGATATCCTCTCTGATGTCTCTTCATACCTTGTCGGAGGTCTCGGCCTTGTGCCAAGTGCCAATATCGGCGACCGGTATGCCCTCTTTGAACCGGTCCACGGCAGCGCCCCGGATATCGCCGGCAAAAACATCGCAAACCCCATTGCGGCCTTACGGAGCGCAGCAATGCTTCTTGCCAATCTCGGGGATCAGGAAGGTGCCGTACGGATCGAGTCCGCCATCAGCACGGTTCTTTCCTCCGGTATCATGACCCGGGATATCGGGGGATCGGCAGGGACCCGGGAGTTCGGCGGGGCTGTCCTCCATGCCCTGGGGCGGGATCCAGCCGTACGCTGATACCTGTAGGGAGAGCCGGTACAGGAATGCCCTTTTTTTCAGACGGGACCGGATACATCCGTGTCCCGGAGTTAGTCCGGAAGTCCTCTTCTGGTCAGGGAATCGGCGCCGAGATGGAGCAGGTACCCGAGGGTAAAAGAGGATAAAGCGTAGATTACGGGCCGGTAAGGCACCTCCGGCAGAATAGAGAGGAACGCGGTAAGGCAGAACATCACCCCCGACCATTTCAACGCCCGCCAGCTGTGGAAGATCCCCCGGTGCCGCGAGCTCGTTGGCCTCTCCAGTAGGTCAGGTATCAGCGAACCGGTGACAACGGTGCAAACCCCGAGAACTAAAAGCCCCGGAGAGATCCCGTACAGCCGGCTTCCCAGCCAGGCATAGATACAGAATGCCATGATTCCGATTGCAAGATGCACACCCCTTCTCATTGCAGGAAATCTTCATGAGACCGGGTGGTAATAAACGCCAGCCGGGCGCTGTGAAAGTAGATGCCTGTAATTGCCATCCCCTTTGCCGGCAGCTGGCAACGCCGGTCCGGTATAAATTCGTATGCAGTTTATCTCCTGTGATCAGGGAAACCACCATCTTTGGAAAGCAGCCATGGGAGGGAGACTGCATGGTTGGGTACTACAGGGAGAAATACCGGAACCGACCGGGGAGTTTGGATGAGGCGATGCACCTACCGTATCACCCGGTACCCTGCACGGGAAAATGCCTCCCCGACATGCGCTTCCCATGCAGACTCAGCAGGGATCTCCGCACCTGCCACATCCTGCCGCCAGATCTCGCGGAGCCCGGCATCAGGTGTGTAAAGAACGCGCGACCGGTCCGGGACCTTTCCGATACCGTTTCCTTCACTATCAAGGATGAGAATGCGAAAACAGGCATACTGCCGGCAGAGGTCGGGGCGGGTCCGGTGAACCGTGCAGCAGGCCCGGCGAGGTTCCGGGAACCTGAGGAACGGGCAGGCCATCGGGCGGGTTGCTGCGATATCCTGCGAGCAGAAGAGACCGGCCTTGTCCGGGTCAAGGATAACCTCACGCTCTTCGCCGGTAACTGAGAACCGGATCCGGAACCGTACGGGATCGATCCGTTCTTCGATCCCGATAATCTCCCCCATATAACTGCAACATTCCCCGCACAGCCGGCACCGGAATACCATCGATGGTCGCCTTTTAGTGAATGTGCGGCGGGGAGAGAGATTAAGATGGTGAAACAAATGAGGGGGTGGGGGTACCCCCTTCCTGTCTCCAAAGATCATTTCCGTAAATTATACAACCAATCCGGTGCGAGTACTGTGGCTGGGAGAGACACGACGCATGGACATTGGTACCTTTTGGTCAGCAGCAGCGATACCCCTCCTGATCCTTGTAGCCCGGATTGCCGAGGCGAGCCTTGAATCTGTCAGGACGATCTACATCAGCAAGGGCCATGCAAACCTTGCAGCATATGTTGGCATCGTCAAGACAGGGATCTGGTTGATCTCCACCGGTCTTGTGCTCACCAACCTGACGCAGTTCTGGAACCTTTTTTCGTACCTTGCCGGCTACGGTATTGGGACGGTGCTGGGCATGGAGATTGAGAACCTTATCTCGATCGGGTATGTAATCGTCCGGCTCATCACCCCCTCCGATCCGCAGGCCCTCATGTCCCGTCTCTCCACGCTGGGTTACGGCATGACCCGTATCGAAGGCTCGGGGACGTTCTCCGGCTCGGTCAGCATCATCTTCATGATCGTGCCAAGAAAGGAGCTTTCCCGCCTGCTTTCGATCATCTCCCGGGAGTACCCTGATCTCCTCTACACCATCGAGGATGTGCGGAATATCAAGGACGGGGCAAGGATCTTTTACCAGGACCCCAAACGCCGGATCCTGAGTTTCTTTGGGATGTGAACGGCTCAGTGTCACGACCGGAGGGTCTATTATTTCCGCCTCCCAGTACCTGCCTAAAAAGCAGGAAGCCTGGTATGACACAGAAAACGACAGAGACTGAAGGCGGGGCAGGTGTCATCCCGATCTTTGATCCGGAGACCGGCCGCGTGGAAGAACGCTCGATCATCCGTAAGACCGATGCAGAGTGGCAGGCACAACTAACACCGGAACAGTTCTCGGTTGCACGCAGACAGGGAACGGAGTACGCGTTCACCGGGAGATATCATGACTGCAAGGCGCACGGCGTGTACCAGTGCGCCTGCTGCGGCACGCCGCTCTTTTCCTCGGACACCAAGTTTGATTCCGGCACAGGCTGGCCGAGTTTTTCTGCGCCGGTATCGCCCCTCAATGTCCGTACCCATACCGACCGGTCCCAGGGGATGGTGCGGATTGAGGTGCTCTGCGCACGGTGTGAGGCGCACCTGGGGCACGTCTTTGATGACGGTCCGGCTCCCACCGGCAAGCGCTACTGCATGAACTCGGCGGCGCTGGACCTCCACGCAGCCCCCGGTGAAAAGACGTGCTGACCGCTGGTACTATCGAAGGCGCCAGGCCGGACCTGACAACTAAGGTGTGACATTTTAGGGGCGCATATGCCCCTTCTTTTATGAGACCCCCCGTCCCCGTTCTTAACCGTAATTCTGGATCTTCTCACCAGTATCCTTATCGGGATCGGGCTTTCGATGGACTGTTTTGCCGTCGCTCTTGCGATTGGGACATCAGAACGCCTGCCGCTGGTAAAGCCCGCTCTTGTTATTGCCGCAAGTTTTGGTATTTTCCAGGCCGGCATGACCATTGCCGGCTGGATTGCCGGTGCATCCCTGTACACGGAAATATCGTCCTACGGTTCCTGGATTGCGTTCCTGCTGCTTGCCGGTATCGGGATAAAGATGATCCATGACGGGGTCCGGGAGGAGAGCGAGCCCGCCCTCTCCGGTCTCCACGCGATCCCGGTGATCCTTCTGTCCCTTGCAACCAGTATCGATGCATTTGCGGCAGGGGTCTCTGTTGGGGTGCCGGGAAGTGCCATCCTCGTGCCGGCGCTTGCGATAGGCCTGGTCTGTGTTGTTGTCTCCTGTGCAGGTGTATTCTGCGGCATGCGGCTGGAAAAGATTCTTGGGAACAGGACGGAAATTTTCGGTGGTGTCATCCTTGTCCTGACTGGTATCCAGATCCTCACGGATATCCTGTCCCTTTAACGTCCGGTATGTCCTCTTCGCCGCGGGGTCCTGTCGCCCGCGGTATTTATATCGTTATTTCGCGGACCGGAGAATGAAGAGCATGGAAAAAAAGGAGAATCTGGCAGAACTGGAGCGTACTCTCGGGTACCATTTTTTCGAGCAGCAGCACCTGATCCGGGCGCTCACCCATTCCGCGTACGCAAACGAGGTGATCCAGAAAAACCGGATCTGCCTGACCCAGGATGCCTACAGCACGCTCGGCGATGCCGTGCTCAAGACCAGCCTGATCCTGTTTTTGATGGAAAAAGGGCTCCAGGAGAAGGGGGCTATCACCCGGGCAAAGGAACAGCTTGAGGATAACGCGAGCCTTGCAGAGATCGGCCGGCGCCTGAAGATCAGGGGGTTTATCCGGCTGGGCCGGGGGGAAAAGGATCTCTGGAAATCGGGCGAGGATACGATCCTTGCCGATACCGTAGAGGCAATCATCGGTGCTGTCTACCTGGACAGCGATGCGAGCCTGGGCGTGGTCCGGCAGTGTATCGGGGCATGGTTCGAACCCGAGCTGGCCCGGGTCCGGCGGGGTGAGGTCCCCGGCCCGAAGGTTAAAGCTCGTCCTTTCGCGACTTCCAGACGTGCACCACCCAGAGGAACGAGACGGCGGTCGCAACAATCGTCGAAGTAGCCAGGAGCGGGATGTACCACCACTGGGCCGCCATCTGCCCGCCCATGACGCCGCTGCCGGCAATGGTGGCTATGGTGTTGGGTACCAGGAACGCCGTGCCAAGAACCGTGAGATAGGCAGTCACCAGGGCAAAGCGGTTGTTGAGGCTCTGGAGCTGGTTGTTGTAGATGCTCTGCATCACCTCGAGCCCTGATGCAAGGACATTGGACATCTGCTCCGAGAGCTCGATGTGGCGTTCGATGTTGTCGGAGAGGATCCCTATCCTTCCCAGCAGTTTCTCATCGTTGGTGATCAGGTCGGCGTCCCCGTACTGGAGAGAGTTGATCACGTCTTTTGTAGCCCAGAGCACGTTGAGGTAATCGATCAGCACGTGCTTCATACGGTAGATCCGGTGGACGATCTGCCGTTTTGCGATGTTTTCTTCGATCAGCGATTTGCTGATCGCATCCCCGTGCATCTCGATCTCCCGGAGGTACTCGAAATTCCGGTCATTATTCTCATCAATGATCCGTTCGAGCATGAGGGTGATCTTGTCGCAGGTGCATTCGGAGCTGATGCGCTTGAAGAACGGCTGGGCATACCGGGAGAACCGGAGCAGGCGGTTGATATCCTCGGAATGGACGGTCAGGACAAAATTTTCCCGGATCAGGACAAAGAGCGGGTGGACCGTCATATTGTCGTTTTTCATGGTCACCGAAGGAAGCATAATGCCCAGTTCGGTGTCATAATCCTCGTATGCCGAGTAAAACCCGGTCGAGAGCTTGGGGATCGGGAGCTTGGAGAACCCGGCCTGCTGGGCGATCCGCTCGATCTCCCCGGTACCGTCTTTGGTGCTGTAATCGATCCAGGCGATGCAAGCCTGGGGGAGCGCCGCAAAATACTCCTCCAGCGGGCGGTCGATGAGCCGGTCGATCCTGCCGTCCTTGGAAAGGAGGATACAGAAGTTGAGCGGGCCGGGGCTCGTGGCCTGCGGGGATGTGTCCTTTTGGATATCCTGTGGATCTTCGAAGGGTGTACCCTGTACCGGCATAGCGATATCTCCCGTAACTCTCTCCGGAGAGATCCGGAGCATATCTGTGATATTTCTTATTGCAATCCGGCGGGGATAAACATGCCCGTCGATGGGGAGCAGGGTACTACCGCGATACGAACGCTCATATCTGATGGGGGTGATCCCCCTATACAGGTGACATGATGGAGCAGCAACCTCTGATCCGGACCGGCGATCCGGCGCGGAATTTCTCGCTCAAAGACCAGAACGATACCACGTTTGATCTCTTCGAACAGTCAGGAAAGAGGGTCCTTCTCTCGTTCCACCCGCTCGCATGGACGCCGTTTTGCACCGCCCAGATGAAATCGCTTGAGGAGAACCGGGATACCCTTGCCTCGCTTGGTACTATAGCGGTCGGGCTCAGCGTTGACTCTGTTCCCTGCAAGAAGGCCTGGGCAGAGAACATGGGGATCAGCCATACGTCTCTGCTGTGTGATTTCTGGCCTCACGGTCATGTAGCTATGACATACGGAATTTTACGGGACGCAAACGGGTTCTCGGAGCGGGCCAATATTATCATCGATGAGAACCTCCGGGTCGTCCTTGTGAAGATCTACCCGCTTCACAGCGTCCCAGATATCGGGGAGATCATCGCGTTCCTGCAGCAGCCAACGACTTTACGCGCCTTCTAAAGGTAAACACAGCGTGCCTCTGGATGATGGGAAGGAAAAGTTCCCTTCCTCTTTTTTCTGAGGGTACCTTGTCGCCCGGTCAAGGGATCTACAGTCCCTCTTTCCATAATTCTCATATCTTCCTGCATCCAATGCATCCGTATGACTCCGCACTTCTCTTTAAAAAGGATCTTTTTCTGCTCTCTGCTTCTGGCTCTGGCAGTAACGATCCCGGTAGCGGCAATGATCGCACCGGCTTCCCCATCGGTAGTCCCCACAGCAACAGAAACAGCCGCTGTCACCTCTGCTGTCACGTCTTCAGTGACCCCCTCGGTAACAACTGCCTCTCCGACAACGGTACCCCCGGCGACAACTGCAGTGGCCGGTACCGCTGCACCCGCCCTGAATGGGACTGCCACAACGGCTGCCCCTACCACCGTTCCGACCCCGGCGCTCACGACCGCTGCACAATCCCCGGTACCTGCTGCCACCTCCCTCTCACCTGAGGCAGCCCCGACCACCACGCAATCCCCGGTCTTTGTCCCGACCATCTTTGCCGGTATAGTCATAGCCGGTGTCTGTGCGGTTCTGGCCCGGCGGCATTGAAATTTTTTATAATCCCATTGCCATCGGGATTAGAAGTCCCTGTCCCTTTGTTCAGATGTTTTAACTCAGTTCCTAAAGCCACCCGCGCACCGGTCTTCAGGGCCGAGGCTGCTGCTGGGTGGCGCAATGGAACGTCCCGTATCCCTCCACCATGGCACGGGCATTTATGCCCGTAACGGTCCGTTCCGGAAAGAGTTCCTGGATTATACGAAGCGCTTCCGCGTCATAGGGGTCGTCAAAGACCGGGACAATAACAACGGTGTTCCCGATATAGAAGTTCGTGTAGCTTGCCGGGCAGCGGTCCTCCCCGCTTATCACGGGGGCCGGCATGGGGAGTTTTATGACAGTAAAGGGGTTGTCCTCCTGATCAGTTGCCATCTTGAGGATCTCATAATTCTCGTTAAGGGCCGCATAATTGTCATCGGTGGGATTCTCTTCCCAGGCACAGACAATCGTTGACGGTGAAACGAACCGGGCGATATCATCGACATGCCCGTCCGTGTCGTCTCCGGCCACCCCCTTGTTGAGCCAGATCACCTTTACTGCGCCGAGGTACTCCTTGAGGTATTCCTCGATCTCATCCTTGGAAAGATCCGGGTTCCGATTCCGGTTCAGGAGGCATGCTTGCGTGGTCAGCACCGTGCCTCTCCCGTTGGTATCGATCGAGCCCCCTTCGAGAATAATGCCCGGTTTAAAAACGGGCAGGTTCAGCCACCGGTTCATGTCTGCGGGAACATGCCCGTCAGCGATCTGGTCCTCGTATTTCTCTCCCCAGGCATTAAATTTCCAGTGTACCATTGCAGAGAGACTCAGGGCCGGGTTTATCACGAATGTCGGGCCGTAATCGCGGATCCATACATCGGCATACTGGATCGTCCGCAGCGTGACCCGTGTCAGGTCAACACCTGCGTTTCTCAGGCGCCCCTTTACCATCCTGTTTATCAATGGCGTCGGAACGAAGAGCTCCACCCGTTCCGAGGGGGTGATCCCGGCGATGAACCGGACATAGGCTTCCTCGACCTCTGCGAGATTGGGGAAGGTGTTTTTATTGTGCGGCCATGACAGCCAGACCGCCTCGTGCGGCTCCCATTCGGCAGGCATGAAATAGCCCAGTTTCCTAGGAGTATCCCCTTTACGGGGAATGGGTGCCGTTGCATCATGCTCGGGGACCCGGGCGCAGACGGTACCATACGTGTCCGGGCGGCGGTTCCGGAAAAATCCCCACGAATCCCGGATCTCTTCGTTTATTCCCAGGTCTACGGTTGCCGTGATCGTTTCATCCGCATCTCCGGCGCGGGCAAGTACTTTCCCGAATGCGTCGCAGACAAAGGATCCCCCGAAAAACCGGATATTTCCTTCCCTGCCGGCACGGTTGACTGCGGCAACATGGACGCTGTTTGCTATGGCGTGGCTGCGCTGGATGAGTTCCCATGCCTCCTGCCAGTCCCCTTCAGAGGGGGGCTCGGTACAAGGATTCCCGATCGCTGTCGGGTAGAAGATGATCTCTGCCCCGTCAAGGGCGACACACCGGGCCGCTTCGGGGAACCACTGGTCATAGCAGATAAGAACGGCAATCTTCCCATACCGGGTGGCGTGCACGGCATAGTGGTCGCCGGGATAGAAATAGCCTTTTTCAAAGAATTTCGGGTCCTGGGGGATGTGGACCTTATGGTAGGGTGCATGGGATTTCCCGTCCGCATCGATCACGACAGCAGCATTGGCAAGGTGTCCCGAGGGTAAGCGTTCGAAGACCGGGACGATGATGACCACTGCAAACTCCCTGGCAAGCCGGGCAAAAACCTCCGTCGATTCGTCGGGAATCGTTTCTGCAAGCGATTGTACGGGAGTGCCGATCTGCTGGGGGAAGTACCGGGTGCGGAAGAGTTCGGGCAGGCAGATGAACTGTGCCCCGTTCCGTGCAGCTTTTTCCACGCGTTCACGTGCCCTGTTGAGGTTGCTCTCCGGATCCTGTCCGATCTCCATCTGGATGAGTGCGATGGTACGCGTAGTCTGAGGCATGAGCAAGGTATTCCTGCTTTAGAGGGTTAATTCTCCAGTGATATCAGGTTATCCAAACCCTGTCCTGCACTCCAGGAAAAGGCGAATATGCATCCCTCTTGTGAGTTGGGAAAAATTCCCTGTCCTCCAGGGTCGTTGCCTGGGATGGTAAAAAAGATTACCGTGGTCTGAACCACTTGCGGTAGGCAGCGTAGCCTGCAGCGGCGAGGATGACCAGGATGATGGCGACGAGGCCGGGCAGTCCGACAGCATCCATCAGCGAGGGAGCATGGACGACCTCAACGTTGACCTTGAGGGGGTCGGAGGTGAACTGGTTATCGAGGGCGTCGCGGTAGATGACCTCGGAATCCAGGCCATATTCTTTGATGGTAGCACCGGAATCGACGGAGACATCGAAGGAAGCGGTTCGTGAATCACCCGGCGCCATGGTACCCAGGAAGGCGGTATCGTCGTTGCTGGTGAAGGGGTCGACGGCGCTGATCCGAGCCTCGGCGTTATATGCGGTAGTGCCGCCGGTATTCTGGAACAGGTAGGTGATCACGATATCAGCGCCCGGCCTGACCGAAGCGCTGACCGGGGTCACGGAGAACGTCACCTTCTGGCCCACGGGGACGCCGATGGTCTCGATAGGTGAGTTCACGTAGTCCCCTTCGTAGTTCTTGTAGGCGACCAGCACGTCGAGCGGGTAGGTCTTCTGCTGGGCGGTGCTAGCCACCGCCACCCGGAAGGTACAGTTGGCCACCGCACCGACCGGGAAATCGCCGATATAGACGCTTCCCTCGTCAGGAGTGATCGGGCTGTTGTCGTTCTGCTGGATCAGCACCACGGCGTTCTGCCCGTCGTCAGACCCTACGTTCTTTACCGTCAGGTTGACATATCCCTCGATCCCGGCGTTTAAGGTATCGGCTTCCACAACAGGGACGGTAATCCTGACCTGGGGCTTGATCGTGATCGGGATGAGGATGGTCTGGTTGACGCTCTTGTACTGGTAGTTTAACGTCTCGCTGCCTTCCTGGTTTGCTTGGTACAGGTAGGTGTAGTTCAGGACCACCGGTATCTCATAGGTCCCGGCTGCCGCATACTGGTTGACCGTGATGTGGAACTGTGCCGCGGCGCTCTCGCTTGCCGGCAGGTCTCCGACAATCTGCGGGTCTGCCTTGACCACCAGCGGCGCATCACCGGGGCTCAACGTCACCGTCAGCTGTTTGGCCGTGTTCGAGAGATCGGTCGGGCTGATGATCCCCGACTGGACGATCGTGAACTGGTTGAGCCCCGTGTTCTCGATGACTACCGGCAGGCTGAGGTCGTCCCCGGGAGAAAACTCGTT
>Ga0326727_10021225_pt1 | contig 12756 bp, 11 predicted proteins | sample MB2enrmetagenome_FD_207643 | JGI IMG/M metagenome (GOLD analysis project Ga0326727, IMG submission 207643) | Lab enriched peat soil microbial communities from McLean, Ithaca, NY, United States - MB29MY | ecosystem: Environmental > Terrestrial > Soil > Wetlands > Peat | place: USA: New York...
CGCGACGCTATCGCTCGGAACGCTCTATTACGGACCGAACAACGCGTACAACCGGCCGCCGTTCGCGGACGTTTCGGCGAGCTTTCGTTTACGGCTCGGTCCGCGCGCGCAATTTCAACTCAGCGGCGAGAACCTGACCGGCGCCTACGCGCAGCCGTACCAAGACGCGTTCGGCGGCGTGCCGGTGGTGCTGGCCAACCGCGCGGCCGGTGCGACCACGGGGTACCTGGGCGCGACCGCGGGACTCAACCTCGGGCCTCCAACGGTGCGCGCCGACTTCCGGTTCGCGACCGGCGGCCGTTAGGCGCTCCAACGCTCAAGAAAGCGTATCGCCGGCGGGCAGGCCGCGACGCGCGAGGGCGCGGGCTTCGGGCCGTTCTTCGGGAAGGTGCGGCGGCTCGACGAGCCCGGGCGGACGCAGCGTTTCGATGAGCACGCGCAGGATGCCGGCGATGGGGACGGCCACGAACATTCCGGCGATGCCGAAGAGTTCGCCGCCCATGATCACCGCGAAGATGACGGTGAGCGGCGAGACGCCGACGGTGCGGCTGACGATCTTCGGCGCGATCAATTGACCTTCGAGTTCGAAGATCAGCGCGAAGCCGAGCGAAGCGGCCAGCGCGTCGCCGACGCCGCCCGTGATCAGGGCCAGAAAGACGCCGGGAATCGCGCCGGCGGCCGCTCCGACGTACGGGATCACGTCCATCACGCCGGCCCACGCGCCGACGAGCAACGCGTAGGGCACGTGCAGGGCGAGCAGCATGATCGAAGTCAGCGTGCCGATCGTCAGCGCGACCAAAGCTTGGCCGCGGATGTAGCCGCCGAGGACGCCGTCGATCTTGGTCAGCACCACATCGGCTCGAAGCCGTCCCGGCTCGGGCAGGAGCGCCAACAAGAAGCGCTTGATCGGCGCCGCTTCGAGCAGCATGTAGACCGAGGTCACCGGAATCGCGATGAACAACGCCGCGACCGAGCACGCCGAGATGAGCAGCGCGAGCGGATCGCCCATGTCGGAGTGCACGAACGATTGCAGCTTTTGGCCCACGAAGGCCGGCAGCCGTTCGAGGCCGTCGCGCGCCGCCACGGGCAGATTGCGCACGAAGGGTAGGCGCGACGTGTCCAGCAGATGGCGGACCTGCGCCTCCAGCATCGGCGCCTGGCGGATCAACTCGTGGACGTCGGCGAGCATTACCGGTACGAGCAGCCAGCAGGCCAAGGCGAACGCGATCGCCACCCCGAGATAGACGATCGTCACCGCGGTCCACAGGCACATGCGCCGGTTGAGCAGACGCACGAGCGGCAGCATCAAGTAAGCGAGGAAGGCGCCGCCCAGCGCGATGTTCGCGGCATAGCCCACGGTGGAGAGCGAACTGCCGATCTTCTCCATCAAGAGCCACACGAGCAATATCAGGACGACGACTTTCAGTCCGAAGGTGACCCGTGCGTCGAGCATCTCGTTCACTTAGGTGACCGCCTGCGGCGACGTTCGGCGCGCGGCCTGCCGTTTTTGCCCGGCGAGGCCGACGACGAAGGCCGCCAGCGCGCATAGCGCGGGTGCTATTCCGATGAACCGGACGTTCGCGGTCAACACGGCGGCGGCCAACGCCGGCGCGAGAATTATCGACGCGTTGTTGAGCGAATCCGCGAAACCGAGCACGGCGCCGCGCTCGTCTTCCGGCGTGCGGTCGGCGATGATCGCGTTGAGCGTCGGCTGCAGGATGGCGCCGGGAATCGCCCACAGGACGAGCAGCGCGACGAACCAGCCGATGCTCGACACGAAGCCGAGCAGCGCGTAGGCGACGAGCGAGAGCGCGAACATCGCTTCCGAAAGCCGGAACTTGCCCAAGCGTTTGCTCAAGCGGTCGGCCAAGAGCAGTTGCGCCGCGGCCCCGATGGCGCCGGCGAGTCCGAGCAACAGGCTCGAGTCGGACGGATCCTGATGCAGCGCGCGCTGCAGATAGAGCGAGAAGATCGTAAAGAAATACGTGTAGGCGAAGATGTAGAGAAACTGACGGACCAGCGCGTTGAGCACCGGCGGCAGCTTGACCGTCGCCAAGACGCGGCGCAGGTCGGCGCGTTCGGCATCGTGCGGCTTCGTCCGCGGCAGAAAGGCCAAGGTCAGAACGATGTTGAGCGCTTCGAGTCCGGTTGCCGCCCAAAACGGGGCGCTCAAGCCGATCCGCAAGAGTTGACCGCTCATGAGCGGACCGAGGACGAAGCCCAAGCCGAAGGCCGCGGCGGCCCAGGCCAGCGCCTTTTCCCGGTCGGCCGGGTCGACCGAGTCGACGATGTACGACTGCGCGACGCCCAAGTTTCCGCCACCGAGGCCTTCGATGGCCCGCGACAGGAAGAGAACGGGCACGCTGCCTGCGACGGCGAGCAGAAAATAGCCCGCGAACGAAAAGCCTTGCGAGGCGACCAGCACGCGTTTGCGTCCGATCCGGTCGCTCAGCTTCCCCCAGAACGGCGACGAGACCGTGGCGCAGAGCGCGGTCGTCGAAATCAGCAGCCCCATCACCAGCGGCGCGGCGTGGAAGGTCCGGCCGAGCGCCGGCAAGAGCGGAATCAGAAACGTGAAGCCGAGTACGTCGATGAAGATGATCAGGTAGATCGGCAGCACTTTGCGCAGCATCTTTCGGCTTCGTTCCCGGGGCGCGGCGAGGCGAAGCGAGGGAAATCGCAGCACGGGCTGCCAAGCAAAGCCTTGGAGGCTCGATGACCCACGCGACGACCCGCCTCACGGCCAAGGAGTACGAGAAAGAGCTCAAACGCTTGCAATTCGAGCTGCTGCTGTTGCAAGAGTGGGTGCGTCACACGGGGCTGCGCGTGGTCGTGATCTTCGAGGGCCGCGACACCGCAGGCAAGGGCGGCGTCATCAAACGCTTGACCGCACGCCTCAACCCGCGCTTCTGCCGCGTCGTGGCGTTGCCCGCGCCGACCGAACGCGAGCGAACGCAGTGGTACTTCCAGCGCTACGTGGCGCATCTGCCTTCGGCGGGCGAGATGGTCCTCTTCGACCGGAGCTGGTACAACCGCGCGGGCGTCGAGCGCGTGATGGGCTTCTGCAGCGACGCCGAGTACGACGAGTTCGTGCGCACCTGTCCCCGGCTCGAGCGCATGTTGATCCGCTCGGGGATCATCCTCATCAAATACTGGCTCTCCGTGAGCGACGAGGAACAAGAGCGGCGCTTCCAAGCGCGCATCAACGATCCGCGCAAGCGCTGGAAGCTCAGCCCGATGGACGTGCAAGCCCGCGCGCGCTGGGTCGATTACTCCGAAGCGAAGGACCTGATGTTCGCGCACACCGATACCGAGGAGTCGCCTTGGTACGTGATCGAGGCCGACAACAAGAAGAGCGCGCACCTGAATCTGCTGACGCACCTGTTGTCGCTGATTCCCTACGAGGCGGTGCCGCACGAACGCGTGGTCGTACCGCCACGCCAAGAACGCGATTACCAACGGCCGCCGAAGCGGCTGCAGACGATGGTTCCCGCGCGCTACGAGGTGGAGTGAACGATGTTAGTCAGCGACCTGCCCGTCCGTCCGCTGCTGGCCGTTTCGACGGAGACGAACCTGGCCGAGGTCGCCCGTCAGATGCGGGTCGAAGACTGCGGCTCGGCCGCCGTACTGCGCGACGGCAAACTCGCCGGGATCATCACCGAGCGCGACTTGGTGCAGGCTATCGCCGACGGCGTGGACCCCCGCGCGACCTCGGCCGGGCTCTTCATGTCGCCCGACCCGATCACCGCGAACCCGCACGACGACGTGGCCTTGACCGCGATGCGCATGATCGCGCTGGGCATCCGGCACCTGCCCGTGCTCGACGCCGAGGGCGTTCCCGTGGGCATGCTCTCGGCCCGCGGTCTCGCCGCCGCGCTCGAAAGCGACTCCTGAATTACGGCGGAGGCGTTCCTAGCCGCAGACGGTTGATCGCGCTCGAGGCGCGAGCGATGCCCTCGGGGTCGCCGATCGCGCGAGAGAGCACCAGCGCGCGGCGCGCCGCCTCGAGCGCGGCCGCATAGTCGTTCCCGTCGCCGCGAACGCCGGCCAACTGCAAAGCGAAGCGCGCTTCGGCGTCGCGCGCGTCTGCGCTGCGGGCGAGTTCGAGCGCGTCGGCGAGCGTAGCGCTCGCGCCGGCACCGTCGCCGCCGGCCTGCTGCACTGCGGCCAAGTTGGCCAGCGCGGCGAGTTGCGCCGGAACGTTCGCGCGTTGGGCGGCGCTTGCGGCTTGCGCGCGGTACGTCGCGACCGCGTCGCCGAGCGTCGTGAAGGTGGCGAGGTCGGGCCGGTCGAGGTCGTAGGTGACGTGCCACTTGGCGTCGGCCGCGAGCAGGTCGTAGAGGGTCACGGCTTTGCGTTCGCCGGCGATGCGGACGAAGCCGGAGCGGCCGATCGTCACGCTATCGCGTTTGCAAACGAAGGCGACGGTTTTCGCTTCCGCGTCGATCGAAAAGAGCGTTCCGTTCACTCCGGCGGTGATCTGATCGCCCTCGCGGACGCGAAAGAAGTCCAATGCGCCGTGCACCACGTCGAAGAGCACGCGCCCGCGCGCTCGCACCAACTCGCCCTTACCGGTCGTCACGAAGGTAATGCTCGATCCGGGTTCGAGCCGCGCGGTGCTCTTGGCTCCGGTGCTGGTTACCACGACCACGACGCCTGCAGGCACGTCGACGCGCGTCCCGTCGTCGAGCCGTTCGCCTTTGCGAATCCCCGTCCGGAAGCGGCCGTTGCGCGGCGTAACGGTCACGCCCGCAGCCGACGTGCGTTGCGTGCCGCCGACGATAATTTGACTGACGGTGTGGAAGCGCGCGGGCGCCGCGCTCGCGCCGAGCAGCGAGGCGGAGAGCTCGGCCAAGAGAACGGCAAGCGAAAGCATGGCGTCAGGGCGACGCGCGAGGCGCGGGCGTAGAGTCCGCCGGCTCGCGCAGGGAGTTCTCCACGCGCTCGATCTTCTTCAGCGTCGCAACGACGTCTTTTTCGTGCTTGCCGAGCCGCCGGTACAGCGCGATCGCCCGTCGATACGACTCCAGTGCCGCGCTCGGCGCGCGATCGGCTTCCTCGAGCCTCCCAACGTTTATGAGTGCGCCCGCCTGACCTTGATCAAAGCCCAAGGCGCCGTACAAGGCTGCCTCTTCCCGAAACGCATACAGCGACTCGGCGATGTGGCCGCGCTTCTCTTCGACCTCGCCGATCAGCCGCATCGTCACGGCCTCGGTATCGCGGTCGCCGAGCCTTCGGGTGACGTCCCTGGCCTCTCGGTAACTCTCGAGCGCCGCGTCGAAGCGCCCTTCCGCGCGCCAAACTTCCCCGATCTGGAGGAGGAAAATGGCTTCGTCGGCTCCGTTGCCCGAACGTGCGAGGTGCAGCGCCTCCCGATCCGCGGCGAGCGCGGCGTCGTAGCGGCCGAGCGACTGCTCCACGTCGCCGATGCCGCCGAGCGCGAGCGACTCGCCCGGCACGGTCTTGAGGGCACGAAACAGTTCCAACGACGCGCGATAGGCGGCCAACGCTGCCGAATAGTTCTTTCGATCCGCTTCAGCCGCGCCGACGTTCGCCAGCGAATACGCCTCGTCGTACCGATCGTGGATCGCACGCGCGAGCGCGAGCGCCTGGCGCTCCTCGCGAACCGCCGCATCGACGGCACCGTCGCTTTCCTCGACTCCGGCGATGATGTGGACTTCCTTCGCCTGGCCCTTGCGGTCGCCCATGGCTCGATATAGCGCTAGAGCCCGGCGGTCCGCCGCCAGAGCCGCGTCGTCGCGATCGAGGTAGTGGAGCGTACTGCCGAGCCGTCCCAGCGCGACCGCCTCCGCGTGCCGGTCACCGAGTTTCGTTGCGATTGCAAGGGATTGCCGGTCGGTCACCACCGCGCCCGCGTAATCGTACCGGTCCCATTGCACGAGCCCGATGTTGCCGAGTACGATCGCCGCACCATCGAGGTCGCCGACGCGGCGGTACAGCGCGAGCGCCTCGCGATCGTCGCGCAGGGCGGCGTCGAGATCTTTACGGCTCCGAGCCCGGTCGCGTATGACCGATCCGATATGGGCCAGAGCGCGAGCTTCGCCGTCCGCATCGCCAAGTTCGCGATAGAGCGCGAGGGCCTCGCGCAGACTCACCAAGGCGGCGTCGAAGCGATCTTGGTCGCTCTGCACCAGACCGATCGCATCCGACGCATCGGCGACCCCGCCGCGATCGCCGAGTGCCGCGTAGCGAGCGAGCGCCGTTTGCGCCGACGCCAACGCGGCGGCATAGTCGTTGCGCGCCCGCTGGGCCAGCGCGACGTAGAGCGTGACGCGCGCCTCTTCCTCGCGATTGCCCGCGCGTCGCGCGAGGGCGAGCGCCGATTGCAGACTGATCGCGGCAGCTGCGTTCTCGCCTCCGGCCAGTCGGGCATGTCCGACATTTGCTAAAGCGATGATTCGCGCCGTGAGGTCGCCGCTTCTCTCGGCGTCGCGCAGCAGCGCGAGATAATATGCCTCCGCCTCCGCGAACGTTGCGAACTCGGCCAGATTCGGGCGACCGAGCGGGTAGCGAATCGCCGGCTTCGAGCGCGCCGAGACGAGGTCCGAAAGCACCGCAGGCCGTCGCTCGAAGCCGATTTGGATGCGGCCGCTCCGGGTGACGGTGAGCGCGTCGCGCGTGCAGCGGAAAACGACGGCGGCCGTCCCGGCTTCGACCGAGAAGGCGGTGCCGCTCACCCCGGCGACGATTTGATCCGCGGTCTGGACTCGGAAGAAGTCGAGCGCACCGTGAACGACGTCGAAGAATACCCGGCCGCGGGCGCGCACCTGTTCGCCCTTGCCGGTGCTCATGAACGTGATGCTCGCGCCGGGCTCGAGCCGCGCGGTGCTCTTGGCACCGGTGCTCTCGACGATCACAACGGTACGCGACGGAACGTCGAGCCGCACGCCGTCCTCGAGACGCTCGCCGACGCGAAGAACGTCTTCAACCTTGCCGCCGCGCCGGGTCACCGCAACGCCGGAGGTGACCGCAACGCGCCTTCCGGCGACGATGATTGCGATCACCGAATGCGCGCGAGCCGTCTGCGCGTTTACCGGAAGTGCGGCGAACGAGGCGGCAAGCGCGAGCAGCGGCGCGGTGAGGCGCACGACAACTACTCCGAGGCCCCGGGAACTCTGTCGTCCGCCCGGGCAACGCGCCCCGAAAGCGACTCGACGACCTCGGCAACGATCCGGTCGACGAGATCGGGCACGTCGTCCACGCTCATCGCTTGGATGTCGTCCACGGCGCTCGGGATGACCGGGTGTCCGCGCATGATCGGAAGCACGCACCGCGAGGCAGCACCGGCGTTGATCCATTTCCGGTGGGCGCGCCTGATTTCGAAGTTGCAATAGCTGCGTTGGAAGTACAGCTCGGAGTACACCGGCACGACGTAGCGACTCGCGTCGAGCGCGAACGCGATCTCGTCTTGCCAGGCAGTTCCATAGCGAATGTCCTCTTTATCGATGAATACCTTTAGCTTGCTGCCGTCGGCCAGCCGCGCGGCGCGGAAGGGCGCCTCTACGTGTTTCGAGACCCAGGCTCCTTCGTCGTGCGCGTAGCTGATGAAGACGTCGTAGTCATAGGCTTCGGCCGCGACGCTTTTCCGGGCCCAGGTCTGTTCGTACGCGGCGCCGTACGCGCGTAGACCGGCCAGCGCCGCGGTCAGGAGCACGCCGAGCGCGACCAGCGCGACCTGCGGCTGAATGTGACCCGAGGCCAAGAGCCAGCCCTCGAAGAGCGCAAACGCGGCGAGTCCGGTCAACGCCGCCGCGATTGCGGCAAGCCAGGGTAGAGCCCGGCGCAGGCGCGCGAGGCGCAGGCCGCGCAGCCCGAAGAAGATCGCCACGAACGCGACCAGGGTCAGCGCCGAGAAGGCGGGCACCAGCACCAGCAGCATCGCGTTCTGCGGTTCGGTGTCGTAATCGGCGCGCGCCGCGGCCGCGGTGCCGCGGTCGAGCGCGTTGCTGAGCGCCCAGGCCAAGACTTCCGGACCGCGCAGCTTGTCGTAGCCGGGATCGTTGGACAGCGTTCCGACGATCACGTATTTACGCTCGAAGCGAACGCCCGGCGGAATCGCGCCACGCGACGAGAGCGCGACGACGTTCGCCTTAACGGGGGAGAGCGCATCGGCGGGCAGCCTGACCGCGACGTGGCTGGGGTCGCAGGGCGCCCGGGTGGATTCTCCCGGCCGCATCAAGACCCGATCGACCACGCTCCAGACCGACTGCGTCGCGACGCTCGCGCCCGCGGCATCGCCGACGGCTACGTCGTAGCAGGCGCGGTAAAAGAGCGCGCGCGGCTCGCTCATGACCGTGAAGCGCGAGTGCCCCGCACCGGTGAGCGCGGCGTAGATATCGGGGTCGTGCGGTTCGAGCGCGGTCGCCGTGTCGTCGGCCCGGAGTTCGGGTTGTTCGAGCGCGTAGACCCCGAAGGTGGAAGTCGCCGAGCGAATTGCGTCGATCAGCGACTTCCGCGCCGAGGTCATCTGCTCGCCGCACGGACGCGTTTGGCACGGCGCGAACTGGACGTCGAGGATCACGCCGCTCGGGTTTTGCTTTTGCGCGACCAGTTCGCGCAGAAAGCTCGCGATGCTCGAGCGATCCTTGGCCAGATCGCCCGGATCCCACGGCACGTCGACCAGCGCGACGTCGCCGGCATCGAAGACCGGCTCGTGCCGCGAACCGAGCCAGTCCCAGACGGCCCAATCGATTTCATGCGGAAGCACGAGCGCCGCCGCCGCCATCACGACGACGTAGGCGCCGATGAGAAACGCGAGGCTGCGCGCCCAGCGTGGTAAGGCTACGGCGAACCGCCGTTGAGCGCGACGAGCGTTTGCGCGAGCCCGGACTGACTCGCCGGAACCGCGATCGAGAAAACGCGCAAATCGGGAATGACCGGATCGCTTCCGGCGCCGGACTTCGGCCAAAGCTCCGTCGCGACGCCCCAGGCGGTATAGCCGCCCCCGGAGGCTGCGGCGGCGCCTTGCACTTTCGGCGGATCGACGAACGATGCAACGTTCGCCGAAACCGGCGTCACCTTCTGACCGGGTATCGGTTGCGAATGCTGGATGGGCTGGCCGAACGTCGCGGTCACCTTCTTCACCAGCGCGCGCAGGTTGGCGAAGAGCGGGGCGCCGGTCTCGAGCACCGAGAAGCGGCCGGAGGTGTCGCCGGAATACAGCGCGGCCTGGAGGGCGATTTGGCCCGGATTCACGAGCGTCGGCGCCTTATTCGGACCTGCGAGCAGCACGATGCCGCTGGAACCGGCCTGCCCCGAGCAGTGCCAGCCGCGCGGGCCGAATGCGCCTACGTAGCCGACCGTATAGTACGAAATTTGACCGGCGTATGGCTTGGAGACGCGAGCGCTCACGGTCGCGGGCGCCTTCACGCTCTCCGCGCCGGTCATCGTCTGCAGGGGACACTTGACGGTGGGAATCGAGACGGTCTCGACCTGTGCGGACGCCGACGTTCCCAGCGCGACGAGCGCGACGGCGGTAACTCCGGAAAACGCATACGTACCAATCGACTTCATACGATCCTCACTGGTGGGTGCAGGCCCGCAGAACGAAGATGAACATCACCATGCCGACGAGGATCTGCATGGTCAGCGCGGCGGTCTTGCGCGCTTTGGCGGCGCTCGCGGGATCGAGCGCCGGCTCGTTCCACGTGGACGGGGTTTCCCCATAGATGCCGCCGCCTTTGACCATCACCGTCCCGCGGTCGATCACGTCCTTACCGGTCGCAGACGCCAATGTCGCGGCAATTTCGTCGAAGGGCAGGCTGCCGACGGCGGTGTTTATTTTGCTGCAGAGCCCGATCCGCCGCCCCGCGGTGGTGACGATCGAGAGCGACTCGCGCAGACTGCTCAACCCGAACGAGCGCAGGACTTCCGTTCTGCGCTCCACCGAAGCGATCTCGTCGATCGGCACCACCACGTCTTCGAACCGCGGTACCAGCAAGCGATTGTGGCCGGCGACGATCGTCGCGTGCAGCGCGGTCGCGTCGAGGCTGATCTTCGCCTTCATGAACGCCAGGAACCCAAAGAGCATGAAGGTCGCGAGCCCAGCCACGACGAGTCCGCACAGGATCAGGAAGACGTCGAGGCCCGTCTCGCTGCGCCCCACCATGAGCGGGACGAGCGCGAGAAAGGCGGCAACGCCGTACATGAAGAGCGCGACCAGGACGAGCAGAACGCGCGGTCCGATGCCGTACGCCCAGGTTTGGGTTTGTGCGCGAGCCGTCGTGGTCACCGCAGCCGCTTAGACCTTGCGAGCTGCAAAGGTACCGACGAGCCCGGGGTGGGCGCTGTCGGTCCAGGTGCCGCGCAAACCGTTGGGTCCCCAGACGCCGGTGTAGATTACGACGCCGTTGACCTGGATGCGCTGGGTCGCGATCCGGTTCCACTGCCACTTGATCGCGTTGCCGCTGACGACGCCCGCGGCCGAGCCGATCCCGGCGGGACCCTTGCAGGTTCCGGCCACGCGATTGCCCACCTGACGAAACACGCAGGTCGGCGCCGTGTTGGAAACGCGTCCCATGACGCCGACGACCGACCAGGCGCCGGCGAAGTTGGCGGCGTCGGCGACGAGCGGGACTGCGGCGACGGCGGCACATCCAACGAGCGCGGCCGCATAGCGACGCACCGAAGTGAAGATCATGGCTACTCCCTTTTGGCGAAGGTGATGGCCGCACGGGGAACTCCCGCCTGCCTTGGACTTACCTTACGCCGTACCTGCGGAACGTGCCATGGGGGGAAACCCTACTTCGCGAGCGTCTCCCCGCTGAGGCCGATGGTCTCGTTGAAGCGCTCGGCCGTCGAGAGCTGACCCGTGCCGCGATTGTCGTAGGTGTCGAGCAGACGCTGGTGGTCGATGCAGACCGTGCCCGCGCCCGCGACGACGAACGTGTCGATGGTCTCGACGTTATAGGTGCCTCGAACCACGTCCAGGTCGGTCAACGTCTCGCGCAGCTCGCGGGCCGTTTGCCCGGCGGTGCTCCCGCACTTCTTGGGTACTTGCGCCTGGCCGAGGTCGCGGCTCTGGTCGGTCGTCAGCGCCTGGGCGGGACCGTTGCCGGGGAACCAGTCGGGTACGGTCGTGGTGACCGGCGGGCCGCTCACCGGCGTGCGCGCGACCGTGATGAGGTAAGCACCGTTGACTAGCGCGGGCGCGGAGAAGGTCGTCGTTCCGCCGTCGGCGCCGTTGCCGTCGTTCTGATCCTGCCCGCTGCCGTCGGCGTTTTGGGCGTCCTGCTCGCTGAACGTGGCTTTGCCCGGCGTCGTACGCGTCAGCGAACGCGTGTAGGAGCCGTCGGCGTTGCGCGTGTAGGTCGACTGCGCCGTGGTCGTTACGCCGCCGAGCGTCGTCTGCGTTTGCGCGTTCAACACGTATGCGATCGCTTCGCTCCAATTCGCATTCTTGATCTCGGGGATCTCGTCGAGAACGAACGGCGCGCCGTAGGTCGTAGTCGAACTGCTGGTCACCGACGCGCCGTTGGAGTTGGTCGAACTGCCCGAGAGCGGGCCGCCGTAGGTTTCGAAAGTGAGGCCACTTCCGGCTTGGGCGAAGGTTTCGTAGCGATCGGTCGTGGTCGTGCCCGAAGCGGTGACGTTCTTATGCGGGTCGCTCGTTTGATACGTCAACACCGACTTCACGTCGGTCAATTGCTGCCCGTCGAACGAGCCCGTCGCGCCGATCGTGGTGACGATCGTGCCCGTCGTCGTCGTCTGGTTCAGCGGCTTACCGGCGGCCTTGACAGAGTGCGTCGCAACGTACGCGTAATCGAACGTATCGCCTTGCGCGAACGGATACGGATTCGAGGTCGACGCGACCGGTGCGGCCGCTGCGGCATTCGGGTGCGGCGCCGTCGCTTGCACGGGAGCGGCTGCGGCGGCCGGCGGCGCGGCATTTGCCGCGGGACGTGCGCCAACGCCCGCACTCCCGTCGGCGACGCTCGACGCGCCGGCGCCCGCAGCACCCGGCGAAGTGGCCGCCGCGCTGCCGGAGAGCGGCAGCGTGTTGGTGCCGCCGCCGAGTGAAGAGGGCATCGAACTCATGCTGCTGCAGGCCGAAAGCAGCACGAGCGAAGCAGCAAGGCTGACGAGCGCAAAACTCTTCATCTTGGGGACGACGTTCAAGCGCCGTAGCATCGCTCCTACGAATGCAGCGGTGCGCGCGCGCGGCCTCATCGAAACCTAATCCGCGGAATCGAAGCGAGTCGTGGAGGGCTCGCTTTCGCCGCCGGACGGAATCTGCAAGCGGCGTTATTCGAGCACGAACTCGCTCATCGTGCCGAGATACGCCGTCAGCAGCCGTCGTAGATCGCGATCTCGATGCCGAGCGGCATGCCTAGGCCCGAAGCGTTGTCGTAGCCGGGTAGGGCCGCATAGACGAGGCTCGAGCCGGGCCAACTGATTTCTCCCGTGGTCACGTCGATGAACGCGGCCGGGTACTGGTTGTGGATTCGATAGAGGTCGGGCAGACCCCAGCGATTCTTGCCGCAGACCTGATTGATCTCGGCCTGCATCGCAGCGAATTGCGGCGTGGACCACGAGGTCCCGCCGATGAGGTACCACTCGCCGTTGAGATAGACCGCCGCCGGTCCGTCGAGCGACGCGGGCAACGAGAAGTCGGGGACGTTGCGCATCGTGCTCGAGGCTGCGCCGGGCGCATACTGCCACGACGGCAAACCCCAGATCGCGCTGACGCCGCCGCCGCCCGCGCCCTGCGGGTTATCGGTCTTCGCGGTCTCGTTC
>Ga0326727_10021226_pt1 | contig 12755 bp, 7 predicted proteins | sample MB2enrmetagenome_FD_207643 | JGI IMG/M metagenome (GOLD analysis project Ga0326727, IMG submission 207643) | Lab enriched peat soil microbial communities from McLean, Ithaca, NY, United States - MB29MY | ecosystem: Environmental > Terrestrial > Soil > Wetlands > Peat | place: USA: New York...
GCCGCAACGCCGTCAGTGTCTAAGTGTGATGCGATGATTTAGTTGAATTCCGAGCGCGAAGGAATGCGAAGATAACGAACCAAAACACCACAAAATAAAATATCAAGCAGAAGATAAAGGGAAATACCAGCTGAGAAGCCCCGTGTCCGGGACCGGCCAGTTCAAGTGCAATGCTAACTGGAAAGTTTAGTATGCTTTCAACTCTGCCCCATGCGTGATTGGACCCGAAGAACGCATCTCCCACTACTCCGAGCACGCAGAAAGCTAAAGTCAACAAGGCAGCAAGTTGCGCGCTCTTAATCGGCATTGCCAGCGTCCAATCTGCTTAACCCGAAAAGTATAGCTGAGGACCTCTTCAAACGTTCCGGGCCAGTCGTCGCCCAACCGTCAGTTACTCCCCGGTAACGGAACGGGCCGCTCCGAAGAGCGGCCCGTTGGCTGAAACCTGATCTCTGAAACCTGACACCTGTCTTCTAGAACGTCGTGGAGATGGTGAGGCGGAAGGTCTTGCGCGGCTCGCGGAAGACGTCCTGCTGCGTGTAGGCTCCGCTGGTGTTGGGGCAACCCGGCCCTCCCGCGGCTTCGCAATAGCTGTAATCGCCCGCGCCGCCCGAAGGGAAAAGCGAACGAGTAATCAGGTCGGCGTTGCAGCTCGATTGGGCTTTAGCCCCGTCGGCCAGCGAAGAGGGGCAGTAAGGCCGCTCGTAGAGGCGCAGCGGGTTATAGGCGTAGTAAAGCCGGAAGGGCGCGTTGATGATGGGCATCAGCACCGAAAGCTCTCCGCCCACGGACATGCGGGGGACGAAGTTGGTGCCCAACACCGGGTGGATGTTTCTCTGGAATCCCACCTGGGAGCCCTGAATGCCGCCCTGGCAGGAGCCGTTGTTGTAGACCGGGCAGCCGTAAAGCAGCGCCGTGAGCGAGGCAAAACCCTCGGGGCTTTGCTTCAGCTGGTTGTGGTTGGTGGCAGAATCGATGCCGAAGTCGTCGAAGATGTGGAAGTCAAAGGGCCCGACCACGGGAATGCGGTATTCCACATTGCCGGTGAACTGAGCGTCGCCGCCGATGGAGGCAATACCGTAAACCGGCAGCGGCACCTGAATGCACTGGTTGTCCTGGGGGTTGGTGGGGTCGCGCGGCACGCAGCTTCCGTCAGGATTGGTGAGCTGGAAGTTGACGCGCGTGGGCACGTAGCCGTAGGGCGTGGCGCTGCGCACGTCAAAGCCGCGCAGTTCAAGTTCGCCGCCGGAGTAGAAGCGGTTGTTGGGCGGAGCCACGTCGCCGGATATGCCGGCGATGTAATTCAACTGTGCGCGAATAGCCAGCACATTGCGGCCCCCAGGGGTGGGGATCAGATAGTGCATGGGGATGTAGCGTTTGTAGGCAACCGCCGGGTTGACATAGCGCACATCGCCCCACAGGCCGGCCAACTGCATGTAAGCGGTGTACTCCTTGCCATCGTGCGGTCGCAGCGGGTTCGAGACTGTGTTGTAGGCGTAGCTGAGGCCGAGGGAGCTATTGATAATCCCCGCCAGCGGGTTCGAGCCCTGCACGCCGGAGCGGAAAGCGATGGTCTGGAAGAAGGTCTGCGAGGCGGTGCTGAAGGCCGTGATCGACGACTTGGTGAGCGAATAGGTGACGCCTACGCGCTGGAAGGCGTGCCGCTTCAACGGGTATTGGACGGAGAAATTCAAGCCGTCGGAGCCGACGTTGTAGTTCTGCGTGAGCGACTTCTGGGCGGTGGACAAGTTGAGATCCGCGCCGGTGGTGGCCTGGTAGTTCTTGGCGGCGTTGTAATCCTGCTTGTTGTTGAAGACCTGGAAGCCCACGTTGATGGGGCGGTTCTTGATATAGGGCTGGGTAAAGCCGAACAGGAAGGTGCGGCTGATCGAGCCCAGATTGGCCTGCACGCTCAGGGTCTCGCCCAATCCCAGGAAGTTGTTGGTCTGGTAGTTGACACCCAGAAACGCGCCTGAATAGCCGCTCACGCCGCCATTCATGCCGATCGAGTTCTTGCCCTTCTCCTTGACCTTGAGGAGCAGATCGACGGTGCCGGCATCCGGATCCTGATGGGCCTCGGAGTCCTGATCGACTTTCAACGGATCGAAGTATTCCAACTGGTTCAGGCGCAGGAGGCTGTACTCCCAGAGTTGGGAGTTGTAGACCGAACCTTCATCGAGCATCAGTTCGCGGCGGATGACCTTGTCGCGGGTGATGGTGTTGCCCTGGAATTCGATGCGCGAAACGAAGAACTGCTTGCCCTCATCGATATCGATGTTCATGGACACGGTTTTCTTTTGCTCATTGGTTTCCAGCTTGGGCACGGCGCCAAAGTTGATGTAACCCAAGCCTCCATAGGCCTTCTTCAGGTTGTCGAGGCCTTTGCCGACGGCGGTGGCGCTGAACCAGTCGCCGTCCTTGATGGGGAAGGTGGCGCGCAGGGCCTTGAGATTCTGGATCTGCTTGTTGCCGGTAAAGGTGATCGAGCCCAGCCGGTAGCGGCCGCCTTCTTCGATGGTCAACTGGATGTCGATGCGCTTGCCCTTGCTCGGCCGGAAGGTGAACCAGTTGAGCCCGCCCTGGTCGCGAATCTGCGTCTTCGGATCCTCGACGGCGGCGTTGGCGTAGCCCTTGTCGCGGTAGGCCTGGCGCACGCGCTCGGTGTCTTCTTCGAGCTTGGAGGAGTCGTAGGTCTGGGCGAAGAGATCCTCAAAGATGATGGAGTACGGAATGCCGATGGGCTTCAGGTTCTTCATGGACCGGCGCAGGTAGAGCGCGCTCAGGTGCCGGTTGCCCACGAACTGGATTTTGCCCACCTTCACCACCGGGCCTTCCTTGATATTGAAGTTGACCTGCACCGAGGCCGGCGGAATGGTCTTGACGTCGGTTTTGATGGTGGCAAACTGGTGGCCGTGCTCGGCTAGCAGCCGCTTGATGGAGTCCTCGGCCAGCGTGATCTTGGTGGCATCGTATTGGCTTTCCACCGAAAGAGGAACCTTCTCCTTCTTGAAGCGGTCGAGCACGTCGGAAACCGAAACGCTGTTCAGGCCCTTGTAATTGATCTCGCGGATGCTGGGCTTCTCACGGACATAGACGTTAAGAATGATGCCCTTCTCGGAGTCCTCGCGCTCGATGCGCAGATCCTCGAAATAACCCGTGTTCCAAAGCGAGTGGAAGTCACGCTCGATCGAAACCGGATCGTAAGTATCGCCGGGATGGGTGAACATCCGGGCCAGGATGGTTTCCCTGGGGATGCGCCGAAAGCCAATGACACGAATCTGGTCAATCGTATCCGATGTCTGGGCCGGGGTCTGGGCCACGGCCGTGAAGGCAGTTGACACCAAAGCCAGAACCACCGCAAAGCGCGCCACGCGCTGCGCAATAAAGACGGCACGGGAGACGGCGCGAGAGATGGAAGCGTGCTTGATCTTCACCGGGTTTGAGCCCTGCGGCGAGCACAAATACTCTTTCGTACAATCGTTCTGCTTCACAGGAAGAATTTGCACACCCTCATCGCTAAAAATCTGGCCTTGCTTAAGGAAAGATTGATTCTACAAGACCGCGGCCACCCCGCCCAAACTTCGCGGCCCCCGCCGACAGGCCGTTTTCGCAGAGGCGTAAACTTCCCGGGCGGGACCCTGGTTCTTGAACCGTGTCCTTCCCACAACATCCCTGCCGCGCCGGGCGCCAGGAGCGGGGATGAATCCCTGATTGGAATCCATGTCCCAGTCTACCGGACTCAGACGGGTTGCGGCGGCTGTCGAGACCCCTATCCTGGCAATCTGCCGGTTAGACGCGCCACTGGGGCACATGGCAGCTTAGGGCCTGTCAAGCGTATTTGGGGCAGGAACAGAAGCCGGCCGGCAGCGCAGCGGGTGGCCCGGAAAGCCGAATCTTTTCGCCTGCCGGACCATCTTTTCGCCTGCCGGACCCTTTTTGATAGGGGAACGAAGGCAGGCAAACGGGTTGCGCGTATCCGCCATCATCGTCATTGGCATTCAGCTACCTTATTATTCTCAAGTGGAACATTGGCCGGGCTGTGCCGTTGCGCGGTCCTGCCGGAACCCGAGGAGCCGGCGCGAACCGGACTAAAACTGCATCTAACCCAACAAGGAACCAAGGTTACATGCCGTCCGGTTGCGGAACTTGACAGCATCAGAACGCCGGCCGAGGAGCGAAGACCAGCCCTATGATGTGGATTGTCCGGCTTGCGCTTAGACGACCTTATACCTTTGTCGTCTTTGCGCTGCTGATTTTGATCCTTGGCGTGTTCAGCATCGAATCGATGCCGACGGACATCTTTCCCAACATCGACATCCCGGTGGTGACGGTGGTGTGGAACTTTGCCGGTCTGTCGGCGGATCAGATCGCCAACCGCATCGTGACCAATGCCGAACGCGGCATGACCACCACGGTCAACGACATCGACCACATCGAATCGCAGTCTCTGGTGAGCGTGGGGATCATCAAGGTCTTTTTTCATCCCGGCGCCAACATCGCCCAGGCCGTGGCCGAAATCTCAGCCATCAGCCAGGTGCAGATCCGTTCGCTGCCGCCCGGCACTTTTCCGCCGTTCATCATCCAGTACAACGCCTCCAGCGTGCCGGTGCTGCAACTGGGGATCTCCGGGCCGGGGGTGAACGAGCAGCAACTGAATGACATCTCCACCAACACCATCCGCCTGCAACTGGCCACCGTCGAAGGCGCGCAAATTCCCTTTCCTTATGGCGGAAAACAGCGCCAGATCGAAGTGGACCTGGACCTGAACGCCTTGCAGGCGCGCGGCCTTTCGCCCATCGACGTGGTCAATGCCATTACCGCGCAGAATGTGATCGCGCCCTCGGGGACCATCAAACTCGATCGCTTTGAATACCAGGTGGAAACCAACTCCGCACCCACCCTGCTGGACGCGCTGAACAACCTGCCGGTCAAAACCGTGAACGGCACGATTGTCTATATCCACGACGTGGCGCACGTGCGCGACGGCAATCCCCCGCAGACCAACATCGTGCGCGTGGACGGCCGCCGCGCCATCATGATGAACATCCTCAAGACGGGGTCGACTTCGACGCTCGACATTATCAAGAGCGTGCGCGACATCCTTTCCAGCCCCAGTCTCAAGGGCCAGGTGCCTCCGCAGTTGAAGATCGTGGCTCTTGCCGATCAATCGATCTTTGTGCGCGGCGCCATCGACGGCGTGGTCCGTGAATGCATCATCGCGGCCTGTCTAACGGCCATCATGATCCTGATCTTCCTGGGCAGTTGGCGTTCCACCATTATCATCGCCGTCTCCATTCCGCTTTCCATTCTGTGCTCGCTGATTCTGCTCTACGCGCTACACGAGACCATCAACATCATGACCCTGGGCGGCATGGCGCTGGCCGTGGGCATTCTCGTCGACGACGCCACCGTGGCCATCGAAAACATCAACCGCTATCTGGAGACGGGCCGGGAGCTGGAGCAGGCCATTCTGGAAGGCTCGGCGCAGATCGCCACCCCCGCGCTGGTTTCCACATTCGCCATCTGCATCGTATTTGTGCCCATGTTCTTCCTGAGCGGGGTAGCGCGCTACCTGTTTGTGCCCATGGCCGAGGCGGTGGTTTTCGCCATGCTCGCCAGCTATTTTCTGTCGCGTACGCTGGTGCCTACCATGGCCAAGTATCTGCTCCACGAACATGACGATGCGGCCGCGATAAGAAAGCGCGCCAGCAGAAATCCGCTGACCCGTTTCCAGGCCGCTTTTGAAGACGGCTTCGAGCGATTCCGGCACGCTTACCTGGGACTGCTCACCTTCTGCGTCGATCATGCCGGCGTGTTCCTGATCGTGTTTCTTGCCTTCGCCCTGGCCTCGCTCGGGCTCATTTCGACGCTGGGACAGGACTTTTTCCCGTCGGTCGACTCGGGCCAGTTCATCATTCACGTGCGCGCCCACACAGGCACGCGCATTGAAGAGACAGCTGCGCTTTGTGACCACATCGAGCAGACCATTCGCGGGCAGATTCCGGCCAATGAACTGGTCACAATTCTCGACAACATCGGTCTGCCTTACTCCTCGCTGAACCTTTCCTACTCGACCTCCGCGCCCGTGGGCCCCTCCGACGCCGATATTCAGGTGCAGTTGACGCGCAATCATCATCCCAGTGAGCAATACATCGAGCGCCTGCGCGGCGTGCTGGCCCACGAGTATCCCGGCGTGACGTTTTACACCGTGCCCGTGGACATCGTGACCCAGATCCTGAACTTTGGACTGGCAGCTCCCATCGATATCCAGATCGTCGGACCCAATCTGTATGGCAACCGCGCCCTTGCTGAGCGCATGTTGAACGAGGTGCGTTACGTTCCCGGCGCGACGGACGTGCGCATCCAGCAACCTTTCAACTATCCCAATCTCACGGTGCATGTGGATCGCACCCGCGCCGCGGCCACCGGGTTAACGCAGCAAAACGTGGCGCAGAGCCTGCTGGTGGCGCTGAGCGGGAGCTTCCAGACCAGCCCGAACTTCTATCTCGACCCGCGCAATGGCGTCTCGTACAGCATCGCAATCCAGACGCCGCAGTACCGCATGAACTCTTTGGCGCAGCTTAAAAGCCTGCCCATCACCGGGAGTGGGGCAAGCCCGGTGGCCGGCACCGCGCCCTCCACCGCGGCACCGGGGTCGAATGCAGCCGCGGCGCCGGGGGCCGCAACAACGGCCGCGCCCGGAGCTCCCGCGCCGGAGCAGATACTCGGCAATCTGGCAACGGTCGTGCCCGGCGCGGAGCAGGGCGAGATCAGCCACTACAACGTGCAGCCGGTCATTGATATTTATTCCAACGTGGAAGGAACCGACCTGGGCAGCGTGACGCGCGCCATGGAAAGGATCGTCGCCCGTCACGAGAAGGACCTGCCCCGCGGCTCGAGTTTCATCTTCCGCGGGCAGAGCGAGACCATGTACCGGTCCTACATTGGCCTGCTCAGCGGCCTGGTTTTCTCCATTGTGCTGGTCTACCTGCTCATCGTGGTCAACTTCCAGTCCTGGCTCGACCCATTTCTCATCATTTCCGCGCTGCCGGCGGCGCTGGCCGGAATTGTCTGGTTCCTGTTCCTGACCAACACGCGGCTCAGCGTGCCGGCGCTTACCGGCGCCATCATGTGCATGGGCGTGGCCACGGCCAACTCCATCCTGGTGGTGAGTTTCGCGCGCGAGCAGATGGAAGTGCTGGTGGGCGACGCGCGGCGCGCCGCGTTGAATGCCGGCTTTGTGCGCCTGCGCCCGGTGCTGATGACCGCCCTGGCCATGATCATCGGCATGGTGCCGATGGCGCTCGGCCTGGGCGACGGCGGTGAGCAGAACGCTCCGCTGGGACGCGCGGTGATCGGCGGCCTGCTGCTGGCCACAGTGGCAACGCTCTTCTTTGTGCCTGCATTCTTTTCCTTCATTCACGGCCGCATCGAGCGCGGGCGCCAGCGCGAGTCGCATCGCGCTTCCGCCGGCCGCTCTTCCATCGAATTCGATGAATTCGACGAGACACCGGAGTAACCGCTTATGAACCACTCGCCCAATTCGAATCCTCAGCCCGGCCCCCAGCCTAGTGTCGAAGGCTACGACGGCGCACGCGAGCCGAGCGCGGTCTCGCCGCACAAGATTTTGACCGGCGCGGTCGTGGTCCTGCTCATCCTGGCCGTGCTCGCCGTTACCGGCATCCTGCGCCGCATGCACGCCCATACGGTTCTGGCCGAACGCACCCACGACCTGGCCGCGCCCACTGTGACGGTGGCTCCGGCACGGCCTGGCGCGCCCGTGGATACCTTCGTGCTGCCCGGCAATGTAACCGCCTATACTGACGCGCCCATCTACGCGCGCACCGACGGTTACCTGGTTCGCTGGTACTACGACATTGGTTCGAAGGTGCAGAAGGGTGCGCTGCTGGCCACCATCGACACGCCCGAACTCGATCGTCAGGTGGCGCAGGCCGAGTCGGACCTGGCTACCGCGCAAGCGAACGCGAACATCGCACGCATTCAGGCGGAGCGCTACTCGGGATTGGTCAAGTCCGACGCGGTTTCACAGCAGGATGCGGATACCTATGCGAACCAGGCCGTAGCCACCGCAGCCGCGGTTCGCTCCGCGCAGGCCAACGTGCAGCGGGTGAAGGAATTGCAATCCTTTGAAAAGGTCTATGCGCCGTTTGACGGTGTGGTGACCGCGCGCACCGTAGATACAGGCCAGTTGATCAACCAGGGTTCGGGCGCCGAGCTCTTTCACATGCAGGCCATTGAGACATTGCGCGTGTATGCGAATGTGCCGGAGATTTATGCGCAAACTTTGCATCGTGGCATGAAGATCGATCTCACTTTTCCCGAGCATCCCGGAAAAATTTATGCCGGAACGCTGGTGCGGACCACCGATGCCATCGATCCCGCGAGCCGCACGCTGCTGGCTGAGATCGACCTGAATAACCGTTCCGGCGAGCTGCTGCCCGGCTCGCTGGCCCAGGTCCACTTCAAAACGCCCAACACCGTTCTCACGTTTATTGTGCCCTCGGCGGCGTTGATCTTCCGTCGCGACGGCATGGAGCTGGCCACGGTAGCGGACGGTGATACAGCGCACCTGGTGCACGTGGTGATCGGCGAGGACGATGGCGCCACAGTGCAGATCATCAGCGGCTTGAACCCGGGCGACCAGATTATCCAGGATCCGCCCGACTCGCTGATCGACGGCGAAAAAGTGGATGTGGTGCAACCGGGGAACATGCCCACCCCCGCGGGAGGCCTGTAGTGCCGAGGCGGCCGCAAAGCGTGAATCTACCGCAGGTTTCCGTACCTGCACATCGCTTCTGGCGGCGAGGACGCCGCCAGTACAGCCGGTCAGGAGACCGGCGGTACAGATTTGCAGATGCGCTCTTGCTCGCTTGCTCCCTCGCTCCCTGGCTCCCTTGCTCCCTGCTCCTCACCGGCTGCAAACCCGTCGGCCCCGACTACAATCGCCCGGGCTACAACGCGCCTTCGGTATATAAGGAGGCAGGCGCGTCGACCGTGACGCCTCCGCCGAACCCAACCGGCGGCGCATGGCAGCCGGCGAATCCCTCCGATGGCATGTTGAAGGGCAAATGGTGGGAGATCTACCAGGACCCGCAGCTCAACCGCTTGGAAGAGCGCATCGCCACCAACAACGTGCAACTCAAGCAGGCGCTCGAGACATACCTTGCGGCGCGAGACCAGGTGAGCGCCGCGCGCGCCAACCTCTATCCCACGCTTTCGGTGGGCGTGACCCCCGAAGGCATCAAGAACTCGACGAATTCGCCAAATTGGAATAAGGCCAGCACCGTTACTTACGCCGACCTGACGATTGCGGGCCAGGCGAGCTGGGAGCCGGATTTCTGGGGCCGCGTCCGGCGCACGGTGGAGCAGGCGCGGGAAAATGCGCAGGCCGACGCAGCCGAGGCTGCGAACGTAGACCTGACCCTGCACGCGGAGCTTGCGACCGACTACTTTGCCCTGAGGGGCCTCGATTCCGAGATCAAGCTGTTCACGGCTACGGTTGCGGACCTCGAGCACCAGCTTGATCTGACGCAGCGGCGGTTTTCCGGCGGCGTGGCCACGGCCGTGGATGTGGCGCAGGCGCGCACCCAGCTGGAAACCGTGCGCGCACAGCTTGTGGATCTGGGCGTGGCGCGTGCGCAGTACGAACACGCCATCGGGACCATCGCCAACTACGATCTGTCGGGCTTCAGCATTCCGGCGTCGCCGCTCGGGCAATCTCCGGAAATGACGCTGCCCAGGGTGCCGTTGGGCGTGCCTTCGCAATTGCTGGAGCGCCGGCCCGACATTGCCGAGGCGGAACGGCTGGCGGCCGCAGCCAATGAGCAGATTGGTATCCAGATCAGCGCTTTTTATCCGGCCATCACGCTCAATGCAACCGGCGGCTTTCAAAGTGCCAATCCCGGCACGTGGATTCAGGGGCCAAGCTCGATGTGGACGCTGGGCGCGCAGGCAGCGGAGCTCCTGTTCGATGCCGGGCAGCGCCACGCTCTCACCGATGCCGCGCGCCACAGTTACGAAGCGCAGGCGGACGGCTATCGCAATACGGTTTTCCAGGCCTTCGAGGACGTGGAGGATCAGCTTGCGAACTTGCGCATTCTGGAGCAGGAAGCCCAGGTGGAGCAGGGTGCGGTAGACGCGGCGCAGCATTCCTTTGATTTATCGAATACCCGCTATAAGGGCGGCGTGACCGGCTATCTCGAGGTCCTGACCGCCGAGCAGACCCTCCTCGGTGACCAGGTGATAGCGATCAACATCGAGAGCAGGCAGTTTGCGGCCAGCGTGAGCCTGGTGCGCGCCCTGGGCGGCGGCTGGGATGTGACGCAGTTGCCGAAGTAGGACGTTCGCCGGATCACGGTCAGGCGTGTGTTGCTAAACGCCGGCGAGGATCCGACGCAGCGCCAGCACGGGAAGGCCGGAGCGTGCGACGAGTTCCTTGAGCTCTCTTGCCAATTGGTTCATCTCATCGGGAGCCTGTGAACAGTGCCAGGCCCCGCCAATCTCCGCGAATCGAGTGGAGAGAAATGCCCGGAACAAACCCACCAGAATAAAGCGCGGAAGGGCGCAAAAAATTGCCTGGGCGCGCGGAACGATGCGGCGGCCATTGGCGCGCAGCACCGCGAGAGTCTGGCGCATGGCATCGGCAAGCAGGCGCAGGTCGCTTTTGGAGCGAGCCAGGGCGCGCGTATCGCAACCGTGCTTGAGGACGAGCATCGCGAAAGGCGCCACCATCGCGGCGTGGGTAGCGAGCCAGTCGGGCATGTGCTGTTCCACTCTTGCCTTGAGCCCGGCGCGGTTGAGGATGCCAATCAAGCGCGTGAGCCTGGGAGTGACGGCGCCGTTCACTTCGCCGAACGGGGTGGACGCTCCTTTGACGCGCATCGCGCGCACCAGGCTGCCCTCGCGCCGCCCGCCAGCGAACACGAAGCCCAGCATCACGCGATCCGCGCCGAGCTCTTCGACCCATTCCTCGGGACCCAGAGCGGTGTTCACCATGAAAACCACACACGGTGAATGGTTGCGCACAAGGGAGGGCATCAGCTCGAGCACCTGGTTCTTGCGCACGACAACAAGGATGTAGTCGTAGATGTCCTCGGGATCGAGGCCGTCGATGACGGGCACTTTGGTCAAGGTCCGCGCACCGTTGAGCGGGTTTTCGATTTCGATGCCCCGCTCCGTCAGCTCCTGGAAACGGGCAGGGCGAGCCAGCACTGTGACGTTGAAGCCGGCGCGGTACAGCTCGGCGGCGCAAACCGAGCCATTGACCCCGGCGCCCACGACGAGAATGCGCGGCGAATCGATGCTCATGGCAATTCCCCGTAAAGAAAATTGCCAGCATTGTAGGCCGAAAATGGACTGAAAGCGAACTCTTTTCGCGGCGGTTTCAGCAGACGAGCAGACTCTATATGCCTTCGCCCCTTAGATTCCTTCACCCATCGACACGTAGACCTTCAGGCGTTCGAGTTCCACGCGATAGGCGGCGCGTTCGGCCTCCTCGTCAGCGAAGGGCTGGGCCCAACGCTCGGTTGCACCGAGTCGTTCTTCCAGTTCTTCCACGCGTGCCGAAAGTGCGATGAGCGCATCGGAGAGCGGGTCCTTGATCTCGTGCGGGTCGGTGATGAGCACGCGCTGGCCGTTGTGGTAAACAATGTGCGCGGGCACGCCGACCACGGTGGAGTTCGGCGGCACGTCAGAGAGCACCACCGATCCCGCGCCCACGCGCGAGTTCTCGCCGACGGTCACGTTGCCGAGGATGTTGGCGTTGTTGCCGATAAAGACGCCGTCGCAGACCGTGGGGTGGCGCTTGCCGTGGCCCTTGCCGGTACCGCCCAGCGTGACGCCCTGGTACATGGTCACGTCGCTGCCCACAATGGCGGTTTCGCCGATGACGACGCCGGTGGCGTGGTCGATGAAGAGACGCCGTCCGAGGAGCGCGCCGGGATGGATGTCGACGCCGGTGAAGAAACGGCCCACCTGCGAAAGAATCCGCGCCGGCAGGCGCAGCTTGTGACGCCAGAGCCTTTGCGACACGCGGTGAATCCATACCGCCCAAAGGCCCGGATAGCAAAGCAGAACTTCAAGACGGGTACGCGCAGCCGGGTCGCGCTCCATGATGGAGCGGATGTCGTCGCGAACTCTAAAAAACAGGGACATGATGAAAACAGGGAATAGGGAGTAGGGAGTAGAAAACGGGGTCGAATTCCGATGCGCTTTCTACTCCCTATTGGCTACTCCTTACTCCCTGCCTTTCTTACGCCGGCACCGCAATGGGCTCGGCCTGCAGAGCCAGCGCCTGCTGGCGCAGCGGCTCAAAGAGGATGCTCGACAGATAGCGCTCGCCGAAGTCGGGCAGCACAACCACGATCAGCTTACCCTTATTCTCAGGCCGGGCAGCAACTTTGAGCGCCGCTGCCACAGCAGCACCGGAGCTGATTCCGACAAACAGGCCTTCCTCTTTGGCAAGCCGGCGCGCCATCTCGACGGACTCGTCGTTGGTGACCTGCACGACTTCGTCGATGTTCTTGGTGTCGAGAATGCTGGGAATGAATCCAGCGCCGAGGCCCTGAATCTTGTGCGGGCCGGGCTTGCCGCCGGAGAGTACTGGACTGTCCGTGGGTTCGACAGCGATGGCTTTAAACGACGCCTTCTTGGGCTTGATGTGGTTCGACACGCCGGTGATAGTGCCCCCGGTGCCCACGCCGGAGATCAGAATATCCACCGCGCCATCGGTGTCA
>Ga0326727_10021229_pt1 | contig 12752 bp, 8 predicted proteins | sample MB2enrmetagenome_FD_207643 | JGI IMG/M metagenome (GOLD analysis project Ga0326727, IMG submission 207643) | Lab enriched peat soil microbial communities from McLean, Ithaca, NY, United States - MB29MY | ecosystem: Environmental > Terrestrial > Soil > Wetlands > Peat | place: USA: New York...
TTCGGGATGGTGTAGGCTCCATCCAGATCGGTCGACGCACCAATGCTTGTACCTTTTACAACAACGTTAGCGCCCGGCAGCTCTTCCTTTGTCTGTTGATCGAACACTTTCCCTTTTATTGTTCCGCTACCCGCAGCCATCAATGACTGTGCTGTCAAAAAGAAAAACACGCCCAAAAGGGACACTGTCTTTCCCGCAAATTCATTAGCAATGTGAAGCATATTCATCTCCCTGTTTTGTTCCTTTGTTCTACATTGGTTAACAAAAATAGCTTTTTCCACAATAGTGCGATCCCAAGTCGCAACTCTCTGAAACAGTCTTCATGAGATCTCCATTTCAGCCATACTTAAAACCTTTTCGTCTTTCCGCCAACTCATCCTGAATCTGCAAATTGAGTTTCTTGCTGATGCTGTAAAACATGATCGCGACCACGCCAGCGAAGAAAGTCAGCGCAGGATAAATGCTCGAGGCCATCCGAATGCCAAATAAGGCATGGGCGGTCTGCGCGGCATTCGGAGCGTAATCGTAAGCCGCCAAGATCCAACCGCATATTGCACCACCTAATCCGAGTCCTGCCTTCAGGGCGAACACTATCCCTGCAAATACAAGCCCCGTCGCCCGTCGACGAGTCTTCCATTCCGAATAATCGGCTACGTCCGCCATCATAGCCCAAAGAAGAGGAATAGTCGGACCGTAGGAAAGTGACTTAAGAATATTCAAAACAAAAGCGAGACCGACCGACTGGGCCGGCAACAAGATGAACAGCGCCGTGAAGACCGCGGTGAAGAAAAGTCCCGTGGTAAAAACCGCTTTCTTTCCAAAGCGTATGGCTAAGAAAGTTGAGGCCAAAACTCCGAGGATGTTCATGATCATCCCCGCCATGTTGAACAGACTGAAGCCTACGCCTGAAACGTTGCTCCCATCCTTACCGACAATGAGTCCGAAAGCGTTCAAAATTCCGTACCAAATACCTCCTGTTCGCGAAGCGCTTTGACCCAAACCCATCGATTGAAGGAAGTTGAACAGCGAACCCTTGTCCACATAGTAAGTGAAGTAATAAAACATGCCGCTTCCCCACATCGCGAGGGTTATGAAGACGAAAAGAGTCGTGACGAACATTGCGATCCATGGTCCGGTTTTCAAAAGGCCGGCGAGATCCTTCTTCGGAGAAGATTTCTGTTTCGGGTCGGGTTTGACGCGCTCCCTGACACTGAAGAAAGTTATAAGGAAAAAGACTACGCAGACTATTGCATACGCCCCGATAGTCATGGAATAGCCTTTCTGAGCGTTGCCCTGACCGAACTTATACACCATCGGAAGCGTGAAACCCTGCACTATTAGCGCGGCAGTCATAGAGAAGAAGAATCTGAAAGATGAAAGGGAAGTTCTCTCATTTACGTCACCCGTGATAACACCGTTGAGAGCAGAATAAGGAGTGTTGTTGACTGAATAGAGTGTCATCAAAAGAATGTACATTATGTAAGCGTAAACAATTTTTCCCGATGTGCCCAAGTCGGGCGTGGTAAATACGAGGACAAATACCACTGCAAAGGGGACTGCCGACCATAGGATCCAGGGCCGGAATTTTCCCCATCTAGTGTTCGTCCGATCCGCCAAGGTACCCATAAAAGGATCGAACACCGCATCCCAGAAACGGCCAACGAGAAGAAGTGTGCCAGCCGCAGCAGCACTAATACCAAAAACATTTGTGTAGAAAGGGAGTTGAAAGATCAGCATTGTTTGGAAAACAAAATTCGCTGCCCCGTCTCCGAAGCCGTATCCGATCTTTTCTCTTACGGAAAGTTTAGTAACCGCAGCAACAGCCTCTCCAGCACCGTCGCTTGCAATCCCCCCAGCTACAACTCCAGTAACTTTTTCCTGCAAAGTTGTCTCCTTCGTTCGAGCGTTTGGCTTTCTAACTTCTTGCTTCTTATCTCAGGACGATTATTTGCCATTTCCGGATCCCGCCGTCCTTGGATTTCCTCTCACAACATCGCAATGCCACTGTCGATGGCTCAGTGACATGTTACATACTCATGCGAGTTAAAGATAAATCTTCCACTGGAAGAATCAAGCCAATATTCGACATACCGCACGGTTTCACGCCAATCTGCTTGAGTCTTTCCAGTTCCTTCTCCCACCACGCAACGAAACTCGAGACGCCACGGACCGACACTGAGCCTCTGCATTGCTTTCGCAAATGCCAAGTCTGCCATCAATTCATCGCGCCTTTCGCCGGCAACTCTTGTTTCTGAGCTGCTTTCATGAACAGATCTTTCACAAATGAATTTAACTGGTCCGATCCTATTCTCTTGTCTCCGGTCTGCTTCTGAAAGTCCTTAACATATTGAATTACTATTTGCGTCAATACCGCACCCGGCCTGGGATAGGCAGCCACGATATAATGAGGGCCCTTGGCCGGTTCTCCCTCTTCCTTTTCCAATTCAGCCCTAAGGTTATCCGGACTTATTAACGAATTGGCATAATCGAAAATTACCTTGTCCATTGCTTTGTACACTTCTTTACTTTCCTTAACAAGGCCATAGTAATCAAGAAGTTGTGCAAAGACATAATTGGATGTCGTATAGACATCTTGACCCTGCTCCGATTTCACCGCTTCCCCGTTCTCCGTTCGGCACATTGCCCAGCCCATAGTCGTCCGGTTATTCTCATAAATTGTCTTCAGAATTTTCTTGGCTTTCTCGTCCGATATGAAGGGCTCTTCTCCTATTGAGATCATGTACCAGAGGGAATCCAATTGGTTGGTCCAAACGTCGGTGTTTGTTTTCTTTGTGACAGTATCGTAGCAGGTGACGTAATACTGCAACCTCCTGCCTTTCTTGTTCTTCTTATCTCTCCACAATTTTGCAAAAGACGCAGATGCTTTCTCAAAACTAGCTTGATATTGTTTCATTGCTTGTTCATCCTTCATCATGCCGGCCATTATCATCATCGCCTGGCAGCCAGCCATGAAGGTAGTAGCATCATAACTGTCCACTCCGAACAAGGTTAAGTTGTCAAATGTATTCTTGACTTCGTGCGGATTGCCTTCGGGAATCCCGTCTCCATCAAGGTCATGTTTTTGCAAAGATTCAAATCCGAACTTAAGAGTCTCCCAATTTCCCTTCAGGAAACCCGTATCACCCAGAAACTTAACATCGCGCAACACTCTTGTGGCCAATTTAGGGAAAAGATCCACCCAATAGTTGTTATTGTACCACGCATAGTCGCTGACGTTACGCAAAGGATGGCCCTTTGGCATCGCGCCTAAATCATGCGCCACGCTGCCCTTAACTTTGAACGCATCTCTTATCTGCGTCAGAGGCCTGCCTTCGTATGCCTCCGGATGTTCCTGGAAATGCTTTCTGGCTTCAACAAAAGACGAGTGGTAATGATAATATCGTGGTGTAGGATCTTCAGCCTGAATCGAGTCGATAAACCGCTGACAAATTTCCTTTTCTATGTTTGGAAAGAGCACAAGGAGTACCATGGAGTACCAATCGACATCCGAAGGATCGATATATGCATAATCAATGCACTCAAGGAATCGGGCTCGTTCTTTCCCGTCGTCGTCTTCAACCCACACGGCGGCATTCGACAGCGGGAAACTAAATTCGTTCAAAATCAGCCTCGTCAATCTCAGGGCGCCGCTCCTGTCATTCTTATATGAAGGAGATTTCGATATAAGATCGAATATTTTGCTTTGTATCTCGACGGTACGGTTCAGCCAGTTAGCATAATTATCCAGAGCAACCTTTGCCATATCCACGGCCCTGGTTTCCTTATTGCCAAAGCTTCTGACATACTTGCGGTCAAATATCTTCCCGTCAATATACCGCTGCTCGGGGAAGTCAAGGACGATTGCAAGCGGTATTTCCATCGTCGCCTTGGCATTCAGAGTAAACGTAAGACTGATGGCCGACCCATAATCTTGATTCAAGATAGGTTGTCTCTTTTCATAAAAGCTTCCATCGTCGTTCAATAGCAGATCCTGCTTAAGGTGATTCAAGCAGAAGTAAGGCTGCGTATCTATTTCGACGCCCTTCATTTCTGGCACAGCGACTACCATTCGGTCCATGCATTCGTCACTCTTCATGACCACTCCCCTCATACCTCCAGATCTAAAGTCCGCATGCGCATGACCTTTCACCGGCGTTGAGCACAAATAGGCAGTGTCCTGATCGGTTGGTTTTAATTCTTTCTCCTGAAGGTTCACCAGCGAGGGCCTTGGTATTACCAACGTAATCTGTTGTGCCTGGTTCGAGCCATTCGTGACCTCGTACTCTTCAACGCCAATCGGCATCAGGGTTTCGGAACTACCTGAAAGCAAAGGAGAGACAAATCTCCTTATCACGCTGACTTTCCCAAGCTTGTACGCAAATTCCGCCAAGGGTGTAGCGATAGAAATCGAAGTCTGCTTCTCAGATACCGGCGGATGGTAATAGTTTTTCAACGCAGGTACGTCGTCGGGACCCTCCGCCGCTTTAGGATCTTTCGTAGTCAACATGACGGCCTTATTTTCACCGACACAAATAAATGGTGCAGAACCAAGCTGAATTGCATTCTGGTTCAATAGAATAAGTCTGCCTGCATTGTTAAGCCTGTTGTACAAACCATCAGGAGATACACCTATAGAACAAGTGGGAGCACCCTGAAGCGCAATGGTATGAGGGAACTGTAGGGTCTTCGACATTCCCTGAAAATGAACCGACATTTTATTCTTGACATAGATTTCGGAAATTCTTGCTCCTGAAATCGTAAAGACGTCGCTTATCTTTAAGCTATAAGGCTTCGGCATATAATTTTTCTTTAGCTAATATTTCAATTTCTGATCTAAACAATTCCCGGAGTTAACGAAAAAATCATGAAACTCCGGGACTCATGCTTGACTAACAATACGACAAGTCCAGGGGCTGACCTTTCTTCGACACCGGTTTTTTTACGGGAGCTTCCTGCTGAACGCCAAGCTTTATAGGCAGCTTAGTTTTTGGAGACTGTTTGATCTTCCCAAAAAGCATTCCCACTGCGGCCTTTATAGAATCTGGTGTCCCACTGAAGTTGCACACTGCGACATCGGCTTCGTTTGTCGTGCCTTCCACGTACGGATAATTCGTCACAACGACCACTTTCTTTCCGGCCTCTTTCAGTCTCTTGACAAGCAGCCGATTGTTGCCGGTCTTCACGATCCTGGCATAGTAATTCGTCATGACAACGAGGTCCACCTGTTTGGCAAGCTCGAGACACTCATTGAGTTCTTCCTCAGTGGCTGCAAAATCGGTATCGACCAGAATCATATTCTGAGTGTATTCCACCATATCCTCGCAGAACATATGCTGGTGCATGTACGGGTCTTTTCCGCAGAATTCATAAGGGATTCGCTGCTCGATAACCAGCATTTTCTCCTTGGGATTCAAAGGCAGCATTTTTTGATCGTCGCGCATCAGGATCAATGCTCTCTTTGCAACATCCCAGGACAAATCTATAACCGGTTTGCTCATCGCATAAGCCTGGGCTTTTTTCGGATCCTTCTTTCCTGCCGTCTCAAAAAGACCCTGGTCGTACTTCATCTTCAATAGACGCTCGACGGATTGGTCGATCCTCTCCTCAGTGAGCATGCCTGACCTGACAGCCTCTTTGATTCCGAAGAAGCACTGTGTTCTCGACTCATCATCGGCCTTCAAGAGTATCGTATCGCATCCGGCCTTTATCGCCATTGCACAAGCTTGTGGAAGCGGCCATTGCTTAAGGATCGCTGCCATGCCGATTGCGTCGGAAACGATAACGCCTTTGAATCCAAGTTCTTCTCTCAGAACACCCTGGAGAATTTTCTCCGACAATGTTGTCGGGTATTTATCGTCGAAAGCCGGGTAGACCGAGTGTCCGGTCATGATCGCATTCACCCCAGCGTCGATGGCGGCCTTGAAGGGAACGAGCTCGACCTCGTGCATCCTTTGCTTGTCGGCTCTTATCACGTCCAGGACGTCATGGGCGTCTGTTGCGGAATCGCCTCTGCCGGGAAAATGCTTCGCGGTCGCTGCGATGCCGCCGTCTTGCAAACCCTTGATCAAAGCAACAGCATGCTTTGCGACCATTTCAGGATCGTCACCGAATGATCTGACCCCGATTTCAGGATTCTTGGGATTGATATTCACATCGCAGACCGGCGAGTACATTTGAGTCACACCGATGGCGCTCAATTGCTTGCCGATAGTTAAGCCGATTTTGTACGTCAGCTTCACGTCGCCGATGGCGGCCATACCCATTGGAGGTGGAAACTGTCTTATGCCGCCAGCCATGTAATCATTCTTGAAATCGCCTTCGAAATCGATCGTCATATGAAGAGGAATTCCCGAGCCCCTGCCAATAGCGATCTTCTGCAGCTTATTCAAATCTTTTGTGTAATCTTCCGGAGTGATGCTGATGCCAAAGTTCTTGCCTGCGAAGTAAGTACTCGCTATAGTAAAATAGTCTTCCGGCTTCTTGAAATTCTTGTCGATCTGAGAATTACCCCAGTAGAGATTCTTGCAGGTTTCAACCGCGTACGGTTCGAGACAAAGGCCGCCGCATTCTAACTTCGTGATTTGTTCAATTCCGCTCGGCGTTAACATTGCGCCGCGTCGCGTAAATGTCAGGAGCTGGCCGACTTTTTCGTCAAGGCTCATCTTTGCGATTTTCTTGCTGATGAAAGTGTCTCTTTTTGGATTGCCCTTTTTTGCCATTTCTAAATTCCTTCTAGTTTAAGATTCCCATTTACCGTGATTATCGGGCCCAACCCAGAACTCGCGCTCCTTTTTCCAGCCGGCCTCATCGATTTTTAAATCCTTTGTTTTCCAACCTTTCTTAATGCGTTTTGTCAGGTCGTCAAATCCTTTGTTCCAGGAAAGTCCATCAGGAACAGTAACGTTCATGCTTCCGGCAGCATTTGCATATCTCAGGCAAGATTCGATGCTGTTTCCATAAACAAATGCAGAAAGGAATCCTGCGATGGCCGAATCGCCCGAACCAAGCGCACCTACAAACTTCTCTTCCTGGTACACGGGAAACCAGAGCTCGCGATTCGCCCAGTTCTCGACATCAGAACATCCCGCCGCGCCCATCTTCATGAGCCGATCCTTATCGGCAGTACGAACGTATAATCCTCTGTGACCACATTTAACCATTGCTATCGCTGCACCCATTTTAATGAGTTCACTTCCTAATGTAGAAATCTCTTTCACGGTCATGTGGTCAAGTACAGTCTCCCTCGGACCGAGCTTTGCCTTTTTCTCGAGAAACTTTTCTTTATGAAGAAAATAGAATATTTCTTCCGCACTCGGCACCATAATGTCTGAAAGAGGAACCCAATCTTTGAGGATTGCAGACCAGTTAACCTGACCCGCGCGACTATTTACATCGGGAAGCGAGAGATCAAGTGCGGTCGTTACTCCGAGTTCTTTCGTCTTCTTCAGAATTTTCGTCAGCTCTTTGCCTGTGTTCTCGTACAACTTGCTCATCCAGGGTGGATAACCAAAAAGCATCAGTTTTGAACGCCGGAGAAGGTCAAAGTCCATATCATCGTAGCCGAAAGTGTCATTGGCTCCGCAATGATGGAGATAAAAACGATCTATGCCGGGTATGCAGATCGCAATGGTATATGAAGTCGATTCGCCGTCAACCATTTTGATCCCTTTGAAATGCCCCTCATTCTCTTCATACCAGCTGAGGATCTCTTTGCCAAAATCGTCGTTGCCGATCTTGCCGATCAATTCGGTTTTCACGCCGAGCCGTCGGATGGATACGCCGGCATTAGTAACAGGACCTCCTCCAACAACGACGCAGTCACCCATATTGATCATTTTGCCTGGCACAAGGACATCTGTAAGTTTTTCCACTTTATCTTCAATTGTGAAAGCAGGTATCAAATCGAGGCAGGTATGTCCGGCTGCAACGATTTCAATATCTCTTTGGTTATTAGTTGCCATTCAAAGCTCCTTAGGAAATAGTTTTGACTTTATTTCAGCATGCCGACTCATCATAAAACCCTGATGCATAACCCGCCTCTTTCTTTTTCAATCGTCTCTTAATATTGCCGTTCGAAACGAAAAACATCCAGACAATTCTCCTCCGGGAGTCATCCGGCTGAAGTGGCTATGTTCTCCCAGCAAGTTGCTAAATCCAGTTTATATTTTTCTTAGTCTCTCGATCCAAACTTCTTGATGATAGCGTAGAATGCCGGCTTCGGATTACAGTGACGGTCGAACAGCATAGGATAGTCGGCCCTTCCTCTTATCGGCAGGTAGCTACGCCACGATTGCCCATCATGGACGGCCCAGAATGTCACTCGGCTAAACTTGTCACGGTGTTTGAAAAAGAGGGAAAACAATTCGGCATACCGATTCGCCAAGTCCTTTTGAACGGAGTCCGGCAAGGAATCGGGATATGGATTATTCTTCTTCTGCCATTCGGCATCAAAGGAGGAAATGTCCACTGCCGTGGCATCGACGGGATAAAAGGGAAGAACGCTTACATCCAGTTCCGTAACCATCAACTTGACACCCAATTCGGAGAGGGCTAAGATAGACGACTCAATCTCCTCGATGCTTGGATAGTCGAGGAACATGTGTCCCTGTATGCCAATGCCATCCAGGTGGACGCCTTTGGACTGCAGATTCTTGACAAGCCGAATGATGCCCTCGCATTTGAGTCGGATCTCAGAATTGTAATCATTATAATAGAGTTGAGCTTTGGGATCCGCTTCGCGGGAATATTCAAAGGCTTTCTGTAAGTAATCTTCGCCAATGATTTCCAGCCACTTACTCTTCCTGAACTGCCCATTCTCGTCAATTGCCTCATTGACAACGTCCCAGCCGTGGATTCTGCCTTTGTAACGGCCCATCACAGCGAGGATGTGCTCCCTCATCCGAGCGAGCAACGACTCGCGATCCAGAGGTTTGCCTGACCCGTCTTGGAACACCCAGTCCGGTGTTTGACAATGCCAGACGAGAGTGTGTCCCACGATATGCATCTTGTTCTTCTCACCAAATGCTACATAACGGTCGGCAAGTTCAAAGTTATACTTGTTCGGTTCCGGATGCACCTCTTCCCATTTCAGGATATTCTCCGGCGTGATGCTGTTGAATTGTTCTTCCACGAGAGCGGTGGCCTTTGGCTCATTGCCCAAAATCTGATTCTCGCTGAGGGCGACTCCGATTTTGAAGTCACCCTCAAATACATCTTTCAGGCCGCGTTGATCAATCATGCTCGACCCTGACCGCAGTAACGATGCCAACGAGTTTCGAAAATATAGAAATAGGCATATCCCTTTTCTGATGTTTTCATCCGTTCTATTTGCAATTTTCCGCGATCAAACCACTGGAATTGAGATGTCTTTGCATGAAACTGATTCAATCCTTTTTGAATTCCGTTCACGTTCAATTAGAGAATATATGAATTGAGAATATTCTCAAGCATTTCCTGACGGCCGCTTTGCAGCACAGGTGCAGCACTATTGCGCACATGTTTATCGATTTCCGCAAGACCTACTTTTCCGGACATAATATCGGCACCGATTCCGGTCTTGAAGCTACTGTATCGTTCTTCAATAAACTTGCTCAGCGCCTTGTCTTTGATTATGCGGTCCGCTATCAGAAGTCCTCGCGCAAAAGCATCCATGCCGCCGATATGTGCGTGGAAAAGATCCATCGGATCGTTAGAGCTGCGTCTCACCTTAGCATCGAAGTTAAGGCCTCCGCTTCCTAAGCCGCCCTGATTCAATATTATCATCATCGCCATGGTGGTGCTATAAATGTCTGTAGGAAATTGGTCCGTATCCCAGCCAAGCAGGAGGTCACCGCGATTTGCATCGACGCTGCCTAATCTCCCGGCGGCGGAAGCAACTGCCAATTCGTGCTCAAACGTATTCCCAGCCAGTGTGGCGTGATTGGCTTCGATATTCAGTTTGAAGTCGTTAATCAGATCATACTCTTTCAAAAAGTACAGGGTTGTAGCCGCATCGGAATCATACTGGTGTTTCGTCGGTTCACAGGGTTTTGGTTCAATAAGGAACTGGCATTTGAAACCGAGCTTCTTCTTGTAATCGACAGCCATGTGCAGAAATCGGGCCATATGTTCTTGCTCTGTTTTCAAGTCGGTATTCAGCAGAGTTTCGTAACCTTCGCGGCCGCCCCAGAAGACATAGTTTTCGCCGCCGAGTTCCTTAGTGGCATCGATGGCATTCTTCAGCTGCGCGGCGGCGTGCGCCATGACGTCGGCATTCGGACTTGTCCCCGCACCCTGGGTATAAATTGGATTGCTGAAAAGATTTGCGGTGCCCCATAATAGCTTTACGCCCGTTTCCTTTTGAAGCTTTTTTGCAAACTCTACGATGGTTTCTAAATTCTTGCATGTCTCGGAGAAAGTCTCACCTTCGGGCGCAATGTCGCGGTCGTGAAAGCAATAATACTCAATACCGAGCTTCGTGAAAAGTTCAAACGCCGCTTCCATCGTATCCTTGGCGCGGGATATCGGGTCACTCGCTTTGTGCCATTCTCTCTTGAACACAGGACCACCAAACATATCTCCCCCGTTCCCCATCATCGTGTGCCAGTATGCGACGGAAAAACGCAGGTGTTCGGCCATCGTTTTGCTGCCGACTTTTTGATTCTTGTTATAGTACTTGAACGCAAGCGGGTTCTTGGATTCCTTGCCTTCGTAGGGAATTTGTTTCTCGACTTTGGGGAAAAACTTACTCGACATATTAGCTCCTTTTTATGTTTCGCCGCGCAAGAGACACAGTCGGTACCTTTAATGAATACGGATACTTGTCAGACTCGCGGCTTTGAAATTTAATTTACGCTAGACACTCCAAATTTTATACCAGTTCAACCGCAGTTGAAACGATTCAATATTACAAACATTACTTTTGAATATCAACAACAAAAAACTAAGCTTCAAATTCACGGTTCGGTCAAACGGTCTCTTTTAGAGAACTCAACACCCGGAACCGGCGGCATCTTTCGATCGTCATCTCAAAGATGATAGTACATCATCCGGCCACCCCATGCGCAGGAGTATATCTCCTGCCCAGACAAGGACTTACTCGTTCGTTATTTTCGACAAATCATTTTTCCAGGACATATAGATGGAATTGTATTTGGCCGATAATCCTCGGTCCGGATACAGCCGATCTATTACAGTCAGACCCTTAAATGCCTCGTCGCTCGAAGAATACTGCCCGACGCCGATCCCTGCGCCTCGCGCAGCGCCCTGCGAGCCATCAGTGCTCAGGATCTCAAGATTGACGCCGCAAGTGTTGACAAATGCTTCGCGGAAAATCTTGCTTTGAAAGAGATTCGAATTGCCTGCCTTTATCACATCAAGCTCCAGCCCGACGCTCTTCATGACGTCGAATCCGAACCTGAAGGAAAATGCGATGCCTTCCTGGGCTGCCCGCAACAAATGTCCCTTATTATGAATATTGAAATTAATCCCCGAAAAGTGACCATGGACATCTTTGTTCTTCAGACTTCTTTCGGCACCGTTGCCATAAGGATAGCAGAACAATCCCTGTGAACCGATTTCAACCTCAGAGGCAAACTTATCCAATTCCGCATAAGAATACCTGTTGTCCATAACGCTCTGTTTGAGCCAGCTATACTGGATTCCTGTCCCGTTGATGCAAAGGAGCACACCTTTGTTCGGCTGACGTTCGGAATAATTGACGTGCGCGAAAGTGTTAATCCTTCCTTCTTTGTCGAAAACATTCTTGCTGGTCACGCCGTATATCACTCCCGAAGTACCGGCAGTCGCAGCGGTCTCTCCGGGTTTCAGAACATTCAGAGATAGAGCATTGTTAGGCTGGTCGCCGGCTCTGTAAGCAATAGGAGCCCCGGCTTTCAAACCTAACTCTTCAGCTGCACTGGAAGTCAAACGTCCCTGTATGCCGAAGGTCGGAACAATTTCCGGAATCACATTCTTGTCGAAGCCGAAGTAATCTATCAGCTTTTCAGAAAGACATTTCTTGCTGAAATCCCAGAATATCCCCTCGCTCAATCCGGATATGGTGGTACGAATCTCACCGCTCAGCCTCATGGCAATGTAATCGCCGGGGAGCATTATCTTGAATATTTTCGAATAAATATCCGGGCAATTATCTTTTACCCATTTAAGCTTTGACGCAGTAAAATTGCCGGGGGAATTTAGGAAACTACCAAGGCAATATTCGATCCCCAAATCGGAGAATGCCTTGTTGCCGATTTCGACTGCACGGCTGTCGCACCAGATAATCGACGGGTAAAGGACTTCATGGCTCTTGTTAACCATGACCAATCCGTGCATTTGGTAAGAAATTCCTATCGCGACTATCTCCGAACTTGCCAGAGAGGCTTTTGAATAGATTTTCTTGGTTGCGGTTACAACATGCTCCCACCACAAGTCGGGACGTTGTTCAGCCCAGCCAATCTGAGGTGAATCGATTTTCATCTCTTGTTCGGGCGAGAATGCCGACGCAACCAATTCGCCTGTATCGGCATCTACCGCGGAAGCTTTTATCGACGAGCTTCCGACGTCATATCCTAACAATAATTTCCTTGCCATTATGATTTCTTTAGCTCCCTACTGAGTTGTTTAGACTTTGACTCTTGCATGCCGACGACTATTATCACCTTCATTTCTTATGCGGCCTCGTATGCTTTTCTGGTTGTCGATTTCGATGAAGCGACAAGAGTTGAGCGAGTTTAGATCGGTCCTCGACGCTATCTATTTGCGCGCAGCTA
>Ga0326727_10021230_pt1 | contig 12752 bp, 15 predicted proteins | sample MB2enrmetagenome_FD_207643 | JGI IMG/M metagenome (GOLD analysis project Ga0326727, IMG submission 207643) | Lab enriched peat soil microbial communities from McLean, Ithaca, NY, United States - MB29MY | ecosystem: Environmental > Terrestrial > Soil > Wetlands > Peat | place: USA: New York...
CGGCGTGGCTTTCTTGGCTCTCGCCTTCTTCTCCCTGCTGCTGGCCCTGAACCACCTCAACCTGAGCCTGGTCGCCCCCGCCTCCGCATCGCTCACCCTGGTCACCAACGCCATCGCCGGCAAAATCTTCCTCAAGGAAAACGTCGACCGCCGCCGCTGGACCGCCGCCGTCCTGGTCTGCATCGGCGTCTACTTGCTCGCACACTGATCCTTTTCTTATCCCCTGTTCCCTCCCCGCTCGGCCTCACGCGCAAACGCGGCAATCAGCGTCAGCACAAAGAGCCCCAGCATCGGGTAAGAAAGCATCAGATTCAGGTTGGTCAGGGTCCGCCGGTGGTCGTTCTGCAGATTGAAGATCTGCCCCAGAACGAACTCGCCCGGCACCCACAGCAGTGCGGCGGCAAGAGACCACCCCCAGACTTTCGCAAGGCTGCGGTGTAAGCCGCCGTGCATACACGTTCGCCGCCGCTTCAACGGCTTGCCGATTCTGCGCGCCGCAACGCAGGCCACAATCAGCAACGAGATCGGTCCGAATCCCCCGCCAACAAGCAGCAGCGTTGCGGAAAGCAAGAGCAAAACCAAGGCCCCGCGCTTCCTTCGCAGGAACGCGGCCGACCACACAAGGATCGCCACTCCCACGAGCATCGCCGCGATGCCGGTCGCCAGAAAGTTGGGAATCAGCGTCAGCGCCGGCTCGTGGCCGAAGGGAAAAGGCAGCTCGAACCCCACCGCCATGATCTTCAGCCCCTTCGGCGCAACATTCCCTTGCAGCGTCTCAAAGTAGCCGTGCTCTATCCCCAGAAGTCCCGCATAGATTCCAAATGCCGACGCGGTTGTTCTCACTGCGTCTATGCCGGAAGGACCCACACCGCCATTCGGTAGTCTTGCCTGACTCATGGCCGGCCCTTAGCCCAATCTGCCCCTGATCCAGAAAAGCACCAGCGTCGCGGCAGTCGAGAACGCCGCCACATACGGCGCAATCCGATGCGCGGTCAGCCAGGCCGCCGGCGCCGGGTCCTGCGCGGTCACTACTCCGCCGGAAACGATCGCCGCCAGAAGCGTCAACCCTGCAATCGCGCTCGCAATCCATTCGAAGCCGCTGAGATGCGCCGCGCGATTTGCATGAACCACCAGCAAAACAAATAGAACCACCGTCGCCAGTGAGGTGAACTTGTGAAGGTTCAAGGGGAACCCGCCAAATGGCCTCCCCACATGGGCCAGCCAGAAACCGGCAAGGAAGATGACCACGTAGCAGGCCGAGATTGCCACCACTCGGGTGTGTATCGTGCTCATCACAAACCTCGGATGACGTTCAATGCCGCCAACATCATACTCCCGAAGCAATGAGCGCGATTGTCCGCACGCGCCGTTCAGCTTGGTGCGATGAACCGCATCAGCCCCCGCGGCTCCAGGTCCGCCTCCAAAAACTTCCTAGCCGCCCCCACCGCCGCGCAGACCGCCTCCGCCGCCAGGTGCCCGCTGCGCGCCGCGCTTTCCATTGTCGAAGGCCAACCCGTCGCCGTCCAGTCCCCGGCCAGAAACAGGTTCGGCCATGGCGAATCGGCTCCAGGCCGCGCCGCATCGATCCCCGGAGGGACCCCAAACGTAGCCCGTACCTCTTTCACCAGCGCAACCTTCTCCAGCTTCGCTTCTTTGACCAGAGGAAAGAACTCCGCCAGCTCCCGCAGCGCCTGCGCAAGCGCCTCCTCGCGGTTCAGCCCAGCAAATGCCCTCGTCGCGCTCACCACCAGCTCGATGTAGTGGCCACCTCGCCCCGCTTGCAGCAGCGACTGGTTGTACATCCAATGAATCTCCCGGTCCAGCAGCACCGCGTGCTCCAGCTCCGTAATCTCGCGGTCGAACCACAGGTGCACGCTGCAAATCGGCCAGTGCTCATGCTGCTCGATCTTCTTCGCCAACGCCTCCGCACCCTCCGCCGGCGGCAAGCATGGCAACAGCTTCTGCATCCCCTCAAAGGGCAGCGCTACCACCACAAAGTCCGATAGCAGCTCGCCCGTCCGCGTCCGAACCGTCCACTGCAAAGTCTCCTCGTCCCACTCCGCGCCCTCAACGCTGGTATTGAGCAACACCTGCCCGCCACGCGACTCAACAAACGCCGGCACGCCCGCATACAGCTCGCTCAGCGGAACCTTGCTCATCCCCATGCTGCCCGCAAACGCCGAGTTCATGAACAGCTCGCGAATCACCTTGGCCGCATAGTGCTGCGCAATCTCATCGATCTCCGCATTCAGCGCGCTCGCAATCACCAGCCGCCAGAAGCGATTGAGCGCCCCCTTTGTCTGACCATGCCGCCTTAGCCAGTCCCCGAGCGATTCCGTCGTGGAATCGAGAGCCCCCGGCCGCATCAGCGCCGCAAACGCCCGCCCCAGCGCAACCTTGTCGGCAAGCGTGAACGCATGGGCCGCCATCAGCTTCGGCAGTCCGTGCAACGGCGCGGGGAGAAACGAAGGTCCAAGCCGCGACCGCCGTCCCCCCGGCTCGATCATCGTCATCTCGTTGGTCCAGTGGATACGGTCTGCGACGCCGATTCGCTTGTAGAAACCCTGAAGGCTGGTGCAGCAGCCAAACAGCACGTGCTGGCAGTTGTCGATGACCTCGCCCACGCCTGGATGCAGATACGACGAAGCCCGTCCGCCCAGGTAGCCGCGACGCTCCACAAGCTGCACCCGCAGCCCGGCCTCGGCCAGCGCGCACGCGGCGCTCATGCCCGCCACGCCTCCGCCCACCACCGCAACGGTTCTCTCTGCGTTCTGCCCCGCAGTGCTCAACGAAAAAACACCTCAGTCGCGAACAGTGCGCCCTCTGGCGTGAAAGGCGGCGTCGCTCAACGCGGCGGCCTTGAGCCCGGCCGGCAACGCCCTGTCAGGAAACCCCATGAACTCGTACTGGACCTTTTCCGAAACCAACCGGCCCTCGACGGGATTCCTCTGAATGTACTCCATGTGCCGAAGCCAATCCTCCTCGTCCCGAATGGGGTGATCGGTGAACCCTGGTTCCCAAATCGGCCGGTTCCATTCCATCTCACTCTTCGCGCGCTGCGAAAACTCGTCCCTGATCGGTTGCACCGCCTTTTCAACGGTGCCGAACGGCGTCATCAGCACGTGCAGATGATCGGGCATCGCCACATAGGCGTGCAGCTTGTATTCCTCTCCGTCATGTCGTTTCAGGATGGAGATCAGGATGCGTGCCCATTGCTCTTGACGAAAAAAAGCCTTGTGGCCCTCGGTCTGTAGGGAGAGGAAGTGGGCAATTGCGTCGCTCAGAAATGCTTCTGTCATGCGGAAAACTCGATTTCTTCAGGGGTTGAACCCCACATCCGTGAGCTTCGCGGCGGTACGCAATCCAGCCCGCACCGCATCCTCGGAGCGGCCGTTTCTCCGCCCTTCAACTCCCATCGATCACCCCACCACGCGCGCCAAACCCATCCGCGTCATGCCCACCGCCAGAATTCCAATCTTCTCCAGCATCGGTAAGCTCGCTCGCTCTGAAAACACATCCCAATTCGCCCGCTCCATCCGCTTCAGCAGCCGATGGTAGATCGAAACCAGCACCCATAGCGCCGGCCGGCTCTCCCGGTCGATCAACGGCATCAGCGCCTGCGCCGATTGGTAATACCCTTCCGCTCGCTCGCCAATCTCCTTGAGCAAGGCCCGCTCGTTCTCGGCGGGCGGCGCGCCTGGTTTGCGATTCAGCAGCGCGTCCAACTCAATCCTATGCGCCGCCAGGTCTTCCTGCGGCAGATACACCCGCTTTCGCTCCGCATCTTCTGCCACGTCGCGCAGGATGTTCGTCAACTGGAACGCAATCCCCGTCTCCTCCGCCAGTTTCTCCGCACGCGGGTCCGTGTAACCGAAGATCCGAATGCACACCAGCCCCACCACCGAGGCCACCAGGTAGCAGTACCGGTAGAGATCGGCAAACGTGGCGTAGGTGTCCGGCGCATCGCCGGCCGCGCGGTCCAGGTCCATAGTCACCCCGGCAATCAGCTCATCCAGCAATCCCAGTGGAATGCCGAACCGCTGCGTTGCATCGCGCACCGCCACAAAAGCCGGGTCCCCGGTCGCTTCTCCCCCGCACACAGCGCGCCACTCCCCCAGCCAAGCGTCCAGCGCCGCCCGCCGCTCTTTGAGCGAAAGGTTCTCGTCGTCCGCAAGGTCGTCCGCCCGCCTCATAAACGCATAGATGGCGCAGATCGCATCGCGGCGCGGCTTGGGCAGCGCCACAAACGCGTAATAGAAGTTCTTCGCCTCGCGTCTGGCAATCGCCCGGCACTCCGTGTAGGCCGCATCCAGCGTGAGCTGGCTCAATTGGGGCACTTGGGTCAAGCCGCCTTCTCTTTGCCCCGCCCGCTCCGGCCCAGTTTCCAGAAAGGCAGCAGCTTGGCGCCCGCGGCCCTCAGAGCCAGCCCGGCCTTGGTGGTCTTGGAAATCGCCGGCCGGGCGCTCAACACGTCGTAGCCCCGCCGTTCGATCGCCCGCAGAATCTCCATCCCGCCGCGGCTGAACAGATCCAGATCCAGCGCCAGGTCGCGGTTCACCATCCCGATCAGCGGCAGACCCTCCTCAAACAAGCCGCGCGCGGTATCGACTTCATAGGCCATCAGCTCGCGGAACTCCGGCGTGGCCCTTCCCTGTTGAATGCACTCTTCCGTCACGCCGAACCGCGCCATGTCCTCCAGCGGCAGATAGACCCGTCCGTTGTTGTAATCCACGCGCACATCCTGCCAGAAGTTCGCCAGTTGCAGCGCCGTGCAGGTGGCATCGGAAAGCCGGAACCGCTCCGCTCGCTCCGATTCCCCCGCCTCGCCGCAGGCATACAGCACCAGCCGTCCCACCGGGTTGGCCGAGCAGCGGCAGTAGCCCAGCACATCCCGCATCGATGCATAACGGGGCACCGTCTGATCCTGGCGAAAGGCGGTCAGCAAATCCGCAAACGGCTCCTTGGGAATCGAGCAGGCGCGGATCGTCTCCCCCAGGGCCACAAACACCGGGTGCCTCGCCCTGCCCTCGTAGCAGGCGTCCAGCTCCTTGCCCCACAGCTCCAGCAGCGCCAGCGCCACCCGAGTGTCCCCCACCTCGTCGCCCAGGTCGTCGGAAACCCGGCAGTAAGCGTAGATGGCGTGAAAATGCGGCCGCAGCGCCTTGGGCAAGAACCAGGTCGCCACGTGGAAGTTCTCGTAGTGCGACTCAGCCAGCCGCCGGCACCAGGCCCTCGCCTCGGCCAGAGTGGGCGCCGCCTCGGGCATCCGATAACCGGCCGGCAGCGCCGCCCAGCCGCGCTCAATCAGCGCGGCCTCGCTCAGCGGTTCCTCCTCCAGCGCCCCGCCGGACACCCCGATTGTCGTTTGCTCCGTTGGATTCATCGCCTCGCCTCAGGGAACAATGGCCGTCTTGATCTCGCTGCTGCGCTTCATCAGCTTCTCAAAGACGCGGTTGAGTTCGTAGAGATGAGCATGTCCGGTAATAAAGGCTCCCGCCTGGAACCGCCCACCGGCAATCAGTCCCAGCGCCTTGCGGCAGATGGCCGGGGTGTGATGAAATGTGGCCCGCAGCGTGATGTCGCTGTAGTGGATGCGATTGGTATCCAGGTTCACGTGCGTCCCGGTGGCGCAGCCGCCAAAGAAATTCACCGTCCCGCCCTTGCGCACCATCTCCACCGCCTCCTGCCATGCCTCCGGCAGGCCCACCGCCTCGATCGCAATATCCACTCCCCGGTTCCCCGGCGTCAGCTCGCGCGTCTCGCGGATCGCCTTGCGGATGTTCGCCGCCTGTACCACGTGCGTGGCTCCCAGTTGCCGTGCCGCCTCCACCTGGCCGTCATGCTTCACAATGGCGATCGTGGTGTAGCCGGCCAGCGCAGCCACATGCAGAATCATCAGCCCCAGCGGCCCGCCGCCGATCACCGCTACCGTGTCTCCGGGCCGTGGGGTCGAGTCCTCAAAACCGTGCACCGCGCAGGCCAGCGGCTCGGTCAGCGCCGCGTGCTCCAGCGGCACGTGGTTCGGAACTCGCAGAGTATTCTTGGCTACGATGCGCTGAGGAATGCGGATGAACTCGGCATACGCCCCGTTGTTGAACAGAAGATCGTCGCACAGGTTTTCCTGGCCGCGCTCACAAAAGTAGCAGGCGCCGCAGGGGGCGGAGTTGAGGGCCACCACGCGGTCGCCGCTTGCAAAGCCCGTCACACCCTCGCCTGCTTGAACCACCGTACCCGCCTGCTCATGGCCAAACAGAGCCGGTGGGACAATCATCCGGGCGTGATATCCGCGGCGGAAGACCTTGAGATCTGTGCCGCAGGTCAGGGCCGCGCCAACCCGGACAATCAACTCCCCGGGCCCGGCCTGTGGAATGGGAACGTCCTCGATGCGAATATCTTCGCGGCCGTGGAGGACTGCGGCCTGCATGGTTCCCTTGCCCAGCCAGCGCGCGGACTCCACCGTATTGCGACCGACCTGAATGACCTCTTCAACGGTGTTGCGGCCCACATGAAGAACTTCTTCGACGGTGTTGCGGCCGACCTGGAGGACGTCTTCAACGGTGTTGCGGCCGACTTCAAGAACGTCTTCGACCGTAGTGCGGCCGATTTTGATGGCGCCCTTTACCGTGTTTGGCATCGATTCCTCCTGCGCCGGCTCCTGAGTCGCTTAGTCATGTCGCTGCTGCGGTTGAGACGCACAATCCATCCAAAGAAGCCTGCGACAGGGCCACCAATCAGCGCCTGGGAAAGGAACCATCAGGTTGCCCCTGCGCCAGGCACAGGCTCAATCATAATCTTCATTGAGTCCGCCTTGGGGTGCGAAGCAACATCAATCGCTTCCACCGCCTGCTGCAGACTGAAGCGGTGCGAAATCAACTGCGTCAGATCGAACCCGTTACGATAGCCGCCAAACACCACTTCCGTCACTTCGTCCAGAATCTCGAACGAGGACGAGTATGAGCCGAGCAGCGTCTTCTCGTCCACACAAACCGCCGCGGGGTCGAAACTCGCCTCCCCATGCTGGGTCTGGGCGAACAGCATCGCCTTGCCGCCCGGCCTTGCCGCATCCATCGCCGTCTTGATCAGCGCATTGCCCCCCACGGCTAGAATCACCGCGTCTGCGCCCCGCCCTCCGGTCTCGGCAAACACCCGCTCCACCACGTTTTCGGTCCCCGCGTGAATCGGTTCCCTGAGCCCAAACCGCGCCGCAATCGCGTGCCGCTCGGCAAACAGGTCCGAGGTCAGAACCCGCGCCCCGGTCCGCCGCGCCAGAACCGCATGCATCAGTCCAATGGGCCCCTGTCCAATCACCAGCACCGTGTCGTCCGCCTGCAGGTTCAGCAGCTTCACGCCCTTGAGCACCGTGTTCACCGGCTCCACAAAGGCCGCCTGCTCAAACGGCACACCGTCGGGAATCGCCAAAACACCGCCCTGTTCGACGATCCAGTCCATCACCCGTATGTATTCGGCAAACCCCCCGCCGGAGGGCTCAAGACCGGCTGTCGTCCCCACCTTTTTGTAGACCGGACACTGCGCCGGCGTGTGCTTGCGGCAGTAATAGCACCTCCCGCAAGGAACGTGATGGTGCACCATCACCCGGTCGCCCGGTTTGAACCGCGTCACTCCCGGCCCGGCGCTCACGACGGTTCCCGCCATCTCATGACCGAAGATGCGCGGCGCCGAATGAGACCCGGTGTGAATCTTCTTCAGATCCGTCCCGCACACCCCGCACGTGGCAATCTTAACCAGCAACTCCCCCGCCCCAATCTCGGGCACAGGAACGGTCTCCACCCGCATATCGTTCACGCCGCGATAGACCGCGGCCCGCATGGTGGGGGGAATCTCTGTCTCAACTCTGAAATCGGTGCTAGAGACCTGGATAGACATTGCGTTCTCTTATAAAACCCCGCTCATCCAGAAAATCGAGCAGGGACTCCCTGATTGCCTGGGAAGCCTTTCTGCTATTCTCACCCATCCGCATGAGGCTGGGCCAGAATTGAGGCCTCATGATCGAATAGAGCACCATTCCGGCCATGTCGAACCGTCCGTCAACGCGGATAAATCGATTGAAATCAGGAAGTTTCTCCCGGAATCCATCGCTGACCGCCTTCAGGCAATAAAAGGGAATGCCGCGCATCAGCGCCAGCCGCGCCACCCCCGCAGCCTCCATATCCACCAGTCCTGCCCCGTAAGCGTCCGCCAGCCGCTGCTTTTCCTCGTGGTTGGCGACGATCGGACTGGTCACCAGCCAAGGGTTGTTCTGAAGGGGCGGGGCTTTAGCCCCGCCATTAACTCCACCTGAGAGATCTTCGGGCTTTAGCCCCTGAGTGAAGGACCTCTCGGAAACGGTGAAACGCTCCCCGGTTCTCAAATCGACAACACCGCCAACCAAGTAGGCCTGGCCGACTTGATAATCCCCGTTCAAAGCCCCAGCCCAACCGGTTGAAATCGCGAGCGAGACAGCCCCGTCCTTCTCGATCTCAGCGAAGGCCCTGGTCGCGGCCCCCACGCCCGCTCCGGCGCAAGCCGCCACCCACTCGCCCTCGTCGAAGCACCACCGCCAGAGATCGACCCCGTTCCGCCGCTCATGCTCCCAGCCGCGCACCATTGGCTTCAACTCCCCTGCCATGGCGGCGATGATCGCAACTCGGGTGGGTTCTTTGATGGGATTCCTTTCCGTTCACTCCTCAGGCGCATGTTCCTGGAGGATCTTGAACAGGCGCGAACGGTGACAACGCGTCTCGTCGGCACAAAAGCAGCCAATGCTGATCGGTGTCCGTGCCGCGACCTGAGCCATGAACTCGACCGTCTGCCTGCCCTCCGCGCTGCCCAGAAGCTCCCGCTCGTAACTGTCGAAGAATCCGTTGCGGTCCGATTCCTTCTCGAAATCCAGGCTCTTGTGCCGGGCGAGGAGCTTCAGGCTTGGCGCCAACGCGGGAAACCACACGTCGAAGTATCCCTCCGGAACCCAGCGATCCTTCGCCACGCCGCGCGGCGGACGCCTCGTCACCCCTACGCGCAGCCCTTCGCCCCGGCGGGTAGGAGCCCCAATTTGGAATGTCGATAGCTTCAGCTTCTTCTTCATGAAGGTCCCACCCTACCGCTTCGCACTCTCACCGCAGCCGGCTGGCCGCTACGGCGCATACCCGTTCGCCCGGAACCACTCGATCGCCGCCCGCATCGCTGGATACACCGGCACAATCCGGAATCCCAACTCCTGCTGCGCATGGGCACTCGAGGCATACATCTTCTTCCGCCCCATCCGCACCTCTTCCAGCGTCGCCCGCGGCTCCCGCCCGCGGATCCGCCCCGTAATCCACTCCTCGAAGAACGCATACGTCGCCGCCACCGCAAAAGGAATCTTCACCGTCGGCGACGGAATCCCGGTAATCGCCGACATCTTGTCCAGAATCTGCTTCAGCGTCAGGTTCTCCCCGCCCAGGATGTACCGCTTCCCCGGCGTCCCCACCTTCAGCGCGGCCACATGCGTCCGCGCCACCTCGGCCACGTCCACCAGGTTCAGCCCCGTATCCATGTACGCCGGAAACTTCCCGTTCAGAAAGTCCACAAAGATCTGTCCCGTCGGCGTCGGCTTGCGGTCGTTCGGCCCGATCGGTGTCGTGGGATTTAGGATCACCACCCGCTGCCCGCCCTCAGCCGCCTTCATAGCCTCCCGTTCGGCCAGGAACTTCGACCGCTTGTAATGCCCCACCATGTCCTTGAGCGAAACCGGCGTGTCCTCGTTGATCACCAGCCCATCGGTCCTGAAGTGCATCGTGGCCACGCTGGAGGTATAGACGAACCGCGGCGTCTTTGCCTCGCGCGCCATCCACAGCAACTCCCGCGTGCCTTCCACGTTGGCCTTGTACATGGTCTCCGGATCGCGAATCCAAAGCCGGTAGTCGGCTGCTACATGAACCACAGCGTCGCACCCAACGAGAACAGCACGAAGTGCTTCCGGCTCCAGCAGGTCGCCCACATGCGTCTCGCCCTTGATGCCCTCGAGATTCGCCAGGTTGCTGCTCTTGCGCACCAGCATGCGCAGCTTCGCGCCCTCGCCCGCAAGCGCCCGCGCCACGTGGTGTCCTACAAATCCTGTTGCGCCGGTGAGAAAAACTTTCATGGTTCGTGCCCTGGAATCATCTTACTTTGATGGCCTTGTGGAGCAGCAACCCTAAATCGCGCTGCAATTCGCTATTGGACTACAATCGAAGCAAGCACTGCTACGCTGGAGGATCGACAATGGCCACCCTAATCGTCACGCCGGAAGGCACCTTGACCGTTCCCAGGGAATTCGTCCAGGACATTGGTATGAAGCCCGGCCAGCAGGTGCAGCTAGAACTTCTCTCGAATGGCTCGGTGATCCTCAAACCGTCCGAGGTCGATGCCACTTTTCGGCGCACAGGTAGGATCGAGGATCTTGCTGGGTTCCTGGCGGGCAAGACGAACGTGAGGCTGACGATCGAAGAGATGAACGAGGCGATCGGCGAGGCTGCTGCAGAGGCGGGCATGGCGGGCTTGCGCAAATGAAGATAATCGCGGACACGAACCTTTTGGTCCGCCTCGTTGTCGACGACGATCCCGAGCAAACCCGGCTCACGCAGACGACCATGGCTCAAGCGGAGCGAGTGGTTGTCTCTCTTCACGCCCTTTGTGAGATGGTATGGGTTCTTCGAAGCAAATACCGATTTAAGAAGGCAGATATCGTAGCGATGGTCGAGAGGATTCGCAAATCGAAGAATGTGGAGTTGGACCGAGCCGCCGTAGACGCGGGCCTGGCAACCATGATCGCGGGGGCGGACTTTGCCGATGGCGTGATTGACTACGAAGGCCGCTGCCTTGGCGGGGAGACATTTGTTTCCTTTGACAAGAAGGCGGTCGAGGCGCTCGCAAAGCAGGGGCAAAAGGTCCGGTTGCTGGCATGACCGGGGACCGGGCTGCGAGGATTCTTCGGCGGCTCTACTCCAGCGCCTCCGGCACCAGCGCAATGTTCTTCTCCCCCGCCGCCTTCTTCTCGTTGTACTTCTTCACCCAGTCTTCCCAATGCTTGCCCGCCGCGCGATCCTTGCCCGTGAACTCCACCCGGGCAATATCGGCGTAGTGCACCTTCCGCTTCTCCGCCGAGTTGGGCGTGAAATACTGCACAAACGACTCGTCCAGCGTGGGCCCGCTCTGGCAGTTGAAGATGTAAGCCTCGATCCGCTCCCCATTCTTCAAGGTCAGCGTCACGTCGCCGCGATAATCCAGCGCCTTGTCCAGCGCCTGGCGCAGATCCTCGTCCGTGGCCAGCGCAGGAACCCACCCCTCCAGGTTCTCGTGCTCCGCACCCGGAGCCAGCTCTAGCGCCTCCACCTGCTCCAGCGTGTACTTCAGCACCTCGGCGGTCATGCGCGGGTCTCCTCAAGCTCGTGCGCCGGGCTCTCGATCTTCACCAACGTCGCCGGCCCATGCGGCGCCGGCTCGTTCAGCAGCTTCAGCGCATGCTCATCCTTGTACAGGCTGAAGGTGCCCCTCACCATGGCCAGGAAGCCCTTCAACGAGCCAAATCCGTCGATCACCGCCGGCGCCTCGTAGCCGCAGCTCACCATGCAGTTGGCGCACTTCGGATTGCCGCTCGGCACCCCGTAATCTTCCCACTTGGTCGTCTCCAGCAGTTCCTTGAAGCTTTCCGCATATCCTTCCTGCAGCAGATAGCAGGGCCTCTGCCAGCCGAAGATGTTATAGGCGGGCATGCCCCATGGAATGCAGTCGTAGCGGCGATCGCCCATCAGAAACTCCAGAAACAGCGGCGACATATTGAACTTCCACGTCTTCTTGCGGTTCGACAGGATTGCCCGGAACAGCCGCCGCACCCGCGCGCGTCCCAGAAACCGGTTCTGGTCCGGCGCCTTGTCGTAGCTGTAACCCGGCGAAAGCACGATGCCCTCGACTCCCATCGCCATCACTTCATCGAAAAAGGCCCGCACGCTGTTCGGATCGGTACCGTCAAAAAACGTCGCGTTGGTGGTCACGCGGAAGCCGCGCTTCACTGCTTCCTTGATGCCTTCGATCGCGATGTCGTAGCCGCCCTCGCGGCACACGCTGAAATCGTGGTGCTCGCGTTGTCCGTCCAGATGCACGCTGAAGGTCAGGTACTTCGAAGGCGTAAACTCCGGCAGCCGCCGCTTCAGCTCCAGCGCGTTGGTGCACAGGTAGATGTACTTCTTGCGCGCGATCAGCCCTTCGACGATCTCCACAATCTGCGGGTGCAGCAGCGGCTCCCCGCCGGGGATCGACACCATCGGCGCGCCGCATTCGTCCACCGCCGCAAAGCACTCCTCCGGCGTGAGCTGCTTTTTCAGAATGTGCGGCGGATACTGCACCTTGCCGCACCCGGCGCAGGCCAGGTTGCAGCGGAAGAGAGGCTCCAGCATCAACACCAGCGGATAACGCCTGTTGCCGGCCAGCCGCTTCTTCAGCACATAGGTGGACACCGTCCACATCTGGGAAATTGGAACTGACATCTTTAGGTGATCCTCCTGCGCCCTCAAAGGGAAGCGCGTTCTTTCAGTACAGCTTCTAGCCAAGCACCCACTACAGTTGGAGCGCTCGAACAACCAGACAAAAATCGATAACCAGCAGCCGGCGGTGAAAGTCCGGTTTTGAAATGGCACGCCTTCACAGCTTGGTGAAAAACTCATTCAAACGGCGATTCCGAATGGCTTTGTAACAAGGGCACGGCTTCAGCCGGGCCGCAACCGCTCCATAATCAACGC
>Ga0326727_10021231_pt1 | contig 12750 bp, 10 predicted proteins | sample MB2enrmetagenome_FD_207643 | JGI IMG/M metagenome (GOLD analysis project Ga0326727, IMG submission 207643) | Lab enriched peat soil microbial communities from McLean, Ithaca, NY, United States - MB29MY | ecosystem: Environmental > Terrestrial > Soil > Wetlands > Peat | place: USA: New York...
AGTAGTCGCGCGCAGTGGTGTCGGAGCCCTTCAGTTCGGCGGCCTGTTTCCAGCCGGACGCCGTCTCGGTGAACACGTATGCCCGACCGGCGTTCCCGGCGTGGCCGTATGCGCCCACGACGGCGGTGGTGCCCGAGATGGCCACCGAGGTACCGAAATCGTCGCCGGCGACGGTGTCGGAGCCCTTGAGCTCGGCGACCTGGCTCCAGCCGGTCGTGGTCTTGGCGAACACGTAGGCAGCGCCTGTACCGTGGGCGTGGCCCTCCGCACCCACGATGACGGTAGTGCCCGAGATGGCCACCGAAGTGCCAAACGCGTCCTTGGAGACGGTGTCGGAGCCCTTGAGCTCGGCGACCTCGGTCCAGCCCGTCGCCGTCTTGGCGAACACGTACGCCCTACCCGCATACTTTGCGTTCCCGATCGCCCCCACCAACGCAGTCGTGCCCGAGATGGCCACGGACCAGCCGAAGTCGTCGTCGGCGACGATGTTTGAGCCCTCAAGCTCGGCGACCTGGGTCCAGCCGAGGGCCGTCTTGGTGAACAGGTACGCCCGGCCGGCGTTCTCGGCATGCTCGTACGCACCCACGATGAGAGTCGTGCCCGATGCGGCCACCGAGCTGCCGAACCCGTCCTGGGGGACCGTGTCGGAGCCGTCCAGCTCAGCGGTCTGTTGCCAGCGGGAAGCGGTCTTGGTGAACACGTACGCGCGACCGGCATAGGCAGTGCCTGTCGTGCCCACGACGGCGGTCGTGCCCGAGACGGCGACCGAGACGCCGAACTCGTCGCTGGCGACGGTGTCGGAGCCTTTCAGCACGGCCAGCTGGGTTTCAATCGGCCGGACGCCGTGCGAACTCGGGACCACCGGAGTCGTGGTGCAGCTTGCAAGGAGGCTCACGGCGATCGCGCCGAGTGCGAGGAGCGCGCACAGGCTGCCTATCTGGGACTTGCGCATGTGACGCCTCCGGTCGTGGGCTCATGCCGTACCTGACTGACCACGATTCTGTCCTAAGGGGATGCTGAGTAGTGCTCGATGATCATCCGGCTGCCCGAGTCGTTGCGGTTCAGCCCCTCGCCCACGGCCCAACAGTCCTGCGCCGAGGCACAGGCCACGCCCGTGAGCGTCTGAAAACCGTACAACGGACTGGGGCTTGTCTCTCGGGACCAACGGGACCCGTTCCAGCCCTGCGTGAGCACCAGCGCCTCGTCCTCCCCCGAGCCGCGTGAGCCGACCGCCTGGCAGGCGTTCAGGGCGGCGCATGCGACCGCCTTGAGCTCGGGATAATTGCCGGCGCCCCCAAGCTGGCTGTGGACGAGGGTGAGACGGCTCCCGTTCCAGCGCTCGACAAGGGGGTAGATCGGAATGAGACCTGCGCCTTTCGCCCCGGTCTGGCCAACGGCCCAGCACGTGGTGGGAGAGCTCCCGGGCCGGCAGTCCACGCCGGCGAGCGAGCCGCCGCCCGAGAGCTCGCCGGCAACGCTGACGCGCGACCAGGAGCGGCCGTCCCACCGCTCCGCCAGGCCCTGGCCGGCACCATGCTTCGGCGTAGCGAAGCCGACCAGCAGGCAATCGTCTGCGATCGAGCAGGCCACCCCGTTCACCTGCACGAAGGACGCCGAGAGGGGCGCCGGGCTCACGTAGTGCCAGGCACCCTTGACGAGCCGAAATGTGATGGCGCTGAGGAAGTTGCTCGATGATCCCACCGCCCAGCACTGGGCGTCGGAGGACTCGCAGCTCACCGCGTACAACTCCCCTTGCGGCGCCGGCGTGTCGACGACCGTCCAGCCGTGGCCGCCGTAGTGTTCGAGGAGGTTCCCCCGGTGCGAGCCGCTGCGCATGCCGACGGCCCAGCAGTTGGCGACCGACAGGCAGCTGACGCCGGAGAGCTCGTCCAGCGTGCCCGCCTCGGCCGGGGCTGCCGGTACGGGCGTCCAGCCGTCGCCGAGATAGTGCTCGATGAGAGCAGGTCCGGAGTCCGACGAGGACGACCTGAAACGGTCGCCGACAGCCCAACAGTCGGCGGGGGTCACGCAGGTCACCGCCACGAGCGAAGTGATCGGCGCCCCGCCCACGCTCGGGGTAGTGGCCGACCAGACCGCCCCGGCTGCGGGGCGAGCAGGACCGCCGGCCGCTGGGACGGAGAGCAAGAGCCCCCCACAGAGTGCGCAGGCTGTGACGGCAAGGACACGAGAGAGCGACACGGCGTGCATTCTGTCAAACATGAGCATGTTCAGGAGAGATAGTCGGTCCTCATCGCCGGTGCGTGCTCGGTGCCGAGGCGCTGACCGCTGCCCCTGACATTCCAGCCACGCTCCTTGCCTGGGCTCGGTGGCGATCTGGTCGCTTGTAGTCCGCCGGCCCGTCTGGGACAAACTCCGTCGGCCCGTCTGGGACAAACTCCGTCGGCCCGTCTGGGACAAACTCCGTCGGCCCGTCTGGGACAAACTCCGTCGGCCCGTCTGGGACAAACTGGACAGGCCTGCTCAGGGTTCGAGGGGCGGCAGGTCCCTACATGGCCACGAGAGAAGGAGAGCGAGAGATGACGGCAGAACCACTGCGCTGGGGGCTGATCGGATCGGGTCTGATCGCCGCTGCTTTCGCCAAGGACTTGGCCGTCACGGACTCTGGCCGGGTCGTCGCCATCGGCTCACGCAGCCAGGAGTCGGCCGACCGCTTCGCCGACAAGTTCCACATCTCGAACCGTCACGCCTCCTACGAGGCGCTGGTGGCGGACCCGGCCGTGGACGTTGTCTATGTGGCGACGCCACACCCGATGCACCATGCCAACGCCCTGCTGGCGCTCGATGCCGGCAAGCCGGTGCTGGTGGAAAAGGCGTTCACCATGAACGCCCCCGAGGCCCGGGAACTGGTCGACAGCGCACGCTCCAAGGGGCTGTTCCTGATGGAGGCGATGTGGACGCGGTTCCTGCCGCACATCGTCGAGGTCCGTCACCTGCTCGCCTCCGGCGCGCTTGGTGACGTCGTGGCCGTCATGGCCGATCACGGCCAGTGGTTCGCGAAGGATCCTGCATTCCGCCTCTTCGCGCCCGAGCTCGGCGGCGGTGCGCTCCTCGACTTGGGCGTCTACCCGGTGTCATTCGCGTCGATGGTTCTCGGCAAGCCGTCTCAGGTCGCGGCCTTGATCACAAAAGCGTTCACGGGCGTCGACGGGCAGACATCGATGCTCTTCCGGTACGGCGGCGGCACCCAAGCGATCCTGACCTGCACGTCTTCTGCCAAGAGTCCGACTCGTGCGGCGATCGTCGGCACCGAGGCCCGCATCGAGATCGACGGCGTGTTCTACGCGCCCTCCTCCTTCACACTGATCGGTCGCGACGGGAGTGCCGATCGCTTCGAGCCACCGCACGAGGGCCACGGCCTGCATTATGAAGCCGACGAAGTGGCGCGCTGCCTCAGGGCCGGACTGCTGGAGAGCCCGCTGATGCCGCTCGACGAGACCGTCGCCATCATGGAGACCATGGATCTGGTCCTCGCTCAAGCCCAGATCGGCCCTTCGTGAGCCGGAACGCCAAAAGGTGAACGGCATAAGATGAACGCGTGCGACGTGTCCTGGTCATAGTCCTGCTCGTCGTCGGAGTCGCAGCGATCGTGGCCGGTGTCTTGTACCTCACCCAGTCGGCGCAGTCGCTGCCGACATTCTTCCCCGGGTATGTGGCGCACGCGCTGGGCAAGCACACAAAGCGCGGTTACGCCGGCGTCGCCCTCGGGGCCGTGCTCGTCATCGTCGCCCTCGTGGTGGAGTTCGGTCGTCCGCCGCGGCGGGCTCGGCCCTGAGACCCTGAAGGCGCACGGCCGGCCTCACCACCTGTCTCAGGCCTCGAACACGTACGCCCGGCCGGCGCTCTTGGCGTGGCCGTCGGCACCCGCGAGAGCCGTCGCGCCCGAGACGGCCACCGAGTAGCCGAAGTAGTCGTCGGCGGCGGTGTCGGAGCCTTTCAGCTCGGCAGCCTGTCTCCAGCCGCTCCCGGTCTTGGCGTACAGGTACGCCCAACCGGCGTCTTTGGCGTGCCCCGGCGCTCCCACGACAGCGGTCGTGCCCGAGACGGCCACCGAGAAGCCGAGGTCGTCACCGGCGGCGGTGTCGGAGCCCTTCAGCTCGGCGGCCTGTTCCCAGCCGTTCGCCGTGTCCGTGAAGACATAGGCCCGGCCGACGTTCTTGGCGTAGCCCGGTGCACCCACGACCGCGGTCGTGCCCGAGACGGCCACCGAGACGCCGACGCCATCGCCGGCGGCGGTGTCGGAGCCTTTCAGCTCGGCAGCCTGTCTCCAGCCGGCCGGCGTGTCGGTGAACACATAGGCCCGGCCAGTGCCTTTGGCCTTATCCGGTGCGCCCACCAAGGCGGTCGTGCCCGAGATGGCTACCGAGTAGCCGAAGCCGTCGTCGGCGGCGGTGTCGGAGCCCTTCAGTTCGGCGGCCTGCCTCCAGCCGGTCCCCGTCTTCACGAACAGGTACGCCCGACCGGCATTCTTGCCATAACCGTCGGCACCCACGATGGCGGTCTGGCCCGAGATGGACACGAGGTCGCCAAAGTAGTCACCGGCCGCCGTATCGGAGCCCTTCAGTTCGGCGGCCTGCCTCCAGCCGGTCCCCGTCTTCGCGAACACGTACGCCCGCCCGGCATTCTTGGCATAGCCCGGTGCACCTACGAATACGGTCGTGCCCGAGATGGCCACCGAGTAACCGAAGAAGTCACCGCCCACCGTGCCGGAGCCCTTCAGTTCGGCGGCCTGGTTCCAAACGTCCCCCGTCTTCGCGAACACGTAGGCGCGGCCGGCATCCTTGGCGCCGCCCGGTGCGCCCACTACGGCTGTTCTGCCCGAGACGGCCACCGCGACGCCGAGGCCGTCTCCGGCGCCGGTGTCAGAGCCCTTCAGCTCCGCCAGTTGCTTTCCTATCGAGGGCGTGGTTCGCGGCCCCGCGACTATCGCCGAGGCAGGGCTCGCCAGGAAAGGCAGACAAGTCGCCCCTAGCGTGACGAGCGCGAGCAACCCAGCCAAGCGGAACCTGCTCATCTGACACCTCCGAGTACCAGCTCGCGTCCCGTGCGAAACGCAGGCCGCTCAAAGACAAGCTTCGCACCATTGCCTTTCACGTGCCAGTGCCGTAATGGAGTTGCGCGAGCTCGGGCCTCGAACGGCTCGACCCTCATTTGTCGCCGGAGGTCGCGTCCTTGCTCGATGCCAACAGGTCAATGAGCTCCTGTTGGGATTCGACCCCCAGCTTCCTGAAGACCGAGGAGAGATGGTTGCGAACGGTGCTCTGAGAGATGAAGAGCGCCTTGGCGATGGCGGGCACCCGGTTGCCGGCGAGCAACCTCGTGACGACGTGCAGCTCGCGCGACGTCAGCTCGGAGAGGCCAGGAACCTGCGCTTCGGTGAGTCCGGCGAGGTCGCGCGAAGAGCCGACAGCTTCGATCCCTCGCCGCGTCTCCCACAAGAGCCTTTCCACGTCCGGCCCGGGCGAGCCTCCTGTCGGCTCGCTCGGGAAGAGCGCGAAGGCAAAGCTCGGGAGAGGGTCCGTCGGCAAGAGGGGGTCCATCGGCAACAGCAGCGCCTGGCACAGCTGCGCTTGTCCGGCTGCACGGTCGAGGTGCACCTGCAGCGAGACGCCTTTGCCTGTCGCGGTCGATTGCGCGAGCGCCCACATGAGCCCGGCGAGATCGTCCGGGTGGACGATCCCAAAGAGGGCCTGACCGATCAACTCCGTGGGCTCACGACCGAGGATGGCACTGACATCGCTGCTCACCCGGTCGATCCTCAGGTTGACGTCGGTCGTGCCGATCACAACCTTGAAGCCCTGGGGCAGCGAAGGCCGTGCGCCCCCGGCCGGCCGGGCGCCTTCCATCACGACGACGAGAACGTGCCGGGGAGGGATCTCCTCGCCGATTCCTCGCACCCAGACCTGAGCGGGAACCGTCGATCCCTCCTTCAGGCGGAATTGGCGGACTGTCTCGTACCCGTTCAGCCGACCTGCGATGAGCAACTCGAGCACGCCCGGGGAGGCGTCCGCGGTGAACGATTCGATGTCGCTGCCGACCACCTCGTCACCATCCGGGGCGAGCATTTCTCGAGCCGCCGGATTCGCAACGACGATGCGCTCGGAGGGCACCTCCAGGATCAGAGCCGGCAGGGGGCTACGCTGCACGACGTCCGACACACCGTCGGGCAGCTCGACCGTCCGGGCGCCTGAGCCGGCCTGCGAAGCCGCCGCAACTTCCGCAACACCCGCAACTTCCCGCACCCGACGAACCGTACTCTGCAGCAAGAACTCGTCATACCGGCACGATCGAGGAAGGACGGAACGTCTAGCTGCAAGTGATAGTTCGTCTACATGCTGACCCGCCAGGCTAGCGGACGTGGCGGGAACGGACCTTCTCAGGAGGTGGGCCTGACGCGCCAGGCGTTGCACCCGTGCTTGATCGCAGCAGGTCGATCAGCTCCTGTTGGGATCGCGCCCCCAGTTTCCTGAAGACGGAGGAAAGATGGTTGCGAACGGTGCTCTGAGAGATGAAGAGCGCCTTGGCGATGGCCGGCACCCGGTTGCCGGCGAGCAGCCTCGTGACGACGTCGAGCTCGCGCGACGTGAGCAGGGAGAGGCCAGGAACCCCTGCTTCGGTGAGTCCGGCGAGGTCGCGCGAAGAGCCGACAGCCTCGATCCCTCGCCGCGTCTCCCACAAGAGCCTTTCCACGTCCGGACCGGGCGAGCCTCCGGTCGGCGCCCCCGGGAAGAGCGCGAAGGCGAAGCTCGGGAGAGGGTCCATCGGCAAGAGCAGGGCCTGACACAGCCGTGCGTCTCCGTCCGCGACGTGGAAGTGAACTTGCAGCGCGACGCCTTTTCGTGTCGCCGTCGACTGTGCGAGCGCCCACATGAGCCCGGCGAGATCGTCCGGGTGGACGATCCCGAAGAGTGTCTGACCGATCAGCTCGGTCGGCTCACGACCCAGCACGGCGCTGACATCGCTGCTGACCCTGTCGATTCTCAGGTCGACGTCGGTCGTGCCGATCACAATCTTGTAGTCCTCGGGCAGCGGAGAGCGGGCACCCCCGGCCGGCCTGCCGTCCTGCATCATGACGACGAGAACTTGCCGTCGGGGGATCTCCTCGCCGATTCCCCTCACCCAGACCTGAGCGGGAACCGCCGGTCCCCCCTTCGGGCGGAACTGGCGGACTGCCTCGTACCCGTTCAGCCGCCCTGCGATGAGCAGATCGAGCGCGCCTGTCGGAGCATCGGCGGTGAACGACTCGACACCGCTGCCGACCAAATCATTGCCCTCCGGGGAGAGAATCTCTCGGGCCGCTGGGCTCGCGGCGACGATGCGCTCGGAGGGCACCTCCAAGATCAGCGCCGGCAGAGGGCTACTGTTGACGACTTCCAGCACGCTCTCGGACTGATCGGCCGACGCGGAGCCCGAGCCAGATTGCGGAACCATCGCAACCTCCCCTCCGCTCGATCGTAACGGTCGCCGGTCGCAGCAAGCGACGTCGCGCAGTCACTTGTCACCCTGGTCTGCGGTCGAGGCCCGGGTGGCGGGCCAGGCTGGCCGTGCGAGGTACCGCCCTTCTCGTCGATCCGCGTCTTCGCGTTCTCGTCGAATCTCATGAGAATCCCGCAATCGCGGGATGCCTCCGGCGGTGGGAAAGGAGCAACCTGGCGAGGAAGGCAACTAAGTCCACGCGAAAAGGGTCATGATGCTCAAACCTGAAGCACTTTCTCGAACCATCAACCAGGGACGACCCTGGCAAGACGAATTCGGACCTGTCCCATGACTAACCGTTCAGGCTGGTTGACATTCTCGTCGGTGATGCTGATGATCGCCGGGCTGATGCGGGTGATCGATGGGATCTGGGCCCTCCAGTACCACGGCGCTATTCCGAATGATCTCAAGAATGCACTGCTCGGCCACAACCTCACGACCTACGGCTGGATCGGCGTGATCATGGGCATCATCTTGATCGCCGCTGGTGTCCTGGTCATGGGACCCGGCGACCAACCCAGCGCGGAGGTCTCACGCTTCATCGGCGTCCTTTCCGCTTCACTGGGTGCCATCAGCGCCATCATCTTGGTGCCCTACTACCCGGTTTGGGCGCTGATCTACGTAGCCCTCTCGGTCATGGTGATCTACGGGCTCACGGCCCACTTCGGCGACGACAGCTCGCACAGCAGCTCGCACAGCTCGACTTGAGGTGTTCGCCGGCTGAGCCCTTCGGCTCGGCCGGGCGAGGGGCCGTGGCCGCCCGAGGCTGTGCGGACGGATACGCAGCCGCAAGGGCGCCACAATGGGAAGGTGGATCGCGCCGCCGCCGTCACGATGGACCGTGACGACCCGCTTGCGCCCTACCGGAGCCAGTTCAGCGTCGCCGGGCCGATCTACCTCGACGGCAACTCCCTGGGTCGCCCGGGCGGGTCTGTGATCGAGGGGCTGGCGGCGGCGGTGCGCGACTGGTCCGAGAACCTGGTGGGCGGGTGGTCGAGGTGGAGAGACCTGCCTGCCGCGGTGGGTGACCGGGTCGGCCGGCTGATCGGCTCGGGGCCCGGACAGGTCGTCGTTTGTGACAGCACAACGGTCAACCTCTACAAGCTGGCCGCCGCCGGCCTGGCCGCCCAGCCTGACCGGCGCGTCATCGTGGCCGACGAGGACGACTTCCCGACGGACCGCTACGTGCTACAGGGACTCGCCAAGAGCAGCGGCCGTGAGTTGCGCCTTCTGCGCGGCAGTGCCGTCGACGGCCTGGACACCGAGGTCGTGGGCTCGGCGATCGACGCCGACACGGCGCTCGTGTGCCTCTCGCATGTCAACTACCGCTCAGGGGCCCGCCTGGACCTCGCGGCCATCACCGAGGCGGCCCACCGCCACGGCGCGCTCGTCCTCTGGGATCTGTGCCACAGCGCGGGCGCGATTCCGGTCGGCTTGGACGAGGCGGGCGTCGACCTCGCCGTGGGCTGCACTTACAAGTACCTGAACGGCGGCCCCGGCTCGCCCGCCTTCGCCTACGTCAGGCGGGGCTTGCAGGTCCAGCTTCGCCAACCGGTGTGGGGTTGGTTCGGCCAGGAGGACCAATTCTCCATGGGCCCGAGCTACGAGCCCGCAGCCGGCATGGGCCGCTTCCTCACGGGCACCCCGCCGGTGCTCGGTCTGTTGGCCGTGGACGCCGCCACCGAGACCGTCGAGTCAGCTGGCATCCCGGCTCTCTGGGCGAAGTCGCAGCAGTTCACGGCCATGCTGGTGGAACTCGTGCGTGACCAACTTGAGCCGCTCGGCGCCAGCTTGGCCAGCCCGAGCGACCCGGATCGGAGAGGAGCCCACGTGTCGGTCGCCCATCCCCGGGCCTGGCCGTGGTGCAAGGCCTTGGTCGACCGCCGGATGGTCATCGGAGACTTCCGGCCACCCGACGTGATCAGGCTCGGCCCGGCACCGCTCTACACACGCTTCGTAGAGGTGTTCGACGCCGTCCAGCAGATGGCGGAGGTCCTCGGCGCTGGCCTCGAGGACGTGCGAGAACGCCCGCGAGTCACCTGAGACCGCTCGCCCCGGCGGACGATCGTCGCGGACCCGACTCGACCAGCTTCGACCCTTGCGAAGGGGTCATACTGGTCTCCAACTGATGTGTCAGTCCTCGAGGAGGCGCGATGCCTGCTCTCGACGTGAGGTGGCAGCCCAGGCGCGATCGACTGGCGTTCCCGGGCGTGCTAGCAGTTCTCGTCATCGCTCTCTGGTCGAGCTTCGCCCAGGCGTCAGGCGCGGCCGGGTGGACCGAGTCCGGCGCCAACTCGCTCAACGAGAGCACCCTCGGCGCTGTGTCTTGCAACTCGGTCAGCTCCTGCACAGCCGTTGGCTACTCCGGCGGCAACACTCTGATCGAGTCCGGGAGCCGCTCGGCCTGGTCGATCGTGCGCAGCCCTGATCCCGGGACGGACAGCACCCTTGACGGAGTGTTCTGCGTCTCGGCCAGCTTCTGCGAGGCCGTCGGCAACTACACCAGCGCCGGCCTCACCCAGACCTTGACGGAGTCCTGGAACGGCTCGGTATGGTCGCTCGTGCGCAGCCCTGACCGCGGGCTGAACAGCACCCTCAACGGTGTGTTCTGCGTCTCGGGCAAGTCGTGTGTCGCCGTGGGCAACGACACCAGCGCCAGCCGCAGTCAGACCTTGGCCGAGTCCTGGAACGGCACCGCCTGGTCGGTCGTGCCGAGCCCGGGCCTCGTCCCCCGCCAGAGCGCACTCAACGCGGTGTTCTGCGTCTCGGGCAGGTCTTGCTTCGCCGTGGGCAACTACGGCAGTGCCACCCTGGTCGAGTCCTGGAACGGAGCCGTCTGGTCGGTCGTGCCAAGCCCGACCCCGGGGACGTACGGCGGCTTCTCCGGCGTCTCCTGTTCCTCGGCCAGCTCGTGCGTCGCCGTGGGCAGCTACAGCTACGGCGGCACCGGCAGCGGCAGCAGCAGCCTCACTCGAACCCTGGTCGAGTCCTGGAACGGCGCCGCCTGGTCGGTCGTGCCCGGCCCTAGCCCGTCCGTGGCGCATCTCTACGGGGTGTCCTGTAGCGCGGTCAGCTCGTGCAAGGCCGTTGGCGCCTACACCGGCAAGAGTGGTCTTAGCCGGGCCCTGATCGAGTCCTGGAACGGCAGCGCCTGGTCGATCGTGCCGAACCCGAGCCCGGCCGTGGCCGATCTCTACGGCGTGTCTTGCGTCTCGGCCAGCTCGTGCAAAGCCGTCGGCGAGTACACCAGCATCAGCCGTGGCGTCGGTCCGAGCGAGCCCCTGGTCGAGTCCTGGAACGGCGCCGCCTGGACTGCGCTGACGCTTCGCATCCCCTGACCGCGCGCAACTGGTGCCACGCCCGCGCCGGTCACATCGTCGAGAAGCCTGTCGACGTCGCCAGCCAGGCGTCGAGCTCTTCGACGGGCAGGGGCCTGCTCACGAAGTAGCCCTGCGCCAGATCGCAGCCGAGTCCTCCGAGACGTTGCAGGACCTCGGCTGTCTCGACGCCTTCTGCCACCACCTGCTTGCCGAGGTTGCGCGCGAGGTCGATCGTCGACCGCACGACGACCTCTTTGTCAGGCGAGCCATTCATGTTCGTGACGAACGACCGGTCAATCTTGATCTCGTCCACCGGCAGACGCGTCAGGTACGTGAGCGAGGAGTAGCCGGTCCCGAAGTCGTCGACCGACAGCCGGACTCCCATGTCTGCGAGGCGTGCCAGGACGGCCTCGGTCCGCATCGGGTCAGCGATGACAGCGCTCTCGGTGATCTCGAGCACGAGGAGGTCGGCCGCGACCCGGTTGAGATTCAGCAGGTCGGCAACGTCAGCTGGAAGATCGGCGTCGATGAGGTTGCGCATCGCCAGATTGACGGCCATCCTCATCGGGCGGCCACCGTCGATCCAACGGCGGCACTGGCGGAGCGCCCGGTCGAGCACGTAGTGCGTGAGCGGCTTGATGAGGCTGGTCTCTTGAACGAGGGGGATGAACTCGTCTGGCGGGATGAGGCCCCGTTGCGGGTGCTGCCAACGGATCAGGGCTTCGACGGCGATGATGCCGCCTGTCGAGAGGGCCAGTTGCGGCTGGTAGTAAAGGACAAGTTCTTCTCTCTCGAGTGCGCCACGCAACTCTCCGATGAGCGCCAGGCGATCCGGGGTATGCCGGTCGGAGGAGCTCTTGTAGGTCGCGAAGCCACCGTTCGCAGCCTTGGCGGCATACATGGCGACGTCGGCGTGCTGTATCAACAGGTCCGCATCTCCCCCGTCTCGCGGGAAGGTGGCCATTCCGATGCTGGCGTCGACCCTGAGCGGCACGTCGTGGACAACGATCGGCTCCTCCAGACATCTCGACACCCGCGAGACGACCATGGCGGCGTCGGCTTGCGATGCCTTCGGGAGCAGGATGGAGAATTCGTCACCCGCGAGCCTCGCGATCGAGTCGCCCCCTCTCGTCACATTCGTCAGGCGCCGGGCCACCTCCCTCAGCACTTCGTCTCCGGCCGGGTGGCCGAGAGTGTCGTTTATCTCCTTGAAACGGTCGAGGTCGAGCATGAGGATCGCCAATTCCTGGTTCTCCCGCCGTGTCGCCGCGATCGCGTGCGCAACCCGGTCATGAAACAGCAAGCGGTTCGGCAAGCCAGTGAGCCCGTCGTACAGGGCCTGATGGCGGAGCCGCCCCTCGGCTTCGTCGCGAGCCTGCTCGGCCGCCTTCTGATCCGTGATGTCTCGTGCCAAGAGGCAGAGTTTTCTCAAAGAGCCCTCCGACCTTGCGATCGGTGCGACCCTTCCCTGGAACCACCGCCTGCCCGCCGGAACCTCGAGGCAGTACTCCCAGAACTGCGGGCGTCCGCTCTCTAAGACCTCGCCAATGACTTTGGCCAGGCCGAGTCCGATCTCTTCGCCGAGCACCTCACGATGTGTGCGGCCGATCAGTTCGCCCCGGGGCACTACGAGCAGGGCGTCATTGGCGGTCCAGATCTCGAGGTAGGTGCCGTTCTCGTCGAGCTCGAAAACCAGGTCGTCGAGCGAGGAAAGCAGAGCCTGCAGACGGGCTTGGCTCTTCCACAGAGCCTCGGTGGGGGCCTCGCGCGCGAGGCCCTCGTTCATAGCGCCCTGCCAGGACTGAGCAGCACCATTGCCTCGACCTGGAGGGTCCGTGCGGAGATCGAGCATCTGGCCGTCGGTCGCAGCGGTGCGGCAACTATTCGGCGCGCTGGTTCCACCGTAGGAATATCGGCGCGGACGGCGATCTGATTA
>Ga0326727_10021232_pt1 | contig 12749 bp, 9 predicted proteins | sample MB2enrmetagenome_FD_207643 | JGI IMG/M metagenome (GOLD analysis project Ga0326727, IMG submission 207643) | Lab enriched peat soil microbial communities from McLean, Ithaca, NY, United States - MB29MY | ecosystem: Environmental > Terrestrial > Soil > Wetlands > Peat | place: USA: New York...
ATTTGCATAGATGCTTCCTCACCGGCGGCTTCCTTCAAACAGCTGTATCGGACGCGCCCTGTAATCAGTGGCACGTTGATTCGGGATTCCTCCGGGGCGCGTCCGATACAGCACTAGCGTTTCGGGACCGCATGCCATGTCTCCGAGCAGACGAACCATCGAGCTTAATGCCAGCGGGTGATTTCAAATCGGACCAAGCCTGCGATCAGCGTAGCCATTGCTGCGGGTTGCCGATTGCCTCGACTAAGTCTCGCAGAAACTCCGCGGCACGCGCGCCATCCACGACACGATGATCGTTTGAAAGCGTCAAGGTCATCAAGGGACGAATGCCGGGACGAGCATCAGGGCCGACACCGACCGGCACGACTCGGTCCGCGATAGCTCCAACAGCGAGGATCGCGGTCTGGGGCGGAATAATGATCGCGGTGAATGCGTCCACTCCGAACATACCGAGATTGCTGATCGTGAAGGTGCCACCTGTGAGATCGGCCGGACGCAATTTACCGCCGCGGGCCCGTTCCGCGAGGTTGCGCCGCTGCAGCGCGATTTCGCCCAGTTCGGCTTTGTGGGCATTGTGAATCACCGGCGCCACCACTCCATCGTCCACCGCCATTGCTAGTCCAATGTTGATCTCGGCATTGGCGCGAACGCCTGCACCGGTCCAGCTTGCGTTCATGCGCGGGTGCTTCTGCAAGACGCGGGCAACGAGCGCTGCCAGTAGATCGGTGTGCGTGAGTTTAACGCCGCGCGATTTTTCAATCTCGGGCCCGAACTTCTGCCGCGCCTCGTTCAGAGCGCCTGCGTCCACCTCGCGGACAACAAAGAAATGTGGGACCGTCGTCCAGCTCTGCCTGGTGCGCTCCGCCATCAACCGGGAGATGGGACTGCCGCTGTCAACCGCAGCGGTTGACGCACCGGCTTTGGATTCCGCAGCCGCGAGAACGTCGGAGGCAAGGATTTCTCCGCCCGGTCCCGATCCGCGGACATCCGCGAGATTGACGCCCCGCTCGCTGGCGAGACGCCGCGCTTTGGGGGAAATCTTAGCGGGCTGGGTTGCGGAGTGCATGGCAGGCGCGGACTGACTTGCGGATGCCGTAGTTGACGCCGGAGCCGTAGCTACCGTCGTTCTTCTTCCCGATGTGGCGGCGACTTCATCCGCTGGAGGAACTTCTCCGGGACGCACGATCCAGGCGATGGTTCGGCCTACCGGCACTTCGGTCCCAGCCTGAACTTTGACGCCTGCGAGAACGCCGTCGCCAGGGGATTCGATCTCCATCACCGCTTTGTCGGTTTCGATCTCCAGCAGGGGCTCGCCTTTGGCGACGGAGTCGCCTTCTTTCTTCAGCCACGAAATGAGCTTGCCGGTTTCCTGCGCCATTTCGAGCGCGGGCATAACGACACTGATCGCCATAGTTAGATAGCTCTGCTCTCGATCCAAATTTGCTGGTGGAGAGCCGGGCGTCCCCGCCCGTCCCTCCACAATGACTCATCGCGCGGCTAAGACGAGGCAAGCCTCGTCTCTACGATTCCGCTCTCTCAGTCGCCCACGCCAACTCGCTCCTGCCGGGAGCTCGCTTCGATCATCTCGCGCACGCGCTTGCTTGGTTTGGATTCCGTTTCCCGTATTGCGGGAAGCGGACCATCAACCGTGAAATAGTGTCTGCCGGCTACCAGGAGCTCTTCGGCCGGGAAGCGCGTAATGACTTCGTGGCCAGTTTCGGTGACAACGATTTCCTCCTCGATGCGCGCGGCACTCCAGCCATCCGTCGAGGGCCAGAAGGTTTCCAGAGCGAACACCATGCCCGGCTTGATTTCGCAGGGGTGATCGAGCGAGACGAGGCGGCTGATCACTGGCTTCTCCCAGATGGCGAGGCCGATTCCGTGGCCGTACTGCAGTGCGAAGCAGGCCTCTTCGTTCGGGAAACCGAATTCCTGCGCCTTCGGCCACACGGATGCAATCTCGGCCGTGGTACGACCCGGACGCACGAGTTCAATCGCCGCGTCGAGATATTCCCTGCACCGCTTGTACGCGTCGTTCATCGCGTGCGAGGCGTATCCGATGGCGAAACAGCGGTAGTAGCACGTGCGGTATCCCATGTAGGAATGGAGAATGTCGTAATACACGGGATCTCCCGGACGGAGCACGCGATCCGAGAAAACGTGCGGGTGCGGATTGCAGCGCTCTCCTGAGATTGCGTTCACGGCTTCGACATACTCGGAGCCTAGATCGTAGAGCACCTTGCTTACCAGGCCCACCGCCTGGTTTTCGCTCATGCCAGGCTTCATGGCGCGATAGAGTTCGTCATAGGCAGCGTCGACCATCATGGCGGAGTGATTGAGCAACGCGATCTCATCACGCGTCTTGATCAGACGCGCTTCCGACATGAGCGCCTGCCCATCGACTACTTCGATTCCTTCTTTCTGCAACGCAAAGAGGACCGGCAATTCGATAATGTCGATGCCTAGCGGTTCCTTGTGCAGGCCGCGCATTTCGAGCTCGATACGGATTTTCTTTGCTACATCTTCCGCGCGCCCCATCTCTGGCGTCATGGCGCCGCGCAGCACGGAAATCCCGGCACGCGACCGCTCTCCGAGCCATGGACAATGTAGTTGGTGGTGCTTCGCCGCCGATCCGAAATCCCACAAGATCGGCTCGTCATTTTGTGGAAGGAGCGTGAAGCGATTCGCCTTGTCCTGCGCCCAGGTTCCGATGTGGGTCGCGGTAATGTACCGGACATTGTTCATGTCAAAGCACAGCAGGGCGCCCATCTCAGACTTAATTAGAAGATCCTTGGCGCGGGCCAGGCGTTCTCGGCGAAGGCGATCGAAGTCAACGCGGTTTTCCCAATCCACCGCCATCGTTCCATAAGTAGGTAAAGCCATAGAATTCTCCTTAGATAGCAGGTTAGAGGTAAGAGGTCAGATTGCAGAGGTGAAAACCTAAGTATGGAGCTTCGAAGGTCCTCACATCTGCAATCTGACCTCTTACCTCTGGCCTCTTAATTACCGTCCGCAGAGTGCGCGGGCGGCCTCAAACACGGTCTGCTCGGTCGGCACGGTTACATCTTCCAAAGGCGGCGAGAATGGAATTGGAACATGCATCGCGCCCATGCGCTTGACCGGAGCGTCCAGATCGTAGAATGCGCCCGTGGCAATCACCGACGCAAGTTCGGCGGTGACACCATAGCGTTCGTAACCTTCGTCGAGAACAATCGCCCGCGACGTCTTCTTGGCCGAATCAATCAGAGTTTTTTCGTCGAGCGGCCACAGGGTGCGCGGATCGACCACTTCGGCGCTGATTCCGATTGCTTCAAGCAGAGTGGCTGCGCCCAACGCCACTTGCACCATGCTGCTGGTGCCAACCAGGGTGATGTCTTCGCCCACCCGTTTCACATCGGCAACGCCTAGCGGGACGATGTAGTCGTCCGCTGGCACCGAACCTTTTAGTTTGTACATCATCTTGTCTTCGAAGAAGACCACGGGATTCTCGTCGCGAATCGCCGCCTTCAACAATCCCTTGGCGTCGTAAGGCGTCGAAGGCAGAACCACCTTCAAGCCCGGAACGTGGCAGAACCAGGCATGCAGCGACTGCGAGTGTTGCGCAGCGGAGCGGCGAGTCGCTCCCATGGTCGTGCGCATTACCATCGGCACTCTCCACTTTCCGCCCGACATGTAATGAACCTTGGCGGCCTGGTTGACCATCTGGTCCATGGTCAGGGTAATGAAGTCGCCGAACATGATGTCAACTACCGGACGCATTCCGGTCATGGCTGCGCCCACGGCGAGGCCGGTGAAGCCCGCTTCGGAAATCGGCGTATCGAGCACGCGGTCTTTGCCGAACTCCTCCAACAGGCCGGAGAGAACTTTAAAGGGAGTGCCCGCTTCCGCTACGTCCTCGCCCATGATGCAGACGGTTTGATCGCGGCGCATCTCTTCAGCCAGCGCCTCGCGAATCGCTTGCGCAAAAGTCAACTCACGAACGGCGGCTTCAGGCATACACGTCCTCGTCCACTTCATCGACGGTCGGATACGGCGCTGCTACCGCGAAGTCGACTGCCTTCTTCATCTCGGACTCAAGGTCAGCCTGCACCCGATCAAGCGCCGCCGCATCGGCAAGTTTCTGTTCAACCAGCCACTTGCCGAAATTCGCGATCGGATCGCGTTCCGTCTTCCATAGATGCTCTTCCTGCTTGGAACGGTAGTATTCGCGATTGATGTCGCCCACGTGATGTCCGTGGTAGCGATAGGTGTCGCAGAGCAGGAACCCGGGACCGTCGCCGCGGCGGGCGCGATCCACCAGGCGCTGTGCGATGGCATGCACAGCGCGCACGTCCTGACCATCCACGCTGGCGGCCTCCAAGCCGAAAGCGGTTGCCCGCATCAAGATGTTTCCGGCCGTCGTTTCGGAGTAATGCGTGTATTCCGTATAGAGATTGTTCTCACAGACGTAGATCACCGGAAGCTTGAAAAGTTGGGCGAGGTTCATCTCTTCGTACAGGACGCCCTGGCCGAGCGCGCCTTCTCCGAAGAAACATACCGACACGCGGCCAGTACCGAGACACCGGGCCGAAAACGCGGCTCCCGTGGCAATGCCGGCGCTGCCGCATACGATGGCATTCGCTCCCAGGTTGCCGGTGGCCGGGTCCGCGATGTGCATAGAACCGCCCTTGCCCTTGCAGTACCCGGCCTTCTTGCCCAGCAGTTCGGCGAACATTCGATCGGGGGAGGCGCCTTTCGCCAAACAATGTCCGTGACCGCGATGCGTGCTGGTGATGTAGTCGGTGCGCTCGAGCGCTTCACATACGCCCACCGCGACCGCCTCCTCACCGATGTAAAGATGCGCCAGGCCGGGCATCAATGCCCGCGTGTAAAGCTCGTTGACCTGCGCTTCAAATTGGCGGATGGCGGCCATCTGCCGGTACATCCGGAGCCACAGTTCGACTTCTTCCGGTGCTTTTCTCGGCTCTGCGGCAGTCGTCATTTTTTTTGCACTCCCGACATGTGTGCCAAAACGTCGAACATCACGGCGAAGTCCAGCTTCTCCCAGCCCATACCGCGCGCGGCCGTCAGAAACTCGTTGCTGACGGCGGTGGTGGGAACGGGAACATTCAGCTTGCGGCTCAACTCCATTGCCAGGAGCATGTCCTTCTGCATCATGTTGACGTCGAACCACGCTTCTTCCGGTCGCTGCAAGACGAAAGGACCGCGGTACTGAATCATGGGCGATGCGATCGCGCTGTGCACCATCACGTCGACCGCGACTGCACGCGGAATCCCGCTCTTTTCCGCCAGCAGCACGCCTTCGGAAAAAGCCAGCATCTGCACGGCTAATTGCAGATTCAACGCGATCTTCATGGCCAGCGCCACGCCGTTATCTCCGACGTGCGTCACCTTTGGCCCAATATCGAGCAGCAACGGCTTCAGGCGCTCGAAGGTTTCTTTGCGGCCACCGACCATCACTGAGAGCTTCCCTTGCTGCAGCGTGATGACGCTGCCCGAAACCGGTGCGTCCACCATGTCGGCGCCCTTCTCGCGCACTTTCGCAGCCAGCGCACGGCTCACTTCTGGGCTCACGGTGCTCATGTCGATGTGGAACTTGCCAGCGGCAATGCCTGCGAGCAATCCATCCGGCCCGTCCGTCACGGCGGCGAGCGCGGCGGCGTTCGTAACCATGGTGAACGTCACATCCGACGCAGCCGCCACGGCCTTCGGAGACTCGGCGAACTTCATGCCTTTGTCGATCAACCACTGCGCCTTGGAGCGCGTCCGGTTGTAGCCGGTAACGGCGTGCCCTTTTTCGAGCAGGCGGGCGACCATGTTGCCGCCCATCACGCCGAGACCGATAAATCCCAGTTTCGCCATATAGATTCCTTCCCGCTTATGAATGTGGCTTGCTATCCGAATCGTCTTTTGCTGAAGAGACCGACGAATCCGCCAGCACCTGCTTGAGATGAGCGCGCATCGCTTCCCGTGCCGCCTCGGGATCGCGCTGCTCGACGGCCGCCAGGATGCGCTTGTGATGGAGTTGCCCGCGCTCCGGTCCTCCGCGCACGTTGAAAATGCGGCTGCGCTGCTCGCGCAGGAGACCGACAATTGAATCGAAGAGCGAGAGAATCAGCGGATTTCCTGCCGCTTCCGCCAGGGCTAGATGGAAGTCGAGATCCCCTTCGATGTAGGCGTCGGGGTCATGCAGGTTGCGATCCATCACGGCGACTGCTTCCCGCATGGTGCTCAGCAGTTGCTCCTCAATTCGGGAAGCAGCCAGGCCGGCAATCTCCGGCTCCAGCACCAACCGCAACTCGGCGAGATTCGCTGACCCCTCCTGCTGGTTGATGCGGATCATTAGATCGAGCGACTGCCGAATCGCATGGGAAGTCCCATTCGTCACGAAAGTGCCGCGCCCCGAATAGGCTTCGACTAGGCCTTTCTCACGCAAGGTCTTTACTGCTTCTCGAACGGCGGTGCGGCTTACCCCAAACCTCTGGGCTAGATCGCGCTCCGCCGGCAACTGGTCGCCCGGCTTGAGCTGGCCCTTCAGAATGGAATCCTCTACCTGTTGCACGATCTGCTCGAACAGGCGAGACGTTTTTACCGTCCGGTACACCGGCTTGGCGACCGCGGAATCTACCGGTTCGTTTGTCATTAGAACCTCAATCACATCGGCGGATGGTTTCATATAGGTATAATGGTCCAACCAATATACCACACGGCAGACGACGTGCCATGTGTCTTTCTCGTCACTGGATCCACACCGTCTTGATATTCACAAACTCGCGGATGCCTTGCACGGCGAGTTCCCGCCCGTGGCCCGAGTATTTCACACCCCCGAAAGGCAGGCGCGGATCGGAAGCCACCATCTTGTTCAGGAAGACCATGCCGGCATCGAGTTCGTTGATGAACCTTTCGGTTTCCGCAGGATCGTTAGTCCAGGCGCTGGCACCCAGCCCGAAGCGGCTGTCGTTGGCGATCTGGATGGCGTGATCCAAATCCTTCACGCGAAAAATTGACGCCACCGGACCGAAAAACTCTTCCTTGTAAGCCGGTGAATCTTTCGGAATATCCGTCAGCACCGTCGGCGCATAGAAGTTGCCGGGACGGTCCAGCGCATGGCCTCCGGTCAGCACCCGCGCTCCCGCCGCCACCGTTTTCTTCACATCGGCATCAAGAGAAGTAACCGCGTCCTTGCTGGCCAGCGGACCGAGCTGCGTGCTTTCCTCGAACGGATCGCCCACGCGCAAGTCCTGCATGCGTTTGACGAACTTGCACTCGAACTCATCGGCAATTTTCTCCGATACGATAAAGCGCTTGGCCGCGATGCACGATTGGCCGTTGTTCTGAATCCGCGCCTCGACTGCGGTTGCGACCGCCGCATCCAGATTGGCGCTCGGCATCACGATGAAAGGATCGCTGCCACCCAGTTCCAGCACGACTTTCTTGATTCGCTTGGCTGCGGAAACTCCAACTTGAATCCCCGCCTGCTCACTCCCGGTTAAAGTTGCGGCGACGACGCGACGGTCGTTCAGGATGCCATCGACCGGTCCCGATCCGATCAGCAACGTCTGGAACACGCCTTCGGCAAAGCCGGCGCGGCGAACGATGTCCTCAATCTTCAGCGCGCACTGCGGAACGTTCGAAGCATGCTTCAGCAGCCCGACATTGCCCGCCATCAATGCGGGCGCCACAAAACGAAACACCTGCCAGAAGGGAAAATTCCACGGCATGATGGCCAGGATCGGACCAATCGGCAGATAGCGGATGAAGCTGCGCTGCGCTCCAGTTTCCACAATTTCGTCGGCCAGAAATTTCTCGGCGTTTTCCGCATAGTAGCGGCAACCGGTAGCGCACTTCAGCGCCTCGCCCACTGCGGCTTTCAGAGGCTTGCCCATTTCCAGCGTCATCAAATGGGCGCATTCGTCTTTTTCCTTTTCCAGAATCTCGGCCGCGCGCATCATCTTGTCCGCACGATCCGCGAACGAAGTCTTCCGATGGATTTGGAACGCGGAAGCCGCCAACTGCAACTTCTGCTCAATTTGCGCCCCGGTAAGAGGCTCAAAGCTCTTCACGACTTCGCCGGTTGCAGGATTGGTGGTCGCTATCGCCATGCTAGTTTTTCCCCTTTCGTTGGGCAGCCACATTTCAATTCTAAAGGCCCCGACCTAGGAACGGTCGGCAGGCAGTGGTTTGTGGTCAGACCACAATACTACTTGACAGGTAGGCCGCGTCAAGGCTATATCTTCAAAACGTCCGATTTTTTCCCAGATCGAAACCGGTCGCAAGGGTCCGACCGGAAAACCAGTTCCATCCTCATTTGAGGATTTTGGAGGTCGTAATGCATTCTCCGTCGAACGGCATTCGAGCCTTAGGCATCGTCTGCCTGGTGCTCGCCGTCTCTGTTTCCGTGCTTTCCCAAACCACCACGGGGCGCATTCTGGGCACCGTCAGCGACCAGTCCGGCGCCTCTGTTCCTGGAGCCGCGGTCGTCATCACCGATGTTCAGCGCGGCACGATCCGCGCCGTAGCCACCGATGACTCCGGAAACTACGTCGCTGCGCAGTTACAGCCGGGAGTTTACAAAGTCCGCGCGGAAGCGAAGGGTTTCAAAACCGTGGACCGCGTAAACATCGTCGTGGAAGTCGCGCAGGACTTGCGCGTTGACATCGCGCTCCCCACCGGAGAAGTTTCTCAAACGGTGGTGGTTAACGAAGAAGTTCCGCTAGTCAACACCACATCCTCCACCTTGGGCGGCACGCTGAGCAACGCGGAGATCAACGATCTGCCGTTAAACGGCCGCAACTACGAGAACCTCTTGCAGTTGCGTCCCGGTGTGGAACGATACCCTGGCGGCGGATTCTCGACCACGAGCACGAACGGACTGCGCGCGGAAGACAACGCCTACTTTGTGGAGGGCCTGTTCAACAGCGAGCCTTACTCCGGCCAAGCCATCATCAACGGCGCCGGAATCGCTGGCGATTCGGCCACCATTCTGCCCATCGACTCGATTCAGGAGTTTAACGTGGAAGAACTTGCACCTGCCGAATTCGGGTGGAAGCCTGGGGCGGTGGTTAACGTCGGTCTCAAGTCCGGCACTAACCAGATTCACGGCACCGGCTTCGCCTTTGGGCGCGACGGTGTGACGGACGCGCGCAACTTCTTCAACACCGTCCCCAACGCCAAGCTCGCAAGAGCGCTGGAACAATACGGCGGCAGCGTCGGCGGCCCGATTGTCAAAGACAAGGTCTTTTTCTTCGGCGCCTACGAAGGGCAGATGTATGACGTAGGGAATTCTTACGGTGGCATCACCAGCCCCTTTATGCCTTCTTCGCTGAACAACGCCGGCAACTGCCTTTTCGTAACCGGCGACTGCGCCAACAGCATCACCGACGCGATCCATGATCTCGTAGGGCTAGGAGTCACGCCGAGCGTCGCCAGCATGCAAATCGCGGGGTGCACACCAACCTCGGGCCTCACCGTCACTTCTACGATTACATGCGACGGAACTGGCTTCCCTACAAACAATACTCAGAGCATCAATATCTCGAATGGGTTCCCCAACGACGTTACCGTTTACAATGCGATCGGCAAAGTGGATGTCAACGTCAACCAAAACAACCGCATCAGCGGGATGTACTTCTTCGGGAACAACTCGGGGACGGTCGAAGATTTTCCGGAGTTGCAATCGAAGTGGCGCTCGAAGATTCATACGCGCGCCCAAGTGGTTGGCGGAAGCTGGGCGTGGAATTCCGGCCCGCATTGGGTAAATGAAGCGCGCGTTGGATACAACCGCTTGTACCAGCCGACATTGCCGGGCGATCTCAACACGCCCGCCACCGGCTATGGGCTCGACACCGGCGTCTCTGGGCCAAACTCCGGGGGGTTGCCACGCATCGGCTTTGGCGGCTACTTTTTCCCAGGACTCGGTGGCTTCAAATGGCCCAAGTTCCAGGGACCCGACTCCATCACACAGGTTGTGGATCACATTTCATACACCGCCGGCAAGCATGCGCTGAAATTCGGCGCGGAGTTCCACCGCAATCAGGTTACGAACGCGGCCTACGGTAATGCCCGTGGCAGCATTACATTCCTGGGGGGAAACACGCCGACGCCCGGCAAGCCGACGGTGCCGCTTGCTACCACAACGTTGGAGGACTTTTTCTCTGGCGCGCCGTTGAAGGCATCGGTGGAAGTGGGAAATCCGACGCTGAACTTGCACAACTGGGCCTACGGGTTGTTTTTCCAGGATGACTGGCGGGTCGCGCGGAGCTTAACGGTGAACCTTGGGGTGCGCTATGAGTTCAGCTCGGTCCCGACGGAAGCTCACAACCTTTTGGGCAACTTCGATCCGAATCGGGGGTTGGTGCAGGTAAATACCGGCACCAATCAGATCAGCAGCCTCTACAATCCCGATCACAAGAACTTCAGCCCGCATTTCGGCTTTGCGTGGGACACTACGGGAAGCGGGAAGACGGTGCTGCGCGGCGGCGTGGGACTGACTTACGAGACGGTGAACTGGCAGTCGTTCATCGCGTTCAATAACGCCTTTGGACCGGGCAGCGTCCCAACCGGGGCCATCATTAACGGGACCGGTGGCACTGCGGGCGGCAACATTACGACCGGGAACATTACTGTGTTCCCGAATTTCCCCTGGGACAATGGTCCGGTTTACGGCAACACTACGACTATCAATTGCTTCAATAGCCCATGCCCCATCATGAGCGTGGACCGTAACCTGACCACGCCCTATGTCTGGAACTGGACCCTAAGTCTCCAACATGCGTTTACCCCGAACCTCACCTTGGAGATGGCCTATGTTGGTAACCACGGTGGAAATTTAACCGGCATTCGCGACATTAACCAGCCGCCGGTTGGATCGGGGTGGCCTGCGGCGAACATCGCGTCTTGCAACGCCAACCTCATACCGAATCCAACTCCAGGCGGGCCACCCCTGTACGACGTCAATAACACACTCGGCAACGGTGTTTGCCAGGCCGCCGCCGAGGTGGGACCATTCAACGCGAAGTTCCCATATCTAAGCAACATCTTCCAGATGGGCAACGTCTATCGGTCCAACTACAACGGCCTGCAAGTGACGCTGAACTCCAGAAACTACCATGGCTTGAGCATGGTGGCCGGTTACACCTACTCGCACTCTCTCGATGACGTGGGCGCAAACTGGGATTTCGGGTACGGATCGGGACTGCCGCAGAACGCTTATAACCCAGGCGCCGAATACGCCAACAGCGATTTCGATGTGCGGCATCGCCTCACGCTTTCGCTCACCTACGCTATTCCCGGCAAGAAAGGCTACGCACAGACCCTGGAAGGTTGGGAACTCAACTCGATCATCACATTGCAAAGTCCGCAACACTGGGGGGCGATGGATGAGGGAACCGATGCTGCCGGCATCGGTCCGTTGCCCGTCAGTCCTCCAGCGAACAGCCCCATCCGGTGGAATTTCTATGGGAATCCTGGCGACTTCAAGTCGGGGCCCACAGGCATCCCGTTCTTCCCCGGAACCAACGCCCCATCCGAACCGACGAGTAATTCGGCCTGCGATGCAAAGGCTTTCGCGCTGGACGGAGGCTCTCCGGGTGCGGCAACCGAATCATTGGCCTTTCACGGCTGCTACGCCAAAGGCAATTCCATGATGCTTCCTCCGCCACTGGGAACCTTCGGCACCATGGGGCGCAACATCTTCCCCGATTCCGGTTTCAAGAGTTTCGATTTCTCGCTGGCGAAGAACTGGCATTTTGGCGAACGCTTCCGCGCCCAGTTCCGGGCTGAGTTCTTCAACATTTTCAACCACCCCAACTTCGCCAATCCTTATGGCGGGCAGAATGGTTTCGGCTTCAATGATCCTTCCGCGGGTGGCTTCGGCTGCGGTTGTGCCACTCCCGACGTCGCCGCCGCCAACCCGGCCGTGGGTTCGGGAGGCCCGCGCTCGGTTCAACTCGGCCTGAAGCTCATTTTCTGATCGCGCAGGCTTCGCAAGTCGGGGCCGGACCTCCCTCCGGCCCCATTTTTAGTATCAACTAATATCAACCCGAAAGGAATTTGATTCAGTGTCAACATCATTAGGGCGTCATTACCACTCCGCTGGGTTCACATTGTCATTGGCCATTTCCCTCGCTCTCGTCATCCCACTGAGCATCCCTTGCTTCGCGCAGCAGCGCGCCGAGCGAACGCTCGATGAAATCAAGAGCGAAGCCATCCATCGCGCCGAGAACGGAATGTATCCGCTCATCGGACTCGATGCTGGCGACGTGAAGGAAGCCTTCAACTCCATCCATACCCGCGATAAAGACGAGTGGGCCGCGGGCTTTATGGGAGTCGCCGATCGCTACATGAATGAAGCCAAGTCGCTGGAGAAAACCGACCCGGCGAAGGCGAATGCCGACTACATCCGCGCGTGGCGGCTTTATTCCTTCGGACGCTGGCCCATCCCCGCCTCTCCGGGCAAGCAGCGCTCGTACGAAAAAGCAATCGAAGCTTTCCTGGCACACGCGCGCTTTTGGGATCCTCCGCTGGAAATTGTGAGAATTCCCTTCGAAGGAAAGGAAATCATCGGCTACCTGCGCCTGCCAAAAAATGCCAATGGGCCAGTTCCACTCGTGCTGGCCGTGAATGGACTGATTGGATAAGAGCGAAGGCTCGATCGACCCGGTAGTCTTGGTTTGAGGACTAAGGCTCCTGGGGGAAGAAGGAGCCTTCGCATGATGATTATAGGATGTGATTTTCATCCCAGCTGGCAA
>Ga0326727_10021233_pt1 | contig 12749 bp, 8 predicted proteins | sample MB2enrmetagenome_FD_207643 | JGI IMG/M metagenome (GOLD analysis project Ga0326727, IMG submission 207643) | Lab enriched peat soil microbial communities from McLean, Ithaca, NY, United States - MB29MY | ecosystem: Environmental > Terrestrial > Soil > Wetlands > Peat | place: USA: New York...
CCCCCAAACAGAACGGGCCGCGCGATAAAGCTCATCATAGACGTGACAGATCATACCTGGCATAATCAATCGACGTGGAGGGCTGATGCCAAAGCAGCAGATATTCTTCGAGCAGCAGATAGGCAACTGGCGAGTCGAGGTCCTCAAATCCTACGATCAGGGCTATGCTCGGGAAGTGTTCCTGAACCTGAATGATGAGGCATTAAGGCTTCTCTGGAAGTCGCTGACCCCAGAGCAGATGTATGAGCCCGATAGCTTGCCCAAGTTCGGCATTCCAGGTGGTGGGGCAGAAAACTTTCTATGGGATGAATTGCTTGAACAGGCTCGAGAGGAAGGCAACCTGCTTTCCTTCTTTATAGTGAATGTATCTGATGGACGCCAAAGCGAAGGGATATATGTTTCGGCTGACTGGCCCAGCGCTGAAAGCTATGCAAAGTTGAGGCTCACGAAGCATTCTGCGTAACTGTAGGACATCTGTGTACGAGCTCGAATGCGCGCATTTTATCCGATGTATGGGAGCTAATCTAGGGTGATTCCGGTAATTGATATCTTTGCAGGGCCAGGGGGACTGGGCGAAGGATTCAGCTCACTTCGCTCAAACGGCCAAACAGTCTTCCGCATTGCGCTCTCAATCGAGAAGGATGCAATTGCGCATAAAACCCTTTTACTCCGAAGCTTCTTTCGCCAGTTTCAAGATGGCGCCCCTGCTGAATACTACTCGTATATCCAAGCTATCGATAATAAGGTCCGCAAGAAGTATTTAACCGTGATTCAAAGCCGGTATCCTGATCAGTGGAAACGCGCGGAGCGGGAGGCTCTAAATGTAGAGCTCGGGAAATACCCCACTTTAGATTTAGACGACAAGATTCTTGCTGCGCTAAAGAACGCGAAAACATGGATTCTGATTGGTGGCCCTCCCTGCCAAGCATATTCATTGGTCGGGCGCTCTCGAATGTCCCGCAATCAAGAGCAGTTCAAGAAGGATCCCAGACATTTTCTCTATAAGGAATATTTAGGAATCATTGCGGCTCACTTGCCACCAGTATTCGTGATGGAAAATGTTAAGGGCCTTCTCTCTTCAACCATTGACGGCGGCTACATAATTGAGCGCATTTTCAGCGACCTTCGAGAGCCTCGCAAGGCGATGCCAAAGCGCGAGTGCAGAACCGATGCGGCGTCTGACCAGTATGAGATTCATCCAATCGTCAGTTATGGTGAGGAACCTAAGCTATTCGAAGACATTTCTGCTAAGGACTATGTGGTCCGATCGGAGATGCACGGTATTCCGCAGGCTAGACACAGGCTGATCTTGGTGGGCATCAGAAAGGACTTAATCGAAGGTGGCGCGTTGCTTGGTAAGTTAGACGTGGCAAATCGTATTCCGAAAATGTGGGAAGCTATTTGTGATCTTCCACAGTTGCGTAGTCAACTGTCCAAGGAGAAAGATAGCGCAGCATTATGGCGAATGATCGTAGCGAGATCTCATCGATCTGATATTGTCTCGGACCCAGTAGTACCTGTAAACGTAAGATGCAAGATCAGGCAGCTGTCAAAGCATATTTCAGCGAAGCTAACATCCGGCAGCGAGTTCTTGCCGGGGAAGATCGTGCCGACATTTCGACGGGATTGGTACTATGATTCACAGCTGAAAGGCGTATGCAACCACAGCAGCCGAGGCCATATTCAAGAAGACCTGTGGAGGTACTTCTATGCAGCCTGTTATGCAAAAGTAGTTGGCGATTCTCCCAAACTTGGAAGTTTCCCTAAGGTGCTGCAACCGAAACACAAAAGCGCAAAGCCCTCTCGAAACGGTGGCGTAAAATTTGAGGATAGATTCAGAGTACAAGTGAGCAAAAGGCCCTCATCCACGATTACTTCACATATCTCGAAAGACGGTCACTACTTCATACATCCCGATCCGCTACAGTGTCGGAGTCTAACCGTTCGTGAGGCCGCACGTTTGCAGACTTTTCCAGATAACTACTTCTTTGAAGGTCCGCGAACTGAGCAGTACCACCAAGTCGGCAATGCAGTTCCGCCGCTGCTCGCGAACCAGATAGCGCATGTCGTCTTCAAGCTGCTGGAAAGAAAATAATTGACATGGACAGGATCTCGCCAGAACAACGTAGCTGGAACATGTCCCGAATAAGAGGCAAGAACACAAAGCCGGAAATTACTGTTCGCTCTCTCCTGCATCGGATGGGGTTTCGTTTTAGACTGCATGTCGCGGGCCTACCTGGGCGACCAGACATCGTGCTTCCCCGACACAAAACTGTGATCTTCGTTCACGGTTGCTTCTGGCATCGACATAGAGGTTGCAAGTTCGCATACACGCCAAAATCCAGAATCAAGTTCTGGAACTCTAAGTTTGCACAGAATCTCGCACGCGACAAACACAGCTTAACTCTACTTCGGAAGGCGGGCTGGAACGTTATCACGATTTGGGAATGCGAAGCTGCATCTCAGAACTCTCTCCAATGGATCATAGACAAGCACTTAGCGCGTGTTTGATAAACGAGTGCAGACCCGCAGGGGAACCAACAATCGATGCGGGGTGGGTGCCAATCCTCTTTCTGGCGGCAGTGCCGGACCTCACCGCACGCCGGCTTCGGCATCCAACCGATGCCGGCGTCCTATCGATAAAGCGCGATTGCGAAGCAATCACTAGCTGTGGCTTACTTCAGCTCCATCTGCGAGTCGAGGAGAGTAGACATCCAGCCAGGGTCTCTATTGTCTGGAGTGCCAACAACCATACTGCGATCAAGACCTTGATTGATCGTCTCGCACGATGTCTCGGGGAGTAGTACACATGCGTGACAGGCAGCAAGGTTCACCTGTCTGGAGCCTTGTCCGCCAAGATTTTCGGAACAAATTGGGTCGGCGGAGCACCACGATGCACGTGCCAGTGCACGTCGAATGGTCTGAGCGAGGCGTTCCGGCCGTCCCAAGCGCACCAAACCACCGAGAGTTCCTTCAGAATCACCGGCTGCAGTGTATATGAGAATACCTGCCATTGGCGCGTGGTCATCGCTGGATATGTACAAACGCTCACGTAAAGAGGCAGTGCTGTAACCACACTCAAACACAAGTTGATTGATCATGATGTGAGCAAAGCTGTGCACGAGGAGATATCGGGAAGCCCAAGTCCAATTAGCAGGCGTAAGGGGTGGAAGTGTCGGGAATTCGCCAGCAAGTCGGGTAACGAATTGGTCTGTTACACGCGACCGAATCCAAGTCTGATTACTGCCTTGCCAATTGGCGATTTTCTCCTCGTTAAGCTCAAGGTAAATACCCTCGCCAAAAACTTCGATCGCAGGCAACCAGCGGTCCTGCTGAAGGGCGGGCGGAGCTAGGAAGAGCTGATGCATCGCTGACTCCGGCATAGCCTGGAGAGGCTGTGAATTTGGTTCTAGGCGGTCAAACCCGTAGAAAACCCGAGTTTCTCGGAGCCGCTCCACTAGGTTGACCCGCTTCAGCCATCCAGAAAGTTCGATTGGCACCTCTGATGGAATTACCCTCAAGTTGGGCATTCTCAACGGGTCATTAACCTTCTCTCGGATTACGTTAAACTCTGCTCGGCGGAAAGCAAGAATGGGCGATTCGGGCGCGCTTGGCTCTTGCGCACTCGGGCCGGCTGCGTTCGATGAACTTAGGAGGCTTTTGAGCGCACGCTCTACATCAGCGGTCTCTCGTTGAATTCCGCGCCCCTGTAAAGACACGAGAATTATCGCCAAAGCTCCGGGTTTGTTATTCATATTCCAGAGTGTCTTAGCTACGCCGCAAGCACCAGGATCTTGCTCAATCTCGTTTCTGACCGCTGTTATAGTGACGTCTGTCTCTTGCAGGTCTGGCAAAAGGATGGCAGATACCGTTCTTGGAAAGTAAATATTTGTTTGATTGATGAGAGCTCCGATTAATGGACGCGTACACTGTTCGCGTGCACCATCACCAAGCCATGGTCGGTCACCTGGACAACTGATTCCGGCATCCTGAAATGAACTCCTTTCACCGGCGTCCACGTCAGGCTTTATAGTCGTACCCGCTAAGCTCTTTCCTCTACGTCCAATAGAGCCGTCAGGGCATGTTTCACACGTAATACGAATGCTCGACAATTCTGAACCGCCACGGTCAATTAATCTCAATCCCCGGTCGCTGGTACATTCACATCCGATCCACTTTTTCCAAGGAAACTCGCAGAGATGGCCATTCGAACATACTGCTATGAAACGCACTGCAACCCATCTTCCACCGCCAGCCACTCGCTCAATTCGCTGAGTGCTCAAGTTGAAGCGTCGCATCTCGCCGGTCTTTGTGTTGCGGTACCAACGGGGAAATCTCAGAGCAGGGACATAAAGCAGCGCGTTGGGCGGTGGGGTTTGGCCTGCCCGCGGAGCGCGAAAGTCGGGCGGCGAACAGAATCGGTCGATGCGCAATAGAGATGATAGTCGAGGTTCAAACTTCTGAAATTCCTGTGGATTGTCGCATGGTATAAGTCCCCGTGCCTGATCCCATCGCTTAAACCAGTGATCGAGCCCTCCAATGACGTGAGGCGTACCGCTGCGATCTGTGTATATACTACCAGGCCCGAAGGGGGCAATAATTTGTCCTATCCGAATCTGTCTATGTGACATAGGCTCCCCTGAGTTACTGCTCTTCGTATCCTTGGGTTATTGTCAGCTCCGCGGTGCCATCAACCTGCCGCATGCTTGTCGGTACGGAGAGTCCTTTTCGCTTCTGCACAATCGTTGCAAACTGTCCGGGCCAAAGCATGAGATATTCGCCGTCCACTGATGGCGGAAATTCTTCCCAAGCCATTGGGCGCTGGCTCCACTTGAATGCGATCTCCTGACGAACTCTTTCCAGTTCCGCTAAGGACCTTGCCTGGTCTTCTTGGACCTGCACCTGAATGCAACGTTCCTTCAACAAATTGTGTCCCTGATCGATAAAAGCCTCGTAAGACGTATAGTCCTGCACATTCCCAGTACAGTGCTGCCTGGCCCAAACCAAGAGAGCCCCAGGGAGTGCCCGTTGGATTGCAGAAAGCGCAAACGGTGTCGCCGAAGTGGGCTCGACACGTTCATATAATCGCCAGTGATAGCTGTAGAATTGCTCGAAGTGTGACCGGTCGCGGCTCTTTGACGGATTATAAATTGTGAGGATCAGACCGGGTCGTTCCCACCATCTGCGACCTACTCGACCAGTTACTTGGATATATTGCGCAGTTGTCTTGGGCTGTCCAACTACCCCCATCAACGATAGTCGATCGATGTCCACTCCAACCTCAATGATGTTTGACGCGAGGCACACATCATATGACTTGTTGTCAGGCTCTGCATACCTCGTAGCGAGGCGATCCATCATCTCGACTATTTCCGATTGAGAGAGGCGGCTAGTTAACTCTTCGACAAACTTGAGATTCCTACGTCCTCCGAGGGGAACACCCTCTCTGGTAAATATAAATTTCAAGCGCGACCTTATATCGGAATCGAAAAGAGTCTTTGCTCCTCCAAGTTCGCGAAGGCTATTGTAAAACACTAGCAGCGTCCACCAGGGATCACGACCCCCAGCAGCGTACATCTGGGGGCGAAACAGTACCGACGAGAAGGCGCGAACCTGAGCAGTGAGGACCGATCCATAGTCACTCGCATGAATCCCCAGGTAGAGTCGTCCAGGCCGAAGCTTATGTGTTTCGTCTCGGGCATATAGTCCAAAAAACGAATCACCCATAAGCAAACCTGGAGCTGGAAATAACTGTGTCTGAGAACGCGCGTAAAGAGACTTCACTTGGTCGGCAGCACCACGAATTGTTGCCGTAGAAGCGATAAGTTTAGGCTTGACCCACTTCTCGGCTAGCTTAAACGAGCAGAGGCGTTCAAAGATTCCCTCGTACAGTCCATAAACTGTTCCGAGCGGTCCAGAAATCAGATGTAATTCATCCTGCACAATTATGCCTGGAGGCAAGTGGGTTTGCTCGATAACGTCACCAACTCGTGTTCGGCCAAACAACGCGCCAGCGGTAGGTCGATAAGCTACTATAGCGAGCTTGTCCGCTGTTGCAATGACCATTGAAGGTGGGTTGTCGTAGATACGTTGATCAATTACCTCTATCGGTAGCCACTCTGCCGAGTTTTCAACGCCAAATGCACAACGCGGATCGGGACATAGCAGAAGCGGCCCCTCTGTAGGGTGGTCACTGATTCCGCGGACACATTGATTCTGCCATTGTTGTTGTGTAGTTCCCTTCGGCTTAGGTCCAGCATATCGGCCTATCTCGCCTCTGCACCAAGGGCATTCAGTCAAGATCAAAGGATTTCCCGGTATCTTTCCAGCTCTGAATGCGGCTATTTCCGTGCGGGCTTGTGATATTTTGTTTGCGGATGCGCTGCTGCCAATCCAAAGACCAAGTGAAAACCTGATGCCGGGTACACAAGGAATTTGGTAGAGGTGTGCATTGCGTCGAATGTGTTCCATCGAACAAATAAGACTGGCTGCGCGCTGGAATTGCTGGGTTGTAAGCATACGCAACGTATATCTCATGAGAACATTTGTGCCGTCACGCCTCAACGTTTCGTGAGGGGCAAGGAACCTTTGGTGGAACATATAGAAAGCGATGACCGCAAGGTACGCTTCTGTCTTGCCTCCGCCGGTCGGAAACCAGATGAGATCAACAATCTCGCGATCCAAAGCAAACTCGTCGCTGACACCTCTAATAGACATGAGCAGGAATGCGATTTGGAACGCGCGCCACTTCCCCAACTCCTTGAATTCAGTCGCGCTGTTGTAGACGTCCCACGGCGATACATAGGCCCCGTCCGGCGAGATTGTATTTCGGCTAGCAGTGAATCGTAAGGGCCGCCTTGCGAGCTGCTTGGTTGCAATTTGTTGCAACAGCATAGCCAGGTTTGCAAGGCGAAAAGCTGACCGTGTGCGCGGATCGTCCCGAAGGAGTTTAATCCCATATTCAATACGCACTTTACACGAGGAGGCAGAAGTGAGGTGTCGTTCGGCGACCGGTCTCAATTGAGAAGGCAATAGAGGAATCTCTGCTCTTCGCGCGCTGATCCAAGTTTCGTATTCAGATACCAAGCCATCGAGCGATGGCCAAGCGCCCGATTGCAAGTCGTCTGGGAGTTCCGCGAGCGACCTCATCGAGAGTTCAATTCTGTTGCCATTGGCATCGGTAATGTCAGGTGTCATACTTGGAGTCTGAACCGCTGGCATCACATCCGCGAACAGCACAGCTGGAATCTCGTTCGGTCCTGTGTCCCAGCCTGCGGCACATCCATGTCCAATAGCCCATGTACAGGATTCCCGATAGAGCAGCGACAGCGACTGCTCTTCTGAGTCTAACTGCGAGAAAGGCCGGTGGCTTTCGGGGTAACTCTCAAACTGCCCAGTCGTTGAGACCTCGAAATACGTCTGATACAGAGCTACTTCGTGAGGGTCGGTCAGCTGTGAGACTTGGCTTACGTTTCGAAGCACAACAGTGATGAGCCAAATATCCTCAGTGCCTTGAACGCGTCTTGGGAAGAGTTGAATCTGAAGGCGAAGTAAAGACGACGGCATTTCGAGATCGTGGGATAGAGTACGCCCCGGGACTAGTTCGTTTCCATAAACCTTGAACTTAGCGTCTGAAACGACTCCATGTTGGCGTCGCCATGCCGGGGCCTCTTTTGGTTGGCCGTCGCTATCTATCCATTTTCTCGAACAGCGTTCGTATCGACCATTGACCAGAAAGGGAAGCCCATCGTTAGTCTGCCATGCAAAAAGCCGTGATTGCGGCACACGAATTGTGATTGCGGAATCTGGGTTAAGGCTGACGCAAAATGAGATGCCCATAGTCGAAGGACGACGGACGTCCGGACTTGATATTTCAAAATCGTCGGAAGCGTCTGCCAAATCAGCGCGATCCTCCCGAGCGTTTGACTCAACTGGTTCCTCAGACTCCTCATCCGAGCTCTGCGCCTCGACGTCAACTCCAACGTTATCGAATGCCTGCGCAGCAACCTCGTCAGGTTGAGGCGCTGTAAACGCTTGAGGGCCTGGATGGAGGACGCCTGCTCCATATTTTCGATGTGGCGTTTCCCTTTCGAAGTAAAGCACCTCTTGCGAATCTCCCTCGGGAGTAGGCTTCCATGCAATAGGGCCGCTTCTCAAGACAACAGCATCTGAGAATTCCTTGCCATTAAACTCAACGACAGTCGACGAACTCAGCGTCCTTGACGGTCCGACGATTTCCCCTCGAACCCATTCGATTAGTAATGATCTGTCATTCATTGCCGGCCAGCCATTTCATTAGTGTCGATTGAGAGTCTCTATGACAAAGTACGCGAACATATTCGCACGCCCTTGTCATTCCTGTATAGAAAAGAGTTCTGTGAATGTTGGCGCTGTTTAGCGCGACATCGGTAAGCACTACAACCTTGTTTTCCATTCCCTTAAATGCCTGAACAGAAGCGTATGACGAATACTCTTTCGCTAGTTGCCAGCATGGCCTGAGTGGAACGCCAGCGGCTTGCAGACGTGTTGCTGCACAATTCTGAGAAGCAGAGAAAGACAGGACGGTTATTTCTGATGATCTATAACCCAGAGAAGCAAACTCCTTAAGCAACGCACGTAGACGCTCGGACTGTTCCTCCTCACTGGAGTAGAAAACTATATCGTAATTCTGTATGCTTCCGCCTGTACGCATATAAGCGGTGTAGAGCTTCGTCGACATCCCGCTCAATCGAACGGCGGACTCACCGACGATTTTGTAATTTCTGCAGTTTTCAGTCAGACAATATTTAACCGGTTTTGCGTTATCTAAAAGGGCAAGTAGAGTTTCTTGCATAATGAGCCTATCGCCAAGTACTTGGTTATCAAAATCTCCAAACAGGCAAAACGAACCAGAAGTAACTCCTCCCCGCAAAAGGCCTGACAGGCAGTCCCACAGCTTTGGCCTAGCAAGCAAGTCTTGTGCTTCGTCGACAACCAAGTAATCGAAGGCTGCTTCTTGCAATATATCTGGGTCGGTCAAGCGTTCCTCAATTAGTCCCGGAAGCTGGTCCGTCCAGAAGTCAAGTGTGGGCTTGGTAGGAATTACGATGCCAGCCATGTCGGCAAGTATTTTTATAGCCCTACCCACGACTAGTCCGGGCAAACCCGGTGAGTGAGCTGACATATGAGCACTCATCCAATCGCCCACGAGCTGGTTGAAGCAGAGCAGTCCGACCCGGCACCCATCCCGGGCAGCGCGACGAGCAGCTTCCATCGCAATCAGCGTCTTTCCTGTTCCTGCGGCGCCCGTGACTACAACCCGAGGATTCAACGCGGTGAGTTGAAGGATCGGCTTTTGCTGGTCCCTGAGCAGCAATTCGATTTCTCTGTCGCGGCGTTCGATGGTATCCCGCAGGTCAGGCCGCTGTTTCTGAATGGGGACGCAAGCATGAAGAATTACGCCCACCTGCTCAGCCGTTAAACGATCACGAAGAACATGAAGCGTCGCCTCCGCCTCAATACTACGTGCAATTCTGGACTTCAGCTCTCGGCAAAAATCAGACGCACTGGAAAAACTCCGGAAGCAGCGGGAATCTATTAGCTCCCATGGCTGCACGGAAAGATTCGGGTATAGATCAAAGCATGAGTTCGGAAAGATGCAGCAGTGAACAACCGGAACGAATTGAAATTGGGGCAAAATCTCCCTGAGACGACGATAAAAGACATATCGGCCGTCTGTTGCTTGCTTGAAAGGCGAGCGTCGGATATCAGGTGGAAGCCATCTGTGACCGTCGAAAGTTATGTCGTTGTGTGACTTTACCTCTATGCAGAGAATGCCGGCGTCCGGAACGATAACGACAAAGTCAATTTCTGTTCGTAATCCGCGATTCCAGGGTGCTAAATCCAGAGAGTGCAGTGCAATCCAATCGTCAGGTCCTGCAGCAAGCACATTAAAGACATCACGCTCCCCGGGCGGGGTCCGATCGTCAAGAAAAGAGGGAACTAGGCGCGCCATTGTTCTAGAGTATCCAATTCGCAAAGTTGCTTCAGTGAAGTGTCTGGCGCGCGGAATCCCTCCTCCACTGACAATGCAGGATAAAAGAATACTATCCCCTTCAGTGTCTTACCGGTGGGAATTGTAAAGGAGAAATCAGACCCCGCTGCTGCGCTGCGTCGTATGTCAGGCAAATATTCCATAAGAATAAGAAACAACTGCTCGTCGATGATCTCGTGCTCCTGTACGCCGGTTTGTATTGCTTCACCACGGGTTTGCGCTATCTCGATCCAAGCATACTGCCACCACGGGCGTCGGAGAGTTCGAGAGGCCGTTGATACCTCGTGAGTTATTCCGAGTGTTTGAATGAGTATTTCGAAATGTCGTCGTTGCTGTGGGGCGTGGATCACGGTTGATGCAGGTTTACACCAATGCTTCACACATGAGTAAAGATTGACAAGCTCTATTCCGGCGACAGAGAGCCTGCGTAGCAGATCTTCTGGATTATGCAGCATTGCATTTCGAAGGCGCTCTTTCCATATCGTACTGAAGTGCCCCTCTCCAGCGCGAAGTTTACCGAGATCAGCATCGCCAAGAAGTGGCCAGATGACGAACATGCCCTTGGCCAGAGTATCTCCGGGAAGTCTGTATCCAATGGAGTGATCTGACGGTACATTTGCATCGAATGTGGGAACTTGAGAGTGGGGTGGATAGAGAATACCGAACCCATCAGAAACCTGTATGAGAGTTGCTGCCCGCACTTCTGACGCATGAGCATGTTGATTGAGCTGTGTCAGTTCGTCTAAGTCAGAGGGGTAAGTGTCAGACGACGGCCCAAGATCTCCTGAGCGGATGATCTCGTGGGTCCAAGAGATGATCTGATTTTGTAAGGCTTGTGTTTTTGCCCCAGAACTTCCACTACGCTGCGCAGCACATGGATCGTAGCCAAATCCTTGTTCGTCAGCACAGCCCGACCATACCACTTGGAGCAGTCTTGAGAATCGCGGGGCCGTAATGAGCGCGTCGGGAGTTGAGCCCCATCCCCTAGACCGCAATGGACCCACCTTTATCAACACATCGAAGGGGCTTGATTCTCTGTAATCCTTCACTGAATGGAGAAACGGGAATTCATTAGAAAGGGTGTGTTCAAAGAGAGATTCAAAATAAAATTGAGCTCGGGTATGACAGAAGATCCGAAAGCTCAGACTAGTCGATTTCAAATGTCCGATGATTTCACGAAGCTCAGATCGTAGTAGGTTCCCTTGAGATTGAACTGCTTGCGCCGCCGCGATTGCAGTTTCGTAGAGAGAGCGAACGTCCAAGCCCCACCTGCCTTGGACCACCTCGGGAGTACCCAGGCTGCAGAGACTCTCCGACATTGATTGATCGAAGGGAATTGGCACAGTCAGCCACTCCGAAAGATGAGCACCGAGCTGATCAGCGACTTCTCTCGATGTCGGGTCATCCTGCTCACGGATTCTGAGAAGTATTTGCCAAACACCTCTTCTGAGTTCACTGAACAGTGCGGAACTTATCTCGTGCCGCTCAATCAAAAAAGCTCGCTCTTGGCACAGATATTCGAAGACTTCTGATGCTGTAACGCCCAACGTTTTATCTCCGCCTTAGAGACGAGATGGTGACACCTCTCGGGACTGCCCCTAAGTTCTCCGTTCGTTCGTCGTCTGCGGCATACCACTGTGCCAAATCAGCGAGCTTGACGCCGACAGCCTCTAGGCTACCCCGATCAATTGTTTTTTGGATAACTCCCAGAATATCGCAGGTACGAAAATCTGGCACGTCGAGAACCCTGAGGAATGCCGTGTCGCCGTCAGCGATGACCACTCTCGTCAATCCCGTTTGGCGATCGAACTGTCCGGTTCTGGAATTAAAATATGTCAAACGGGAGATAGTTCCCGGGGACCAGGCATGTACTGTCAGCAGGCTGGATAGGTCGGTATGGCCACACCCATTTCGGAAGCGAATTGCGCTATATACACTTCTAGAGATCGACTCACCCGCAACTCGCCCTGCGAGACAGACGCCAGAGTCCGACAGCGAATAGTTGGATGGGAACGCTTCAGAAATCCCGGCTGATAGATGGTCGTATAGGCTCTGGAAGCGTATTTCAGAACCTGAGAGTGCATGAACAGCCGGCTCTCCATTAACCCTCCACTGCGCTGAGTTATTTGGGAGTATCGCTATGCGAGTCATCGACTTATTGCCGATTGGATCACGGCGTCCCCAGAGTATGCCGTTTTTAAATTCAGGACGGAAGCCGCTGCCATGAACCTCATGAACCAAGAACACTTCCGGTTCGTTTTCAGAGGCCAATGATCTAAGGCGTGCAAGGTGGGAACTGCTGTCGTTGCTGTCTTTGAGGGAAAGTCTGTGGAGCAGTGCCCCGAGGGCGATGACCCCAGCAGCAGCCGATTCACATGGCATCGATACCAAGTAAATCCGGCGACACCCCGGATCTACTTGGCCTACCCTTATGCCAAGTCTGATCAGGAAGCTCGCCCAGTCGGGAATAGCTGACCAGGACCGACTCGATTCTGAGAACTCCACAGTTCCTCCCCTCAGCCAAGGGCGAACAGCAGCTGCGATAGGCGGCACTCGTCGGGAGCGTAAACACGCAGCCCTGAGGATTGCGCCCACACTTCAGAATGTGTTGTCTAATGAAATCAGTGTACCAGCAGGAGGCTGTTGACAGAAGTACTTTGAATGATCTGGAGCCTCACGTATAGCGACTGTGTCTCGTCTATGGCAGCCTTCTATT
>Ga0326727_10021234_pt1 | contig 12749 bp, 12 predicted proteins | sample MB2enrmetagenome_FD_207643 | JGI IMG/M metagenome (GOLD analysis project Ga0326727, IMG submission 207643) | Lab enriched peat soil microbial communities from McLean, Ithaca, NY, United States - MB29MY | ecosystem: Environmental > Terrestrial > Soil > Wetlands > Peat | place: USA: New York...
GACAAATTTCGCATGGTTTTCACGGGTGAACTCCAAGGCTTTGGCGGCTTCCGCTGGACAATAGCGATACGCGATGGAACTGGAGCGTTCGAGCATCTCCTTGCGGATGTTGGCTTCCTCATGCTCCGGCATGTTATTAAAAACTTTCTGCGCCCCCGACCAATACCATTCACCCCGCCAAGGTGTGACCGCGCCATGCACCACCATTCCCGGCGTGAACGGACAATCAGCCATGTTCATGCGGATGGTGTAAGGCTGGCCGTTCACCAGGTTCCGGGCCGTGATGAATTTCACCTCATCCCCCTCTTCCTGCCGCGTGAGCACGCGAAAAAAAGACCAGTGCCGCTCGTACCATGTCCGCAGTGTCGCCTTGTCCTCCGCCGGCACATTTAGCGTCTCCGCCAGCACATCAATCACTCCCAGCCCGGACCATTCGGTGCAGTGCTGGCAAACGAAATCGTCCTTTGTCTGGATGTCCGGCTCGCCTTGGTGTTCATCGAGATACTCAAAGAACTGAAAGCGGAACAGGTAGGAGTTGATCCCCAACCAGAGCAGTTTGCGTTTGATGTCCCAGCCATACTCGTTCGGGCTGGCCAGAAACCGCGTCACGCCGGAATCCCGCGGCACACGGGCAAACCGCTCCGCCAGCAGCTGGCTGGCCGCTTCCGCGAGCCGTTTCAAATCTGCATGCGCGGGCGAGAGCACTCGCTCCGGATTGAGGCAGGGCCACAAGCTCCAGAGGAAAAACTGAATGCGCCGCGGATCAAAATCGCGCAGTTCAACTTCTGGGGACGCGTTCACGATCAGCGGCAGAGGCGTGCCGAAGCATCGCCGTTGATGCGTCTCGACCGCGCGCCACAACCCGATGTCGTTATGAACGTCCTCCGTCCACTCGACCAGCAGGGCCGCCACGTCACTCCAGGCGACGTCCGGCAACCGGCATGAAGCAAAGCCAAAGGTGTTCTGGGTCTTCAACAACACCCGGCGCAATTCCTGCGCGATCTCGCCCAGATATTTGTCCCCGTGCCCGGTGAATCCCGGGATCCGGGCGGATAGAAAGATGTGTTTGGCCGCGCTGCTCATTATGGGCTTGAGGGTAGAGCAGCCTCGCCGCCGGACAAGCCGCTTTTCGCGCGGTGGTGCGGCGCAGCGGGATGCGTATGGTTCAACCGTTTCGCCACCATCGACTGCATCGCCAACGGCGTGGGCAAGCAGCCGATGCTTCCAGCCCAGCCCGTTGCTCGCGAGGCTCAATCCGTCACCCCGATCGCATCAGGGCGACATAAAGCAGCCGCACATTTTCCGCCAGCTTTTCTTCCCTGGCGAGGTTCCGGTGATCGTCCGAAATCTCCGGCCCATGGTCGCAGACAGTTCCGCGCGCGGCGCCCGCCTGTGGACGAGGCATTTCTGGGGAAAAAGGGAGAGCATCAGGACGGCGTGGTCGTCATCCGAAGCAATGGCCATCGCCTGCCAGTCGCCGTTGTCGCCCCGAATCCCGGTGCCCATGGCATCATTCTCTTCGTCGACCTCGAATTTCCAATCTTTGGCCAGAAATAGTTCAACAACCTGTTCCAAAGCTTCTTTCATATAAATTTCCTTTCAAGCAGGGATCCGCCAATCCGGCAGCATCCCAAAATTCACGCCCATCATCTCATAGGGGGTATGACAACGGCTGGCACGCCCTCAACATTTGCCGGCTTTTTCAGGTGATTTTCAGGTGGATAATTCTGCTGGCGCCCCAAATTGCCTGAGCGGACCTGAGATGGGGGGTCGTTCAGAAAATACTGGAGATGTGACCGTCTTTGTCACACCCCCGCGTGTACTTTGGGTGCATGAAAAACGCACATCTTTTTCCGGAACAGTCGGACAACTCGCGCAGCCTTTGGTAATCCGTGCGGCGGTTTCCGGCGGACGGTCAGGAGGCCGGTAGGGATGAACGCTGACGCCATCCAGAAATTCCAGCACGCCCGATTGCAAGAAACTTTCCATATATTTCCAGTCGAACCCTGACATGGCCGGCGCGATGATGGTGGCGGAAGGTTCCGCTTCCCGGATGGCCTTGGCGGTCGCCAGCGCCAGCGTGGTGTACTCCGCGGCGTCCGGTTTGGGTCGCCAAAAATCGCCGTTCGGTTCGTTGTAGATTTCCCACAAGACATGCCGGCCCCGAAAATGAACCGCCGCCGCCGCCGCCCAGCATGCGAAGGCGGCCACGCTCTCGGGATGGCGGGGAGAGGCCACATGCCGTTCCGGCGCTGGTTCTCCGACCGCGCGCCGGGCATCCACCATCGGCTCATACAAGCCGTTCACATAATCCAGGATGTAAAGCGCCCACAATCCGCGCTGCTCCAGGTGAGCCGTCAATTCATCATACTCTGTCCAATCATAAACGCCCGCTTTTCCCTCCGTCGCCTCCCAACTGAAATCCATCCGCACAAACCGGAACCCGGCGTTGGTGATCAGGTCCAGATCGCGCGCGTGTCCGGTGACGAAATGAATGTTGACGCCGACGCCGGCAGGAATGATGGCGGGCGGGATTTGGCCGCAAAGAGCCTCCTGCAGGAGACCCAGGACCAAGAAAGCGGCGCAATGCTTCATGGTCGAATAGTAAATCATCGGACCCTGACTTTCGAGTTCCGAAGCCTCGTTATCAGCACGACGAGAGCTTGAAACCCGCTCCTCAATTATGTGCGCCGTGGACCGGCGCAACTGGCGCTGGCGCTGTTGGCGGATTTTCTCGGCGACGAGGCGGAAGCCATAGGGTGGCATCAAGACTTCAAGTCCGCCGTTGTGGCTGGATTGCCCTGCTCGGGCTGGACACTCACGGAACAGGAGATTCGGGAAACCCTTTACGCATTCGAGAACGAATGAAGGAGGTTCATCATGGATGTTCACCGTTCCACTTGTGGCGAGCTGTGGGATGTTTATCATCTCCGGCATGACGCCATCTTTGAGTCTGACCTCACCCACGAGGAGGCCGACGCCTGGCGCGAACTTTCGCGCGGCCTGCGGCTCTCCGAGCGATACCGGGAGAAGTTCAGGGCCGCCGGATGGGAATTCGGCGCCTCGATTCTGGACGTGATGCGTTGCCCCGCTTGTCCGAAGGGGGCCAAGCCCGATCCCGACAAAGCGGCCTTGAAAGCCGGTTTGGTGGAGATTCTGGGAGACGACGAGGACCGCATCGCCGCCACAATGGAGGACTTTGGATTATGAACGCACCAAACCTGTCCATTGCGAAGTTCCGGCTGGGCCACATCGTTGCCACCCCAAATGCGTTCACGCGGCTTGCCCAGGACGAGGTTCTGGCCGCCATTCAGCGGCATCAGTCCGGTGATTGGGGTGACGTGCCGGAGGAGGACCGCCAGGAGAATGAATTGTCCCTCCAACAGGGGTTTCGCCTTGTGTCGGCGTATTGTTCCGCCCAGGGAGTGAAATTCTGGATCATCACCGAGGCCGACCGAAGTTCGACGACGGTTTTGCTCCCGGAAGACTATTGAAATCACGCCTCCCCCAACGGGGAGGTTTTTGTTTGGGATCGTTCCGACCCTCGCCACCAACTCTAAAGCGCTGATGATCAACCACCGGAATAAAAAAGAAGTGTAATTAGACCAGTTTTCACGCATAATCGGGCAATGATTATCGAGCGAATTCAAGTTGAGGAAGGTTTTCTGGACGGGCTCGACCTTCATTTCAGAGGGGGGCTCAACGTGTTGATTGGCCCGCGAGGTTCGGGGAAAACCTCCATCATTGAGCTGATTCGTTTTTGTCTTGGTGCGCCCGCTTTAACCGAAAAGGCCGCGATGAGCGCCAAGGAACATGCCCTGTCCATCCTTTCGTCTGGCCGGGTAACAGTCACACTTAACGATGGCAAAGAGAGCGTTTCAGTCAGCCGAAGCACAGAACACTGGACCAAGAGCGGAAATTTCCAGATCACCCCGCCCTTGATCCTCTCACAAAACGAAATGGAATCTGTGGGACTTCATGCGATGGGCCGGTTGCGCCTGATGGATCAAATCAGGCCCGTATCAGCCGACGCCGAGGCGGAATCCGAGGAGGAGATGATTCTTTCATACATCCGTTCTCAAAGCGAGGAACGAAAATCGATTTCAGCGGAATTACAGAACATCAGATCGCAGGTTCAGGGATTGACGGAGCAGCTAAAAGAGGCTGATGCGCTCAAAAAGCAGCACGCTGACGCGCTGAAAACCATCGAAAAAGCATCGAAAGAAACCGAACGGCTGAACGTCTTGGGGGGATGGCTTGCTGCGCTTTCGGTCAGGGACACCGTCTATAAGCGCGTTTCCGCGACTCTACAGCAGTGGCGAAATCGGCTGTCAACATTGCGGACCGGAATGGTTGACCTTGAGCCGTGGCCGGAAGCCGCTGGGGATAAGGACCCCCTCGACGGAGTTCGGCATCTGGTGGAGGAAAGCCACGCCGGAGTCCAGTCGGCCATGGAGAAGATTGATACAGCGATCATAGAAGTGGGTGAGCTTTCAGAACACAACAATTCACAATCCCTTCAATATGAGGAAGAATCACGCAATTTGCGGCGCAAACTGGATTCGTTGAAACAGGGAGTGGGTGAAATCGCCAGGCGTCTGGGTATGTTGCAAGAAAAGACCGGTCAATTGTCCGCGCTGAAGGCTTTGGAGAGATCGAAGACCGAAAGACTAACGAAAGTCCAATCGGAGCGGAAGGGGTATTTAGACCGGCTGGAGGAGATTCGAGCGAAACGGTTCGAGGCCCGATCCCTATTAGTTGCCCGCTTGAACCGCGAACTCGCTCCGAGAATACGTATCTCCATCGAACGCGCCGGGCAGACCGCAGAATATGCCAGCGCGCTCGTGGCCGCATTGCGCGGCAGTGGACTTCGCTTCAATGAAGTGGCTCCTTTGATTGCCGACCAGATGAGCCCTCGTGAATTCGTCGAGGCAATCGAGAGTGAGGACATCGCCACACTTGCAACCGTTACCGGAATCACACCCGCCCGCGCTGCCAAAATTGTCGAGCGAATCAATGAGCAGGGAGTCGAGGCAATCCTCACGGCACCGGTGGAGGATGGAATCGGTTTATCCCTGCTTGACGGAACAGAATACAAATCAACCGAGCAACTTTCCACGGGTCAGCGTTGCACCGTGATTCTACCATTGCTGCTGAAACAACATCGGCTTTCCCTTCTGGTCGACCAGCCCGAAGACCATTTGGATAATGCGTTCATTGTTGACACCTTGATAAAGGTAATCTCCCAGCGAAAGCAGGACGGCCAGATGATTTTTTCTACCCACAACGCAAACATTCCAGTGTTGGGCAACGCTGACCGGGTAATCCTGCTCGGTTCCGACGGCACGCGCGGATTTGTTCGCCATGCCGGGGCACTGGACGAGACCAAGAGCGTTGAGGCGATAACCAACGTGATGGAAGGCGGAATTGAGGCTTTCGATAAGCGTTCACAATTTTACCACGCCGAAGCATGAACATGGACCGCAGCCAAGCGCTGGTGTTGCTCGGCAGTAAGAGTTCCGATGACCGACTTCGGGCCGCTCGCTTTCTAGCTCACCAAGGTTCCACCGAAGATCTGCCCACGATACAGCAAGCCCTCCGCGATGAAACGAACCGGTGGGCGAAGAGCGCCATGCGGAAGGCCATCGCCGCGCTTCGCAACGATCCAGCACCGCCAGAAATATCAATAGGGGCAGAGGGCGAAGACGAACGTGGCATTGAGCAGATTTACGCTGATGCCGTAGAGGAAACAACCCAACGATTGGTCCATGAACTCAGGCCAGTTGTTGGCCGTCTTGACGTATGTGCTGGGCGAGAAATTGCAAATTATGGGTCGAGCAGAACGAAAGCTGAATGGACCCGACTGCGTGACTTGCTCAGCGCGATAGACAAACTCGGCCAAGCCGCCGCCGCGCCAGTTTACGGCGAGTTTGATTTTGTGGAGATGTTGGAACGAGTTGTTTCCTCGGAGAAGGACGGATCTCAGATCCAGGTTGAAATGGCTGGGGCGAGGCCATTTGTAGTGCTTGGTTCGCGTGAACTCATCCAGTTGATTGTATCGAACGCGGTCCGAAACGCCGTCGAGGCGACAGAAGGACTGGAAGCGGCAGAGCCAATCGTTGTCAGCTGGGGCGATACGGATCGCGACTATTGGCTCTCGATTCTGGATCGTGGCCGCGGTTTTCCGCATGGTTTTTCCAAAATCTTCGATATTGGATCAACGACCAAAAAAGGCCACTTAGGAATGGGGCTGGCACTGGCACGACAAGCAGCACTTTCCCTGAACGGCCACATAACGCTTTCACCCCGCGAGCCAAGTGGGGCGAAATTTGAGTTTCGATGGCCTCATGTCTCCCCATGAATCTCCTAATCGTCGAAGATGACGAAAACAGTATCGCGCTTTTTGAGGCGGAAATGCCGCAGGGCGGACCAACCGCTACAACATTTGCACGCAGCCGGGACAGCGCCCTCACACAACTGCAAAACGGCAGTTTCGACTTGGTCGTGTTGGACCTGAAACTTCCAACGCAGGATGGGAGCCTCGATTCCGACATAAACCACGGACTTGCCGTACATTCTTACGTTCAAGAACACGCACCGGGCACCCCCGTCGTCGTTTTTTCTGCATTCGGGACATACAAAATTGCCTCCCGGTTGGGTGAAATTTCTCCATGGCATGACGTATGGGGTTCCGGAATGGAACAGGCGATGACCTTGTGCCGGGAAAAATCCGAACTCGCCGAATGCCTAGCGCACATTCAAACTGCGGTGGCACACGTTGGAATTCTGAACGCGATTGACATTTCCACCGGAGGCAAAGAACTTAATCTGACGAATGAACATAAGCGGATTCTCCGCATTTTCTCACGCATAAATCAAGGGGTGAACGCACGAGTTTCTTCACTAGGTGGGGGGCTTTCGGATGCGAAAACCCTCCGTCTTGAAGTTCAGGACCAAAACGCGGCCGTCAAATCAATCGCCGTAGCGAAACTTGGACCCATCAGTACGCTTTTGGACGAGGAAACTCGTTACAACCACTGTGTAGCTCCTGCCCTTGCTGTCGGGGGCTTTGCCCATTTAATTAGGTTTGTTCGGGCAGGGGCAGCCAACACCGGCGGCATATTCTACGGGTTTGCAAAAGACTATAAGCAAACTCTGATTGAATTGCTCGGCGTTTCGCCTCTCCAAGCAGCAGCTACTATTGGTGAATTGCGCCGACTGGAGGCAACCTGGCAGTCTAATGCCACGAATAAAGTGATGACGATCTCGGAAATTCGTCGTGGCTTGATTTCCGATGGAACATTCACCCCGCTCGCGAATATATTGGGTTTTGAATGGCATATATTTGAACAAAATCAAATTCGTGTGAAATGGTGCTGCCAACACAGGGATCTCCACGGGATTAACGTCCTGGTTCAGGATGGAGATACCCCGTTGCTCATCGATTACGGGAAAGTTGAGCAAGCACCCGCGTGTATTGACCCGTTGGTCTTGGAGTTGAGCTTGCTGTTCCATCCAGGCTGCAAAGATGTGCGGGGGACTTGGCCGTCGAACGCGCAGGCACTCCGATGGAGGGATTTGGATGCCTATTTAGGCGGAACTCCTTTGGAACCGTTCGTGCGGGCTTGCCGGGAGTGGGCATTCGCGGTGGAACCGCTAGACAAGGCTGTTTATGCCACCGCCTACGGCTACGCAGTGCGACAGTTGAAATTTCTTGGGACTGACCACGCTCTGGCAGTTGCCATAGCGAAAGCTACACACGAGGCGTTCGTTCAAGCCTGAGAGGTTTCCTATTTGAGGTGCGATTCCCACCTGCTCTCTAAAAATGTGCTGCGCTTGTAATTCAGTGTGTTGCATTGAGAACGTATCATTACGGCATTCCATACGCTTCTCCTATCGGGAGAGGTTTCTTTGTGTTATCATGGCCGAGGGAAAGCAGTTCTCTGCAAATTGCATTCCACTTTTCAAACCCGCACATTGAAAGGAGCAACCCTTGAACACCCTACAGTCATTCCTCAATCGCGTCATTCACGGCGATTGCCTGCAAATCATGCCGGCCATGATGCACAGCGCAGATCAGTGTAATGGAGCACCGGACTCATGAGAATTTTCCGGCCATTATGCCTCGTCGGCTTGACGTTCTTTGCGCTCCTGACGCGCGCCGCCGTGGACAATTTGCAACGGGTTCGCTTTCGTGAGGTTGACACGCTGTTCGCCAATCCCGGCCAAGGGTGGATGAGCCAGCAACGCAACCCAAACGGAAGGACGCGTTTCCCCCTGCTCGGTCGCCTACATCCGATTCGACTGGACGGACGACGAGCCGCAGGAGGGCCAGTACAACTGGAAGTTCATTGACGACGTCATCTCGGCCTGGAAACCGCCCGGCGCCGCGGTTGGCCTCGGCTTTGCGACGCACACTCCCGAGAGTCCGCCATACCCAAGGACTATCGATGAACATGGGTCGAAGGAGAACGGAAGCAAGCCAAGACCGCTCTGGCAGAGGCGACCATCGCTGAGGTGTTCAACGGGAGCGGATCTGGCACGAGGTAGCCGGTGAGATACCATCTCGTCGGGTTCTCTGGCAGCAGCTCGTTGGCTAACGGACGGGCCGGCCACGGGCCAACCAAATCGAGCTTCAGGGCGTCCACAAGTTTGGCGCGGACTTCGGAGGAAGTGGTCGAGGTGGGCATGGTCAAGGGATAATCCGCAGTTCCTGTCGCACCGAAGCATTAAGGGCACGCACCAGGAGGTCCAATTCTGTCGAAGGGTTTGGTGGAAATTCCGTGCCGGCGCTGCTGTGGTATTCTCGCACCTGCGATGCACGATTCACCGCAGCAGGAATGTTGGGCTTGATGGCGTGCCACAACTTGCGAAATGTTGCCGCACTCTTGTCGTAGTGTTGTCCCCACGCCGCGCCAACGGCGTGCTCCGCCGCATCGCTGTTCGAGAATGGGCCTGGCCGGTCGCGGAAATGGAGCAGCAGCCAGACTTCCACGCTTGGTGTCGAATGGCCAATGTGGATTCTTTGATTTCGTGCCAGCTCCAAAGCCGGCCCCAACTGATGCTGCTGGGCACAAATATCCGTATCGAACAATACCCATACATGATCGAATATCTTTACGTCGCGGTTTCCTGAGGCCTCACGCGCCAGTCGGTTGCCATCATTGTCAAGTTCATACATGGACATCGCAGCGCGCACCAAGCCTTCGGCATTGGTGCAATGGGGATGCACCACATGCACCGTGACCGGGTTGAGTTGCAGACCCGCACGAACCGACTCGAAATACAGCTTTTCGGTGACTTCGCCCTCGGTGACAATAAGGAACGAGTCCCCCAAGGCCGGCTCGCCGGGTGGCGGCTGAATCTGCTCGCGCCGGGCGTAATTCTGTCGTTCTTCGTGAGGCCGCAACGGGCCACGCTTAGCCGGCATGTGTGACCTCCTTCGACCTCACTTCGGCCGGCTCGCTTTCCACCAGACCGTGTGGAATGAATGGCACAGCCCCATACCGCCCAGACAAATAACCCCGCACGAGTGATTCATCCGCCCGCGGCTTGTAGTCTGTGAGGGGATAAAGGAACGACTCGCCTTCTTGGTTCTTGTCTGCGAACCAGATTTGATCGCGGCGCAACAAGGTCATGTCCAGCAGCAGCGGATTGTGCGTAGTGAACAACAACTGCGACCGTGATTGCGCGTTCGTGAGCTTGAACAACAACCGCAGCAACTCCGCCGCGAGTGACGGGTGCAAGCTGGTTTCGAGTTCATCCACACAGAGCACTTGACCGCTATTGACCATACCCAGCCACGGGCCAAGGACGCTAAAGAAGCGGCGTGTCCCCGCAGATTGATTCCACCAGTTAATGGGAAAGTGCTCGCCGTCCTTGCCTTCGTGTTGGAAAGTGACCTGCCAAAATCGTTCCGGAAGCACTCCTGGTGGAGCGCCTCTCTCACGCACCAAATTCCGCATCGCCCCGATAGCCTTTTGAGCAAGCGCGTCCGGTGTCTCCTCAGTGGCTTCAACATCTGTCAATCCGAGATCTGCAGATCGCAAAAGTCCGGTAATGAACCTGCGCGCATCGTCGGAGCGATTCACCATCTGGGCTGTAAATTCGTGAGACAACTGAGCACCCTCTGCGCTCAGGTTCATAAACTCAAGAGTCGTAGAGAACCATTGATACACCGGCGCAACCTGCGAGTTGTTCCATTGCGCCGCCGTTGAGAGGAACAAGGCATTTTCCCGCGTCTTCTCAACTATTCCGGGATCACGCGGAAAATCGGCCGGCTTCTCCGGCAACCAGTCGTAACGCTTCGTCGCGTCATTCCAAATGCGGTCATACCACACCTGGGCGCGTCCGGCGGGATACGCGACGAGCCGTTCCTGGACCACCCGCTCCTTGGTAACCGCCACCGCCAAATCGTAGCGGACGTTTTCAGCAACGAAAGTGATATCCAAAGTCGTCGGTGCGCCGAGGGACTCGCGATCCAGACGAAAGGGATCGGCGGGCAGTTTTGCCTCCGGCTTTTGGCCGGTAGCCGATTCCACCACCAGCCAACGGAGGAAGTGCAGGGCCAGTAACAAGTTGGTTTTCCCTCCGGCATTCGGTCCGTAAAGGGCCGCCGCTTTGATGATATGCGCATCGGGAAGACCGGGCAGGCCACAGGTGATCAAGTTCTCCGCGAGAGATTTGTCGTAATTGCTGGCGGCCAGATTAAAGGTCTGTTCCTTCCGAAACGAACGATAATTTTGGACGCGAAATTCGATAATCATAGGCTTAATATTGCTTATATTTACGTCTTTGACAAGTTTTATCGTATTTTCCGTTCAAAACTAAAGAAAATTTCATTCCGACTGTATCATTCAGAGCAATCCGGTTGTGGCGGTGGAATCATATCTCCCTGTCCCGGAAGACGTTAAGCAGATTTCTGCCCGCTCCAACTTCTTTGGCTTCGCGGGGCGGAGGCCGCAGTCGCCATGCGGGTCAACTTCGGTTGAATTTGTAGAACCGGCCTATCCTAATCACTCCATCTGCCACTACTGGTGGCACAGCCTCCGTCGCTCACCTACGACAGATTGCGGTTGGTGGAGTCATTAGGATAGGCAACCAAAGCCGATGTGGCCCTCAAATATCTCCCGGAGAGCGGGCCGCCGGATTTTCATTCTTGGACGCAATCTCCACCGAATGAAAAGCGGACGATTGGACCAGTTCAGTAACTTCACGGGCGGCCACTGCCGTTCAGGCTTTTCTTCAGTTTGTATTTTCCGGCTCATGCATCTGTGCGTTTGGCCGGCGACGAGGGGTTTTTAATGCCTCGACTGATTTCTTATAGCGCATTATAAACCAGGCATGGACACCGAAAAAACAGTAGAATCCGACGCTCCGAACGCAGGCGAAACCTTACGGCAATTGCTAAAGAATAAGGGGCTTTCACAGGACAAGGCAGCGCGGCTGGCGGATCTCAGACTGGGCTTTTTATCGCGCTTGATACGGGGGAAGCGAATCCTGGAACCCGAGTTGTCTCGCCGTCTTGCGACGAAATGGAAACTCACCCCTTCGGAGGCGCATCAGCTTGAACAAGTTGCGCAAGCTGGTGGGGGGGAGGCCCGCAAAAAGACTGTGAATGAAACAAAGGGGGTAGTGAGGCGCATTCTGGGGGACTTCATGCGGGAAAAAAGGGTCCTTCACCGGATGACGGCGAAGGATGTCGCGGAGCATTGCGGGATAAAACTTCCAAATTATGTCAAATTCGAGAAGGGCCGCGCCGTTCCCAATCCTGCCACGGTCACCCGCTTCGCGCAGTTCCTGCCTCTGTCGCCCAAAGACCGCGTCGAACTCTTCCGGCGTTTGGCGCTTGCGCTTGCGGAGCACGCTTCACTTCAGCGTGCGACCACTGTGCCTCCGCTGATGGCGATGGTCGAGTTGGCTCTGCTCAGCCATGATCAATATATCACCGGGCCAACTGAGGTTGCCATAAACCCACTTCTGGAAGATCTGCCCGAAGGAAATGATGCAATTCGCACGATCAGGGAAGCGTTAAGCGAACGCTCCAACGAGCTTGGGGAGTTGCTGAAGGCCGATCCGCAAACGGCGCGGCTTCCCGGCGCGGTGCTGCGGCACCGCGGACGCCTTTTTTACATGCTTCCTGTCCTGGTCACTCTGTAACCCCTGCCATCAAGGCTCAAGTCGGCCTTGACGGTCTATGTCCATGAAAATGAAATAAAACTGGAATTTTGCCCCTTGACAGGGTCATTCCATGGTCGTATTATGATGCTGCACTATCATTATGCACCTTATGAACCAGAACGCTGTGATTTCCGCAGAGAGGGGACCAGCCATGAATACCGCCCTTGGGAGCCTTCTTTCACGGCCATATTATGATGCTGCACTATCATCATTGGCGACATATAAACGAAAACGCTGTGATTTTCGCCGCGCAGAAAGCCCAGGCTGGATGGCGATTAACTGTGGCGTTGGACAACCCTGCGCAAAGATGCCACGGGTGCGCAACCTGATACTTTTTACTGAGACTTTAAGCAAAAAGGCCATGAAAAAGGCACTCAAATGCCTTGGCCTCAATGGATTCCGTGGATTGTGGCCATTGGCCGGGGTGGCTGGAATTTTGTTAGGCGATGTTTCACAAGTCTTTGTTCACCAGCGTCTTTTGTGCTTGTTTCAGAATTTTCAAAGCACTTGTGGCCACCAAAAACACCCCTGCTTACCGAGACTTTTCCCGGAGACTTCTTTTGCCCGGC